>Ga0206126_10000444_pt1 | contig 54487 bp, 63 predicted proteins | sample Helgoland_Spring_5_FD_148621 | JGI IMG/M metagenome (GOLD analysis project Ga0206126, IMG submission 148621) | Pelagic subsurface seawater microbial communities from Kabeltonne, Helgoland, North Sea - Helgoland_Spring_Bloom_20160412_1 | ecosystem: Environmental > Aquatic > Marine > Epipelagic ...
TATTCCAAATGCTTGTAAAAATAATAGAATACTTGATAACACAATTGGTATTTTTTTTATTAATAACCAATATCCTTGTAATTGAATAATTGTCATTTTAGGCAATAATAATTTTATAAAATTATTTTCTACTTTATAAAAATTAATTTTAATATCATTAGTTATTTGGTAATCAGATACTTTATCTAGTAATATATTCATATTTGATTATATTACTTTTTGTTTATATAAACCTTAAAATAAGAATTGTCGTCAATCAATTTTAACTTTAGTTAAATAAATTGTTCCAGTTATGCCACTTTTTTCATATATATTATAATCAAATGGTTTAATCATATAAGTTTTGTTATAATTTATTAGATAATGGAATTATTGCTAAAACAACACATAATACTGTGGTAAGAATGAGTCCCCCATTAACAATTACTAAAAAACAAATTGAGATTTCATTAAATCGGGTTGAAAAAAGTTTAAAAAATATTTAATATAGTATAATTAATGAAACGTATTTTTGATGTATCGAAAAAATTATTACCAAAAATATCAAAAACAGAAATGATTGCATTGCAAAGTGGTACAACAAGTTTAGATAGAGATATTATGTCAGGAATAATTAATACAAACATATTTAATAAATTAAATAATGATTTAGATAATATATATTTTAGTGAAAATTTAGAAGATATATGTTCAACATTACAAAATGAATATATTTTTGACGGTTCAATAAATAAAAAAGTAATTAAAAAATTAAATGAACATAAAGCATTTTCTTATATTATTCCTGAGGAATATGATGGATTAAATTTTAATGTTGAAACACAGTCAAGAGTTTTAACAAAACTAGCAAGTGTTAATCCGGGATTAGCAGTAACTGTAATGGTTCCTAATTCACTTGGTCCAGGAGAATTATTACAGCACTACGGTACAGATAATCAAAAGAAACAATATTTACCAAAATTATCAACCGGTGAATATATTCCTTGTTTTGGGTTAACTGGTCCAAATAATGGCTCTGATGCTATAGGAAATATTGATCAAGGAATACTTATTGAAAAAGATGGTCAGTATTTTATTAGAGCAACTATTGATAAACGATACATTACATTAGCTCCTATTGCAAATCTTTTTGGTATCGCAATTAATGTAACAAATCCTTGTAATTATTTAGAGGATATCGTATCAGAAGGAGTAACAGTTATATTATTAGAAAAGAATAAATATAATATTAAAAATAATACATATCATAATCCAATGAATGTTGGATTTCCAAATGGAACATTAAAAGGAACTGTTGATATTGAATTAACTGATATTATTGGTGGTCCAAAAAATATTGGAAATGGGTGGAAAATGCTTATGGAGTGTTTAGCAGCAGGTCGAGGAGTTAGTTTACCTGCGTCATCCCTTGGTGGATGTTTAGCAACAACATATGGAATAACAGGTTATAGTAATTTACGAAAACAATTTAATATTCCATTAAGTAAAATGATGGGCATTCAAGAAAGATTACATGAAATGGTGTATAATACTTTTTTAATTGAAAATAGTATTCGTTTAACAAATGCTATTTTAGATTCAGGTGAAAAACCATCTGTTTTATCAGCAATTATGAAACAACAAACAACAGAGAGAGGTAAAAAAATTATTATAAATGGAATGGACGTTCATGCTGGTAGTGGAATATGTAAAGGACCAAATAATTTTGTTTCAAAGTTTTATGAAGCTGGTCCAGTTGGAATTACCGTCGAGGGTGCAAATATTTTAACAAGATCTTTAATTATTTTTGGACAAGGTTTAAATAAAAGTCATCCACATATTTCAGATATTGTATTAGCATTACAAAAGGATGATTTTGATGATTTTGATAAAAACTTTAAAAAAATGGTTTCATATACATCAAAACAATTTATAAAATCAACAGTTACAGGTATACTACCAACAAAAGATAAAACCTTACAGTTATCACAAAATGTTATTTTATTTTCAAACTTATGTAATATTATTAGTTTAATGGGTGGAGAATTAAAGAGAGATCAAAAAGTATCTGGGTTGATGGCTGATATGTTTTCACAATTGTATATGGGTACAAGTGTTTTATATAATAAAAAAAAATATAATTTAGATTCCAAATTATATGATATTTGTTTAGCAGAATTAAATAATGAATTTTATCATTCATTTACAGAATTAAAACCACATTTAAGTTTCCCATTACAAAATTTAGTTAATATTTCTTGTAGAACACCAAATAAAAATATTATTACAAAAGATGATATTAAATATACATCTACAATTATTTGGAATAATAGAAAAGTAAATAAATATATTGAAGATCAAATATATGCCAAAGATAATATTTTAGAAAAAATAAAATTAGCAAATTATGAAAAAAATACAGAAATAAAAGAGAATTTAATTAATGATATTATTTCTGTTGGTGAGTTTAATGTTAAAAATTAAGATGTTAGTATTTTAAGTGTATCATCAAATAGTTTTTCTGTTACGTTCCATTTAATATTTAAGGTATATAAAATATAAGGTATTATTATTTTCTTTTTTATAATTGCAGTTGGTATAATTTTACTAAATTTAGTAGAGTATGTCCAATTAGTTGTACAATATGATATACTTTTAATCTTTTTATCATAACAAGATTTACTTACTAACTTAATTAACTGTTTTCCTATATTTTTTCTTGTATATTTTGGTGTAATATAACAATGATGTATAAATCCATTATTATTTACAGAAATAAATCCAATTAATGTATCTAAATGATATGCTACAAAAAAAGTATAATTATGATACCTATATACACTTGTTGTATATGATATATAACTATATACTAAAAAAGTAAATATCCATATTAAAAAATGATAATATATATATGAATTAATTATTCCAAATGCTTGTAAAAATAATAGAATACTTGATAACACAATTGGTATTTTTTTTATTAATAACCAATATCCTTGTAATTGAATAATTGTCATTTTAGGCAATAATAATTTTATAATATTATTTTCTACTTTATAAAAATTAATTTTAATACCATTAGTTATTTGGTAATCAGATACTTTATCTAGTAACATATTCATATCTGATTATATTACTTTTTATTTATATAAACCTTAAAATAAGATATGCCAAAGTATGACATAGCGATCCATGCGGAGAATGCAGATTATTCAAAGTAGTTTCTTTCAAATCCATCGCTGAATAATTCGGACCGTTTGAGACAGAACTCTTCGCATCCTATCATTCCCTAGAACAGATTGGTGACAGACTATGTCCATTCTGACCAGGGACTTTTGCGACCATATATTATAATCAAAGAAGTCTATTTCGAACCAGTCGCTGAATAATTCGGGCCGTTTGAGGCAGAACTCGAACTCTTCCCCAGTTTAGGTAGGTAACAGACTCTGTCCATTCTGACCAGGGACTTTTGCGACCACCAATCATAACTGCAACTCGCCATCGACAGATTTTCTCCTTCTGGCGAATGACCCATCCACATTTTCGGGAGTGATCATAACCTGACGAGAACGGGGTCATCGACTTGAGGATGTAGTGATCAACCACTGTATTTGCCTTGTTCCATTCCTCTCGTTCGCTTGTCGATAACCCAGTTGGTGCTGGATAGGTGTAGATGTACTTGTAGTCAAACAAGTATCCCTGCTTGTCAACACCAAGATGAGGTATCCCATAACACTCGATGCCAGGAATAACCGTTCCATATATATCTTGTTTGGTAAGCTTAATGGTGGGTGTCGGAAGTTTTCTTGTAGGATCGAGGAGAGCCTTGGTCTTTAAAGGTAGGTTGAGAATAATCTGATATTTGAAGTAATCATTTCCATACTTCATCACATGTTGATAGCACTTGGGGGTGATTTCTGCACCCATCCGAAACAAGTACTGTACAAGTGGATCATACTGCATCATGAATGCCTGTTGTAGTAAAGAAACAGACCTTGAACCAAACTTACGAGCGACTTGGGCGTGGTGCCAGTAACCCAATCGGATCATGCTGTTTGGGTCAATCTTGCCGGAAACAATCATTTTTAAAAGTTCCTTATTGATTGTTTCGATTTTGGCTCGCTTGGCCCTATTTGAGAGTTTTGAATGAAAACCACCTTTCAATGAAAGAGCAGGATCACGCAACTGAATGAAGAGTTTCTCTTCATCATCAGTCATGGTGTTCGGTAGCTGTGGGCAAAGGTATGCCCAGATTCGGGCTCGGTTCATTCCGCCACGCAAGACGCTTGAAAGCAGAGAGATTGGTTCCAGAGACATCATCATCAACCATGTCGACCAGAACTGGTATTTAGACACATTTAAGGTCGGCATGGTTGACATGATGGTATTAAAATTATATATTATAGGGCTCATTGTGTATCATTTTTTATTTGATATATAAAACATTACCAGATTCAGGAACATCTATTGTAAGGTGACTTGTTTCATCATTAATCATTATTAATCATTTTTAAGCTTAGTAAGATAGATTCGTCCACTGATACCTCCATCTTCAACTACCTGATAATTAAATGGTCTTATTACATATAATGAATGATCGCACCAGTCATCCCAGAATGGTTTATCATGGACTTCACTAAATAATTCAGTATTATAATAAAATGATAATGTTTTTTCACAACACTTTAATCTACCTGCAATAAGATGACGAACTGTTTTAACTGTTATACCTTTTGGTGTAACTAATAAAAAATCTTCTTCTGGATAAAAATATCCAACTTTAACAGAAAAAATATGTACCATATATAATTAATAGAAGGAATAATTTTATTTAATTCTTATCCCAAAGCGATTTTATCCCAAAGCGATTTTATCCCAAAGCGATTTTATCCCAAAGCGATTTTATCCCAAAGCGATTTTATCCCAAAGCGATTTTATCCCAACGCGATTTTATCCCAAAGCGATTTTATCCCAAAGCGATTTTATCCCAAAGCGATTTTATCCCAAAACAATAAATAATAAAAACTGAAAGAATATTATAAATAGAGTATAATACACCATTATAAAGCATCCACCACTAGAATGAAATTCTGGAATATTACTGCTAAGGGTCAACCATTTCTGTCAGACGGACCTCTACACGAGGAAGCTCGATGTCGTAATTTATTTCTTGTACATATTTTCTCATCTATACCAAGTTATTGTGTTTGGACAGACGAATCTGTGAATGAAGAAGATATTATTATGAGAGTGAATTGGTGGCGAGAAACCATTTCAGGTGCCCGTGCGAATGGAATTGATATTGATACAAAAGACGAAACCTCGTGGCCATTCGTATCTATTCGAGAATACGGATATAATTGGATAACTGTTCTTCAGAACGAGCAAGTAAATTTATAACTAGTCTACGGGTACCTTATATAATTAAAAACGATTATTTTTAATTATAAATACTTAATATTATTAATAAATCAATTATGTCAACTAACCTTTGGATGTTGAACCGATTTGATGCTTGTGGGTACGATGAAATACGTTGTCTGATTATTCGTGCTACGTCTGAGAAAGAGGCTCGTGAAATTGCACAGTCTAATGGATCGGATGAATGTGTTACTTATTCAAAGGTAGATGGACGTTTCATGCACCGCATACCAATTCCTTTTTGGACTGATTCAACCAAAACATCTTGCGAGCTTCTTACATATGATGGTGAAAAGAAGGTTATCCTAATGCAGACACTTGATGGATAAAAAAAGAAAAATCATACAATTAAAGCTGGTTATCATTATTTGGCTATTACCAATGATGAAATTAAAGAAAATAAAGCAAATAATAAATTAATTAATTTTATTGAATCTTTCAGGGTTTAATTACTATAATTATCTTCTAATTATATTATAATGATACATCAAGAAGACCCTTGGTTGAAACAAAGGCGAAAAAAAACACATAAGAGAAAACAGAGACAAAAAGAATATCAGATTGAACAAGATGCTATTAATGCATGTGAAAATCAAAGAGAAAAAGATCGAAAATTATTATATTTGTATTTGAAAATTAAGAGGATGTTTCATTTAAAATAGAATAATAATTGTGTCAATAATTGATGATTATTTAATGTGAAATATAAAATTGATTTTTATCTTAACTTATTGTAATTTTAACCTTATAATAATAAATATGTCATCTACACTAAGCCAAGCACATTTAGATATGAGTGCCGGTGGTGTACATTTGAATGATGATAGTAAAGTATCAGAAAATACATTGGAAGAAGCAGTTCGTATTATTTATGAATATGCAGATGATAAAGTAACACTTTTAAATGGTACACTTACTCACAAATCAAAAATGAGTCTATATGATTGTCAGCGTATGTATCATCAATATGGTGGTCCAGAACCAAATGAAGAAAATAAACGATATTCATTAAAACCAGATGGTGGTATTTTAATTGCTACCTTTTTAGGTGTGGAATATCCAATTCTTATTATGGAGGATAAACTTCAAGGAACAAACGATCGCCGTCTATACCAAGGTAAAAAAAAACAACCACTTGGTAATGCAATTGAACGAGCTGGAAAAAATATTAGAGGCGCTGAAATGATTTTTTCAGGACTTTCGGTTTTTCCATATCTACTTTTTACATCCGGTTGTGATTTTCACTCGTGTGAAACAATCTCAAAACGTATCGAAATGATGAACTTTGGTTATCCAAATCATTATATTAATGTTACATCTGAAACAAATGAAGAAGATGTTGATTCTAAAATCAATGAGATTTTAGAAACACTTGACATCTCTAAAAAAAGTGATGGTAAATGTGTTGCACCAGCTTTCATTAAAGCCCATAAGTGGGATGAAATGCAACATGGAGCTTCTATGTGGACCCGCGATGAGTATGTTAAAATTGCTTGTCATGTAATTGATATGGTTTTAGAATCAATCAACTAATCAAAAAGGTATATATATTATAATTTTGGTATTATTTAACTATTAAAGTGTTAAAATACATATAAAAGTGAATATTATTAATACTTAAACTTAAAGTGTTAATATAATATATAATGAGTATGCAACAAATAACCGATACAACTAATAAGTATTACTGTAAGATTTGTAAGTATGGGTGCTCTCAAAAATCACATTTTGATAAGCATAGTAGTTCTGAAAAACATATTCTTAAAACAGAATTATTTAAATTAGAATTAGAAAAATTATCACCGGATGAATTGAATGAACAATATAAAACTAATACGATCGATGATCTGATTAAATATATGGAAGGAAAGCACCGATCGTATGATATTAATTTAGATTTTGAAGAAATAACCAATACCAATATATTACGTCAAAAAATTCACGAGATCCATAATTATCTTCGCAATCATGGAGCGGGTTATGGTATGAGTGCACTAAAAGTATTTAATGTTTTATATGGATTACATAAAATTGAAGAATCGAATCTAGTGGAAAAAACCGGATTAGATACTCAATATAAATTTAGTGAACTATTTACATTGGTAAATGATGATACCAGGCTAGAAGAAATAAATGATATTATTTTTATGAAAATTATGCCTTCGTTACATAAGAATAAAATACTTAAAAATATTTTATATTATCGAATTCCACCAGAAATTAAAAATGGAACATTTAAATATTTAATTAATCGAATTGATGAAATTAAAAATATTGAAAAATCATGTGGTATTTCTTTAAGCGGAAAAACATATGAATATTTTATTGGAAGAGATGAAACTGCTATTTCTGAATTAGGTGCTTATTTTACCAATCGACATATCGTTAATTACATTTATGATAATCTATTAGAATTAACAGAACTTAATGAGGGAACTGTTCCTACAATGATTGATCCTTTCGGTGGTTCCGGAGGATTTACAACTGGATATATTATGTATTTAAATCGTACATTTAATGAAACAATTGATTGGAAAACTCAATTTAAAAAGATTAATCATTATGATATTAATCAAGATGTGATTAAATCTGCTGCACTTGAGTTTTTATGTTTAACCGGAGAGTTACCTGTACTTGATAATTTTAAATATAAGGATGCTTTCAGAGATACATTTGAACATAAATATAAATATATTATTACTAATCCACCATATGGAGGAGATAAAGTTAAGAAAACAAACTCAACTCTTGAACGAGATAAAATTATTGAGTTTATTAATAGTAAAATAAGTAAAGGTGATGACGTATCTGATATGTTACTCATTCAATTAGCGAATCTGAAAAAACAAAATAAAAAAGAAAAACTTATTTTAGAACAACAGAAAGTTACAGTTGATACTTCTAGTAAGGCAATTCAATTATATGCTAAAAAACATAATTTATCTGGTAAAGATAAAGAATCTGTTTCATTAATTCTTATGATGGATCTTTTAGAAACAGATGGTCGTGCAATTGGTGTATTAAAAGAAGGAGTATTTTTTAATGGCAAATATAAAGCACTACGAAAATGTCTAATTGAAAACTTTAATGTAAGTAAAATTATCAGTGTTTCATCGAATGAGTTTGAAAATACAACTACAAAAACATCAATTATTGTGTTTGATAATACCGAAGAAAAAACATCGGTTATTAAATTTTATGATTTAATTATTGAAAAACACCAAGATGATGTATTTGAAATCATTGATGGATTAGTTAAAATTACTAAACATAAAGATCAAATTATTAGTGTAACTGATACATTAGTATCTACTGCAACTCGTGATGAATTATTAGATAATGATACTTTCTCATTTAATGCAACAGATTATATTAAACAATCAATTATTCCAGGTGATAATTATAAATTAGTTAAACTTGGAAATATTTGTGAGAGTATGAATGGTTACGCATTTAAAACACCACAGATGATAGATATAGGTATTCCTTTAATTAAAATTAAAGATATTTATGATAATAAAATAAATACTACTAACATATTAAGTTATATTAACGGTAATAAAAAATATGAGAAATATGTTATTAATAAAAATGATTTAATAATTACCTTAACTGGAAAAAAACCAAAACTATGTGAAATTGCTTTTAAAAATGATAATGTCAAAATGTATTTAAATCAACGTTTAGGTAAAATGTATAACTTTAAAATAGATAGATATGTGATTTTTGGCTTATTTCATTCATATATTATTCCATATATTAATTTATATTTAGGAAATGGTACAAATCAAGATAATATTTCATTAAAAACAATTACTAATATTGAAATACCAATACCAAAAGATAATAACTTAATGGTCAAATGGTCGAATAAAATATCACAACCATATGATAATAAAATCGATTTAGAACTTAAATTAAAAAACTTAGAACAAGAAGTTAAAGATACTATTAAATCTATTTATGACAATGCGGATTGTGATGAAGTTAAATTGGGGAATGTTTGTGAAATTAAATATGGAACAAGAATTACTAAAAAAAAAGATAAAGTTATAGATGATTACCAAGGTAAAAAATACCCAGTATATGGTGGTGGTGATATTACATTTTATACAAATAAAAAAAATAGAGAGGGTTTTAATATTATTGTATCAAGGTTTGCTTTATCTAACAATTGTGTTAGATTAATTAATAAATCTATTTTTTTAAATGATAGTGGATTAAGTTTAAAAATAGATAATATTATTCTTAAAAAATATATTGGGTATATATTAATTAATAAACAAGATATTATTAAAAAATCTACAAATGGAAGTATTCAAACTAATTTAAATATTAAATTATTTAAAAAAATTAAATTAAAGATACCAAAAGATAAAACTTTAATTAAAAATTTAGAACCCAAATTTGAATTAATTGAACAGTATCAAACAGATATTAAAAAATCTGATGTATTGTTTAATCAATATATTGAAGAACTTCGAAATGAAGCAATTAAACAAATGTAATTGTTTAATTTGTATTATAAAATTAATCCTCCTAAAATTCATAAAACTCCTCAGATAAATCTAATTCGCCTCGTATTGATCCAAACCCTGGATAAAATAAATCTGGTCGATCCGGTAATTGATTATCGTGTTCGGCTTTCAAATAATAGTCTTCCTCAGAAGTTAAATTAAATGTATTAGCATATGTTACAAACGCTGATTTTGTTTGTAAATATTCTGTGGTATTAATCCCCAGATAATCATACCATCCTTTCCAAGCAGTTCCAAATTCTTTAAGTGGACTTTCATCATTAGTTGAATCCATCTCAATATAGTATGAGTTTTCGGCCTGTTTTGATTGATAGTCCTTAACTGTTTTAAAATTAAAACGTTTATTAATTTCACACTGTTCATTATACCTTAGAGCATCATCATCAAGATCTGTGTATAATGCTTTACGTTTTTTTAATCTAGTTTTAAGTAATTTTAAACTAGATGGATCCTCAATAAAACTAATTGGTATTAATTGTGGATTCGGTCTTGGAGGAGATGGTCTACTTCCATTATTAAATACTGTTATTCTACTTTCTATATTTTCATCAATATTTCCTATTCTCGAAACTAATACTCTAATTTTTTCAAATGAGTCATCATCTTTTTCAATATACGGTAAAATAATATATGCTTCTTTTGTAGGATTTGTTTTTTCAAGTCTGTGTGGGCGAAGTGCTGATTGAACAATACGAATTTCAGATTCCATATTCGAAGAAAAAATAACTCCATTTAATTTAGGAATATCAATTCCCTCACCTAGAAAATAAACACATGATATAATGCCATATTTAGAGTTGGTAAACTTTTTTAATTCTTCATTAATCGAAACTCCTTGTTTGGAATGCAATGCTTTATTATATAAAATATCTTTGATTTTACTAAACTCCGGTCTTTTAGCGATAAGTTCTGTAATATAACCTTTTATTCGATCTGCATCGGTTGTTTTATTACAAAATATCAGTATATGTGAGATACTGGAATATTGAATAAATGAATGGCATGCCAAATATGCCGATAAAAATAATTCTTTTCTTTCATCTGAAACATTGATATTAATACTTTGAATAATTTGATTAATTTCATCCATTCTATTTTGGAAAACTATTAAAGAATAATCTGTAATTTTTTTATTCTCAATTGCCCAATGAATTGATTTAAAATCAATTACAGTGCCAAATCTTTCACAATTTTCCATTGAATATTCTGGATTATTAGTAATTTGTTTTTCAGTTGCAGTCATAAATAATGACTTTATTGTATTAATATTATGGAACTCCAAGTACTGTTTATCACTATCTGATGGAAGATTGGCTAAATGATGTGCTTCATCGCCTATTTTAAAATCAAAACCCATCCCATATTCGTCAAAGATATCTTTAATCTTATAGGAGGAAGCATACGTTGTAATAATTACTTTTGATACTCTATCCGATACTATAAAATCTTTTAAACCTTTGGAGGTGGATGCGTTTAAACAGAAAATATGTTCTTTATTAAAAAAATGAATAACATATGTATACCATTGTTTAATTAATGGACAACTTGGAACACCAATAACAATTTTGTTAAAATGTAACTCCTTCAAAATAAATAATGACATTAATGTTTTACCTAGTCCACAGCACCAAATAATTTTTCCGATAGCGTCTGTTTCAAAAAACTTACACGCAGTTTTTAATACTTCTTCTTGTAATTCATTGGGTTTATATTTTGTCACAGAGTTACTTGGTATTTTAATAGCTTTATCTCTTGGAGTTCGAATGAGATCATTAATATCATCTTCTGATAATTTTTCATACTCACATAATTCATTCAAGTGAGTTTCAATTAAATCAATTATCTGTATATCATAATATTCAATACCACCACCACCAAGTCGATGAAACTCTTCAAATCTACGTTGTAATAAAGTCTCAATTTTAGAGGAAGTATTTGTTGTAATTCTATAAACTGCTATAAACTTGCCGGGTATATATTCACTTGTATTATAGTGACTATTTCTATTTGGGATGTTTGTTGTTTGACCTAGTTTACATACATTATATTTGTCATAGTTTTCATGCCTTCTAATATAAATATATTCTTTTATAGTTGGAATCATTGTATTTACTATATAATTACTTAGTCTTACATATAATTATATTTTTCACTTTTTTAAGAGTTGTATAGTTATTTTTAAAGCATAAGTAACTGATATTAAAAAAAGATGCGGAAGGCGACGCATTAAATTAGAATTATTTTATAAACTGACCAAAGGTATTTATTTTATAAACTGACCAAAGGTATTTATTTTATAAACTGACCAAAGGTATTTATAAACTGACCAGATACATAATTTCAATCACTTTATTGCTTCTTTGTTTTAGATTTCTACTTCCTTTATAAGTATCATATTTGATTTCATATTTTTTAATATTATAATCCTTGAATAATTCTTCCCACTCTTCTGGTTTAATAATACCTTCATTGTTATATGATAGTAGTAAATATTTTGACTTCTCTAATCCATCTGCCATTAAATCTTTCATAGAAATAAGTGCTTCTTTGTGCTTATTGTAATTTGAACGATTCCAATCAGCTGGAATACCTGAAACTTTTGAGATTGTGGTTGGTTTTTCATTATTTGCAATAAGATTTAACATAAAATAATTACTTCCATATGGATGCTGATTATATGGAGGATCTAAATAAATTAAATCAATATCATTTGGTAAATCTTTAATGAAATCATTAATATCTTTATTATAACAATTAGCATTAAATGAATAATTGCTCCAAATTGGCATTTCTAACTCAATATTTGACATAATTCTAGTTAATGCATTTTTACCAGCTCCACCAAAACATCCAATTTTTCCATCTTTATAAAATCCTTTAAACACACCTGCCGTATTTGTATGAATACTTGCTTTATTTAATAATGGTACCAAACAATACACTGATAATTCATCATCTACATTTTCTTCAATATAATTTCGTAATGTATCAATAATTAATGCATTTTCTCTTGTGTAAAAACATCGTTCACCTTCTTGAACATCTTCTGTATCTTTTGGAGCATATAATTCAGAAATAAATCCTTCAACATATGGACCATTTTTTGCAATTTCATTCATTGTATTAATATGATGTTTAATTTTAATTTTATTTTCATCAGATGGGGTTTTCATATAACATTTTGCCATTAAGTAAGAATATAATTCTAAATCATTAATATAAATATTATCTGAAATACAAGATAATTTTCGAGACACAACAGATGATCCAGCAAATCCATCTACAATATTTAATTTATCTTTTGATACAAGAGTAGAAACCTCTTTAACAATATCTAAAATATTATTTACTAATTTTCTTTTATTACCAATACATGTCAACATTGTCTGTAATACAAAAGATTCATCATTATAAGACATAATAATATTAATTATATTATATATTTTAAACATTATCATTTTTAAACTTATTTTTAGTATTAGGATATTTATAATTATTTATTAATATAAATAAATGCTCAAGGTAGATCTATAATTAATCCCAAAAAGCTGGTAAACCACTCTCAATTTTTTTATCTTTACTTGTTTTTAAAAAAAATTTGTAATTTTTTATTTATTTTGGCCATGTTCTTTGCAATTCTTAATTTTTCATCTACATCTCCATGACATTTAAGCTCCCCCTTACGAGGACCATTTCCAGTTATTGAACGGTGTACTTTTCCAATAATTGAATCAAACTCACCTTCGTATAATTCTTTATTTCGAATCTCTTGAACCCATATAGACCAATCAGTAATATTTGATATAGATCTGTTAATATCTAATAGTACAAGTTCTTTATCTTTTTGTGATCGAATAGACTCATCTTTTTCAAAAGAGTATTCAATAATCGGTCCAAATCTGACTGACATATTTTAATTATGTTATTCATATTTATATTATAATATTTCAATTTTAACTGGATGGATAATATTTCTTCAACTTCTGAATTGCATCAACAATAGTTGGATTATCAGCATTTAATTCAAGAATTTTGTCAATTAGAACATCCTTTCCTACTAACTCATTCTTCTTATCTATCCAACTTACATATAATACATATCCATTAAAGTGTTTACTTAATTTAATACGATTTTTAAGTGTTATAGTAGAAACAGTTGCAATAGAAGTACTACCATCCGTACGTGGAATTGTGAATTCATTATTACCAAATATATGGGTAATTGGTACAGGAATATAATTATATGCTTTACCTGTCTTGTAAATAGCAAGTGCTATATTTTTATTTAGTTCTTCTTCTGTCATCTTGTTTTTACACTCATCACACATAGCATAACAAGCAGTTCGATTTCCTACAAATTGAATTCCAGTACTTTTTGCATATGTTACCTCGGTTCCACAGGAACAGGATAGATAAGCCCATCCCAATTGAAGATCAACTTTACAATATTGTTCAAAGTCTATCTCTGCATAATAAGAATAGTCCTCAATTCTTTTAAAAAAAGACATTTTTAAATGATTAAACATATCATTATATGTTTAATAATTATTCATTTTTATCCCAAAGCGATTTTTATCCCACTGCGATCTTATCCCACTGCGATCTTATCCCACTGCGATCTTATAATTCAGTAATGGTACACATTAAAGTATGGTAATTCACCATCTCTGACAAAACTAGAAAGTAATAGTCCATATGATAACTCCCCAAGTAATCTACCATGAAAATCTAACCAAATAGATGCATATTTGTATGAACCAAAATGTTCACAAATTAAACATCGCTTACCAATGTATGGTTTAATAGCTTGGACAAGTCTACCAATAGTCCATATATCCAACTGAGACTGTGATAATTTAATATCTACGAGTACCTCTGTTGACACTTTTTTTCCATTAAGATATAGTGGTATAGAAATTGGATCTATTAATGTTTCTTCTTGGTCTAGTTGATTTTGGTACCTTTCAGTATCATCTCCTGTTTCTCTTAGAAGAGTTTTGTATTCCTTTGGTAAGTTGGTAATACTATCACACCATTTCTTAAATCTTTCGATATTAGTTAGTTTCCAACGATCACACATAATATTCATACAAGTGATAGACATTGTTGTTAGAAGTGATTAACTATGAATAAGAATAAACTAAATTATATCGTTTTTTTGTTCCATTCTTTAAAATATCCATTACAATTAACTACTCTAATATGATCTAATATACCTATTTTTGGTATATACATATGTTTAAACTCTTCTATATCATTTTCTGTAAACGGTTCATAGCTATATCTGAATGAAATATGGGCATTTGATGGCCACCAGTCATATTTACTATTAGTTGATATTTCATAATATAATGCTGAAAAATTAGATTCACTCGAACATTTTATTGTATCTAAGTAAACTATTGTTTCTTCAATGTCTTGTTTTATAATATTATATAACTCAACTGCCTCATCATATGTCAGATAAGCTTGTATTGTCATATGAGGAATAAACCCATTTGTATAATTGTGCCAATCAGAAGATTCCTCTGGTATAAACCATATGGCGTAATTAAAACGGTTCATTATATAAATATATGTTGATTTTAATTATGTAATAATGCATATTATATTCGTTATATTTGGATACTTATCTATCTTTTTTGCACTAACTACACAGATACCACAAGTTATAACAATTATTAAACATAAAAGTGGTAAAAATATATCGTATCCGTATTTAGCTATGTTTATATTAGATTGTATATTATATATATTATATGGTATTGGCTTCTTACTAGATAAAAATTATGATGGTATACCAATTATATTAGTGGGTGCAATACCCCTTTTAATATCCACATTATTACTTATATTAAAAATATATTATAGTTGTGCTAAAAAAACAATATCAAAGCTGGAACCACCTATTGAAACAGTGTAATCAAAAAATGACACACAAAAAGTCTTGATTAATATTATTATAATAACTAGCGAAAAACAGTTGTTTCAGTTGTTTATTGACAATGACCATCGTCTGGCTAATCATCTGCAACGAGTCGCACACAATAGTTAGTGCACGAACCAAGGAAGAGGCTTTGAAAAAATTCTTTGCTCTATGTATGCTTTCACCGAAGGAGCTCAAAAGGAAAGCTGGGGATGGACATTTACCAGGACCCTATGCAGAAAACCGCCTTCTCGGAGGGAGTGTTTATGAGTGGCTGTCTGATGAGGCTATAAAAAATCCAAGTGACCATGGGGGAGTATTGGCAACAAAAGACCCTGTTGTATCCGGAAAATGCCAGGTTACTCTTGACCGTCAGTCATGGGATATGCCATCTCCCTACACGAAGGAAAACTTTGATAGGAGAGAGTTCATGATTAAAGAACTACCGGAGATTGTTGTAATTTCAGGTCTCGATAGTTGAACTTATAAAAATGAAATATATTTAGGTATAGATTAATTATACAATTTATAACGGTATCACAATGAGTTTCTTTCTTATTTTTTTTATGTGGCTTGCATCATTAAGCCGACTGTCATTGAAGAACAAAATTAGAACGCTAGAACAAACCAATGCAAAATATATTAAAGAAATTACAACATTGAAAGATAACTGTGTCTGCACTTAAAAAACATTTGACAGAAAAATATAATGTCAAAAGTAAACAATATTATAAAAACGATTGAATTATGGAAAGATAGAATTGATTGGGATGAATATTTTATGTCAATTGCTTTTTTAGCCGCATCACGTTCATCTTGTCATAGACTACACGTTGGATGCGTATTAGTCAAAAACACACATATTATTAGTATGGGATATAATGGATTTTTAGCAGGTGTTCCACATACATCAATTGTTAGAAATAATCATGAACAAGCAACAGTTCATGCTGAACAGAATGCCATTTCAGATGCAGCAAGAAGAGGTGTTTCAGTTGATAATGCAACAGCATATATCACACATTATCCATGTATTAATTGTGCCAAAATATTAGCAGCAAGTGGTATTAAAAAAATAGTTTATCATTCTGATTATAAAAATGATGAAATTGTAAATGAAATATATAAAGATACTAATATTGTAATTGAACAAATTTAATCTTTTTGTGTTTTATAAAAGCAATTATAATATAGTTTAAATAATAATGAAGAGATAAATCTAAATTCTCTTAAATCTTTTTTCCGACATAGCGGACACGGTTTCATCCATTCTTTATAACATGTGTAATGATATACATTTTTACAATCATTACAATATACTAAACTTGTTCCTGTAAAATCTTTAACTTTACAAAAACATATCGGGCAATTTTCTTCCATTTTAGGGATAATAATATTAGAAATTGGGTTATTTTTAGAAGTACAGTTAAATAACCAATTGATTGAATTATAAATAACTTGCATTATATTTATAATTATTATATTTAATAATTATAATTTTCCTTTTTTGTATTAATAAATGTATCAAACAATTTATATTACTTCATAATTAATTATAATATTTTTTAAATGTATTGTCTAAAATAATTATTAAGTTTTGCATAATCAATCTTATACATAAGTTTATTATCAGAATAAACCTGAGGTGGATAAGAATATTTACTATTATATAAAAAAACTATGTGTGTTACCATTTTATTTATTTCTGGCGTATTCATATTATTTAACAAATAATCACACAGTATATCTTTTCGGTAACAAATAATATACCACAATCTAATATATTTATTTGCAAACTTCTCTGGAAGTGGTTTAAGACCTGGTTGTTTAGAATAAATTGATTTATAGAGTAAAAACTCAAAGGTGATTGGTAGGTATTTAATTATTTTTCGACCTGTTATACGAGCAGTCCATATACACTCTTGTAGTAAGTTTCTAGTGCTTGTCGCAGATGCTCTTTTATTCAGACAAATCAACGCTTGTTTAAGTTCAGTCATTGTGGTATTTTATTATTTATTTAATAATTATAATTTTTATTTTCGTTTTTAATTACAAGATGTTATAGTTCTATCAAATATATACCATCATTGCACTAAATACCACAAATGTAATCCACGAATATTTTAAATATGTATGTAATTGAGAAATCTTTTTATTTTTCTGCTTACATTTATCACGCAAGCTTACAATTCGAGTATCCATTTTCTTTTTTGTATCATCTTCATCTTTTGTAAGATCATCAAATAGTTCATTAATGTGACTATTTGTATCTTCTAGATCCTTGATTTCAGCCTTACATTTTAAAATTCGACTAATTAAAATCTTATTTTGTTGATGTAAAAGTTTATTGTCTGAACAAATCTCAAATAGATATTTATATTTCATATCCTCACTTAATCCTCTAAGGGTGGTCATAAGAACTTCCCGACTTAATGGATCTGGGACAAGTTTTAAAACCTCGTCATCTTCTAATTCTTGCTGTTTTCGCTTAGTTTCATCAGTAATAGACTTCTGTAAAACAGCCGCATGTTCAATAAAAGCCTTTTTAGTTGTCTGTATCATATCTAATTGTGCTTGCTCGACTGATTTAGTTTTCATATTAATATTAATATGAAAACATATTTAATATTTAAATAATCAATTTTAATCCATACATGAAATCATACAGTACTCATATTTAGTTATTGGGATAGTTGATGAATTATTAGTGGTTGGGGTTAATGTTGGGTTGAGGGTTGGACTGAATGAAGGAGTTAATGTTGGACTTACTGTTGGACTTATTGTTGGAGCCATTGAAGGAGTCACTGTTGGATTGAATGTAGGAGCCATTGAAGGAGTCACTGTTGGACTTACTGTTGGACTTATTGTTGGAGCCATTGAAGGAGTCACTGTTGGATTGAATGTAGGAGCCATTGAAGGAGTCATTGTTGGATTGAATGTAGGAGCCATTGAAGGAGTCATTGTTGGATTGAATGTAGGAGCCATTGAAGGAGTCATTGTTGGAGCCATTGAAGGAGTTACTGTTGGATTGAATGTAGGAGCCATTGAAGGAGCCATTGAAGGAGTCACTGTTGGATTGAATGTAGGAGCCATTGAAGGAGCCATTGAAGGAGCCATTGAAGGAGCCATTGAAGGAGTCACTGTTGGATTGAATGTAGGAGCCATTGAAGGAGCCATTGAAGGAGCCATTGAAGGAGTCACTGTTGGATTGAATGTAGGAGCCATTGAAGGAGTCACTGTTGGATTGAATGTAGGAGCCATTGAAGGAGTCACTGTTGGATTGAATGTAGGAGCCATTGAAGGAGCCATTGAAGGAGTCACTGATGGATTGAATGTAGGAGCCATTGAAGGAGTCACTGTTGGATTGAATGTAGGAGCCATTGAAGGAGCCATTGAAGGAGCCATTGAAGGAGTCACTGTTGGATTGAATGTAGGAGCCATTGAAGGAGTCATTGTTGGACTAGTTGTTGGACCGAGTGTTGGATATACTGATGAAATCAATAATGTTGTATTTGTAATATTTGTACTATTATATGATATATCATAAACTGAGTCTGGTATATTAGAGTTTGTAAAAATTGAATATATTATAGATGTAATATATCCAAATAAAGGAATTAAAAATATACAAAAATAACATGCAATACATAAATAATATATTATAGTACATTTACACATACATATTGATTTTTCAATACGTTTTTTTTCTTTATTATCATTTTTTATAATGTCTTGTTTAGTTGGTTTGTAATATATCTCTTCTGGATATATTTTCATTTACCTATATATATTTATTTATTACTCATTTAAATATATATTTTTATAATAAAACATAATGGAAAATCAAAATGAACTATTAGAAAATTTTAATTCTGTGTCATTAAAAACTAAAAAATGTAAATATAATAACTTTTCATTTATTCAATATATAACCGGATTATACATGTTATATGTTATAATTTTTTTATTTACTTTATTAGGATTAACAACCTCATTATTTATAATTGAAAATAAATTTATAGGAGCAGTTACACCATTTGTAAAAGATTTTCAAGTACCTGAATTTAATATGACAATAGTTGTTCCAACAATTAATAAAATTAGTAATATTATTGAAAATATTTGTAAAAATCCAGAGTTTGAAGGATTATGTAAATAAATTAAATATCCATATAATAATATAACTAAATATTTATATAATGGGAAATAAAAATAGTAATTTTACACTATGTTGTGATGAACAATCAATTATTTTTGATAATCCGTTATATTCAGTTAAAAAAGACACGGATGATATATGTACACTTTGTAATAAAAAAAAGAATTGTGTTAAAATATTAAAATGTAAACATAATATGTGCGAAGATTGTTTTAATTTTAATTTTTATTTAAAAAATAATACAGATTGTCCAATTTGTCATATTAAAATTGTATAAATCATATAAAATAACATTACTATTAATTAATAATAATGTTAACTATCTTAAATTTTTTAGTATGTACACGTAATTTATGGAGTGTTAAGATGAGTAATGGGAATTATGATTTATCCTATAATAATAATACAATTTTAGACAAGAATTGTCCAGAATATTATCTTGAATCAGAAGGAACACATATATCATTATGTAATAGTGAAGTATATTCGAAATACACTTTACATAATAAAGTACAATATACAAATTTTACAGAACAAACAATTGAATATAATCCAGTTGATTCAATTCTACCAACAGTTAATCTCACTTTTAATTTTTTACATGAACAAAATAATTCAGTATTAATAAAACTTTATTTTAATGATACAATTAAAACTAATTATATTTCACCGATGAAGAATGGAAAATTACTTCCAGTTTTTGATGAACCTCGTGTTTTAAATGTTCCTCAGGACAATGATCTTCAATCTTTTTATACTAATTTTAAACTATCACCCATTACAAAAGGAACTAGTTCATATGTAACAACTATTTATGATGGTCTTGGTATTTCAAATAATGGATTAGTAATTGGATTTCTTGAACACAATATTTGGAAAACTGGAGTTGAATATGATTATTATAATATTAATGCAGTTTGTGGAATTAATGGTAAACTATTAACCCGAGACAGTATTCCACATGGAATGGTTAATCTAACAGAAACTCCTACTTTATTTATTAGTTTTAATAATGATTGGAGAGATGGAATGGAACAGTATGCTGATATGGTAATGGATTATTCTCCATATAAAGCAAATACAAGTTTATTACCAATTAGTGGATGGAATAGTTGGGCATTGGCAATTGATCATATTGGGATGCCAACAGAAGAAAGATTAATGAGTGCGTCAAATGTATTACATAATTTATCAAATTTTGGGTTTGGAGACAAACAATATATTAATCGTGATGCTATTTATGATTTGTCAAATAATAAAACAAATAATTGGACAAATTATGTTATTTCAAATAATCAATCTGCTGGAACATATACATCACCAATTGTTTTATATAAACCAACTGGTGGTAATTATATTAACTGTAAGAGAGATTTTTGTAATTCATCAACACCAAATTGTTGGTTATATACAGATATTATTGTAAAAGATAAATATGATAATCCTATTAGGAGTTTAGCTTGGAATAAATTATCAAATAAAGGAGTGTTAGATATTACACATCCAGCATCTATATGTATATTTGAAGAAGATTTAAAAGAAATTAAACAGTTTAATTATTCATTTATTAAAATTGACTTTATTAATTATGCTGCATTTGAAGGTGAACATTATAATAAAACGATCGCATCAACTGGAATGGAAGCATATTTATATTATTTAACTATTTTACACAAAATGTTTGATGGAATGGTAATTGATTATGGTATTTCATTATTAATGCCATTTGGACCAGGTGTAAATACAAAACGCCATGCTTGTGATCAGATGTTTGGAGGAGTTATGTATTCAATGAATAATTATGCAGGCGGTTGGTGGACAAATCGTTTTTACATGTTAGATCCAGATTTGGTTTCATTTGAAGAACATTATTGGTTTACAAAGTCTTTTAAATTAACAAAATATATTTCAATGGATGCAAAAAGTAGAGTAGCAAAAGCAGTTGTATATGGAGGTGTATTTAAAAATGGAGATGATTTATCCAATAAAACAAATGTTGGAATTGTAAATTATTATTTAGGAAATCCAAAAGTAAATGAAATGTGGTCAAGAGGTAGAGTTGGTGATCCAAAAACAACATTTCGTCCAATAAATTGGATTCAAAATTCAATTATTCCATTTATTTCTATTATAAAACCACCAAATGTTTTTACAAGAACAAATGGTGATGTTGCAATTTTCAATTATGATATTTTTAATAAACAATTTAATGTTGATTTATCTAATATTATTAGTAATACAACAAAAACTTGTATTGAATTATGGAGTAATATTAATTACACCATAGTTGATTATTTACTAATAATTAAGATTGATAAATTAAGTTCAGTTTTATTGGAATGTAGATAAAAAAATTAAATATTTATAAAATTATTTAAATATAATATAACTATATACTATATAATGCAAATCTTTGTCAAAACTTTAACTGGTAAAACTATTACTCTAGATGTTGACCCAAGTGATACTATTGCGAACATGAAACAGAAGATTCAGGATAAAGAAGGCATCCCTCCTGATCAACAGCGTCTCATTTTTGCAGGTAAACAACTTGAAGATACTCGTACTCTTGGTGACTACAATATTCAGAAAGAATCTACCCTTCATCTAGTTCTTCGTCTTCGTTAAGATTTTTTAGACTCATTTATAAATTGCTTTCTTATTTTTTCTAATCCTCCAACAGTTGATTCTAGACTAGTTAATTGTTTTGTTATTTCAGATATTTTATTTGAGTTATCTTTAATTTTAATATCAGTTTTTAATTCACTACAATCACAGTCGGTATCTGATTTATTTTTAAGTGTTTCTTGTCGATAAATACCTTTAAATAAAATAAAGATAATTATAGATAATATTACCACAATGATAAAATCTTTTAAAGTAATTAACATATATATAAAAAGATATATTATATTTTTTTATGTAATTTTATTTGAATGATCCATAACCATTCATTAATCGTAACTGTTCATAACTTATCCAAAAGAACATTTGCCATGGTGCTATTCTAGCCCAAATTGGAAAAAATCCTTTCCATAAACTAGCAATACCCTCATTTTTAATAATATCTTTTGTAACTGAGAATATATTACCTGAGTTACTAGCCATAATTCGTGTTTTAATTACATCTGCTGGTGTACTTAATACTGTTGAAACAAATCCTGAATTAATACTAGATAATACATGACATGGAATACCATCATCCATATAATTAAGTAATTTATGTTTTGTTGTATCATATGTTAGTAATTCTCCAATATTAACAGCAACAGCTCTTAGAACAGTAGGCTTCCATCCATTGTAAAATCCTAATAATCCATTAGATCTATATATATCTTTGACAATAGTAGCTGTATTTTTATTATTTGTTTGTAATTGAACCTTGACAACATCTGCTGGTGTAGCTATAAATTGTCCAAAACTACTTGCAAATATAGTTACAGCTGTTTTATGTAATATAGACGATTCTTGATTTCTAAATTTTTCATAAATACCTACTCTAGAAGTTGTATATATTAAATGTCTAGCAATTGCTGGAACAACTGATGGATAAAAACCAATAACACCCTTTTTTTTATATGTATTTTTAATAATATCAGTTGTTGATATTGTCTTTTTATAATTTTGTTTTTGGGTTTTAACATAATCCATCGGATGTGTGAGAAGTTCAGCAATTGCAGCAGACATAGGAATAAATAGTTCTTTCATCTATATATATTATATAGATTTAAACACCACATTGTGATTTAGGTTTACCCTTGTATATACGTTTTTTACAATTTTCTTTACATCCATTCGGACATCCAAATAATGTCCCATTTACACACTGTCCACAAAACCCTCGTTTACCCCCATCAGACTGTCTATAACATCCACATCTTGAATGACGACCAACGAGGACATTGTATAAGAATAAACCTACTACAATAATAATTACACTAAGCAAAAGTAAACAAATTAATGTTATGAATGTATTCATATTATAATATAGATTGATATATTATAATATAACTTATGATAGAAAATAAAAAAGGAAACATAATAATAATTGAAATAGGATTATAATTACAAAAACCTCTGGGTTTTCCTGATACCATGGCAACCGATGCACCGATAGGTTGTGGGATTCATCGTCACAACCTTAATCCCACAATCTGCACCGCGCCTGGGTGTAAGAGCCCTACTAAGAAGGGAAACGAGGTCTGTGGGTTTCACCGTGTGAACTGTCAGATATGTAAGCGTAAAGTTTGTCCATCACGAATCATAGATATATGGGGCGGAGAGTGTGACCAGTGTGTGCCTAAATGTGGTGCCTGTGGTTGTATGATGTGGGATCATGTTTGTGCTTGTCAGATACGTCGTGGTCGTCCGGATACACTGATGGCGTTATTGACATTAGCGAGTTCTTAAATGATATTCGCATTATCTTAAATTTATAATAATTATCAATTAACTTACCCCTATAAAAATAAAAAAGGAAATGCAGAAATATTAATAGAATATATAATATAGTGTGTCATGGTCACGAGCCAAGGTCAGTCTGTTACTAACTAATTTCTTTTTTTATGATACCACAGTGCCCATTTACTCGGATCTCGACACTACCCATAATCCAGGGTTCATAATATCTAATATCCAAATTTCCAAAACATTAAATCAGGGTTAAAGAAGCTAGTATCACCCTTAGTGTTTCTTACTCCTCTTGCATCACCCGAATCATTCTATTTTTTATAATGATATTCTCTATAAAAATAAAAAAGGAAACGTAAAAATATTAATAAAATATATAATATAATGCGAGTGTTTAGTACAGTTGGTTAAGTACAAGGAGCCTAGACTCCGTGAGATTCTGATTCGAAATCGGAAATATTTCTATGGAAGCACACAAGATGGACGCATCGCGAGCATTGTAGCCACCCATATCACAAAATATTTAGTTTAAGTGGTAAAAACATCACCCCTGGTTCGATTCCAGGAACACTCCCCATACAATGAAGCCTGTATGGATCATAATATCTAATATCCAAATTTCCAAAACATTAAATCAGGGTTAAAGAAGCTAGTATCACCCTTAGTGTTTCTTACTCCTCTTGTATCACCCGAATCATTGTATTTTTTATAATGATAGGCTCTATAAGCAAGAATGGCAGCTTGTCCCTCATATTCTTTTTGTGTATCTGGATTTGTCCATTTTGCTACTGGTGTAGAACATTCTTTTGGACAACTTCCATTTACACAACCAGTGCAAGTACCCTCTCTTGATGAAACACCAGTACGTCCATTACTTAATCCAGAACCATATAAATTATCCATTGTTGACTGAGCCATAGTAGGGCCCCAATTATCTGTACCACTCATTGGTAAAGGATTTCCATAACCACTTCCTGTACTTATCTGGTATGGTGCTCTAACTCCATTACAAGAAAAAGGTAATGATGATTCACAATTTGGTTTTCTTACACCAGTATACATTTTTTGTAAAGCATCTTGTCGTTGTTTTAATGTTAGACTTCTATTACATTTACAAGACCATGAAGACATCTATTATATATTATTATTATATATAAAATTGAAAATATAATATTATTAATTATAATATTGTATTAATAAACAATGAGTCATTCATTAGTAATAACTGAACCACTTTTTATCAAAAAAAAGATAATTGAACCAAAAAAATTAACTAAACCAGTTGAATCACCAAAAGTTATTAAAAAAAAAAACTTTCAGAAACAAATTAAAACAGATATTTATATTTGTTTTAAACCTGGTGTACAAACAGATACATACTCTGTTGGAGTAAAGTTTAAAACACCAACTGTATCATGGATTGAATATTGGAAACCAGCTGATGTTGATAGAATGTATCCTAAACAATGTTGGTATCGTTATATTAAACTTAGAGAAAAACAGTTAAAGTTAACTGTAAATTGTAAGAAAACATATCAAATGCATACAGATATAATTACTCTACAAAAAAAATTAGAAACAATTTTAGATGATAGAACATATGAAAATGCATATTACATCAATCAAGAAGATATGTATAAAAATTATGACAATGATGATTGTGATAAATCCACTGATTTTGATGATGATTATGATGACTACGGTGATGATGATGATGATAACTTTGATATTGAAGAGTTTTAATTCTTATTCAATTTATCTAATATCGCTTTTATAATACTATCAATTTTGACACTATTTGAATTAAAATTTTCTTTTGGAGTAGATTCTGATTTTATTTCTGGTGTATTATTTTTTAAATCATTTTCATACAGTATAAAAACTAATTTTATTATTTTATCTTTAATTTTATTTTTTTTAATTTTATAATCATCTATATTATCTTTTTCAGCATCAATCTCTATCATTAGCTGACTCAATGTCTTAGATAATTCCTTATAACAAGTATCATCTGATATTTTATCTAAATTATATTTTGTCCCAATTACTCTAAAATCATTCATTAATTTGGAGATTTTATCAGACATATATTACTTACAAACTTTTTTTTTTATACATTAAATTAACAATCTCTGGATATTTTGATGCACAATAATTAAAGTTTGTTAAATATCTATCACATAATTTATTATTTGTTTTCTGTTGGGGTTCAATATTAGATATCCAACATCCATTTAATATATTTGATCTAACAGGATCTGTTGCAGTCATTGTCCAATACTCTCTATTATTTGGATCACAATTAACATAATTTAAATTACCTCTTGTACAGAAGTCTGTTTTTTCCATATATATTATTACAATATAAAAATCCTAAACATAATCTCTATATTTCTTATCATTATTATTCACTACAATGATCCTATCATTATTACCACAAGATCCTTGTAACAATGCTTTAGAATTAACTAAAAAACCAATTATAACTATAAAATTACTAACTACCGCAGTTAATTGCCAATAAGTAATAGTATTAAAATCATTATAATAAATAACATAGGTTTGTAAAGCTAAATTACAAAAAAAAGTAAATAATAATAACAAATTACAACACATTTTAGTATATAAATAAATATTAATTGTTATTTATATAATAAAATGAAATTACTTGTTTATGGTGGAAAAGGATGGATTGGAAACCAATTTATTCAATTATTAAATAATATTAACTATAAATTAGGAACAGTAAGAGTTGATAATAAAGATAAATTATTAGCTGAAATAGCTGAATATCAACCAACACATATTATTTCATTTATTGGACGCACACATGGTAAAATTGATGATAAAGTATATTCAACAATTGATTATTTAGAACAAGATGGAAAAATAGTTGATAATGTACGAGATAATTTATTTTCACCCTTATTATTAGCATTAATTTGTAAAGAAAAAAATATTCATTTTACTTATTTAGGCACTGGTTGTATTTTCGAATACGATGACAATCATCATTATGAAAGTGAACATAATGGATTCGTTGAATCATCCTTACCAAACTTTTTTGGTTCAGCTTATTCAGTTGTAAAAGGATTTACAGATAGATTAATGCATCAATTTGATAATTCTGTTTTAAATTTAAGAATTAGAATGCCACTTGTTGGAGAAGATAATCCAAGAAACTTTATAACAAAAATCACAAAATATGAAAAGATATGTTCAATCAAAAACTCAATGACAGTATTACCAGAATTATTACCAGTAATGCTTGATATGTTACAGAAAAATGTCACTGGAACATTTAATTTAACTAATCCAGGATTGGTTTCTCATAATGAAATCTTAGAAATGTATAAGGAATATGTTAATCCTTTTTTCACTTGGAAAAACTTTACAGTAGAGGAACAAAATACAATTCTTGCTTCAAAACGATCAAATAATTTCTTAGAAACAAATAAATTAACGTCACTGTATCCACAAATTAAAAATATTAAAGAATCAGTGAAAGAATTATTACAAAGTTATACTCGATGTGATTTTCCAGATACAAAAGATACTAAATTATTAGTAACTGGTGGATGTGGTTTTATTGGTTCTAATTTTATTAATACAATTTTAAAGAAATATCAAAAGATTAATCTTATTAATGTTGATGCAATGTATTATTCTGCTAAAAAAGAGAATGTAATTCCAAATGAGAGATATACTTTAATTGAAGGGAATCTTTGTTCACAAGATTTAATTAGACATATTCTTAAAACATATAATATTAATTATGTTGTTCATTTTGCAGCCCAATCCCACGTCCAAACATCTTTTACAGATTCTTTACGATACACAAATGATAATATTGTTGGAACACACGTATTATTAGAGGAATGTCGATTATATAATAAAATTAAAAAGTTCATTCACGTATCAACAGATGAAGTATATGGCGAGTCAATGTTAGATGTTTCTGAAAAGCACAAGACAGAACATTCTATATTATGTCCAACAAATCCATATGCTGCAACAAAAGCAGGTGCTGAATTAATTGCACAATCGTATGCTCATTCATTTAAAATGCCAATTATTATTTCAAGAGGTAATAATGTGTATGGACCAAATCAATATCCAGAAAAAGTAATTCCTAAATTCATAAAACTATTAAAAGAAGATAAAAAAATAACAATACAAGGAGATGGAAGTTGTGTGAGAGCATTCCTTCATTCATATGATACAGCAACGGCCTTTATTAAGATTTTAGAATCAGGTAAAATTGGAGAAATATACAATATTGGATGCGATGAAGGAATGGAACTATCAATATTAGAGGTTGCTAAAATATTGATAAAAAAGATTAAACAGACAGAAGATTATGATCAGTGGATTGAATACATTGAAGACCGCCCATATAATGACAAACGCTATTACATTAGCAATGATAAATTAAAAGAGTTAGGATGGAATATAACTGTTGGATTTAATGAGGGAATTAATGTGTTAATATAATATATATTAAATACTTAAAATATACATTACTCTAAATAAAATTATATATATATATATATATAAATGAGTTTAGTTGAATTAAATAATGATTTTACAGATAAAAATACTACACATAGTTATTTACCATTATATGATAAATTATTGAAAACTTTAAAAAATACTGCTAAAAATGTACTAGAAGTTGGAATTGGTGATTTTGAAACTAAAAATGGTGGTAGTTTATTATTATGGTCTAATTATTTTACTAATGCAACTATTTATGGTATTGATATATTACCAATAAATAGAGTATTAGATATAGTAATTAATGATCCAACAATTAAATTATATTGTAATTCTGATGCATATAATGAAAAAATTATAAAAAAAAATTTAAGTAATATTAAATTTGATTTTTTATTAGATGATGGGCCTCATACATTAGAAAGTCAGGAAAAATTTATAGAATTATATTCTCCATTAATAAGTGATTCTGGAATATTAATTATAGAAGATGTTCAAGATATAGAATGGTTAGATAATTTAAAAAATAAAACACCAGAACATCTTAAACAATATATTAAAATATACGATTTGAGAAAGAATAAAGAAAGATATGATGATATTGTTTTCACTATTGATAAAGTTAATAGAGAATAAATTATAAATTTAGTATCTTTTAATTTTTTATATAATATTATTAATAATAAATTTTATATATTTATTAAATTTTTAGTAATCTAGAATTAAAATATTTTATTTATACATATTCCTAAAACTGGTAGAACTTCTATTTTAAAATATTAAAATAGAAATTAAAAATATTTACAGTTGTTAGAAATTCATATACTAGAATTATAAGTGGTTTATCATTTAATAAATTAATTAAAAAGAATGATGTGCCTAATATTGTTTATAATAAAATAAAAAACCAGAAATAATAATTATATTTATTATTTTAATAGAAAATACATTAATATAATTAATAAATATTATAAAAAAGATTTTAAATTATTTGGATATACAATATTATGATTTTTAACCAAGTATTTAATATATATGTATATATTATATTAAATGAATCCAATTAATATAGATATTAATTTTAAAAAAAATTATATACATCATATTAATAATATAGATACAGAATTTACTAATAAAGGTATATGTAATATTGAATATTTTGTAAGTTTAGTTAAAAATTATATTACATTAAATAATTTAAAAAGTATTACTATATTAGAATTAGGAACTAAAAGAAGTATTCCAACTAGAAGTACTCATCATAAGAATTTATTTAAAAATATTAAAAATATTAATTATATTATGGTAGATATAGAAGATGGTTTAGATGTTGATATTGTATGTGATGTACATAAACTAAGTTCTAAGTTTAGTAATATAGATGTAATAATATCATTCTCTGGATATGAACATTTTAAATATCCATTATTAGCAAGTCATGAAATTATGAAATCATTAAAAATAAATGGATTATGTTATATTCAATCTCATCAATCATTTCCTTTACATGGTTATCCAAATGATTATTTTAGATTTTCATTAGATGCCTATGATGCATTATTTCCTAAAACAATGAATGCTATATTAATAGGTGCTGAATATTCAGAACCTGTCTTAATAGCCCCAATAAATAATCATAGTGTATGGAATTGGTATGCAAAATCTTTTGCAAATAGTTCATGTATTATACAAAAAAAAGGTCCAACCCCTAATAAATTTATATATGATATATAATATATAATAAATTATTATGATTTCTAATAAAGATATTAAAGATTGTAATTATAATATATTTGGTAAATGGTTAAATAATGATAATTTAATAATTAAAGACCTACCATTTAAACATATTATAATTGATAATTTTTTAAATGATGATACATATGAAAATTTATATAAAAAATTTCCTATTAAATCAGATAAACATTGGTGGAAATATGACAATCCATTAGAAGTTAAATATGCATTTGATAATATTAAAATATTAGATTTTGATATTCAAAATATATTTTATGCATTATCACATAATATAATTATTAATAAATTACGAAAATTATTTAATATATCTAATTTAGAATATGATCCATATTGTCATGGTGGTGGATTACATATATATCCAAAAAATGGAAGATTATTACCTCATTTAGATTACGAAATACATCCAAAAACAAATAAACAAAGAAGATTAAATATAATATTATATCTTAATAATAATTGGAAAAAAGAATGGAATGGTGCTACTGAATTATTTGGAGATATAAATAAAAAAATATATCCAAAAAAAAACTCAGCCATTATTTTTACAACAAATGAAAATAGTTTACATGGTGTCCCAGATATAATTAAGTGTCCTAATAATATAGATAGAAAATCTTTAGCTTTTTATTATGTATCTAATATAATTAATGAAAAAAACTGTAATAAATATGGTGTATCAACGAATGGTTATCGAAAAAAGGCAGTATTTTTTCATAATTATAATAAAAATAATAAATTATTTACTAAATTTAATAAATTAATTAAAATTAGACCTCATCGTAGAATTACTAACCAAGATATAAATGATATTTGGCCAGAATGGAGTAATACATTAGAATACTAATATTTAGAATATATTTTTTCTAATTTTTTATTAGTAAATTGTGTATTTAATCTTTTAATTTTCAAGAATTTAAATCCATTTTCATACATTTTGTAATATAGATTATCATCATTAAAAAATATATTTAATTTTTTTTTAGGATTTGGAGTAATAAAGCATGCTGTTGTATTATATTTTTTTATTATTTTATTTCCTAAATGTACTTCATTTAAATGAATCATAAAATCTATATTTTTTTTAAAATCAATTGTTACTAAATTATTAAAATAATATTCAAAAATATTATTTTTTAAAATTAACCACCATGACTGATAATGTTTATTAATTTGAGTTGTTTCTAATATACCAATATAACTGTTATTTCTTAATTTATTTTTAATCATTTTAAATATATGATTAATTGGTTCAGTAATTATAATAGAATCATTCATTAAATGGAGATGATCAATTGTATGTTTATTTTCAATTAAATAATCATATCCAATCTTATATTTACCCCAATCAACATATTTATTATCTAGATCCTCTATAATTATTATATTTTTATTTTCAAAAAAATTAATAATTGTATTAATAAATTGTTTCTTTTTACTATAAGATAATTGTGTAGAAAGTACAACAATGAAAGTATCAATATCTGATAAATTCATATTTGAAAAATTATTTACAAATATTTTTTCTGTATATTCTTTCTGATGTGTTGCAAAACTTAATACATTTTTAATTTTATTATTAATTGATTCATGAATTATTTTACTATTGAGTTCAATATCTTTTAGATATTGTATTTGTTTTTTTTTATTTATTTGTTTTTTTTTATTTATTTGTTTTTTTTTATTTATTTGTTTTTTTAAAATATTTTGTAATACTAAATTTTTATTTCTATTATTTTGATATTGCAATATTAAAGTTTTAATATTTGTATTGTTCATATATATATAAATACTTAAAATAATTTGAATTTAATTTAATAATTTTAAGATATCATCTATTTCTTCTTGTGAAATATTCTCATTTATATAATTTATTTTTTGTTCTAAAATTTTATTTTTGTCCATTAATATATTATTTTTATTATTAATATTTATTTCTATATCTGTTTTAAACTTTTGTTTTGTTTTTATTATTTTTTCTTTTTTATTAAGTTTTTCTTTAACTTTTTCTCTGACTTTTCTTTTTCTCTCTTCCATTATTTCTTCATGGTCTTTTAATAAGTTATTTTTTTTAACAAAATATTTATTAATCAAATTATATACCTCTTTTTGCTTTTTTTGTTTAATTTCATTAACTTTTTTAATAAATTTTTTAACTATTTTATTATTAATTTTATTTTGTTCTTCTTGTTTTTTATTATTTTCTTTATTAACTAATCTTATTATTCTATTTTTGATTTCATTTTCAGCATCAAGTTTATTTTGTTCTTGAATATATTTTTGAGTTTCAATATTTTGTTGAATAGTCTTATTATGTACTTCTAATTTAGTTTTAAATAATTCAATAGCTCTTTTATTCTTATTAAGTCTCGGTTGATTATTTTTGTTTATTACTTCTTCTATTTTTTCGTTACGTCTTTGTGAAACATATTTGCGAATTTCTTTATTTCTTATTTTTTTATCTTTTTCATGTTCTAAATATGCATCAATTTTTTGTTTTCGTTCAGCTTTATTTAATTTCCTACTTTTTTTTTTATTTAATTTATAAGAATTAAAATTCATATATATATATATATATAATATTTTTATTTTTAAAATAAAAAAAAAAATGCTTTTAGAAATATTATACTATATTATTTTATAAAATATGAGTGATTCCGAAATAATTTATAACGTCCACAACAAGAATAACAACTTAGTCACTAAATCATTTATTAATAAGATTTTATCTAATTTTGGTATTAAAAAGAAAGTTAGAAATTTAGATATTTGGCGTCGTGCATTTATTCATAAATCATATTGTGTTCATCGTAAAAAAGTTTTTAAAAATGAGGCTTTTGATTTTCCAGTTGATGGATATGAATATATTCCACTTCAAGAAAAATCATGTGAAACACTTGAATGGCTTGGTGATGGTATTATTCAATCTGTAACAGCTCAATATTTATGGAAGAGATTCCCAGATCAAAATGAAGGATTTTTAACTAAAACAAGAAGTAAATTAGTACGAACAGAAACCCTTGCTCGTTTTAGTCGGTATCTAAAATTGAAAAAATATATTTTGCTATCACAATATATGGAAAATATATGCAATGCCCGTGACAATCCCAAATCATTAGAAGATGCATTCGAAGCACTTATTGGTGCAATGTCAGAAGATTTAGGAGATACACCAGCACAAAGTTATAAAATTTGTTACAAGTTTATTGTAACAATTATTGAAAGAGTAATTGATTTTACAGAACTAATCCAAAAAGATGATAATTATAAAGACCAACTTATGCGATTCTATCATCAGAAGTTTAATGGAGTCAATCCAACATATGAAAATCTATTAGTTGATGCGTCTAAGAAGATCAAAATCTACACCGAAGTGGTCAGACATCTTGAAGATCGTTCAATTATAATTGGTAAGGGTACAGCTAGATCTAAGAAAGAAGCTCAACAAATTGCTGCTAAGGCGGCACTTAGGTATCACAAAGTATTATAGAAATTATAAAATTAACCAGAACAACTCTCACATACCTTATATTTAGGATCTACTGTGAACTGTTGAGCTTGTGTTTTAGGTCGTGTTCGAATATAATAAGAACCAGTCTTTAATCCTTTTTCCCATCCATAGAATAATGCACCAGTTAATTGACCATGTGTCGGTTCTTCAAAGAATAGATTTAAACTTTGTGCTTGACATACATAAGCACCACGATCCGCCGATTGTTGAATTAATACTTTTTGTTTAATTTCCCATACTGTTTTATAAAGTTCTTTTAATTGTTTTGGAATATTAATATCTTGAACACTTCCATTATTAGCAATAATTTGATTTTTTAATTCATTATTCCACATACCTAGATTGGTTAAATCTTTAATAAGATATTTATTAATGATAATAAAATCACCCGCAATGGTTCGACGACTGTAAATATTACTTGTAAATGGTTCAAAACATTCATTATTACCCATAATTTGTGAAGTTGATGCTGTTGGCATCAGTGCTGTTAGTAAACTATTACGGATGCCGTATTTGCTAATCTTTTTCTTTAATCGTATCCAATCATGTCTAGTAGATGGTTTGACACCCCACATATCAAATTGATAAATACCCTTTGATATAGGTGAACCTTCATAACTTGAATACACTCCTTCTTTTTTAGCTAATGAACTTGATTCGTCGAGTGCAGCATAATAAATAGTTTCAAAAATATCTTTGTTTAATTGTAGGGCTTCATCTGAATCAAAGGCAAATCTCATTTTAGCATAAGTATCTGCTAATCCCTGAACTCCTAGTCCAAGAGGTCGATGTGTCATATTAGAAAGTTTTGTTTCTGGAACAGGATAATAATTTAAATCAATGACTTTATTTAGATTCTTAATTGCAATTTTAACAACCTTCTTTAATTCAGTAAAATCATATTCGGGTTGAATATGCTCAATAAAGTTTTGATAACCACCAATATATCCATTTGGAATAAAAATCTGTGGAACGGTATGCTCTTCAATTTTCTGTTCATCAAAAAACTCTTCATAACGATCCTCAATATTATGAAACTCATACTCATAATTGTTATTTTTACACATCATTTTAACTAAATCACATGCCGTACAACCAGTTTCTAAACCGTAAATCATAAATTTAGTATCAATCTCTTTCTTCTTAACAAAAGATGATAATGATAGACTTGCTAACGTACAACAAGCATATTCATTCTCATCGGAATATTCATTAATTTCAATACACAGATTACTTGATTTAATTGTTCCAAGATTTTGTTGATTGGTTTTTCGATTTACATTATCTTTAAATCCAATATAGGGTGTTCCAGTCTCAATTTGAGCATCTAAAATATTCTTCCAAACATCTCTTGCTGGTAATTGCTTGGTGAAAAGTTTTTCTTTTTCATATGTTTCATATAGTTCCTTATATTCATCTCCACAAACATTGGTTAGTTTAGGACAAACATCTGGATCAAATAATGACCAAGTAGCATCTGCTTTAACACGTTCCATAAACAGATCAGAAATCCACATCGCACTAAAAAGATCACGACAACGATCATCTTCATTTCCGTGATTCTTTCTAATCTGAAGAAACTCAATAATCTCTGGATGATGAGGTTCTAAATAGAAAGCAATTGACCCATTTCTTTTTCCACTATTATGGACTAATCCCATATGTGTTAAATAATTATGATTGTCTTCAATATTTAGATCATATACATAACCATCATATTCACAACTTTCAATACTTCGAACTCTTGAAAATAATAAATTATTATATTCAAAGAAGTTTAATTTCTTAGACGGAGTAATATTAAGAACTGACTCTAAAATTGGATGTTTTGGAATACGTAAACTGTAACAAATTTGTTTAGTGGTAATATTTTTATATGGTGAAACGCTCCCAATATTATTTTTAATATTACCGGATGTCAACACGCCACATTTTAATAAAATAATTCGTAATCCTTCAACTAATTCTCTACTTGTTGAACTATAATAAATTTCTTTTAATCGAGATCCATCTGTTTCAATTAATCCGAGAATAAGTGATAATAGTTTTTGTTTAGGAAGATTGATAAATGATGGATGGATGTATTTTTGATGTTCTTTATTGTATAACATATCATAATTGATATCAAAATCTGTTGACAACGTCCATTTAATAGCAATACAATTTGTATGTTCGTTCTCCCAAGAATGAATATTACGTTTTTGTAAAAAATTACGAATAAACGTTAAAGTATCTTTTTTATTAACTGTTCCACAAGTAATACCACATTCATATGAATTACAGTTTTTCTTTTTAGTAATATGTCCATCTCCTAACATAATACCATAAAATCTACATAAATCTTTATCATATTCATCTACATCTTCAACATCTGTTGGTATAGGAAATACTAAAAAGTCAGTATCTTTATTTAAATCCTCTGCTGAAACAAATTCTGGTTCAATAATACCTTCTAAAAGTTTATGTTTAATGGTAGAAAATGGTGTCATCTTTTTAATTCCACAAAGTGCAAATATTTCATGAACTTTTGTACATTTAACATCTTCAATTGAATGTGTTGTTCTAATTTTTAAAATAGTATCTGTTGTATGATTTTTAATTACTTCTAATACCTTCTTGTAAGAACCATCTTTTGTAATTACAAAATCTCGTTCTGTAATATCTTCAATGTTTTTAACACCTGTTTTTGTGTAAATTTTGGTATCTGGTGTAAAACACTGGTTAATATGTTTTGCACACTCATTATACACTCGTAACATAGGAATTAATCCGTTACTTTTACCATTAGTACTTCTAATTAGACTATTCTTACTTCGAATATTACTAATATGAACCCCAATTCCACCAGCCCATTTACTGATTTGAGCACAATCACTAATATTTTTATACATTCCTGAAACGGAGTCTTCTGTTCCCAAAAGAAAACAACTTAGAAGTTGGGGTTTAGGAGTACCAGCATGAAAAAGTGTAGGTGTTGCATGTGTAAAATATTTCTGTGACATGTAGTGATAGGATTCAATCGCAGATTTAATATCAGATAAATGAAGTCCAATAGAAACTCTCATAAAAAGATGTTGGATTCTTTCAACAATATTATTATCCACTTTCATTAGATATGCTCGTTCAAGAGTTTTATAACTAAAATAATCAAAATTATAATCACGAGAATAATCAATTACACTATTAAGTTTCTTTTTATGTTTAATAACAACATTATAGACGTCTTCTGAAATTAATGAAGTTTTACTATTATTGTAGAGGATATGAATAACCTCTGAAAATGAAGGTGATGTATTTTTATGATTGTTAGAAATAATAATTCTAGATGCTAACATACCATAATCTAGATTTTCCGTAGCCAATGAAGTACAAATCTGTGCAGTTAACTCATCCAGTTCACTAGTTTTAACTCCATCATAGATTCTAGAAATTACTTTCTGGGCAATTACAATATGGTCAATATTAAGATCTTTTGTTTGAAATGCAATTCGATTTTTAATTTTATCGAATGATACTTCTTCTAATTCATTGTTACGTTTTTGAACTTTCATCTTAATAATAATTATACTTATTTTTTTAAATAATATATTTGTTAAAAATATATGAAATTAACATTATTTTTAATTATATTATTAATAACTGTATTATTATTTACTACAAATATAATTGTAATTAAAAGAATAATTGATCTTAAGACTAATAATACAGATACTTTAAAGAAACACTTAGACGTTAAAGATAATTGCCCAAGATTAAATGGTTCATACAAACAATGTACCGATACAGGAACATACAGACATTCATTAGATGATATTAAACGTAATCACATAATATATAAAAATAATCCAAGAGTTAATATATGGAATACAACAAAATGAATTTTTTTAGATCATTTCCAAATGTTCATTTAAATATTTATTCTTATTTAGGAAATAAAGATAAATATAGTTACTTTTCAAATATAAAATTTAATGATTGTCATAAATATTTGAAACTAAAATTTAATAATAAAGATTTCATACATACAATTCAAACAGAAAATTATGAAAAGTTTGCGTTTTATTATCAGTTCTTACATAAAAAAAAACATCGTAAAATTGTACAATTTATGATAATATTTGCAAGAGATTTATTTATATTTAATATATTAAATAAATATAAATTAGATTTATCTCGGCATAATTATTATTTTTTAAAACAATTAGAATATAAAAATCCTATTTTGTATAAACTATATTTAATGAATAATGTTAAAAACAAGTCTTAATTATAAACTCTCTATTAACGAGGGGGGTGAAATCCAATCTTGGCATTGCTCTTTACAATACCAATGGCTCTCTGATAGGCCTGTCCAATAGACATCCAGCGATCTGAAGCCATTGTTGGCTTACCCATCAACCGATATAAAATTGGCCATGAATGTGGATTATTAAATATCGATAGATCTACATCATCTGGTAGACCACCTGTCCACCAAGACAGCTTGTAGGAAAAATCCATAGTGATTACATGGAGAAAGACTCGTCCGGTTCTCCGAGACTTACAAAGGAGAAAACATGGACCGTCGTGTAACGGACTAGTCCGAGCCAACCAATCAAGCCCACTGAGTGTGAATGACTTACGAAACTTCTCATAGTTCTCACAGGAAACATCATCGTCAACAACTCCAGAGATTGACATTGTTTTTGAGACAAGAATGGTCAGAACGAGTGTATTATCATACATATTATATTAAACTACAATCGTTTCATTTTTTTTTGTAAGATATATTATATAATGCGTCAATATTATATAATATTATTAATAGCTTACATCCTAAAATCACTCGCAGGTATACCTATTTTATATGAATCATATATTACAGGTAATACTACAATTCTTCCATATTCATCACTAGTTATGATTATTGCATCTAGTATCATATTATTATATGTATCCATATCAATGGCAAATGCACTATCAGGTAGTTATTATTTACATGTATTAATATTCTTAGCTTACTTTGTTATTTATGGAGCTATATTAACTCTTAAAATAATAAATGATTATGATTTAAATCAAACTTCATCAGACTGAGTTACTACCGCTTCTTCAACCACAACATCTGTATCAACTGTATCATGAACGGCCGCTTCAACTGCATTGTGAATGGCCTCTTCAACAGCATCGTTAACTGTTTCATGAGCTTCTTTTGTTTCATCACTATTAGTTTTCTTAAAGGAACGTGGTGGTCTACGAGTGCGAAGTCGTTCATCATTTCTTTCAACAAATCCCTTGAAATTAATCCCATTAAGGTAAGCACCTAGCTTCTGCCACTCATCTACGCATAGTGTAATGGTCTGATTTTCAACAAGTCCACTAATTTCAATACGATTGTCACGTGAAATTCTATGATGAAATCTAATAGGACCACTGCTATATGTTCGACCAAGTCGACGAAGAGCATCAGCTGCACTAAGTGATCCATCTGCTACACTATTTAGTAGATTAACACGTTCATCTTTTCGTGATTTATTACTTCTATTTGGCCTCTGTTGGGTCCTACGATAAATTGAAAATCCATCTTGTGGTGTATTAGTTTCACTCATTATATACAAATTACAAAGCAATAAATCTTTATATATATTTAAATATATTATAATATATATTTACATATGATAACAGTTTATTTATTAAATAATACAGAACAGAAGTATAAATATAATAAGCTTGAATATAAAGACTATGGAGAGTTTGTACAAAATGTTGTAAAACAAATAAAATGGTATATTTTTTCAATAGATAATATAATTATAACAATTGATGATGAAGAACTAAAATTAGATGAAGTTGATTTAAATGATAATATTAACAGTAATGAAATTAGTAAGATTGATATTTATGAAAGAAAAAGAGATACAAATGGAAATGTATGTAAATCAGAATTAGTTGAGAACTTTTTAAAATGGAACCAATATAGAGAAGATTGTCAATTTGCAAAAGAATTGGAAGATTCTTATAATAATGGTTCAAATCTTAATTATTTAGATACTATAATTAATAGAATACCTAGCTCATTTCTATCACAGTCACTGCCGCATCCAGCTAATTCAACAAACTCAATTCCAGCAACAGAAACATATACTGAACCACCAACTGATTCAAATATAGATTTAGATTCTACCTCGCAATTTCACACGATTAATTATAATTTATCGGATGATGTATTCCCACTTCCACCAAATACAACAATTCCACCAATTAACTCAACATATACAATAAATACAACATTTCCACAAAATACAACATTACCACCACTATCAACAAATTTTTTAGAGTTTATTCGAAGAGTGCCACCACCACCACCACCAACAACAATACCTTTACCAATACAACCATCACGACCAATACAATTATCTCAGCAAATTTTATCAACCTTTATAGAAAATATAGGAGGACTAGGAACTGAATATTCATTAACTACAAATGAGGTTGATGAAATGACTGATGTAAAAGTAGTATTAAATGATGATGAAATTGTCAAATGTAGAAAATGTACATTTAAGGATATTAAGGACGATGATACAATTACTATAGTTGATAAGTGTAATTTTACATTAGAAGAGTTTCAGGATGATTCTGAAATAGTATGTTTACCATGTGGTCATTATTTTATGTCAAATGAAATAACTGAATGGTTAACAAATCACAGTCATAAGTGTCCGGTATGTAGAAAAGAAGCGGGTAAAGGAACTGTGTTATAATTTATATTTATAGAAATAAGTATACTAATATATATGACTGATTTTAAAAATATCTTAACAACACTTGATACAATTAAAAATAAAAATTATGAAAAGTTTAATATTATTATTAATAATATTAAAGAAGTTGCACCCAATAATAATTTATCATTTAAAGTTAGAGAATTAAAAAATACAATTAGTAAAAAACAATATTTTAATAGTCAGAAAATTGGATATAAAAATGATTTAGTGAAATCCTCATCTGAATTATCAAACTCAATTGACATTCAATGTACTTCAGAGAGAGTAAGTTGGTCAAAACTTTCAAAAGAAACAAAAATAGATAAATTAAAATCATATATTGAAAAAAATAATATACCAGATGATATTTCAGAATTAATTATGAAAAAGAAAATTATAAAAAAGGACATTGATTATGATATTTTTGCGGAAGAGATTACAAATCTTAATTTTATTAAAGTAAATGAAAATGTTTATGAAATAATCAAAAAAATTAAAAAAGTAAAGAAAAAACAAATATTCAAATAATAATATTACTAATATAATATATGAAAACTATAATTATAGTTATACTTTTAATAATAACAGTTGCATTAATTTATAATTTTAATGATAATTTTAATACTTCTATAAATGGAAAATTATTATCAAAAATTAATAATAAATTAAAAAGTGTATCAAATAATAAAATAATTAATGTTAAAGGTGTTGAAACAAAATTAATTCCTGCAACAATTGATTTACGTACCAAACTTGATTTAGATTTTATAACACAAACTATTATTAGTAAATTAAATTGTGCAGAATTTAATTTTATTAAGACATCGTATGATAGAGTTACTAAAAATCAAACTAAAAATCAGATACAATATAAATATGATGCTTTCATCTCTGAAATGAATCATGTAATGACATTCAAATTTAAGATAAATGTAGTAATTGATTATATCAAAGATCCTGTAAAGAAATATTTAACTGCAACAGAAGTTACGAACTATCCTTTTAAAACATATCCAATTGGTATTCCTAAAAAGGATCAACTTGTTCCATTACCAACAGAAGTTATACCAACAGCTAATATTGTTCTTGGAACAACATCTGTCAATCCAATCATACAACATAATATGTCAAATATTCACATTAATTACATAATGATTGAAAACTCTACAATGGTATATAATCCAGAAGAAATTACTAGAAAAACGGCTGGTGTTAGTGATTCAACATTAGATTCTTCTATTATAGAAACATTTCAATCGTCATCAAATGATAGAAAATTAAGAATGGCCAAGCATAGAAATCCTTGGAACAAACTTCCTGGTCAAAATAAAAATAAACACAACTGGCCTTGTAAACCTAAGAGTTTTAGCTGGGACTCATTGGGGGTTATTCCAAATAACAAAATGGTTAAACCAACAAAAGACTGTCCCGGTGCTAGTTGGTGGAGATCACCGCCATTAAATGAGTTTCAAGCGTGGCCAATTTTTAATAAAGCAACCGCTCATTCTGGTGAATATTATAATCTGTTTGATTTATCAAATGGTGTACCACAAACTGGATTTAGTGGTCAATAAATTAATCATTTTTAAGAATAGCATTTTCTCTTTTTAATTTAGAAATTTGTGCATCTCTTGTCGCAATAATAGCTTCAAATTTGTCACGTTCAGACTTAATTAAATCATTTTGTAAATCAATCATTTTTTCAAAAACGGTCAAATGTTTACTCATCATTCGTTTTTGTATACGTTCATGAATAACAATTTCTCCTTGTAACGTGCTAGTTTTTGCTCGTTCTTCAATAAGCATACTTCGGTCTGATTTACCAGATGACATGTTTATTATAATTATACATACATATTAGGTATCTATAATCATTTTTATTTAAACCAATACTACTATGTATAATATAATGAATATTGATCAAATCAAATTATCTGAACGAAAGAAGGTATATAAGGGTATCAATTCAATATTTTATTTTTTAAAAGAAAATAAAATACCATTATTTGGGTATTCTTCATTAGAATATCAATTATATGGTAAGTTGAATTATAATAAACCAATAATTGTTACAACAAACAAAGAAAATAAGTTGTTTTTAGACTTCTTTAAAGCATTATATAAAAAGACAAAACTCTTCTTCTCCTTACCAGTTAAAAATAAGTATAATTATATTTATTTATTGAATTTACAACCAGTTTTAATCATACATTTTACAAAGAAAGAGTATCCAATTCAACAAAAGAATGGTGTAAGTTATGTTGAATCTTTCCATAGTTTACAACATTTGTATTATGAAAATACAATGTCATTGACACATTCACAGTATTGGACAAAATGGGTAGATATTGAATTAGAAACAAATAAACATCTTTTAAAATTAAATATACCCCTTAAAGATCCAATTAAATTAGATTATAACTATGATTCGTTATTCAAATATAACCCTATTATAACTGGTGGACAAGCCTTTGATAAAATAATGACTACAACATATTTTAATAAGAGTAAATATCAGTTTATTGTAACAAATAAGGAGATATTAAAGGAGTTTAATGAAGACGATATAACAATTATGAATACAATAGATAATATCAATTATTTTTATACACATTATCAAATTAAAAACAATGATGATATTATTTTAGACATATTCTTGTATTCTAAAATCACTAATTATATTGAAATTAATGGAAAATATTATTCGAACTATCATGGTGCATTATTTCATCTATTATATGATAATATTGACTATCGTTGTTATGTCACAAGACTATTACAATACATTGATACAAATAATATTGATATAACAACAAATGATTTTTTTAAAGTATATCAAAAGAATTATGTATTGGAGTATTCTAAAAATATATTACAAAATAGGGTTAAGTCGTATTATAAAAGAGAATCCCTCTCAAAAAGTATATGATTCTGTGATAGCATCCATCATAAATAAAAACGAAAATAATACCAATTAAATAAATATATAAAATTAAACAATGATTGATTTTATATTAGTAGTACTAGGAGTATTATCAATTATTTATATTACAGATCGGTATATTTATTACAAGATTGGACAACATTTGGTAGCTAATCAGATACCTTTTAATTATAAAAATAAAAATAAAATCCTCGTGATAAAAATAAAATCCTCGTGATAAAAATAAAATCCTCGTGATAAAAATAAAATCCTCGTGATAAAAATGTCCATTGAGATAAAAAACGAAATATAAATGATATTAAATATATAAATAAATTACAAACAACATCAAACTATGTCAATTACAGAACTTGATAATGAATTGAATAAGGTTCGGTTGGGGAAAAATCCCACTACTGCATGTGGACTGTTATGCACTCTTCAAGATGCTGCAAAAAATAAAGAGGAGTTTATTGTATCTTATGCCGATTATATTGAGTATCTTTCAGTATATATCAAGATATACGAAGATAAACATTGTAAAACACAACTAAGAGTACCAAAGACATCTACCACAGTCAACTCCAATCAACGATCCTCGCTTGATAAATTATCATCATCTGATTGGAGTCGTGGTATTCATAGCAAAAAGAAGCGTTCTTGGTATCGTTATTGATTCTTTTATAAATATAAAAAACGAAATAATATTATAATAATATATAATCTTAATATTATAAATCTATGTCAACAACATCTGTTGTTGCACAACAGCTATCTATATCTGTAATGAAAACAGCCACTGAGAATGTTAAACAAGAGACGTTTTTAAATGACGCCTTGAAACATGTCTATTATGATAGTTGGAGTGACAATGAGAAAGAACGATTCCACAATAGTCAAAAATCTCGTGATATCTTCAATACCATTTGGTCTTAAACATTAATTAAATTATAAATTATTTACCGAATATATTCACGAAATGTCATACTATATCTAACATCTCCAATATCAGACGGCGGTACTGCATGAGTATAATCTTCTTGGCTTCGTCCATTCATAATAAACAATGACCCATCTTCTAAATCATAACTAAATGATTCATCTGAATCATTATGTTTGAATGTAAGTTGTCTAGTTACACCAACAGAATAAATTAAAATAGTTGGTTCTTTACCAAAACTGTAATTACTATCCCGATGTGGCTTAATGTGATCAGCACCTGTTCGGTATTTATTTACTAAACAACTGTTGATATTTACATCAGATAGTCCCATTTCATTATATTTTTGTTGAATGATTTGTTGTAAGGTAGATAACCACTCTGGATATTTCTGTGGAACCCATTGTTTCCTTACAGTTGTCCATCGTTTATCAAAATAGCCTGGTCCAAACCACACTTGTTCTTTATTTACTTTTTTATCAAAGGTAGTAGACAAAAAAGATGTTTCATCTAGCTGTTCTTTGACTAATGTAGATGGTAGAAAGTCTGGAATGTAATCAAACATTATTGTTTAGTATAATTATAAAAGGTTTAAGTGATCGTGAAAATCAATTTTATTAGACTTCTTCAACTACATTAAAATAACCATTAAAGACTCTTTTAATTTGAACATCAAACATTTTGAATGGTTTTTGACCATTGAAGTATCCTTTGAATACTAACATGTTAGCTTCAGATTTTGTTAGATCGCGATCTTCTGGTTTTTTCTTAACATAGTCGTCCATAAATTTTTTATGTTTTGAAGCAAGTTCTAATAATAGAGGTTCGTCTGGTTCGAATGAATAATTAACATAGGGCTTCGTTGTTCCATCAAACTCACTATTATCTACAAAATACTTATATAGGAATGCAGCTAACATCGATTTATTTAATTTTTTAAGAGAAGCGGTTTTTTCATAAAACGTTGCAAATAATTGAAGTAATGAAACTACAACTGGTACAACATGATTAATGTTATCTAATTCATTATCTTCAATAATTTTAAACATGTTTTTACCCATATCTAAAACTCCGGTATCCAATGAATTATTGTAATTCGGATGAACCATTAAAAGCATAAAGCCAATTAATTCAAAATATTTATAGCGTTTAATTAATTGTTTTCCAAATGTATTTTTAATAAACTCATGAATATATAGATCTTTTCCTTCATGAACAATTGTTGAATTAATCACAGATTGAATTGCTTGAACTACATTGTGTGTTTGTAACGCATGGATTTTTTCACCAAAACTTAATTTACGACCACATTGCAATGATGTAAAAATTTCTTGACATCTACTTTCAGATGCATTAATTTTACTAATAATTGGAATCTCAACTTGATCAAAAAGACATTTATCTTCATCTGATAATTCTGAGTATAATTTACGCTCGCCAGAACTTGTTTTGATTTTAGTATCGTGCTCGATTTTTTTATCGTTCTTGTCTAAATAATAGCCATCATAATAATATAAAATTGTTTTTAATCTATTCTGACCATCAATAACAGCATTTTTCTTAGTAATTGTGTTTTTATTAATAACAATTGATGGAAGTACATTTTTACTAATAATTGACTGTAAAAAAGCTTCTTGATCACTTTTTGTCCATACAAAATCTCTTTGATAATCTGGAATAAATAATTTACCACTTTTAAGGTCTTCAATTAAATCGGTGATTAATAAAACTCCATATTTAGGAAGGGTATCAGTTGAAAAAATTGACATTATATTTATAAAAGGTATAATCATCTATCATGACTGCAATATTCAATTTTAAATTATGATTATGAATTTTATAATTTAAAAAAGATCTTCCATGGTTCCATCTGGACCAGCAGTATATGGGAAAATATCATATCCATAAAATCGTTGGTTTACCATCTTGCCATCTTCACACGTGATATTTACATAAAATTCTCGGTGTGGAATAACTCCTCTTGATTTAGATACTGAATCAGCATATCGATGATTAATACTACTAATAATACCAACATGTCCATATGTATTTTTCTCAAAATTAAGATGAGAATCAATTGAGTTTAATACAACTACCTCATCATTTACTTTAAAATTATCAGGATTAATCTTCATTGATTTAAAAACCAATTCGTGCATATTTGAAAAGAGGAAAGATTTAAAGTATGACATATTAATTATAAGTGATAACTTATAATTAATAATAATAATATTCATTTTTATTTAATGTATTTATAATAAGAAAGGGCAGCAACTGCTGCAAGTAGCTGTGCTACTGTTTGACCAACTAATTGAGTCGTACTTAATTTATTATCTAAGAATAACATGAAGTTTACAGCTGGATTGAAATGACTACCGGTTACTTTACGGCATAAATAAATGGCTGCTACAAGTGCAATACCAATTGCGATAGGTTCACCAACTATCATAATTACTGAAAGAAGTATAAATGTCCCTAAAAACTCTAATAAGTAATTAATCATTTTATAATATAAGAAGATATTTTAAATCTACATAGCCTCAACAACTTCATCGTCGTCTTCATCGGCTTCGAGATCTTCTACTTCTTCTTCGTCAACTTCTTCGTCGACTTCTTCGTCGACTTCTTCGTCATCCTCGTCATCATCTGCATCATCTGCATCATCTAAACATTCTGGTGTTGAAACTCCTCCGAAACAAGATACTGATTCATCTTCATCTTCCTCCTCTGCTGTAACACAGACCTGGTGAAGATTGAATGATAGCCATACCTTATCAGCAGGCTTTGAAAGTGTGGCATCAAATGCATAAATTCCATCACGAGAAGGATTAATATACGATTTGAGCTTATCAAATGTATCAACCTCGCCACCACCAACTCTTGTTTGAGCAGTAGTATCAGTAAGATCTTTACGTTCAAATACTGGTAGGCGACCATAAACATTTGTTTTTTTGCCATCAATTACTACCTGCTTCTTATGTGCTGAAACAGGACATCCACTTGGAACATAATATTCGCTGTCAGGACTAAAATCTCCGGTCTTTGACTGAAGAATCTTGATCTTAAACTGATCACCATATTCGGTTGTCTTAATTGCCGCCGGGCATAGAAGCTCGACAAGTTCACGCTGTTCTGGTGAATATTCTTTGCCAAAAATCTCAACTGAGTTTTCAATGAGATAATCAACTAGATTACTGTAAAGCTTTTTAAGATTAACTGATAGATCAGTATCGGTACATTTAACTAGAAATGCCCATTTTTTTGTGAGAGATTTCTCATCTTCATATGGCGGGTTCATATCAAATGGAACGCGTACATTTGTAGGCGTAACAATTCGAACTAGATTACCTGGTTTTGAAATATCTGTTACTTTAAAATAAACTTTTCCACCAATCTTAAAATGACTGAATTGAAGTTGATCTGCGGTAAACTGTTTGTAACTTGCATGTGCATCAGAATGAAATGTTGAGTATTTAATTTTAACCATAATATATAATAATAATATATTCTGTTTAAATAATCAAAATAATCACTTTTTTTTTAATTAATACAAAAAATTGATTATTATAAGTATATATAAAATACTTATAATTAATATATATGATGCATTCTAATCAATGTCACTCTATAAATCAATGTCACTCTATTAAAAGTCGTAAATATCCGAACAGTAGATGCACTTACTTATGTATAGATGGTACTCAATTTTGTGGTCGACACTTACGTATGAAAAATCCAGTATTATATAATTGTAAATCATGTACGATTAAGAATGATGATTTCAATTATGATTATATTATTCGATCATCTACATTTCCATATATAATGGTTGATAAATCAATATTGATTAAATCACTCAATTATTATGGAATACCTATTCCTAAAAAAATGTTAAAAGATGGTTTTATTTATGAATCAAATCGTTCTTTATATAATACATTAATTGAGTTTCTTAAAACTCAAGATGTATACTCTGAAAGTATTGATACAATTATTACTATTCAAAAAATGGTAAAGGGATATCTTATTAGACGGCGTAAACGATGCTGTAATAAAGAATGTCTACTTACAATGGACTCAATTCATTTAATAGATGAAAAGTATTATATTCAATTTATGGATGGTGACCAAGAGTATGGGTTTGATATGAGATTCCTATTCAAACATATAAGTATTGATAAAAAAAGATTTAATCCATATAAACCTGGATGTCCCTTTGTGGATACTTCTATTCAAATCATCGAAGAAAAAATAAATTATTTTAATCGCCATGATATTGATCTAACAATCAAAATTAAACTTGATTCTTTATCAGAAACACAACGATTTGACTTGAAGGTTACTGGTATTTTTCAGAAGTTTGATCAACTAGATTATTTAACACAATCTTCTTGGTTTCATGAATTAGATATACCAGCTCTTAAACAATTATATATTCAACTTGAAGATATTTGGAATTATAGAGCACAATTACCTATTCTTAGAAAAAAAGACATTATATCTGGGGCAAAATTATTTAATATTTCACCGTCAGCAATTAATAATTATCCAAACTCTGAACCAGTTAAAAAAACAATTCGGAATCTACTTTTAACTATTTTTGATAGATTATTATCAGAAGGTAAAACGATTGATGATAAAAAACTAGGTGCAATGTTTATTTTGTCTGCATTAGTTATTGTATCTATTCCAGCAGCGGATGCATTCCCTTATTTAGTACAATCATTTTAATCAACATATTCCAATGAAGCAATTCCGTCTTCAATTGATAATATATTATAATTAGTCGCAAATATACTTACGAAGTATTGATTTGTAACCTCTTTTGATTCATTATGAGGATTCAATGTCATTCGTAAATAAGCATTATCTATCATACTAAAGTTTAATGACCCAGATGGTTGATGTTTCTCTGGATATAATGCAAATGAATATACATTTATGTATCGATTAATTGGTGTTCTTGAATGATGTTCATATGGTTGAACAATTCTAAAATAATAAGAAGGAACTAATCGTCTATCTTCAAAATAATCCTTACCTTCAAATACAAAGTTTGAAGATAATACAGTATTATTATCGGTTGTTGATACAGCTGGATCTGGTACATTTGAAAAATTAAATAGATTATTGACTATTTCAGCACCATATTCATCTACATAATTTACGGAATCTTGTCTCTGAACGACCCATATTAATTCTTTTACTGGATGATTAAATGAAATATTTATAACTTTTTCTCTGGTTGATTTATCAAATGCTACTGTATCAAGTTGTAACTGTTCAATTAAATATCTATATTTATTTAGAGCAAATACTTTTCTTTCAGCATCATCTAAAAAATAATTTTTAATATATAAATCACATGTAAATTGTTTATCAGTTGTAATTTTTGGATCTAACATTGTAACTAATTCGTCAAATCTACTAAATTCAATTTCAATAGTAACATCTTGACGTTGTAAAGCAATTATTGGTAATGCTAATGATTCATTTTTACAAAACCAGAATTGTAATGGTATATATAAATCTAACGAACCTGTTTGTGTAGAGTTTGTAAAATAGTTATGTTTTCCTACTAAATTATTATATGCTGTTCTATGATCATTATTAACAGTTAATTCACTCCATATTTCTAACCAAGTACCATACTGTTTATCAATGATTGTTTCACCTATTCTAATTGAATAATTTCTAATTATGGCATGACCGACTGCATTTATCCAACTGACTGGATCTGATTTATCTGTATTTAAATCATCTAAATTAGGTAATACAATATTCAAATACATTGCACCAATTAAATCACCAACCTTATTTAATTTATATTGTATTTTTTTTCCATAATTTGCGTCACCAGTAATATTTTGTTTAATGTCTTGATATGAAAAGTTGGTGTGTCTTTTATATACTGATACAAAGTAGGATAGTTGAGGATTACCAATTAAATCTATATTTTGTCTACCAATTGCGGCTAATTGAAATACAGCACCACGAACCATTATATAATATTTAAATATATCTTTTATATATATATTATATTTCAATGTCTGATTACCAGAAAACATCAAACATTTATGATCAACTTTTAATAAAAGGCAAGACTGGTATTATAAATCAAGATTTTAGTGATCTTGTTGTAGAAGGTGGTATATTAGCAAAGGGTGGTATTATGCTTGGTGATATTGATCCAACTGGAAAAGATAATACATTATTAGCAGGGACTCTTTTTTATAAAAATGACAATCTATATTATATCAAGGATGATGGTAGTGAAAATTTATTAACTAATACTACAAATACTAATTTATTAACTAATACTACAAATACTAATTTATTAGGTGGTCAATTAACACAAGGACCACCTGGTGTAGATGGAGTACAAGGACCACCTGGTGTAGATGGAGTACAAGGACCTCAAGGACCCCAAGGACCTCAGGGACATCAAGGACCTCAAGGACCTCAAGGACATCAAGGCAGTCCAGGTAATAATGGTACACATGGTGCTAATGGAATAAATGGTACAGATGGATTAACAGGAGCAACCGGAACACAAGGACCACCAGGAGCACAAGGACCAACCGGAACACAAGGACCACAAGGAGTACAGGGACCAGTTGGAGAAAGAGGACCCGCTTTTAAAGTTGATGAGTTTAATATTGATATATCTGATATAACAAATTTATTAACTCTAACAAATAATCAAGGAACACCAACTGATGTATTTATTTTTGTTATACGGAATGATGATAGAACTAATAATACTGTATTATTTAATTTTGAATCAGGAGGTAATAGAATAGATCTATCAAGACAGGTAATTTCATATGATGGTAATGTTTATACTAACTTTGGTCCTTTTACAGGAATAGAAGGACAACAAGGAGCACAAGGAATACCTGGAGTAGCAGGAACAGATGGAAAAGATGGAGCAGATGGAGCAACAGGAATAACAGGACCCCGTGGACCTGCCGGAACTAATGGAAAAGATGGTACAGATGGAGCAACAGGAGCAATGGGAACAACAGGAGCAACAGGAGCAACAGGACCCCAAGGATCCCAAGGACCACAGGGACCAGTCGGAGCAGATGGAATACAAGGAATACAAGGACTACAAGGACTACAAGGACCAGTCGGAGCTGATGGAGTACAAGGGCCACGTGGAGATCGAGGAGAAGCATTTAAGATTGATAAATTTAATGTAACACTTAATGATAATACAGTTCTCTCTAACATACATAACAATTGGACCCCAACACCAGAAGATGTCTTTATATTTACTATAAGTACTGATAATAGAATCACTAATATTAATTTATTATATAAATTTGAAGGCAGTATTAGACAAGATTTGTCAAGACATATTATTGCTTTCGATGGCACTGAATATTATAATTATGGTCCTTTTACTGGATTACAAGGGTCGCCAGGATTACAAGGACCCGTGGGAGTACAAGGACCAGTAGGAGCAGCTGGAACTAATGGAACTAATGGAATAAATGGAACAAATGGAATAAATGGAACAGATGGAAAAGATGGAGTAGATGGAAAAGATGGAGCAGATGGAACTAATGGAATAAATGGAACAAATGGAATAAATGGAACAGATGGAACAGATGGAACAGATGGAAAAGATGGAGCAGATGGAACAAATGGTGTACAAGGACTACAAGGACCAGCCGGAACTGATGGAGCAACGGGAGCTACAGGACCACAAGGACCACAAGGAGCACAAGGACCACAAGGACCACAAGGACCACAAGGACCACAAGGACAATCTGGTGTAGATGGAATACAAGGACTATCAGGAGCAAATGGAACTAATGGAATTAATGGAACAGATGGAGCACAAGGACCACAAGGACCACAAGGACAATCTGGTGTAGATGGAATACAAGGACTATCAGGAGCAAATGGAACTAATGGAATTAATGGAACAGATGGAGCACCAGGAGCAGTAGGACCACAAGGACCACAAGGACTACAAGGACTAAGAGGAGAAGCATTTCAGGTAGATAGATTTAATGTAATACTTAATAATAACACAGATATATCTACAATACATAGTGGTTCGACCCCAACACCAGAAGATGTATATGTTTTTGTTATAAGTGCCGATAATAGAACTACTGACACTCTTGTATTATTTCCTAATTTTGAATCTACAAATAATAAAAAAGATGATTTAGCTCTACATATTATTGCTTTTAATGGTTCTACCTATTCTGATTACGGTCCGTTTACAGGAGTTAAAGGTGCTAAGGGAGATGCATTTATAGTTGATGATTATAATATTATTATTGGCGATAATTCTAATTTACCTACACCTACAACAGCATCACCAACTAATTTATATATATTTGTTATAAGTGAAGATAATAGATACAATGATAATGTATTATTTACTGGGTTTGAATCACAAAATAATAGAAAAAATCTTTCAAGACATGCAATAGCATATGATGGGACAAACTATTATGACTATGGTCCATTTACTGGCGCCCCTGGTGCATTAGCTGAATGTTCTGAGGCAAAAGTTCGAAGTTTAGAGTTTTGTTATCCAAAAAAGAATGGACCATATAATATTATAAAAATTAAAGATGAGGGTCTAAATGAGGGTCTAATCAATAGTTCACGTGGATTTGATTTTGTAATATCACCTGGAACTACTGCTCTATACACTGGTGATAAAATTTATATACACTGTGATAAAAATTTTATTTCTACATCTGATTTAAATAGTTTAAATATTCCAAATAATATATTCAAAGTATCCTTGCATGAAAATACTACTAGTACAACTACACCACTGGCACAAAATACAATTACATATTCAACTACATCCCCTTTCATGACAACATTTACAGATACTCATATATTAATATTTACAGTACCAAAGGACATATCAAGATCCCAAGAAATTTTTATTGAATATGATGATGAAGATGATAATGCTGAGGTAATACTGCATGAGAATGACAAATATAATTTTATTTTTAATTATAAGCCAGTATCCGTCAACAATTCCTCTATTAATTTTAGTGATGTATCTTTTAGATGTTTGTTTACTGTAAGTAGCACTGATGGATTTGGTGGAATTGCAACTACTGGTCCGATAGATCCGATAGATTCAAAGATTATCGATGATCAATTATGGACAAATGATACTGCAGAAATTAAAAATACATTAACCAATAAAGCTATTGTATTTAGTGAACATGGAATAAATATAACAGATTCAACAAATATAAATACACTTGATGTTGATGGAACGACTACCTTAAATACACTTGATGTTGATGGAACGACTACCTTAAATACACTTGATGTTACTGGAACGACTATCTTACAGAAACTTGATGTTGATGGAACGACTACCTTAAATACACTTGATGTTACTGGAACGACTACCTTAAATACACTTGATGTTTATGGAGAGACTAGCTTAAATGCTAATGTTGTGGTTACTGCACCGACTAAATTATATAATACACTTGATGTTGATGGAACGACTACCTTAAAATCAGTAACTGCAACTAATTATAATTTAGTAGATCATTGTGATAATACTGATATTACTGTTAGTAGTCAAAATAATTTAACATTGGTTAATCAAAACATTACTTCAAAAGTGTATGGTTCAACTACTGAAATACCGAAAATAACAGTAAATAGTAAAGGG
>Ga0206126_10000447_pt1 | contig 54155 bp, 61 predicted proteins | sample Helgoland_Spring_5_FD_148621 | JGI IMG/M metagenome (GOLD analysis project Ga0206126, IMG submission 148621) | Pelagic subsurface seawater microbial communities from Kabeltonne, Helgoland, North Sea - Helgoland_Spring_Bloom_20160412_1 | ecosystem: Environmental > Aquatic > Marine > Epipelagic ...
CAAATCCTGGCTCCAGTGGACGGAATTCAAACCGTCCGCTGAAGTCATCAGACTCGAGCATAATGACCTTGTCTGGCTGCTGAAAATCGAGAATCGCCATTTCGGTTGTGCTGGGTTGTGATTACTTGCTGTAAAGCTCGACGATGAGTGACTCCTTGATGTTTTCAGGAATCTGGTCACGGCTTGGGATGGCAATGACCGTACCTGTGACGGCACTTCCATTCCAATCCAACCACTCGTGGCGTTGACCTCCTGAAGACAAGGCTTCAGTAACAATTTCGAGGGACTTGGACTTCTCCCGAACACCGACTACGTCGCCTGGACGTACACGATAAGACGGGATGTTCACCACGCTTCCGTTCACTGTGATGTGCCTGTGGCCCACCAACTGACGGGCTCCACGGCGCGTGGGGCTCATGTTCAAACGGTACACGACATTGTCGAGGCGCAACTCACAGAACTGGAGCAGTACCTCACCCGTAATGCCGGGCTTGTTTTGAGCGCTCTCGAACATATTGCGGAATTGGCGTTCGAGAATACCATAGGTATACTTCGCCTTCTGCTTTTCTGCGAGCTGAACGGAGTACTCTGACTCCTTCTTACGACGGCGATTCGGGCCGTGTTGGCCTGGTCCATAAGGACGGCGCTCCAGTGCCTTATCTGGGCCAAAAATGGCCTCCTTGAATCGGCGGGTGATCTTGGACTTGGGTCCGCGGTAACGTGCCATGTTGTCTTGCTTGTTTCTTTCGGTTCCCTGGAATCAGACGCGGCGGTGCTTGGGTGGGCGGCAGCCGTTGTGAGGCATGGGGGTAATGTCCATGATCTCCGTCACTTCAATCCCCATATTGTGCAAGGTGCGGATGGCGCTCTCGCGTCCACTTCCCGGCCCCTTGACGAAGACCTTCACTTTTTTCAAACCATGTTCCATGGCCTCCTTGCCACAGTCCTCAGCAGCGCACTGCGCAGCGTAAGGCGTGTTTTTCTTGGATCCGCGGAATCCCATCTTACCTGAACTGGACCAGGAGATAACCTGCCCGGTAGCATTGGTGAGGGAAATAATGATGTTGTTGAAGGAGGCGTGGATGTGGGCTTGGCCCGTGCCATCTACTTTAACCTTCTTCTTCGACTTTTTGGTGGTCTTGGCCATCTTATGGGGAGTTGATCGATTCTGAGTCCCGGGTCAGGGACAGGAATTACTTCTTCTTATTGGCTACAGTCTTCCGCTTTCCTTTACGGGTACGGGAGTTGTTCTTGGTCCGCTGTCCGCGGAGTGGAAGGCCCAAACGGTGACGGATGCCGCGCTGGCAACCGATGTCCATCAGGCGCTTGATGTTCATCTGGACTTCAGAGCGAAGTTCACCTTCTACGCGGATCTCAGAGATGATCTCGCGGATTTTGGTGATTTCCTCATCGGACCAATCTTGGACGCGCTTGTCTTCAGAGACAGCGGCCTTGGAGAGAATATCCGCGGAGCGGGAGTGTCCAATGCCGTAGACATATGTCAGGGCAATTACTCCTCGCTTATTCCGGGGGATGTCGATACCGGCGATACGGGCCATGGCGAATGCGTTTAAGCTTCAGGATTAACCCTGACGCTGCTTGAATTTGGGGTTCTTCTTATTGATGACAAAGAGTCGCCCTTTGCGTCGGACGATCTTGCAATCCGCGGAGCGGACCTTGAGGGAAGCACGGGTCTTCATATCGGTCTATTTTCTTATTTGTAGCGAAAGGAAATGCGGCCTTTGCTCAGGTCGTAAGGACTCATGTCCACACGCACCCGATCTCCAGGAAGAATCTTGATATAGAACTTCCTCATCTTTCCGGAGATGTGCGCCGTGATGACGTGACCATTCTCGAGCTCTACCCGGAACATAGCGTTCCCGAGTGCTTCGGTGATGGTTCCGTCTTGCGTTATCGACGCTTGTTTGGCCATGGATGTGTGTTTTCCGTTTCGTTTTTGATGTTACGCCTCAACCCTTACTCACTCATTGCCCCTAGGGCCTCCTCAATCCATTTGAACGTCGAAAGAACTTCTGACTTGCCTTCCCTCACCACCACGTCGTGTTCGAAGTGTGCACTGGGCAATCCATCTGAGGTAGCTATAGTCCAACCATCGCTCTCCTGCACAACTTGCTTCTTGCCCAAATTGATCATGGGTTCGATTGCAAGTACCATGCCCGCTACGAGTTTGATGCCGTTTCCAGGCCTCCCGTAATTGGGCACTTCTGGTGGCTCGTGTAGGTTGGAACCCACACCGTGACCGACCAACTCCCTGACCACGCCATAACCTGAGGCCTCGGCGTGTTCTTGAACGGCCCAGCCGATGTCACCAATGCGGTTGCCCGCAATGGCTTCTTCGACGGCATCCTCAAGGCACTCTTGCGTCACCTTGAGCAGGCGGCGCACTTCGGGACTGACTTCGCCCACCATGAAGGTGTATGCGCTGTCTCCGTAGTACCCTTCCTTGAGCACCCCACAATCGACGGACACGATGTCCCCCTCTTGCAGTGGATCGTCATTGGGAATTCCATGAACCACATGGTGATTCACAGAGGTGCAGAGCGTAGCGGGGAATCCATTGTATCCTTTGAAACCCGGCACTGCGCCGTGATCCCGAATAAAGGATTCCGCTACCCGATCCAGTTCCGCAGTTGTGACACCGGGTTGGATCAGCTTGGCCACTTCGGCCAAGGTTCTTCCGACAAGTAAAGAACTCGTTCGGAGCAACTCGATTTCGGATTCGGTTCGAACCTGTATCCGTCCTCTCGCCATTCCAATTAGCCTGCCATTCCGCTCACACTCGTCCCCTGACGGCCCCGGAGCTTTCCGGATTCCATGAGGGAGTCGTATTGACGGGACAGCAAATAGCTTTCAATTTGTTGGAGGGTGTCAAGAATGACACCTACCATAATCAGCAGCGATGTGCCGCCGAAGAAGATGCTGAATGCCTGGGCATGGGTTAAACCCATGGTAAAGACAATCGCAGGCAAAATCGCAATCAACCCAAGGAAGATGGCGCCTGGCAAGGTGATTTTGGAAATCACATTGTCCAAGAATTCCATCGTTGGACGCCCTGGCTTAATGCCAGGAACAAAGTTGTTCTGACGCTTCAAATCGTCTGCCATCTGCTGTGGGTTCACTGTGATGGCCGTGTAGAAATACGTGAAAGCCACAATCATCAGGAAAAACAGCATGTTGTACCAGAAGCCATTGAAATCACCCAACGCGATCAACACCTCGTTGTCTGCCAAGCTCTCATTTTGGGTGAGGTAAAGCGGAACAAACATGATGGCTTGCGCGAAGATGATGGGCATCACACCACTGGAATTCACCTTCAGTGGAATGTAGCTACGGGCTGCTGCTCCTTGGGGCATGAAAGACCCTGGATTGGCTTGCAACCTCGTCATTTCAACAGGCACCCTGCGCACGGCTTGTACCAATGCTACGGACAATCCAATCACGACCAGCAACGCTGCAATCTCCACAAGGAAGAAGAAGAAGTTGGTGTTGGGGTGGTTGAACTCTTGGATGATTGCCTGCGGGAATGTTGCGATAATGCCGATCATGATCAACAGACTGATTCCGTTGCCCACTCCACGCTCAGTGATGCGCTCACCGAGATACATGATCAACAACGTAGATGAAGTCAAGATCAAAACCGCACTAAACCACCAGAAGCTGGATGGATCTGCGACCGCACCTGGAACCGACACCACTGTTGAGGCGAGGTAGCCAGGAGCTTGAACCAAAGTGATGGCAATGGTCAAGAAGCGCGTCCACTGGTTGATCTTCTTTCTTCCGCTTTCTCCTTCTGACTGCATCTTTTGGATGGTCGGAACAGCAAGACCCATCAACTGCATGATGATGCTCGCGGAGATGTAAGGCATGATGCCCAAAGCGAAGATGGAAGCGCGGGAAAAGGCTCCTCCAGTAAAGAGAGACAGAATGCTACCGAGGCCTCCGCCTCCGAGCGCACTCATTTGCTCTTGCAACGCATCGCTGTCAACTCCAGGAATGACGATGAAGCTACCAATTCGGTACACCAGGATAAATCCAAGGGTGATGCCGAGGCGCCTGCGCAATTCCTCGTGGGCCCATATGTCCCGAAGCTTTTTAAAGAACCGACCCATGCTTTAGTGGATTGCTTCGATGCTGCCTCCTGCGGCCTCGATGGCCGTCTGAGCGGAAGCTGAAAATTTGTGCGCAGTGACCTTCACTCCTGCCTTAAGCTCACCACGTCCGAGAACCTTGACGAGGTCTTTCTTCTGGGCAATGCCGTTCTCAACGAGGAGCTCGGGTGTGATTTCAGTCAGGGACTTGCGATCGATCAGTTCCTGAAGCGTGTCGAGATTGACACCCTTGTATTCCACACGGTTCGGATTCGTGAAACCGAACTTTGGAACACGGCGTTGGAGCGGCATCTGACCGCCTTCAAAACCAATCTTTGACTTGTAACCGGAACGGGACTTCGCGCCCTTGTGACCGCGTGTAGAGGTTCCTCCGTGTCCGGAGCCCTCACCACGACCAACTCGCTTGCGCTGCTTAATGGAACCCTTTGCCGGCTTGAGGCTATTGAGATTCATGATTGTGCTGGATAGGGGGATTATTGTTCTTCAACCTTGACGAGGTGGTTCACTTTGCGCACCATTCCCAAGATCTGGGGGGTTGCTTCGTGCTCCACAGGGTTGTGCAATTTCTTGATACCGAGGGCCTGAAGTGTCAACTTCTGGCGCTTTGGGCGGTTGATGGCGCTGCGCACCTGGGTGATCTTAATCTTGGCCATTGTGCTTATCCGTTGAATACGCGATTGACTGAGATGCCACGCAGTTCAGCGACGTCCGATGCACTGCGCATCATGGTCAACGCCTTGAAGGTAGCCTTCACAACGTTCTGCGTGTTCGATGAACCCAAAGACTTGGCCAAAACATCCTTGATGCCGGCACTCTCGAGAACAGCGCGCATGGCGCCACCAGCGATCACACCAGTACCTGGAGAGGCGGGCTTCACCAAGACACGTGCACCGGCAAATACTGCTTCTTGAGCGTGGGGAACGGTTCCGTTGATCACCGGCACCTCCACCATGTTCTTCTTGGCGTCTTCGATTCCTTTCTGAATCGCGGTCACGACTTCACGGCTGCGGCCGGACCCGTGGCCCACCTTGCCCTTCTCGTCACCCACCACGACAATACCTGTAAAGGTGAATGTCCGTCCACCTTTTGTGGTCTTGGTCGAACGGTTGATCGTGACCAAACGGTCCTTGATGTCGCTCTCCGGTTGGTTGTTCCGGTCGTCACGCCGACGGTTGTTGTTGTCTCTCATAATGGCTTCAGAATTTGAGGCCGCCTTCGCGAGCGGCATCGGCGAGGTTCTTCACGCGACCGTGGTACAGGTAGCCATTGCGGTCGAAGACCACATTCTCGATTCCAGCGGCCTTTGAGGCTTCTGCAATCTTGGCACCGACCAATTTCGCTTGGTCCACCTTGGCGACACCCTGGGCTTCAGGAATGGCACGCGAGCTGGCGCTGGCGATGGTCTTTCCGGACAGATCGTCTACCACTTGAGCGTAGATCTGCTTGTTTGAACGGAAAACGGACAAGCGAGGACGCTCGGCGGTTCCGCTGATTTTGCCACGGATGCGCGCCTTGATGCGCATGCGGGTCTTGAGTTTCTTGCTGGCTACAGACATGTCGAATGCAATTACTTGGCAGCGGACTTACCGGCCTTGCGACGGATGTACTCGTCAGTGAAGCGGACACCTTTGCCTTTGTAGGGCTCTGGCTTGCGCAATGAACGGATTTTGGCAGCTACTGTTCCGAGCAACTGCTTGTCGTGCGACTCGAGGATGACTTTGGGGTTAGAACCCTTCTGTGAATCCGCGGTCAATTTGATTTCCTTGGGAACCTCGATGATAATGGGGTGACTGAATCCCAGCGCCAAGGTCAATTGTTGACCCGATGCTGAGGCACGGAAACCAACACCTACCAATTCGAGCTCTTTCTTGTAACCGTTGGTTACTCCTTCTACCATACCTGCGCACAGTGAACGGTATAGGCCGTGCTTGGCGCGGTGATCTGGCAAATCAGAGTTGCGACTAAACAACACTTCATTGTCTTTGATCTCCACCGCAATGACAGGATCAAATGGGGTATTGAGCTCCCCTTTGGGACCCTTCACCTGCATCGAGGAGTCGTTCACCGTTACGGTGACTCCTGATGGTATGGCAACGGGCTCTTTTCCAATTCTAGACATGGTCGTTCTCTTTACTCGGATTAATAGACGTACAAGAGGATTTCGCCTCCGACGTTCATGTGCTTGGCTTCCTTGTCCGTCATGACACCTTGAGATGTGCTGAGGATGGAGATGCCCAATCCGTTCAAAATTCGCGGCAAGTCGTTTGCACCACGGTAGGTACGCAGACCTGGCTTGCTCATCCGCTGCATCTCAGTGATGGCAGGGCGGCGTGTCTTTGGATGGTACTTCAAGGCAATCTTGATGGTGCCCTGTGGACCTTCCTCCACGAACTTGTATGACAGGATGTACCCCTTGTCAAACAGGATTTTTGTGATCTCCTTCTTCATGTTGGACGCGGGAATCTCCACCACTTTGTGGCCGGCCATTTGACCGTTACGGATGCGCGTCAGGAAATCGGCGATAGGATCTGAATGCATGGCTTACCAGCTTGCTTTTTTCACTCCCGGGATTTTGCCCTCGAGTGCCATTTCACGGAACGTCACACGGCTCAAACCGAATTGACGCATATAACCACGGGGACGTCCCGTGAGTTGACAACGGTTGTGCAAACGCACCGGAGAAGAGTTCTTCGGCAACTTCTGCAACGCGTCCCAATCTCCTGCGTCCTTCAACGCTTTACGCTTGGCTGCGTAACGGGCGACAAGTCGCTCCCGCTTGCGCTCACGCGCTTTCATCGATTCCTTGGCCATATCGTATCAGTTCTTCTTGAAGGGGAAACCGAACGCGGCGAGCAGCTCTTTGGCTTCCTCGTTGGTCCGTGCATTCGTGACGATGGTGATGTGCATACCGTTGAGGTGCTTCACCTTGTCCAGGTCGATTTCCGGGAAAATAATTTGCTCTTGGATGCCGAAGCTAAAGTTGCCGCGACCATCAAAGCCAGTGGCTCTGACTCCTTGGAAGTCACGGGTACGGGGCAGCGCCACATTGATCAAACGATCGAGGAACTCGTACATGCGCTCACGGCGGAGCGTGATGCGAGCACCTACTGGCATGCCCTTACGCAACTTAAAGTTGGAGACGTCCTTGGTAGAAACAGTAGACACTGCCTTCTGACCACAGATTTGGTTCAACTCTTCGATGGCACCATCCACGATTTTGCGATCGGTGATGGCCTTTCCAAGGCCTTGATTGAGACAAATCTTCTCAATCTTGGGGACCTGCATCGGACTCTTGTATTCGAAGCGTTCCTGGAGCTTGGGTACGACGTCTGTGTCGTACTGCTCTTTGAGTCGGGGTACGTAGCTCATCAGTTCAGCGTTTGATCAGATTTCTTGCTGTAGCGGACCAGTTTGCCATCATCGCCTCGGCGACGGCCGATACGGGTGGTGTCACCATTACCGTCCATCACCATCACATTGGAGATGTGGATAGGGGCCTCTCTCTTTTCGATGCCTCCTTGGGGATTGGCGGGGCTGGGCTTGACGTGCTTCGTCACAACATTGACACTCTCGACCAGAACGCGGTCCTCCTTGCGGAGTACCTGCATCACCGTGCCGGTTTTGCCCTTGTTGCCGCCTGCGATCACCTTCACGGTATCGCCCTTCTTGATTTTGACTCGCTTATACATATCGTAGGATTAAAGCACCTCAGGTGCAAGCGAAACGATTTTCATGAAGTCCTTCTCGCGCAGCTCTCTGGCCACTGGGCCAAAAATCCGCGTTCCACGGATTTCACCGGTGGTGTTGAGGAGGACGCAGGCGTTGTCGTCAAAGCGGATGTAGGATCCGTCGGGACGGCGAACCGCCTTCTTGGTCCGTACGATAACCGCCTTGCTGACGGTACCTTTCTTAACACCGCCATTGGGTGCCGCATCTTTCACGGTGACGACCACCTTATCGCCAATGCTGGCGTAGCGCCGACGGGTACCACCGAGCACACGGATACACAACACTTCTCGTGCTCCGCTGTTGTCGGCAACGCCCATCCGGGATTCTTGCTGGATCATGGCTCTTCAGTTTTCTTTATTAGAGGACCTCTATTACTTGGCCCTTTCGATCACCTCTACGAGGCGCCAGCGCTTGTTCTTGCTCAGTGGACGCGTCTCCATGATGCGCACCGTATCACCAATGCCACAGGTATCCTGCTCATCGTGTGCGGTAAACTTCGTGGTACGCTTCACGAACTTTGAGTATTGAGGATGCTTCTCCTTGTACTCAACCGTCACCGTGATGGTCTTCTGCATCTTATTGGAGGTGACAATGCCCTGACGCACCTTCCGAAGGTTGCGCTTTTCCGTGGACTGCTCAGTTGCGGTTTGCTCGGCGGTCATGACTTCTGTTCTTCAGCTTTAGCGTTCTTCCGTGCGGACAATTCCGTCATCATGCGCGCAATGTCGCGGCGCTTTTGACGCAATTGAAATGGGCTCTCAAGTCCCGCAATGGTGTGATTGAACCGCAACTTCTGCAGAGCATCACGCTCAACTGCGATGCGCTCTTTGAGGTCGAGGTCACTCAGACCGGTGATTTCGTTCATTTTCATGATTCCCTCAATAATCAGTTGTTGTGCCGGGCTACAAAGCGACAGCGAACAGACAGCTTCTGTGCTCCCAGACGCAATGCCTCTTGGGCAACGGACGCGGGCACACCGTCCACTTCGAACAGCACACGGCCGGGCTTAACAGGCGCGACCCAATGGCTCACGGCTCCCTTACCCTTACCCATACGCACTTCGAGCGGCTTGCTGGTGATTGGCTTGTCCGGGAAAATCCGGATCCACACCTGGCCTTCACGCTTCATGTAGCGGTTGATGGCAATACGTGCAGACTCAATCTGGCGTGAGGAAATGAACCCCATGTCCGTCGTCTTGATGGCAAAGGTGCCATAAGCGATGGTGCTGCCACGCTGAGCAAGGCCGCGCACGCGGCCCTTCTGCATCTTTCTATATTTCGTTCGTTTCGGCTGAAGCATATCTTCCGAAGTTTAGCTGCGGGGTTCACGACGACGACGACGGCGCTCAGGGCGCTCTGCTCCACGGCCTCCGCGTTGGCCGCGTTTGTCATCTTTGGTTGGGTTCACAGGACTCAAGTCCTGCTTGCCATATAACTCTCCTCGGAATACCCAAACCTTCACGCCGATCCGGCCGTAGGTTGTGTGGGCTTCGACAAGAGCGTAATCAATGTCAGCACGGAAAGTGTGCAGTGGCACGCGTCCTTCCATGAATGTTTCTGAACGGGCAATCTCTGCACCATTCAAACGACCAGCGATTCCGATTTTGATGCCTTCAGCACCCATACGCATGGAACTTGCGATGGACATCTTGATGGCACGGCGGTAGCTGATCCTTGCTTCGAGCTGGCGGGCCACGCTCTCGGCAACGAGCCGCGCATCCAATTCAGGACGCTTGATCTCGAAGATGTTGATCTGAATCTCCTTTTTGGTGAGCTTCTTGAGCTCTTCGCGCAACTTGTCGACCTCCTGGCCGCCCTTGCCGATAATGACACCTGGGCGTGCTGTGTGGATGGTCACGGTCACGAGCTTCATGGTGCGCTCAATGACAACGCGGGACATGCTGGCTTTGACCAAACGTGCGCGGAGGTACTTGCGGATTTTGTCGTCCTCGACAATCTTGTCGACGTAACTCTTTCCGCCGTACCAATTGGAGTCCCATCCCTTGATGAAACCGAGGCGATTGCCGGTGGGGTGTGTCTTCTGTCCCATTACTTCTTGAGGCTATCTACGATCATCGTAACGTGGTTGGAGCGCTTGCGAATGCGGTGTGCGCGGCCCTGCGGTGCAGGTTGGATGCGCTTGAGCATCCGGCCACTGTCCACCTTGACTTCACTGATGTAAAGACCGGCTTCCTCGGGGCGTGAACCTTCATTCTTGGCTTCCCAGTTGGCAATGGCCGAACGGAGCAACTTCTCCAAGCGACCTGCAGCCTCCTTTTGGGTAAACTTCAAAATGTTCAATGCACTGACGACGTCTTTGCCGCGGATGGTATCCGCCACAAGGCGCATTTTCCGGGGTGAAGTCGGGCAATCGTTTAGCTTGGCGATGGCGGTTTTATCCATCACCTCCTTGCGGACTGCTGCTGCGTTTCTCTTACGGGCTCCCATAGCTCTGATGATTGGCGGCCGTCAACGACGTCCCTTATCTTTTTTGTTATCAGCGTGACCGCGGAAGGTCCGGGTCGGCGAGAATTCTCCGAGCTTGTGTCCCACCATATTCTCAGTGACGAACACTGGAATGAATTGGCGGCCGTTGTGAACGGCGATGGTCAAGCCGACGAAATCCGGCGTGATCATGCTGGAGCGACTCCAAGTCTTAATAACAGACTTCTTTCCGCTTTCCTGCATGGCCTCTACACGCTGCACGAGCTTGTAGTGGACGAAGGGGGGTTTTTTGAGCGAACGTGCCATGGCTTACTTCTTACGGCGTTCGATGATGTACTTAGACGAATGCTTCTGCTTGTCGCGGGTCTTGAAACCTTTGGCAGGAATGCCATTGCGACTGCGAGGATGTCCTCCTGCGTTGCGGCCCTCACCACCACCCATGGGGTGATCGACAGGGTTCATCACAACACCACGGACGCGTGGGCGGCGACCCAACCAACGGCTGCGACCGGCTTTACCGGACACCTGTTGGTTGTGCTCACTGTTGCCGACACTACCAATGGTAGCGAGACAAGTCGTGAGGATCATCCGAACCTCTCCACTGGGCAACCCGATGACAGCATATTTACCGTCGCGCGCCTTGAGTTGGGCTGATGCTCCTGCAGAGCGGGCGATGTTCGCACCGCGTCCAGGATGGAGCTCAATATTGTGGATCATGGTTCCCAGTGGGATATCCGACAGAAGAAGGGCATTCCCTACCTCAGGCGCGGCCTTCTCACCACTCATGATCTGCTGTCCGACCTGAAGGCCTTCTGGAGCAACGATATAACGCTTTTCTCCGTCGGCATACTTCACCAATGCAATGCGGGCACTGCGGTTCGGATCATACTCAATGGTCATCACCTCTGCGGCAACGCCATGCTTGTTCCGCTTGAAGTCGATCACGCGGTACATCCGCTTGTGACCACCTCCACGGTAACGCATGGTCATCTTACCATCGTTGTTACGACCACCATTCTTCCGAAGAGGCTCCAACAGCGGCTTGTGCGGCTTGTCGGTTGTGATGCTGTCGAACTTCGACAACACCTTGTGCCTCATTCCCGGGGTAATCGGGTTGAACTTGCGTACTGCCATGTTTTCCCTTAGATGTTCTCGTAGAAGTCAATGGTCTCACCATCCGCGAGTCGGACGATGGCTTTCTTGTAGCACTCGGAACGTCCACGCAGGACGCCGGTGCGGGTAAAACGGCTGCGCACCTTGCCGTCGACCCGCATGGTGCGGACTCCAGCTACGGTCACACCGTAGGTCTTCTCGACCGCGTCCTTGATCTCGGACTTGTTCGCGTCGTCGTTCACCACAAACCCGTAGGCATTGATGCGCTCGCTCTCGGCGGTCATCTTTTCGGTGATCAACGGCTTGATGAGAATGTTCTTCATGGCTCAGGCGGTGAGGATGCCAGTGATGACTTCGTGGGCGTTGTCCACGAAGACGATGTTCTGACAGTTCATGATATCATAAGTGCTCAAGTCTCCGGCCGTCATGACGCGGTGCTTGGGCAGATTGCGGCTGCTCAGGTAGAGCCCCTGGCTCTGCTCAGGAACCACGACCAAGGTCTTTTGGTTCTCCAAGCCAAGCTTGCCAAAGGTTCCGAGGAGCTCCTTGGTCTTCGGTGCTTCCATGGCCAATCCTTTGACCACGCGAATCCCTCCGTCCTCTTTGGCTTTGTAGGCCAAGGCACTCTTACGCGCCAATTGACGCACCTTCTTGTTCAACTTGATGTCATACTTGCGGGGACGGGGACCAAAAACGGTACCTCCACCTACAAACAATGGGTTCTTGATCGAACCAGCACGGGCACCTCCGGTACCTTTCTGCTTCTTGATCTTCTTCGTAGAACCCGTGACCTCAGCGCGCTCTTTTGCCTTGTGCGTTCCTTGGCGCTGGGCAGCGAGATAACGCTTGACGTCTAAGTAGATCGCGTGATCGTTGGGCTCAATAGCGAAGACATCATCGCTGAGATCAGCTTTGGAAGTCTTCTTGCCTTCGAGGTTGTATACGTCGACTTTCATGGCTTTATCCTTGAGGCTTGCGAACGATGACAGTGGCTCCCTTGTGACCAGGAACAGCACCCTTAACGACGAGAAGTCCTTCCTCGGACATCACCTTCAGAACCTGAAGATTCTCGATAGTGACTTGGACGTTGCCCATTTGTCCTGCCATGCGCATGCCCTTGTAGACACGGGCGGGAGTGGAGGCAGCACCAATAGAACCTGGAGCACGCATGCGGTTGTGCTGACCGTGGGTCGCCTGACCTACACCAGCAAATCCGTGCCTGCGCACAACACCTTGGAAACCGCGACCCTTGCTTGTGCCCACTACAGAGACGAACTCGCCCTCTGAAAACACGTCTTCAAGTTTCACCTCGTCTCCGGGGTTGTAGTCCTGTCCAAAACCAGCAAACTCGGCGAGATGCTGCTTGGCACTGACATTGGCCTTCTTAAAGTGGCCTGCCATTGCTTGAGAAGTCCGGCTCGCCTTGCGGTCACCGAATCCCACCTGCACAGCATCATAGCCGTCCTTATCTGCGGTCTTAACCTGCGTGACCACATTGGGGCCCACTTCAAGCACAGTGCACGGAAGGCTCTTGCCCTCCTCGCTGTACATGTTGGTCATACCAACTTTCTTTCCAATCAATCCGGGCATATCCGTCAGACTTTGATTTCAACTTCAACACCGCTCGGCAACTCGAGGCGCATCAACGCGTCGACCGTAGCGGAAGAATTGCTGTAGATGTCGAGCAAGCGCTTGTAAGCACTCAGCTCGAACTGTTCACGCGACTTCTTGTTCACGTGCGGCGAACGCAACACGGTGTAGATGCGCTGGTGCGTAGGCAGCGGAATGGGACCACTGACGACAGCGCCGGTCGACTTAACCGTCTTCACGATTTTCTCGGCGGACTTGTCGACCAGGTTGTGGTCGTAGCTCTTCAGCTTGATGCGAATCTTCTGGGCCATCTGATACTCTTAATTACTTGCCTTGAGACTCTGCGATCACTGCCTCGGACACGTTGTTCGGGGCTTCTGCATAGTGACTGAACGTCATGCTGCTGTCCGCACGACCTGAGGTCAGCGTACGCAGGTCCGTCACATATCCAAACATTTCACTCAAGGGGACTTTTGCCTTAATAATGGTCTTACCACCGCGCTCGTCGGTGCCTTCGACCATGCCACGGCGCTTGTTCAAGTCACCAATGACATCACCCATGTTGGCTTCTGGGGTGCGAACCTCCAAAGACATAATGGGCTCAAGAATCTTGGGGTTACAACTCCTCATGGCGTTGCGGTATGCCATCTTGGCTGCAAGCTCAAAGGAGAGTTGGTCGGAGTCTACTGCGTGGAACGAACCGTCCAACAACTCCACAGACATGCTGTCCATGGGGTATCCAGCGAGAACACCGGTTACCATCGCGTCCTTGAATCCCTTCTCTACTGAAGGAACAAACTCCTTGGGGACGTTTCCACCCTTTACGGAGTTCTTGAACACGAGCCCCTCCTCCTCTGGAGTTGGAGAAGGTCCAATGTTGATGATGATGTCCGCGAACTTACCGCGACCACCTGACTGCTTTTTGTAAACCTCACGGTGGCGGACCTCACTGAAGATGGCCTCCTTGTATGCTACCTGAGGCTGGCCCTGGTTACACTCCACTTTGAACTCACGACGCAGGCGGTCAACGAGAACGTCCAAGTGCAACTCACCCATACCTGAAATCACGGTTTGACCGCTGTCTTCGTCCGTATGAACACGGAAGGTGGGATCCTCTTCGGAAAGCTTGGAGAGGCCATTGCTCAATTTGTCAATGTCTGCCTGAGACTTGGGCTCGATGGCAATACCAATCACCGGATCGGGGAACGTCATGCTCTCCAAAGTGATGGGGTGGCCTTCGGAACACAAAGTGTCTCCGGTACGGATATCCTTAAATCCGACAACAGCACCAATGTCACCCGCTTCAAGCTGGTCAATGGGATTCTGCTTGTTGGAGTGCATTTGGAAAATGCGGCTGATCCGCTCCTTTTTGTCAGAACGTGTGTTCTTGACGTACGAGCCAGCAGGAAGGATTCCAGAATAAGCGCGTACGAAGCACAAACGGCCTACGAAGGGGTCCGTGGCAATCTTGAACGCCAAACCTGAGAACGGCTCTTCAGGGTCGCTGTGGCGAACCACCTGCTCCTCCTCGTTGTTCGGGTTCATGCCCACAATGTCTCCGATGTCGTACGGAGATGGCAAGTAGCGCATGACCGCATCGAGCATGGTCTGCACACCCTTGTTCTTAAATGCACTGCCGCACATCATTGGGGTGATGTCCATGGCGATGGTCGCCTTACGGATTGCAGAAACCATTTCAGCTTCTGTGATGCTGTCTGGATCCTCGAAGTACTTCTCCATCAAGGTGTCGTCCTGCTCTGCTACAGACTCGACAAGCTTGCCGCGGTACTCTTCGACTACATCCACCAAATCCGCTGGAACAGGGATCTCGGTGAACGTCATCCCCTTATCATCCTCGTTCCAAACCATGGCCTTGCCGGTGAGCAAGTCCACAACGCCAGTGAAGTCGTCTTCAGCGCCAATCGGCACCTGCAGTGGAACGGGGTTTGCACCCAACATCTCACGAATTTGATCGAGTACATTGAAGAAGTCAGCACCGGAACGGTCCATCTTGTTGACGAAACCGATGCGGGGGACTTTGTACTTGTCAGCCAGGCCCCAGTTGGTCTCTGACTGTGGCTCTACGCCGGACACGGCGCAAAACAATCCAACAGCACCGTCCAAAACCCGCAGCGAGCGCTCCACCTCAACGGTAAAGTCTACGTGACCTGGGGTGTCGATGATGTTGATTCTGTAATCCTGATCCTCAAACTGCCAGAAACATGTGGTAGCAGCAGAAGTAATCGTGATGCCACGCTCCTGCTCTTGCTCCATCCAGTCCATAGTGGCCGCACCATCGTGCACCTCACCAATCTTGTGTGAGATACCCGTGTAATAGAGAATGCGCTCCGTCGTGGTGGTCTTGCCAGCGTCGACGTGGGCCATAATGCCAATGTTGCGCGTGAAATTGAGGTCCCTTTTGGACATGATTTCGGAGGTGGTGTGGTGGTGGGTCGGATTCAGAAACGGAAGTGGGAGAATGCTTTGTTCGCCTCAGCCATGCGGTGGACGTCCTCCTTCTTCTTGAAAGTGGCCCCCTCTCCTTTGTTGGCTGCAATGATTTCGGCCGCGAGGCGGTCCGCCATTGTCTTTTCGTTGCGCAGGCGTGCGTAATTGATGATCCACTTCACGGCCATGCTGCGCTTGCGGCTGTCACGGATGGGATGTGGGATCTGGAAAGTCGCACCACCAACACGGCGGCTACGTACCTCCACATTTGGAGTAACAGCTTCAACGGCGGTCTTCCACTGCTCCAAACCTTCTTCTCCTGTGCGCTCAGTGACTTTGTCAATGGCGGTATAGAAGATGTCAAAGGCAGTGCTCTTCTTGCCTTGGAGCATGAGGTTGTTCACGAAATACGTTACGTCTGTATCGTTAAACCTCGGATCCGGGATCAGCGGATGCTTTTTTGCTTGTCTACGGCGCATGGCAGATTACTTCTTAGGTCGCTTGGTTCCGTACTTGGAGCGGCGCTGGTTGCGGCCTTCTACTCCTGCCGTGTCCAGTGCACCACGTACAATGTGGTAACGAACACCCGGCAAGTCTTTCACACGGCCTCCGCGAACGAGCACAATGCTGTGCTCTTGGAGGTTGTGGCCTTCTCCACCGATATAGGCATTGACCTCATTTCCGTTGGTAAGTCGCACACGGGCAACTTTACGCATTGCGGAATTCGGCTTCTTTGGCGTGGTCGTGTAGACCCGGACACATACGCCCCTGCGTTGGGGACATGAGTCGAGGGCTGCGGACTTAGAGGTGTAAACCTTGTCCGTACGGCCTTTGCGGATCAACTGTTGGATCGTCGGCATTGCTTGTTAATGGCGTCGTTTTCAATCATTCAGGGACAAATAGCCCACTGCCCCATTTTTCAACGGGGGTGCAAAACTACGGGAAATGCCGGGAATTCCAACATACAATTGTGCAGTTCATTTCACTTCATGGGGTGGAGAGTTGCAATGTGTTGGAACCCAATCCCGCTACATTTGAATAATGGAGATGTTGGAAGGATTGAATGAGGCGCAAAAGGCCGCTGCAGGACAAGTAGAAGGACCGATGATGGTTGTGGCGGGAGCAGGTTCTGGAAAAACCCGCGTTCTAACGCATCGCATCGCGCATTTAATCGACCAAGGTGTCGACCCATTCTCGATCCTGTCGCTCACGTTCACGAACAAAGCGGCCCGCGAAATGAAGGACCGCATAGGCCGCATTGTGGGAGACGCAGAGGCGCGCAACATATGGATGGGGACGTTCCACAGTGTTTTTGCCCGCATCCTGCGCATAGAAAGTGAGCGCATCAATTACCCCTCCAACTTCACCATCTACGATACCCAGGACAGCCGAAGCGTCATCAAGGATGTGATCAAGGGCTTGGGACTCGACGACAAACTCTACAAGCCCAATTCCATCCACAATCGAATCTCAGGGGCCAAGAACAACTTGATCGGCCCTGCGGATTACGCACAGAATCCGGACATCATGGGTGAGGATCACCAGGCCGGACGCCCTAGAATTTCCGAAATCTATGCTGGCTACGATGCGCGGCTCCAGCGATCAGGGGCCATGGACTTCGACGACCTCCTCTTTAAGACCAATGTGCTCTTGCGGGACTTCCCCGACCTCCTGCACAAGTATCAGCAGAAGTTTGGCTTCATTATGGTCGACGAGTATCAGGACACCAACTTCGCCCAATACATGATCATCCGTCAACTCGGAGCGGCACGAGAAAACGTGTGTGTGGTGGGTGACGACGCACAGAGCATCTACAGTTTTCGCGGCGCCAACATCCAGAACATCCTCAACTTTAAGCGGGACTACCCCGATTGTGTGGTCTACAAGCTCGAGCAGAACTACCGCAGCACAAAGAACATTGTGGAGGCGGCCAATACCGTCATCGCCAAAAACCAAGACCAAATCCAAAAGGATGTCTGGACGGGCAACGATGAGGGTGACAAAATCGATGTGCACCGAGCCCTGAGTGACAACGACGAGGGCAGCTTCGTGGCAGACGCCATCTTGACCACGCGTTCCCGGGAGCAAGCCGACAACAAGGACTTCGCGATTTTGTATCGCACCAATGCGCAAAGCCGGGCATTCGAGGAGCAACTCCGCAAGCGCAATGTGCCTTACCGCATCTATGGGGGCCTGAGTTTCTATCAGCGGAAGGAAATCAAAGACTTGATCTCCTACTTCCGCCTGGTGGCGAACCCCACCGATGACGAAGGGTTTAAGCGCGTGGTGAATTACCCCGCCCGAGGCATTGGGAAGACCACCATGGATCGGTTGACCGTTGCTGCAGCGCATCATGAATGCGCGCTGTGGCAGGTTGTGAGCGACCCTTTGCGCAAGCCCGAAGACCTCAAGGGCGCCGCTTGGGGCAAGCTGCAGGACTTCGCCACCATGATCGAGGGCTTTGCGACCAAGCTAGAAACGGCCAGTGCCTTTGACCTGGGCCACCACATCGCCCAGCACACTGGATTGCTCCGGGAGTTGCACAAAGACAAAACTCCTGAAGGCGTCGCCCGCTATGAAAACGTCGAGGAACTGCTAGCGGGCATGAAGGAGTTTTCAGATCAAATCGACCCTGCCAATCCCGATGCAGTGAACACCATGGCCGACTTTTTGGTGGATGTGGCCTTGCTGACCGACGCGGACCAAGACGACGGCGACGACAACAAAGTCTCCATGATGACCATCCATGCCGCCAAAGGCTTGGAATTCCCAAACGTCTACATCGTCGGATTGGAGGAGAACCTGTTCCCGAGCCAGATGGCCCTCAACACCCGTGAGGAGCTCGAAGAGGAAAGGCGGTTGTTTTATGTGGCACTCACCCGTGCCGAGAAAAAAGCCACTTTGAGCTATGCCTTGACCCGCTACAGGTGGGGGCAGTTGATGCAGAACGAACCCTCTCGCTTTATAGAAGAGGTCGACGAGCGCTACTTGAATCTTCCCAAGGTCGATGCGCGGCGTTCAGAACCTTTCGATTTTAATTCGGCGCGCTCCTCCTTCTACAAACCCATGCCCTCTGGACGCAAACCTGCTGCTGGTGGCAACAGCGCTCCGAGTGCCCCACCTCGACCAGGCATGCGCAAGGTCACCGAGGGGGGGGGCGCAGGGTCGCCGGCCGCATCCTCGCCTGCCACGGGTGAAATTCAACCGGGTACAGAAGTCAAGCATGTGCGGTTTGGAAAAGGCAAGGTCTTGAAACTGGAGGGCAACCCACCCAATGTCAAAGCCACCGTATTCTTTCCCTCGGCGGGGCAAAAACAGCTGCTGCTGAAATTTGCCAAACTGGAAATCATCAAATGAACATGCGGGCACTGTGTTGGATGCTGCCCGTGCTGATGATGGGGTGCGCGCGAGACCATGGAGGCATGGAACTCCGAATTGACGGTCAAGCCATTACGATCGCGCCCCAATCGCCCTTATCCGATTCCGAATTTGTCCTCTTTGAGCGTGCGGTAGAGGACGGCGCCCTCCAAGCTGAGACGGTGGTCGGCGAAGCGACATCGGATGCTGTGGGGGCCTTTGCTGTGACTTTCCCCCGAAAAAGCAGCTACAGCCTGCGCTGGACCGCGGTGGCACAAGACCACTTCCCAGCGGCGGGCATTTTAGATCCGGAGGATCTATACCCCAACGAGCCCTTTGACTTGACCGTGGGACTGCACGCGGTATGCACGCTGCACGTTCAGCTCGCCAGCATAGCGCCCGAAGACTCCACAGACAATGTGCGCTTCAACCTCGGTGAAGATTTCCCCTGCGATTGCTGCCCGACCGATCAAATCTTGCTCGAAGGGGTTGGCGCAGACTCGGCTTGGCAATGTCTGATGCATGGCGACCAGTGGATGACCTGGGGCGCCGACCTTGACGTCGCATTGATCGGGCAACCCGATGGCCTTTTTGTAGACTCGGTATTTTGTCCTGCCTTTGGGTCGGCCGAACTCAACCTCACCTGGTGATGGCAGCTGAGGCCCATCACTTTACTGTGCCGCGAACTGCGCGCTACTGGACGGCAGGTCCTCCCCCCACAGAGGCCTTGGGCACACTCTATGTTCTGCATGGCTATGGACAGCTGGCACAGTTCTTTGTGCGCAAGTTCCAAGCTGCTGCAGACTCAGGTTGGCACGTTGTAGCTCCTGAAGGTGGGCACCGGTTTTACTTGAAAGGAACCTCAGGACGGGTCGGCGCGAGTTGGATGACCCGGGAAGACCGGTTGTCAGACATCGACGATTACGTGGCCTTTCTGGACGCCTTGAGGACGCATATTGACAACGACCAGCCCCAAGGGCACCAGGTCTTGCTCGGTTTTTCTCAAGGCGTGGCTACGGCCCTGCGTTGGCTGGCCCTCGGTCAAAGGCCGCCCCAGTCTTGGCATAGTATCGTCGCCCACAGCGGAGTCCTCCCTCCGGACCTGCCCAAAGACAAGCAAGCCTTTGTCCAAGCCCCCACCCTTCACCTCATCGCAGGCGAGGAGGACCCTTACGTTTTGGATGTCGAATTGGGGTTTCGATCCTCGAAGCGCGAGTGGCTGGATGCTGATGGTCCCGCCGACAAAGTGATCCACCACACTTTTCCCGGCGGTCACGTTGTAGATGTGAATGCGGTACAAGAAGTCCTATCCGGCATATGTAATGCCCTGTGATTCACGTAATTTCGGCACATGATCCGATTCACCCGTTCCCTTACCGGCCTTGTAGCTGGTGCCTTTTTTACCGCTTCAATCGTAGGCTGTGCAGGCGGCACTGATGCCGAGACCGCTCAAGACGAAACGCTGGATACCACTTCAGAAGTGGTCTCTGCAGAATTTCCTGGCGGCGCTGCCGAAGTCATGAATTTCATCGCTGGACAAGTGACCTATCCCGAATCCGCCCGCGCGGATGGCGTGGAAGGCAAGGTGTTTGTTGAGTTCACGATTTCCGAATCAGGAGCCGTGACCAACGCCCATGTCATTGAGTCATTGCACCCCGCTTTGGACAGCGCGGCAGTCGCTGCCGCTATGGCCATGCCCAATTGGGCGCCTGCCACCAAAGAAGGCAAGGCCATTGCAACCACGATCACCCTTCCGGTGATGTTTAGGCTGTAAAACAGCCCCGCATTTAGAAGGTGGCCCTTGGATCTTGTGTCCTTGGGCCACCTTTTGCTTGGGGGCCGCGTTACCTTGTCGCACCGAAACCTGCATACATGACCCTGCGAGATTACTCCCCTTGGCTGCACTCGGCCTTTGCTGCATGCGCAGTGCTGACCGCATATTCTGCTTCAGCTCAACGCTTTGACACCCCCCTCTCTCACGATATCGATCCCCGAGAGGCCGCTTTCTATGAAGCCAATCCTTATCCGACCTTGGTCTCTCGCGGAGAAACGACCCCTCCGGAGTTCGACAATCTCCGCACCATGGCAGAATGGGAGGAAATCGAAATCCTCTGCGTCGGCTGGGAAGGTTACAGCGCCATCGAGAAGCAAATCGTGGTCAATGCCGCTCAAGAATGTGAAGTCATTGTCTTGACTGAGGATGCCGCCTACGTGGAGGACTATATCACTTCGAACAACAATGGCGGTGGCGCCGCTTCCATGGACAACATCACCGTCCTGGAGGTTCCACTCAACACGGTCTGGATCCGAGACTACGGCCCGAACACCGTGTATGGAAACGGCGTGGACGACCGGATCATCGTCGACTGGCTCTACAATCGCCCCCGTCCGGACGACGATGTGTCTCCGCAAGTCATCGCCGATCACATGGGCATTGACCTGTACGAAACGACTGCTGAACCATACGATTTGATGAATACGGGTGGCAACTTCATGAGCGATGGTTTTGGGATGGGTTTCGCATCCAACCTCATAGGAGATGAGAACTCGGGAGGAGCAACGTGGTGGGGCACCCAATTCCCCGATCAAAACGAGGAAGAGATCGAGGGCATCCTGGCCGACTTCATGGGACTGCACACCTATGTCCGCATGGAGAACCTGCCTTTCGACGGGATTCACCACATCGATATGCACATGAAGCTCCTCGACGAGGAGACCATTTTGATGGCAGAATACCCTGCTGGCGTGGCTGACGGCCCCCAAATCGAAGCCAACTTAGAATACGTGCTCTCCAATCACACCAGCAAGTGGGGGACCCCCTTTGAAGTGGTGCGCATTCCGTCTCCACCAGAGCCCGGATGGGGCGGTGGATTCCCCGATGAAGGCGGCAACTACATGACCTACACCAACTCGGTTTTCGTAAACAACACCATCCTGCTTCCCACCTATTACGAAGAGTTCGACACCCTTGCGATCGCCATCTACGAGCGAGAACTTCCCGGATACAATGTGGTGGGCATCGACTGCAACCAAATCATCTCGGCCAGTGGTGCCATTCACTGCATCACCCACAGTGTTGGCGTGGAAGACCCTTTGCTAATCAGCCACCAGCCGCTGGATGACACCGAGGACACGGTCAACCCCTACCCGGTGGAGGCCTTGGTTCAACACCGCTCCGGGATCGAAAGCACCCAGCTGTTTTGGCGGGTCGCCGGCGAAACCGACTACAACGAGGTCGCTATGGACGCCTCCATGGATGACATGTGGGTGGCGAACATTCCCGCCCAGCCAGAAAACACGGTGGTGCAGTATTACATCCAAGGCGCCTCTGTCAGTGGCAAGGTCCAAGACCGTCCCATGCCAGCTCCAGAGGGCTACTGGCAGTTCCGGGTGGGCGAAGTTGTGATCAGTGGCCTCGACGGTTCCCAAGGGTTCGCCGGGTTCCAACCCGCTTTCCCCAACCCAGCTTCCGCCATCACCTGCATCCCGGTTGACCTCAAAACCACTGCTGCCGGTCGGCTTGTGCTGAGAGATGCAGCAGGGAGACTGGTCTTCACACTGCACGAGGGTTCATTTTCCGCAGGCACCTCCAAGTACTTCTTGGACGCTGCACCCTTGACTGCAGGCGCATATGTGTTGCACCTGGAACTCGAGGGACGGGGCACTTGGTCGCAACGCTTGATGGTCCGCTGATCGCGGCATACCCTTCTCATGAAAAAGGCGGCCTCGTGGGGCCGCCTTTTTCTATGGAGTGCACATTGAACTCAATCACGGCGCCCAAGCAGGCGCAGCAAGAATAAAAAGAGGTTGATGAAGTCGAGGTAGAGGCTGGTAGCACCGAGCAGGGCCAACTTCCGACCGTGTTCGCTGCCGTACTCCACCCCAGCCGCAATCCGCTTCAGCTTTTGGGTGTCGTATGCGATAAGGCCTGTAAAAATCAACACCCCCAGCACTGAGATACCGAAATCAAGGGCCGAAGACCCCAAGAACCAATTGACCACCATCGCCAGCAAAATGCCCACGAGGGCCATCATCAACATGCTGCCAAAACGGCTGAGGTCTGTAGACGTCGTGTACCCAATGATGGACATCACAAGGAAAGTGCCTGCGGTGATCCCAAAGACTTGTGTCAAGCTCCCCATGCTGTAGACCAAGAAGACGCTGCTCAGCGAAGCGCCCATGGTCGCACTAAAAGCCACAAAAAGCAAGGCAAGTGATGCCGCACTCATGCGCTGTAGCCCAAAATTCATGGCCAAGATGAAGCCCAACGGAGCGAGGGTGACCACCCAGCCCATCATGCTCATGCCTCCCATCTCGTTGTAGAGCAGGGTGATGGCACCACTGCTGGCAAAGAACCAGGCCATGGCAGCTGTGATGGCAAGTCCCCCCGCCATCCAACCAAAGACGCCATTCATGAATGCACGCTCATCGGTGACGATGGGAGCAGAAGAAGAAAAACCAGAAGTGTTGTTCCCACCAAAAATGCGGGGAGGGTCTTGATTTGACATGAACGCAAATTGCGCAATTCCCGCGGAATCAAGCGCCTTTGGTGTCAATCAATCGCATGAATTCTTTGCGCGTTTTGGAATCATTGAGAAATGACCCTGTGAAAGCGCTGGTGGTGGTCAGGCTGTGTTGCTTTTCGACACCGCGCATTTGCATGCAGAGGTGACGCGCCTCGATGACCACTGCGACGCCCCTTGGATTCAGCGTCTCCTGAATGCAGTCCCGGATCTGCCTGGTCAGCCTTTCCTGCACCTGCAGGCGGCGGGCAAACACATCCACAACCCGAGGGACTTTACTCAAGCCGGTGATGCGACCTTGGGGCAAATAGGCGACATGGGCCTTCCCCAAAAAAGGCAGCATGTGATGTTCGCACAGCGAAAACACTTCGATGTCCCGGACGATGACCATCTCCTCGCAGTCCTCTTCGAACAATGCGGAGCGTAAAATGGCAGCGGGGTCCTGCCCCATTCCTTGGGTCAGGAAAGCCATCGCCTTTGCTGCACGCTCTGGCGTTTTCTGCAGCCCTTCACGGTCTGCATCTTCACCTGTAGCGGTTAGAATGGCGCGGTAATGCGCCGCCATATCTTCTATGGCGCGCTCGTCGTAAATGTCCTCTCTTCGGTACAGCGGCATGGTCTGCAAGGTACGTTCGAGGAGCGCCTTACTCGCCTCCGTAATAGTCGGCGTAGTTGTTTTCTGTCTCGTACAACCGAATGTGATGAAGGATGCATCCCGAGGTGTTGATGCGGGCCTCCAAGCGCTCCCAGATTGCAATAATCAGGTTCTCAGTGGAGGTCAGCTTTCCTTGCATCCAAGGCACGTCCATGTTGAGGTTGCGGTGATCCAAAGGGACTTCTACCTCCTCCTTGATGATATCGCGCAGGTCTTTCAGGTCCATACAATAGCCGGTCTCTTCTGCAGGAACGCCCTTGATGGTGACGTGCAATTCGTAATTGTGGCCGTGCCAATTCGGATTGGCGCATTTCCCGAAGGTCTCGAGGTTTCGCTCCTCGGACCAATCGTCGTTCCACAATTTGTGGGCGGCATTGAATCGGGCGCGACGTGTAACGTAAACGTATTTCATGGCGTGGGGCGCGAAGGTACCTTCGCAACATGATTACCATTACAGGGGCCGCTGGGTTCATTGGAAGTGCACTTGTGGCCCGACTTAATGCGGATGGATTCAATGACCTCGTCTTGGTGGACGACTTTTCCGCCCGACCGGACAAGGCAAGGAATCACGAAAACCGAACATGTACTGCACGTGTAGACCGCCAAGATTTCCCAGAATGGTTGCGCGCCAACGAAGGTCAAGTGCAGTTCGTTTTCCACTTGGGTGCAAGGACCGACACCACAGAGCAAGACCGCGGCATTTTTGACCGCCTGAACCTTTCGTACAGTCAAGAAATCTGGCGCCTGTGCCACGAATTTGGACTGCCTATGGTCTATGCTTCCAGTGCCGCTACCTACGGTGGTGGAGAGCACGGCTACTCTGACGACCACCAAGGCATCGACCAACTCAAGCCCTTGAATCCATATGGTGACAGCAAGCAGCAGTTCGACTTGTGGGCCCTCAAAGAGGCAGAAGCTGGACGCGCCCCTTACTTCTGGGCGGGGCTGAAGTTTTTCAATGTTTACGGCCCCGGCGAGTATCACAAGGGGCGCATGGCCTCTGTGGTGTTCCACGCCTTTAATCAGGTGCGGGAGACGGGAGGCATGAAGCTGTTTAGGAGCCACCGCGAAGGCTACGCCGATGGTGAGCAGTTGCGGGACTTCATCTACGTTCGAGACGTGGTCGATGTCTGTCAGTGGCTCATGCATCACCGCAAAGACAGCGGACTCTATAACCTTGGTTCGGGCAAAGCACGGTCCTTCTTGGACCTTACCCGGGCCACTTTTGACGCCATCAATGCGCCTTACAACATTGGCTTTATCGACACGCCAGCAGACATCCGTGACACGTACCAATACTTTACGGAAGCCGACTTGAACAAGCTGCGCAGCATAGGGTACGACCGCGAGATGACCTCCCTTGAGGCAGGTGTGACCGAATACGTGAAGGAATACTTGCTCAAGGACGCCGTCCTCTGACGGTTACCCCTCGGGGTCCAGGTCTTTGGCCATGCTCAGCAACTCCTCTCTGGCATGCTCCAGGCGGTTTTTGAGCTCTTCCATGCGCTGGCGTTCTTGCAATGCACTGCGCAACTGGCGCTTGGCGCCATCAATGGTGTAGCCTTTTTCTTTGAGCAGATCGTGCAAGACGGCCACGATCTCAATGTCGCGTGCCGTATAGGCCCGCTTGCCACTTCCCTGCTTCTTTGGATCCAAAGCAGGGAACTCCTTCTCCCAATAACGGAGCAGGGACTGATTGACACCGAATTGTCCGGCGACTTCCGAAATTGTCCAATACCGCTTGGTTGCCATGGCAATGCAAGATGCGCAAGCCAATGTGCCGCACCAAAAAAACAAAGGCTTCAGTCGAAGCTTTGGTTGGCATTTTCCGATGCCGCCAGCAATTGCTCGTATTGCTCGGGCGACAAATCGTTGAAATAATAGTGGGCCGGATTCACCCTTTTGCCCTCCTTAAACACCTCGTAATGCAGGTGTGGCGCGACTGACGTGCCTGTAGAACCGACCAGGCCGATGACTTCTCCTCGCTCTACGCGCTGACCACGCCGCACCAAAATTTTGGACATGTGCGCATACAAAGTTTCGTATCCGAAGCCATGGCGGATGCGCACATGGTGCCCATATCCATTGTATTTCTTCTTGACCTCGACCACTTCACCGTCTCCGGTAGCGAAAATCTCCGTGCCGGTTGGCGCAGAGAAATCCATACCCCAGTGCATTTTCCGAACCTTGTAAATCGGGTGGATGCGATAGCCGTATCCACTGGCCATGCGCTTGAGATCGCTGTTCCGCACAGGTTGAATGGCGGGAATGCTGTTGAGCAAGTCTTCCCTGTTCTCTGTGAGGCTCACCAATTGGCTAAAACTCTCTCCTTGGGCCAGCATACGTCGCTCCAATTCTGAAATCTCAGCCCTCAGTGCGATCACCTGTTCGCTTTGCTCAAGCCCCCTCAATTCGCGGTAGCGGTCTGCACCGCCAATGCCCGGATTGCGCAAGTGTTCTGGGTAGGGCTCAGCTCCGAAGATGTTGCGGTAAATCGCCTCGTCGCGGTCCGTCAATTCCGCCAAAGCGCCCCTCATCCCCTCGACTTTGCCATCCATCAGGTCCACTTGCGCTTCCAAAAAAGCAATCTGGCGCTGCTGACGACGCACCTTGGGACTTTCAAAATATTGGTCGAAAATCATCACCGCTCCTGCGGCAATTCCCGCCACCATCACAACGCGTTTGACCAGCCAGAGCACATAATCCTTGGCCGTATACGGAATGACTTCCGTACGGAGCTGGGCCTTGTTGAAACGGATATGATGCTTTTTCATGTGAAAAATAGCAGTGCGAAAGTAGTCGAAAGTTCCTACTTTCACAACACGAAACCCGCGTCATTAGCGGGTTTCACAATCATCACCACCAACAAGAGCGTGTGAACAACGCTCCTGAACACGACCCATGGACGCTGTCGCTATCCGCAAGACATTCCTCGACTTCTTCCGGGAAAAAGCGCACGAAATCGTGCCTTCCGCCCCGATGGTCCTCAAGGATGACCCTACCCTCATGTTCACCAATGCGGGAATGAACCCGTTCAAAGACGTCTTCCTGGGCAACCGCCCAGCCAAGGCGCCGCGTGTGGCGGACACCCAAAAATGTCTCCGCGTGAGCGGCAAACACAATGATCTTGAAGAGGTCGGAGTGGACACCTATCACCACACCATGTTCGAGATGCTCGGCAACTGGTCGTTCGGTGATTACTTCAAACAGGAGGCCATTGACTGGGCCTGGGAACTGCTCACCGAGCGCTATGGGATTGAAAAAGACCGCTTGTACATCACCGTATTCGAAGGCGATCAGCAAGACGGCCTGCCACTGGATCAGGAAGCGGTTGACATCTGGCTCAAGCATGTCCCGGAAGCGCGCATTCTCAAGGCCGACAAAAAAGACAACTTCTGGGAGATGGGCGAAACCGGCCCCTGCGGCCCCTGCTCGGAAATCCACGTCGACATCCGTTCCGAGGCCGAGCGCGCTGCCATCCCCGGTGCCGATCTCGTGAACCAAGACCATCCGCAGGTCATCGAGATTTGGAACCTCGTGTTCATGCAATTCATGCGCAAGGCCGACCAGTCGCTTGAACCCCTTCCCGCCCAGCACATCGACACCGGGATGGGCTTTGAGCGTCTCGCTGCAGTGCTCCAAGGAAAGCAGTCCAATTACGACACCGACGTTTTCCAACCCCTCATCGGAGCACTGTGCAAGGCCTCGGGCAAGACCTACACCGGCGGTGATGACAAGGTCAATGTGGCCTTGCGCGTGTGCGCCGACCACGTCCGGGCCGTTGCATTTTCCATCGCAGATGGCCAGCTGCCTTCCAACGCTGGAGCGGGCTATGTCATTCGGCGCATCCTCCGCAGGGCGGTGCGTTACGGGTATAGCTTTTTGGAATTGGATACGCCTTTCATGCACACCCTCGTGCCCGTACTCGCTGAACAAATGGGCGACTTTTTCCCTGAGCTGAAGCAACAAGGCGGACTGATTGCGACGGTTATCCGCGAGGAAGAGGAGGGATTCTTGCGCACCCTCGACAAGGGCATCGGACTGCTCGACGAACGCATTGGAGGGGGGACCATCCTCTCTGGCGAGGATGCCTTTGAGCTTTATGATACGTTTGGATTCCCTATTGACCTCACGGCATTGATCTGCGGAGAGAAGGGGGTCGAAGTGGACCATCCCGGGTTTGAAGCAGCTTTGGCCCAACAAAAAGAGCGGTCTCGCGCGGCAGGCAAAGTGGAGGCAGGAGATTGGACCGTTCTAGAAGACGACAAAATCGAGGAGTTTGTAGGCTACGATCACACCGATACTCAGGTGCGCATCACCCGCTACCGAGAGGTCAAGGTCAAGGACAAAACCCGTTACCAACTCGTGTTCAACCTGACTCCCTTTTATCCTGAAGGCGGCGGTCAAGTGGGAGATGTCGGTGTGTTGGTCGACCCCCAAGGAGGGCAAACCCCCATCCTGACTACCCGCAAGGAAAATGAACTGATCCTGCACATCTCCGACCGTTTACCAGCAGACTTAGGTGCCACATTTTCAGCCCAGGTCAATGTGACCAAGCGGCTTGACACCACCCTGAATCATTCAGCAACACACCTGTTGCACGAAGCTTTACGCGATGTTCTGGGGACCCACGTAGAGCAGAAAGGCTCGTTGGTCAAGGACGCTGCTTTGCGCTTTGACTTTAGCCACTTTTCCAAGGTGTCGGACGAGGAGGTCCAAGAAATAGAGCGGCGCGTCAATGCGGCCATCCGCGAAAACCGCATTCTTGACGAAAGGCGCAATGTCCCCCTTGACGAGGCGCGCAAAACAGGTGCCATGATGCTCTTTGGTGAGAAGTATGGCGACACCGTCCGTGTGATCGGGTTTGGACCCAGTGTAGAACTGTGCGGAGGCACCCACGTCGGGGCCACTGGGGAAATCGGACTGTTCCGAATTACCTCGGAAAGCGCAGTCGCCGCAGGCATTCGGCGCATTGAAGCCGAAACGGGACAGCGTGCTTACAACGGCATCACGGAAGACCGGGAAATACTGCGACGTGCAGGTGAAGCCCTCAAGCAGCCATCGGACTTGATCAAGGCTGTGGAAGAGCTCAAGGCCACCGTAGCCGGTTTACAAAAAGAAGTGGAAGGGCACCGTAAGGCCCAAGCTGGCGCCCTCAAAAAGACCCTCCTGGGAGAGATTGAGCGACCCGGCGGACCGGGAACTCCTGGCATGTTGGTCAAGGAGGTCCCCCTCGATGCAGGTGCGGTCAAAGACATCGCGTTCCAGCTCAAGGCTGAGGCCGCCCCTTTGTATGCTGTTTTGGGCAGTAAAGTTGGGGGGAAGCCGACTCTAACGTGCTTGATCACCGAGGAGCTCGCTCAAGAAAAGGACTGGAATGCAGGACAATTAATCCGTGAGCTGGCCCGCCACATCCAAGGCGGAGGCGGCGGTCAACCTTTCTTTGCCACTGCAGGAGGCAAAAACTCAGATGGAATGGACGACGCTTTGGCAGCAGCCAAAGCTGTTTTTGAGGGTTGAGGTCAGGGGGTTGCCCCCCGTCTCATGGGGCCAAGGGGCTCAGGCAAATGCGGCGTTCGATGCCTTCTGATAAACAGGGCCTTCGTACTCTTCGCTGTATGCGAGTCCCAAGTTCAGCACGTAAAAAGCGTTGAACAGGACGACCAGCACGTAGTCTAACCAGTGGCTCTTGCCAAAGCTTTGGGCGAGTTCGATGAACCACCGCGCCACAAAATAAACGTTGACACCCGGCACCAACACCCACAAAGCGTGCGTGTCTGGACGCCCAACAATGCGCATCAAAGCCACCAGATTTAGGCCTGGAACAAGGGCATGCCAGAAAGGCTGGCCTGCTTTGTCATATAGACGTGCTGCACCTGACGCGGCGATCATACCAAGGAAGACAATAAGTACGGCGCGTTGATTGATATCCATGAGGAAGTAATTGCTCTTGCAACATAGACGGTGTATTTAGTACATGGTTGCCTCCAACAAACTCCTCATCAACAACTTGACCTTGATGAAGGCCGGTATTTGATGGGGTTAGAGGCCCGCAACGTGCCGCTTCACGTCCTCGGCTGACACCTCTTCTCCGCAAAGGATGACCAGGCGTTCAACCACATTGCGCAACTCCCTAATGTTGCCTGTCCAAGGTGCCTTGGACAGGGCCTGCAGGGCTTGCTTGGTGAATGTTGGGGCCGGTACACCCAACTCATCCGCTACCCCCTCTAAGAAGTACTCCACCAACAACGGCACGTCGCTGCTGCGCTCTGACAAGGCGGGCACCCTGATGGGAATGACGTTCAGCCTGTGGAACAGGTCCTCGCGGAACCGCCCAGCGGCAATCTCTGCCGCCAGGTCTTTGTTGGTCGCCGCCAACACCCGCACATCGACCTTGATGTTCTTGTCGCCACCCACACGCTGGATCACCCTTTCTTGGAGGGCGCGCAACATCTTGGCTTGCGCAGAAAGCGCCATGTCGCCAATCTCATCCAGGAATAGCGTGCCTCCTTGGGCCTGTTCAAACCTCCCCTTGCGTTGCTTGACCGCACTGGTAAACGCACCTTTTTCGTGCCCAAAGAGCTCTGACTCGATGAGTTCAGAGGGGATCGCCGCACAGTTCACTTCCACAAAAGGCGCTCCGCTCCGCTCACTCAAAGCGTGAATCTTACGGGCCACCACTTCTTTTCCGGTACCATTGGCTCCGGTGATGAGCACACGGGCATCCGTGGGTGCCACCTTGGCCACCATCGATCTGATTTCTTCTAAAGCGGGGCTTTGCCCGATCATATCGACGCCCCCTTTTTTGCGCTGTCGCTGGCGCAAAACCACAGCCTCCTTGCGCAATTCTTCGCGGTCCGTCGCATTGCGCAAAGCCACTAAGACACGGTTGAGGTCCAGCGGTTTTTCAATGAAATCATAGGCCCCCGCCTTGATCGCCTGTACTGCCAGCTCAACTGAACCGTGGCCGGTCATGATGATTACGGGGGTCTCAACCCCCTTCAAGGACAAGGCCTCCACCACTTCGATGCCGTCCTTTCCGGGCATCTTGACATCGCAAAAGACCGCATCAAATTTACCGGAGAGCACAGCCTTGAGGCCGGCGCTCCCGTCCTCTGCCTCTTCGACAACATGCTGCTCGTATTCGAGGATGTCGCGCAGTGCGTGACGGATGAGACGCTCGTCGTCTATGATGAGAATGCGGGCCATACAGCGAATATCGGTTGTCCAGCGGCTCGAACCACCCTTTGCTTAGCCCACCAGAGGCTGCCATCCATACAAGTCGATCGCTTGGCGGCCATCCTTTGTCTCTGAAGGAGCAGCCTGAGCGACCAGGGAGGCCGCTTCCACCAAGGCCCCTTCTGCGAGCGTGTGTCGAGACCGGTACACTGTGGTCACTGAACTGAAACAGTCCAGCAAATGATCAATCAATACGCAGGCCACACTCATATACGGAATCCGGTCAGGATGCATGCCTTCAATGTTGTGCAACTCATCCTTTGAGGCGCCAATCAGGGCGCCACAGCGCGCCCGCAAAATGTCCGTCTTGAAGGCATCCGCTACCCGGGGATCTCTCCATTGCGCGGAACGGTCTTCCAATGCCATCAGGGTATTGAATGCCCCGGAAGTGCCGACCATATAGAGGGGAGGATGCAATGAGGCCGAAGCCATAACCGGGGCAAGAGCACCTTCCATGATGCGTTGCATCGACGCTATATCCTGCTGGGTCAAAGGATCTTTGGGCTTGATCCAATCTGTGAGCCGCGCGACCCCCATATCCGTGCTCCATCTTCCCAAGATCTGGTCGTGGGTCCAGTGGATGAACTCCACGCTCCCGCCACCAATATCGACGGTCAAAATGGATGCAGATGGATCCACCTCCGTTACGCTGTCCTTCACACCTAAGTGAATCCACTCTGCCTCTGTGTCGCCATCGACCACATCGATGTTCCAACCTTTTTCAGCGGCAGCTGCCACAAACTGGGCCCCATTCGAAGCGTCGCGTAATGCGCTGCACCCAAAGGCCCGCACTTGGTCGACATTAAAATTCATGGCGGTATTGTGGAAGCCTTCCAACACATCGAGCCCGCGCCTCATGCGCTGCGGTGACAACCGTCCGCTGCGAAAACTGTCCAGTCCCAATCGCACGAACCGGGCTTGGCGAAAGACCGTCTGCCACTGGCCGTCCAGCGTATCTGCGATATGTAGCGTGAACGTATTGGTGCCACAATCCACCACGCCGAGGCGCGTGCTTCCCTCAGCTTCCATGGCCCCGGATCCATTGGAACAACAAGGACCAACCCGAGGACTTCCCTGTGTGCAAGACCCCGTGACGGTATGCACGGCCTGCCAAAGCCAAAACCAGGCGCGCGCTCACCATAAGCAGCGCCCAGGACAATGCCACTTCCCACCACGCCACACCTACCGCTACGCGGACCAGCATGATCACGGGCGACGTCAATGGAAACCAACTGAGCCAAGTCAATGCCCCCATTTCTGGATTCGCAATGGCCCCGCTTCCAACGATGTAGGCAAACATGAGGGGCATGATGACGGGAACCACCATGGCTTGGCCCTCCTGTTCAGATTGCACAGACCCTCCAACTGCTGCATAAATGCTGCCATACAGCAAGTAGCCACCGATGAAGTAGCCGATGGTAGAAATGACCATTAAGCCCCAATTGATGTCCAGCAAAATGGCGGTGAGGTCGTTTTCAGCCATAGCGGTCAGCAAGTCGGTAGGGACCTCGCCTTGACCGGGGATGGTAGACCCCAAAGCACCGCTGTCAAAAGCAAATTGGAACGCCGAAAACGCCAACGTAGATAGGACGGACCAGGCCACGAGCTGGGTCAACGCTACAGCGCCCATGCCGATGACCTTTCCCAGCAGCAGTTCCTCTGGGCGCACCGCTGAAATCAGGACTTCAACCACCCGATTGGACTTTTCCTCCACCACACTTCGAAGGATCATGCCACCATAAACGGCCAGTACCAAGAACAACAATGCGCTGAACAAAAATCCGATGGAGCCCCTGATCTCCTCACCACCGCCGTCCAATCGCGCACCGTCGTCATTGGCTTCGCGGTCAATCAACTTGAGCTCGAACTTGAGCCGCTGATACGCCTGCCAATCCAGTTCCGTGCTTTCCAAAACACGCGCATGCTCCATCGCTTTGCTCAAATCGCGCTCGATGTTGCGCTTGGCCGCGCTGCCTGGCGACTTGTCATATACCAGATAACCCGCCCGGTTCTGGAGGACCGAACCATCGTATTCGACCAACACGGTATAGCCTTCTTCGAGCCAAATGCTGTCCGCAGGGGCCTCCCGGGTAAACCGGTAAGAGAGTTTGTCTCGTTCTGGAAAGCACCCAGGGCATAGCGGCACAAGCTGGCCACTTGCCTGGTCGATGCGTGAGATGAGCCCAGGTGCATCCTCGACCAGTACCACATTGGTGGTATCTGTCGCTTGGGTGAGCAGTATTGTGCCCGCCAACAATCCAACAGCAAGGAATGGCATGAGCAGCGTACCGATCAAGAAGCTGCGCTTGAACACCCTGGTGCGCCACTCTCTGGCGATGACCGCCCCGATCAAACCACTCCGCATCATACCTCAGAAGATTCCACTGCAGTGCGGTCTACAGCTTGGATAAATAAGGATTCCATGGTGGGGCGAATCTTGACAAATTCACTGACTTCAACGGCCCCACTCAATGCCTGTAAAAGCTGGCTCGGAGGCACGCCTTCACGCAACCTCACATGGGCGCGGTGCTGACCGCCAGCAGCCTCTTCCGAAATGCTATCCAGGTGGCCCAGCGCACCCAATGCATTCGTAAATGCGATGTGATTGCCTTTGAAAACCACATCTTGCTGTCCCGACCAGCCCTCTTCGCGCAGGGCATTGGCACCTCCAGAGAGCACAACCTTTCCGCGGTCCAACATGACGACTTCATCGCAAAGTCGCTCCACACTGGGCATATCGTGGGTAGAGAGCAAGATGGACGTTCCTTCTGAAGCCAAAGACCGCACTGCGTCGATGATGCTGCGGGCATTGATGGGGTCAAAACCGCTGAGGGGCTCGTCGAGGATCAACAGCCCCGGATTGTGCACCACCGTGCAAATGAATTGGATTTTCTGGGCCATCCCCTTGGAGATGTCCGACACTTTTTTGTCCCACCAACCTTCTACTTCCAGCTTCTCGAACCACAGCCGCAGTGCGTGAACGGCATCGGCCTTGGCCATGCCTTTGAGCCGGGCAAAGTAAACCGCCTGTTCGCCCACGCGCATGTCCTTGTACAGCCCCCGTTCTTCCGGAAGGTAACCGATGCCACGCACCGCCTCCCGACTCCAGGGCTGCCCTTCAAGGTGAATGTGGCCAGCATCTGGTTCCACAATGCCCATAATGCTGCGGATCAGCGTGGACTTTCCCGCACCGTTGGGGCCGAGTAATCCCACGATGGAACCCTGAGGAACGTCGAAAGAAACCCCATTCAAAACACGCTGCGTCCCATAGGACTTCTCAAGTTGTGCTATCGAAAGGGCTGTGGTCATGGATTAGCTGAACATGTCCCTTACCCGATCAAAAAATCCTTTTTCTCTGGGGTCTGGAGCCGGTTGGAAATTCGGAGCTTCTCTCCAACTTTCCAAAGTTGAACGCTCTTCGGCTGTCAATTCTTGTGGTGTCCAAACGTTGAGATTGACCAGCAAGTCTCCGCGTCCGTAGCTGTCCACTGAAGGCATGCCTTTTCCCTTGAGTCGGACAATCTTCCCTCCTTGGGTGCCTGGCTCCACTTTGATTTTCGCCTTTCCACTGAGCAAAGGAATCTCTACCCCGGCTCCAAGCGTCGCTTCAATAAACGAGAGGTGGTGGTCGAGGTGGAGGTTTTTGCCGTTGCGGGTAAACTGATCGTGATCGAGCTCCCGGATTTGGACATGCATGTCGCCAGGGATTCCGCCGGCAGGGGCTGCATTGCCTTTCCCGCGAAGGTTGAGCTGCATGCCATCCTCTACACCGGCCGGAATCTCAATGTCCACGATGGACTCTTCTCGGCGCAGGCCGTGCTCATCTGCGTCTTTGGGTTTGGACGTGACACCCTTGCCCAAGCCGCCGCAACCTGGGCAAGTCGAAGCTGTCTGCATTTGGCCCAGTATGGTGTTGGTCACACGGCGAACCTGCCCTGAGCCTCCGCAGGTCTTGCAGGTGTCGTATTCGACACCCTCGGCTTGAACCAGTCGGAAAACTTTGACCTTTTTGGTCACGCCTTCGGCAATCTCTTCAAGGGTGAGTTGCACCTTAATGCGCAGGTTAGAGCCCTTGGTGCGGCGCGGACCGCGGCTCCCTCCGCCAAACGCATCTCCAAATCCACCTCCGAAGATGTCTCCGAACTGGCTGAAGATGTCGTCCATGTTCATGCCGCCGGGACCGCCCCCTGCAGCGCCCCCCACTCCTGCATGTCCAAAACGGTCATACTTGGCGCGTTTGTTTTGGTCACTCAGAACTTCATAGGCTTCTGCAGCCTCCTTAAAGCGCGCTTCAGCCGAGCTGTCGTCCGGGTTCTTGTCGGGGTGAAATTTGATGGCCAGCTTTCGGTAGGCCTTCTTGATGTCGGCCTCCGAGGCCCCCCGGTCAACGCCAAGGATTTCGTAAAAGTCGCGCTTCGACATGATGTTCGATCAGTTGCCCACCACCACCTTGGCGAAGCGGAGTACGGTGTCGTGAAGTTTGTATCCTGGCTCAACCACGTCGACCACCTTGCCCTTCATCTGAGGTTCAGGTGCCGGGATCTGGGTGATGGCCTCGTGCAAGTCTGTATCAAATTCGGCCCCTTTGGCCTCCATGCGCTCCAAACCACGGGCTTCCAAAATGCCCCGCATTTTCTGGCCAATCAGCAGATAGCCTTCGCGCATTTGTTCTAAATCCTGACCCTCGGATGCCGCCATAGCGCGCTCAAAGTCGTCCAGAACCGGCAGCAAGGACTCTGTCACCTCGCGGCCTGCGCTGCGCACAAGCTCTCCCCGTTCGCGCATGGTGCGCTTCCTGAAATTGTCGAACTCGGCATAAAGACGCAGATACTTGTCGCGCCAAACAGCGGGATCTTCTCCGTTCTCCGATGGCTCACTGCCCTCGGCTTCGGACGTTGAGGAGTCAGCTCCTGCCGCCTCCTGCTCTTGTTCCTGGCTGTCGCCCGCCGTTGCACCCGTTTCGGTGTCTTGGGCATGGCCCGCAGGATCTCCTGCATGCACGGACTCTTCCTCGTTCTTCGGTTGCTGGATCATGGAGCTGTTCTTTCAATGGCCCAACGCAATCCACGTGCCACGCCCACGGCGACCGACATCGTGTCAGGCAAAAGTAAAAGCTGTCAGGGCGACAGGCATGCACCTGCCATTCCTGTCAGAGTCGCTCGACGTGCTGGTCGATTTGGATATGCAGCTCCATGCCGCGCAAATTCTTGGCAAGAATGATTCCATTCTCGTCGACGAGAAAGCTCATTGGAATGCTGCTGACTCCGTAGAGTGCCGCCGCTTCGCTTTCCCAACCCGCGAGGTCGCTGCCGTGCCAATCCCAGTCGAGCTGGTCTTGCTTCACAGCGCGCTCCCAGCTTTCCTGCTTACGGTCCAACGACACGCTGGCAATGGCAAAGCCCTCTGCAGACTTAAACTTAGACTTGCGGTACTTCTTGTACGCATTGACCACGTTGGGATTCTCGCGGCGACAGGGGCCGCACCAACTGGCCCAGAAATCGATGAGCACGAGCTGACCTCGGAGGTCACTGAGTTTGATTTCTTTTCCTTCCAACGACTGGAGCACCAACTCTGGCGCAAGGTCCCCAACGGCAGTGCCGATGCGCGGATCCTGAGCGGATGTAGAAGCGGTGACCATGATCGCCGCCATCAAGGCGACACAGGAAAGAGAAGGGCGTAAGGACAACATGTTATCTATAAAGTTATGGAGGGAACGCGGGGTTTACTGTGTTCAGTCTGCCAAACGTTCTATATGAGCACCCAAAGCGCGCAACCGGTGTTCTATGTATTGGTAACCCCTGTCGATTTGACCGATGTTGTGAATGGTCGAGCGCCCTTCAGCGGAGAGGGCAGCAATGAGGAGTGACACCCCGGCCCGAATATCTGGCGACGTCATGGTCACCCCACGCAATGGGGTTTTGTGACCCAATCCGATCACCGTGGCGCGGTGGGGATCGCACAAAATGATTTGCGCACCCATATCGATGAGCTTGTCCACGAAGAACAAGCGGCTCTCGAACATCTTTTGATGCACAAGGACACTGCCCCTGGCTTGAGTGGCCGTAACCAACAATATGGACAGCAAGTCTGGAGTAAATCCAGGCCAGGGCGCATCGGCTACAGTCAAGATGGAGCCATCGATGAAGGTGTCGATCTCATAGTGGTCTTGTGAAGGAACGTGGAGATCGTTTCCCCTGCGCTCGATCCCAATGCCCATCCGCTCAAAAACCCGTGGGATCTGTCCAAGGTCATCCCAACTGACATCCTTAATGGTGACTTCCCCGCGGGTCATGGCTGCCATTCCAATAAAGCTGCCGATCTCAATCATGTCGGGCAGACAGCGGTGCTCACACCCCCCGAGTGAATCGACGCCTTCAATGGTCAGAAGGTTTGAACCCACGCCAGAAATCTTGCCCCCCATGCGGTTGATCATCTTACACAACTGCTGCAAGTAAGGCTCGCAAGCCGCGTTGTAGATGGTCGTTGTCCCTTTGGCCAAAGCAGCTGCCATTACAATGTTTGCCGTGCCTGTTACCGACGCTTCATCGAGCAACATATCGGTGCCTTTCAGCCCGTCAGGCGCCTCTGCCCTGTAAAAAGTCTCCCCAGCATCGTAACGGAATTTGGCCCCTAAATTCTCAAAACCGATGAAGTGTGTATCCATGCGGCGGCGGCCAATTTTGTCGCCTCCAGGCTTGGGGATATACCCCTTTCCAAAACGGGAGAGCAGGGGCCCCATGATCATCACACTTCCCCTCAACCCACCACCTTTTTGCCGGAAATCAGGGCTTTCGAGGTAACCGAGGTCCACATCATCTGCCTGAAACTTAAACGTCCCGGCATCCACCTTTTCAACCTTCACGCCCATGGCTGACAACAGGTCAATCAACCTGTTGACGTCGACGATGTCTGGCAAATTGGAAATGGTGACAGGCTCAGAAGTGAGCAATACGGCGCACACCACTTGCAGCGCCTCATTCTTGGCGCCCTGAGGGGTAATGGATCCATTGAGGGGGTGTCCCCCTTCGATAACGAAAGTGCCCATGACTGTTGGTTGGTTTGGCGTTCAATTTGGGCCACACCACCATCGGTCCGAGGAACCATCACAGTTGTTTTCGACAAGGCAACCTGTACCTTATCTAGAAGATCAGGTTAGCGCTTGCGCTTGCCCCCACCCCCGCGGTTGCGGAAATTGTTGGACGTCTTGCGCTTGCTCTTCAAGATTTCACTTGAAGACACCAACTCAACCTCAGCGGGCACATCGAGGGCTCCACCCGACATCTCGCGCAACTGAGCGCGGATCAGAGGGTCCTCGACCGCTCCCTTGTTCCAAGTCAGGTACTGGCGCTTCAGCAAATTGGCGATCATCATCGACAAAGCATTCCGCTCTTCGCCCTCGGGCATGGCTTTGGCCTTTTCTATCAGTTCCTCTACGAGCCTTCCATAGAAAGAAGGCCGCTTGCCCATCTGGGTGTAGGTCAAGCGCTCTGGACCTGGATCCTCCTCAGGCTTTGCCGGCGGTGGAAACGGGCCATCAATGTCCAACTCCCAGTTGGCCATAACATGCAGGTGACCCCACAGCTTTTCTTCGTGGTCCGTCATCTCCTTGGAGCCTGGTACGAGCGTGCGCATCACGCTCACAACGGCTGCGGCGCATTTGTTGCGCTCTTCGCGGTCCTCAATGGTGACACAGTGTGCGACCAGCTCGTGTACCACGCGTCCATATTCTGGAATCGCGATATCCGGCCTTTGACTGTTATAGGTCAACCCCTGTTGGGTTGTTGCAATGGGTTCAGGCATGTTTGCTGCTTTTCAGCAAGGAATTGGGCTCCTTACAGATTCAGCGCTTCTTTAGGACCTCAGTCCCAGCGCCGAAATTGACGTAATAATCGCCACGTGAAAGATAGCGCAATGTTGCTTGGGTTCCCACGCCCCTGAGGACGACGGTGCCAAACTCATCGACAAGCTCGTATTGGGTTGACTTAGAAAACGTGACCACTTGGGACCGTGCGCTGTAAGACATGGTCACTTCGGGGACGTCTCCATCAAACCTCGCCTCGCCTTTGACCTCCAAAGTTCCGTCTGGAGCGAGGTGTGTCAAGCGCAAAAGGTTCTCTCCTTGAGTGGGCTGGATGACCGTAGAATAAGTCTGCTCCTGCGGTCCACCGCGTCCATCGAGTCTCACGACATCTACCCACTTGCCCCACTTAAACTGCTGGAGAACGAAAGGCATACGCCCGTGCTCGTCTGCGGTCACCCACGATACTTCACCGCTCGGGGACGCTTCGAAAGAGACCAGCTGAAAACCGGGAATGGGCTGGATGACTTCTGGGTTTAGCACCCTCGGTACACAACCGCTTCTGTGCTTCAGGCGAACAGAAAGCCCTTTGCCGAGGGTCAACCCCAGGGCGCCCAAATCCACTTCGAAAGCGTGAGAGTTCACAGCGTCTGCCGTCAAAAGGCCATTGACCCTTACCTCGTAGCAACAAAATCCAACGCCATCGGCACTGGGGTCATTGACCACAAGAAGATTCTCGCCTTGATACAGACCACCCAATTCTAGAGTTTGTTGGGCGTGAACTGTATTTGACACACAGGCGCCGAACAACAGAGCTCCCATCAAAGCCAATCCGCAACTGCTGCGGGTAATTGCATTAAAAGGTGTCCAAAGGCATTCCATGCTTCGAAGCTAAGGCAACGGCTTCAATTCTTGCACCTCTGAAAAAGAACTACAGATGTGGGAATGCCCCTAAACTTGCAACTGTGTCCAGACAGCGCATCCGCATCCTCATTCTCACCGGCCTGATCTCCATTGGAGGTACGTTATTGTTGCAATTAACGTGGCTTCAACAGGCGGCTGATTTGAGCGAAAGGGAGTTTAGCGACCGGGTGGTCACGGCCATGACAGAGGTGGTCGGAAACATTCAATCCATGCGGGGAGACAGCGCAGTTGTGGAACCCGTGCGACAGGCGTCATCCAATTATTTTGTGGCCAACCTCAACGACACCCTTCACCCATTTTTGTTGGAGGCATTGCTGCGTGAAAGCTTCCAAAGAGCGGCCCTGAGCACCGATTTTGAGTACGCCATCTACGACTGCTTCAGCGACAGCATCCTTTATGGGGGTCGCGTTGGACAAGCCCCAACAGACAATGGACCGTCTCCGAGATTCGATCGCGACGGACACTATTTCGGCATTCGGTTTCCCGAACGGCGCAGCGACTTGATCATGTCATTGGACCGCTGGCTGATTGCGAGCCTGCTGCAGCTTCTGGTCTTGTGCACCTTCGTATACACCGTGGTGATTGTGTTGAGGCAAAAGCGCCTGTCGGAAGTCCGAGATGACTTCATCAATAACATGACACACGAGTTCAAGACCCCCATTGCATCCATAGAGTCCGGCGCCCAATTGCTCCAGCGGGAGGACGTTGGCTCAGATCCCAAAGCACGGGGCCGGTACTTAGACCTCATCCTTTCCGAAAACCGCCGGATGCGGCGTCAAGTAGAAAAGGTCATGGAAATTGCCACCCTCGATGGCCAAGCCCAAGGCCTTCAAAAAGAAGCGTTCAGTGTGGTTTCTTGGATAGAAGCTGGAACCGCAGCCTTCCACCCCTCCATTGAGTTGAACGGCGGACAAACTCAACTACAAATCAACACTTCGAGTTGGCCAGAAGCTTGGGGCCCAGACCCTGTCATGATGGGGGACCGTACCCACCTCGATGGTGTGCTCAGCAACCTGCTTGACAACGCAGTCCGTTATGCGGGAGACACTCCTCCCCATATCACGGTGACCCTGGATTACGTGACCGGCAACCAACCCATGTGGCTCGTTAAGATTGTAGACTGTGGAATGGGCATTCCAAAGGAACATCAGTCCAAGATTTTTGAACGGTTTCACCGCGTTCCTACAGGCAACAGACACGATGTCAAGGGGTTTGGCCTTGGCCTTCATTACGTGAACACCATCGTACGTGCCCACGGCGGCAAGGTGAGTTGCGCCAGTGAAGTGGGTGCAGGCAGTACTTTTTCAGTTCAACTCCCCGCACATCAAGCATGAGTCAAGACGCCCCCCATGTGTTGCTCGTTGAAGACGACCCCACTTTGGGCCTGTTGCTGCATGATGTACTTAGGCTAGATGGTTTCAAGGCCACCTTGGTGCGGGACGGCATGGAAGCCCTGCCCACCTTTCATGCGGGCCGCTTTGATTTGGCGCTGCTCGACGTAATGTTGCCCGGGCGAGATGGTTTTGAACTGACCCAAGACTTGCGCACCGTAGCCCCCCAACTCCCCATCGTCTTGTTGACTGCGCGGGACCGGGTCGAAGACCGCGTTCATGGCTTGAAATGCGGTGCAGATGATTACATCATTAAGCCCTTTGACAATGAAGAGTTGCTGCTTCGACTGCGGTCCGTGCTCAAGCGCAACCAACACCGTCAGGACGAACCCAGGCTGCTCACCCTCGGCGACTTGCGGTATGATCCGGAGTCGTACACATTGGAATGGAGCGGTGGCCAGCGCAACTTGACGCCCAAGGAAGGAGATGTTCTCAAAATCTTGCTTCAACGCTCAGGACGCACCACCGAGCGCGACTTGATTTGCCGATTGGTGTGGGGTCAATCCGGATATTTTGTGGGGCGCAGCATGGATGTGTACATCACGCGGCTGCGCAAAATCCTGAAGGTCGACCCTCAAGTCACCTTGCACACCCTACACGGTATTGGATTTAGATTGGACGGACCCGCCTCGAAAGGCGGTTAATTTCCGGAGCAAGTCGTGCCGAAAAACGTCAACAACTCCAGGACGTCGGACACCCCAACCAACCCGTCTCCATCGAGGTCTGATGGGCAAGAAGATTCAGCCGTGAACTGACAACTTCCGTCATCAAAAATGGCCCCTGAGCTGTAGTTGACGGCTTCCTGAGTGGTGCATCCGTTTGCAGGCCCGCCATTGCACAATTCATCGCCAGTAGCAAACGGGCTAAAGGCCACGTTGTCGGGGTCGGTGCACCCTGGACAAACTGAAGATGTCAAGCCAATGCAGCCGCGCTGCTCGAACAATTCAATGGACAGGGGCCAAGGCAAAGACACAGTGCGTTGAACAGTGTCGGACACACCATCGGCCATGAATTGGTAATTCCAGGTTCCATTGCCCATCAAGATCGATCCCGTCCATGTGCCAAATCCCGCCGGATTCAAGTCATATGGATTGCTCCCAATCAAGAGTGTGACGGCTTCGGGCATGCTGTCCATCGCCGTGGCGTCGGCCCTAAATACGACTTCGTACTGGCAGGTGCCGGAGTCCTCATCAGCAGGTGCGCATGGATTAAAATTGGCCGCTTGAGGGTCAGAGCAACTTGTGACGGGCTCCAAGCCTTGAGACGTGCCCTGACAATTGCAATCAAGCCCAAAAACATCATATTGGGTGCAGGGATCCCCATCGTCGCAAAAGGAACCCGCCGAGCTGCATGGACCATCCAATACCGCCTGTGGATTATAGTTACAGGCTGATTCATCCCGGCATCCCTGTATCAATGGCAACTGATCCAAAGGCACTTTTCGGGCCCGATAGGTGTAATGATTTGAAGGGAAGTAAATGCCCCCACTCATGGATCCATCGGCTGTGTACTCGGTGATCATTCCGCCCCCAAATTCTTCAGATGAAGCTGTACCCCAACCTATAAGTGTTCCTCCGGTCTCCAACCTTTGGATGCTGCCTTGGGAAGAGGCATAATTCCCATCAGGGTGGACCCATTCTTCCACCTGGGTGACCACTTCACTGCTCAAGTCAATCACATATTCGACTCCCCTCGTCACGGGGCTCAACTTACCGGTTCCATTGTCGAACAATAAAAGGTGGTCCTCGTTGTCTCCGAGCAACTGCGCATCGTGGGGATGCCGAAACGCCTCGCTATCGGCACCAAAGGAAAAGTCAGAAAATGGCCCTCCGAGCTTCCACACGATGTTTCCCGTTGCTTTATCGATCCTCACAACCATGTCCATGTTGCGCAAGCACAGCAGTATGTCGCCATTTCCCAACACCTGAAAAGCGTTGTGGTGATAGGAATCCATCAGGTTGGAACTCCAATTGCAATGGGTGCACCAAGTAGGGGGGATGTGATCGGAGGCCCGCCAAAACCATGTGACATTGCCTATGCTGTCTTGCTCCTGGATCAGACAGTCTATGATGGCACGATTCGGACTTAGTGGATCAGGCACACTGTCTGCAACGTTGACATCCGTGATCTCCTGACCGAGGATAAGGACATGGCCATTGGTTTGGCGCTCCAGGTCATGGAAATCAGAAATGGCATCCTCGAACGCAACGAATCCCGCAGGCTGAAGGGTACTGTCCAAGACTTCCCACTGCCCATCCAAAATGGAAAACCAAGTCAAACTCCCGTCTGGATGCCAGTCAAAATTGAATCCTCGATGCGGAGTCAAATCATTGTGAAGGTCCTGGCCAAAATGATCGACGACGATGGGATACGTGAGGTTAGAGCTAAACCGTGGCGAAGCAATGATCCACCCCTCTTCAAATGTGGAGTCACCCTCAAACACCACTTCAAGCTCAAGCGATGTGGAATTTTGCGCCTGTAGAAGACCCGGAGTGCCACACAGCCCAAGCATGGCAACAGCCATCCACCACATGGGTGCACACAAAATTTTAAAACCACAACCAAATGGCGCCCTTGCGGGTGCAAATTGCCCAATGAGTGTAGACAGGATGAATGGCAGAGGTTTTTTCATTGGTCCAGGACCCTACTCCTTACAAATATAGATGTTTTACCCTCTTAAATCACTGTTTCGTCGACATTTAATTAATTTATGTCGGCATAATTTTGGGGTGGCCATCGCTGCTTTTTTGACTTTTTCACTGGTTCCAACCGCAGCCGAGGCTCAGTTTGGGAAGCACAATATGGACAGATTTGATGTGCTCAATGTGGGTTTGGGCATGAGCAACCGAGGCCTGCCCATATTCGTGGAGCTCGAGCAATCCCTGGACGAGCACATTTCTGCGGGACTCATGGCGAGCTACCGGAGCTACACAGAAGGTGGGGCGGCTGGGGCTTGGCGGCATCAATTTTTGGGATTGGGGGCACAGGGCCACTACCACTTTGTGGAATTGGCTCCGCCACCGTTTGACTTTTTTGCCGGCTTGACCTTGACTTGGTTTGCGCACAACTTCAAATGGGCAGGCGGTCAAAATCTGACAGGAGTCTACACGGGCAGCGTGAACGGCGGACTCCAACTCGCCGCTCACATTGGTGGCCGCTACACATACAAGGACTGGACACTGTTTGCCCAGATGACAGGTGGTTCTATGATGAACGATTTTACCATTGGATTGTCACTTCCGCTAAAATGAGGAGCCGCTGCACCATGCTCTTTGCTGCTGCCTTGGCACTGGCACATGCAACGGGACTTTCGCAAGTGGACAATGCAGCCCAACGGCCGGGAACTTTTGATCCAGGTTTTCAAGCAGCCATTCATTTTGGGGGACAAGCTCCGGCAGGACCGTTGGCTGAACGGTTTGGGCTGTCCAATACGGTGGGTCTTTCTGTCTACCGGCTTTCGGCCGCTGGATGGCGCTGGGGGGTGCACTATCGTTTTCAAACAGGGTCAGATGTTCGTGAGCCAGGATTGTTGGACAATTTGCGCGATCCGAATGGGCACATCATCGACAATGAAGGCCGCATCGCCTTGGTTACCGCCCAGCAACGCGGCACCATATTGTCACTTTCTGCTGGGCGCCTGATTTCGGCCGACTTCTTGTCGCCAGGATCCGGCATCGCTTTGGAACTCTTCGGTGGCTTTTGGGAGCATAAGCTGCACTTTCAAAACCGCGGCAACCGACTTACCCAACTCGACGAGCCCCACATCAAAGGGTACGACCGCCTCACCGGTGGATGGATGGTTATGCCCCGCCTGGGTTACGTGCACGATTCCAGCAATGACTTGGTCCGCTTTCAATTTGGGGTGGAGGCCATGTTCGGCAGACTGCAACCCAATAGGGTTTGGAATGCCGATACAATGACCGCCGATTCAGGGCCGCGTATGGACCGAACATTTGGTCTTTATGCTGCCTGGATTTTGAGGCTGAAGGCCCGCTCCACTGACATCGACTATTACCACTAACGCCCCCATTAAAATTTGACGCTCTATCGCATTGTTATGGTCGTTCTGACTGTCGGCTTGAGGCTGGCAGCAATGATGGGGCACACCAAAGCAAGGGCTGCATGGAGGGGCAGAAAAGGCTGGGAAGAGCGCATTGCAAGCGCTGAACAAACAGCCAGAAGAAATGGAAAAAAGGGGCCTTGGATGCACATTCATTGCGCGTCCTTGGGCGAATATGAGCAAGGGGCTCCGGTATTGGATGAATGGCGAACCCGGAATCCAGACACCCCGATTTTGCTCACCTTCTTCTCACCGTCCGGCGTTGAAGGTGTGCGTGAGACCCATGCAGACCACGTGGACTACTTGCCATTCGATCGGCCCCTCGCCATGCGCAAATGGGCCCAAGCACTGGAAGTTTCGGACCTGATCCTGGTCAAATACGAATTGTGGCCAGGCCTGATTCGGAGTCAGCTCGATGCAGGGACACGGATCCACCTCGTGGCTGCGCGCTTCGACCATGACCGACACCCCATGGGCTGGACTGGAGCTTGGATGAGAAAGCACCTCAAAAGGCTGACCACCATTCAAGTCCAAGACGAAGCCTCTGCCATAGTAGCGCGTTCTCGGGGAGTGATTGCTGAAGTCACGGGCGACCCTCGGGTGGACCGTGTTCGGGACAATGTCCAATCGGCACCCCCCAAAAAAGCAGCAGCAGCATTGGATCAAATCCGCGTTTGGGCGGGTGAACGGCGCACCCTCATTGTAGGCAGTGCATGGCCTCCCGAGTGGCGGGCCCTTTGCGACATCGCGTCCACCCGAAAGGGGTGGGCGGTCGTTTGGGCCCCCCATGAAATCACAGGGCGCCATGTGGACGAATGGGCGCAACACCCCAGCGCCGTGCGCTTCTCTTCTTGGAATACAGAAGCATCTACACCCCCCTCTTCAGAGTCCTCCATCCTCATCCTCGACGTGATGGGCATTCTCAAATACGCCTATGGCTTGGCAGACTTAGCTGTGGTAGGAGGCGGTTGGGGCCAAGGTGTTCACAACGTACTCGAGCCCGCGGCCTTTGGATTGCCCGTTTTGTTCGGTCCATCTATAGCAGGGTTCCGCGAGGTAGATGCCCTGATGGAATGCGGTGCCGGGCGCCTGTGCAAATCCGCCGAAGACCTTGTCCAAGGCGCCACTGAGTGGATGGAGAACGACGGAAGCCGGCAAAAAGCCGGCTCTGCTGCCGCCCGTTGGGTCGACACCCATGGCGGTGCTGCTTGCCACATTGCAGACGTGATTCAGATGGCCGCGCCCACTATTTCGACATAAAAAAAGGACGTCCTGAGGACGTCCTTTTATGAGCGAGAAACGAGACTCGAACTCGCGACCCCAACCTTGGCAAGGTTGTGCTCTACCAACTGAGCTATTCTCGCTTGGGACGGCAAATTTACACCAAATGACGATGTCTACAACCACGCCACGAACAAAACCTATGGAGAACCTCCGATATAATTTTTGGGTCGGGTTCACTTCTTGATGCATATTGACCTTAAGACCTGTCTGCCAGCAGAACCAATAACCAAATGATGAGATTACTCTCCTTTTTTCTTGCCTTGACCTTGGGCATTTCTTCTGCCGTTGGGCAAAGTAAAATTCCTGTTGCCCCTTCAGAACGCCACTGTGCGGCTCATGAAAAGCACGTTCAGATGATGGGGTTGGACCCTGTTTATGCGAAGAAGCAGGCGGACCTTGAGCAGCATACCGCCCTGTTCGTGGAGTCCCGCGAAGAAGCTCGGGCAAATGGTGCGCAAATGCAGCCGGTTGTCGTGACGATTCCGGTCGTATTCCACGTCGTCTATGCCAACAGCACGGAGAACATTTCGGATGCTCAACTTCTTGAGCAACTGCAGGTCCTCAATGACGACTTCCGTCGCTTGAATGCAGACCAGGACAACATCTGGCCACAGGCCGCTGACACAGAAATCGAATTCTGTTTGGCCACCCGCGACCCCAACGGCGCGCCTTCCTCGGGAATCCTTCGTGTGCCCACCACTTCAGGTTCATTTGGATCCAGTGATGCGGTCAAATTCACGAGCCAAGGTGGTTCGGACGCTTGGCCCGCGGACGAATACATGAATTTCTGGGTCTGCAACCTCGGTGGCGGCCTGTTGGGTTATGCTCAATTCCCGGGAGGGAACCCCGCTACAGACGGCATCGTATGTGGGTATCAATTTGTGGGCATAGACGGCCCTGGAGCTGGCGCATACAACCTCGGCCGGACTGCCACCCACGAGGTCGGCCACTGGCTCAATCTCCGCCACATTTGGGGAGATGGCCCTTGCGGAGCAGATGATTTTGTGGCAGACACCCCGGAGTCCGATGGCTCCAATTTCGGCTGCGACTTGGGCAGTGTGAGCTGCGGTTCGGAGGACATGGTGCAGAACTACATGGACTACTCTGATGATGGATGCATGAATGTCTTCTCTCAAGGACAAGGCGACCGCATGCAGGCCCTCTTTGCACCAGGTGGAACACGCGCGGGTATTTTGACATCCAACGGATGTCTTCCCGCTGTTCCTGACTTCGATCTCGACGCTTCTATTCTCAGCGTGAATGCGCCCAGTGGATTCTCTTGCAGCACGGAGGTCAACCCTTCCATTACGCTGTTTAACAACGGCGCCAACTTGCTCACATCGGCGACCATCACCTATGACATCGATGGCGGCGCTGCTGCCACCTATTCATGGACGGGGTCGTTGGAATTTGGGCAAACAGATGACATCATTCTCCCCACTCAAACGCCGGGAGATGGCGCGCACATCTTCAACGTGTCGGTTTCGGACCCCAATGGTGGGGTGGACGAGAACACTTCAAACGACGCTGGAAGCAGCAACTTCTCGCTGGACTCTCAAGGCATTGATGTGACCATGAGTCTGACGTTGGACAATTACCCAGGCGAGACCACATGGACGCTGGTCAACGCCGATGGCAACACTGTGTTGTCAGGAGGCCCGTATGCCGGGGGTGGCGTGGTGGTTGAAAGCGGATGTGTCGCAGAAGGGTGCTATACGTTGAACGTCTTCGACAGCTTTGGAGACGGAATGTGCTGCGCCTATGGCAACGGAGGATATGAATTCTCCATTGGCGGATTGGTGCTCGCTTCAGGTGGCGAATTCGGAGACAGCGAGTCGTCGGATGTATGCATAGGAGACATCGTTCTGGGATGCACCGACTCAACAGCTTGCAACTTCAATCCAGATGCCATTGCCGACGATGGAACCTGCGATTATTCTTGCCTTGGTTGTACAGACAGCACTTTCTGCAACTACAATCCGGACGCCACTGTCGATGACGGCAGCTGCGCAGATATTGACGTTTGTGGGGTGTGCGCTGGAGACGGCTCGAGCTGCTCTGGCTGCACGGATTCAACGGCTTGCAACTTCGACCCCGCCGCAACATTGGATGATGGCACTTGCTATTTCGCACCTGACGGAGGCATCTGCGATTGCTTCACGGACTTGAGCATCACCGAATCTTTGGCTGGTGGCGTAGCAGGCTCAGCCGTTTCGTTTGACGGAACCGGAGAAGTTGCAGGTTTAGACATTGTCCTCGATTACACCTCGAGTGCGGGCAGTTGGCCTGCAGACCTCTTGGTTGTGATCACAGCACCATCGGGTGAATGCATTGAATTTGGAGGATTCTCGGCTGCTGTATCAGGTGGCTGTACCGACCTCGGAGGTTACACCTTGTGGCCAGCCGACTGGGCCGTTGACGCTTCCGGGACCTACACCGCATCGCTTGACTTGAGTGCTGCAGGATTGTCCGGGGACGGCTCATGGAGTGTACAACTTGTCAATGGCTATTCTGCTGGAGGAACGGTGACTTACGCCGCGGACATCACGGTGCAAGACGTCTGCATTGGCGGCATCATCGATGGATGTACCGATCCAGCCTCTTGCAACTATGATGCGGATGCCACTGTGGACGACGGCTCTTGCGCCGACTTTGACCTGTGCGGCATCTGTGCTGGAGACAACAGTTCTTGTGGAGGTTGCACCGACAGCACCGCCTGCAACTTCGATCCCGCTGCGGTCATTGACGATGGCTCTTGTGGCGACTTTGACCTGTGTGGCATTTGCGCTGGAGACAACAGCTCTTGCGGAGGTTGCACCGACAGCACCGCCTGCAATTTCGATCCCGCTGCGGTCATCGACGACGGCTCTTGCCTCAGCGATGGTCTTCCTTTTGTCTTGACCATTGTTTTGGACAATTATCCGGGAGAAACCTCTTGGACTTTGACCGATTCCACAGGGACGAGCATCGCTTCGGGAGGTCCATATACGACCGCCGCGGACACGGTGACCGAGAGCTTCTGTGCTGCAGATGGCTGCTACACTTTGACCATGCTGGACAGCTTTGGTGACGGCATTTGTTGCACCTATGGCACAGGGTCATACACGTTGACCGCTGATGGCAGTACAGTCGCCTCTGGAGGTGCTTACGGTGATTCGGAGGCCACCACGTTCTGTGTGGGTGGAGCGTTCGGCTGCACCGATGCTACGGCCTGTAACTACGACCCCGACGCCCTCTTTGACAGCGGCTCATGTGACTTCAGCTGCTACGGTTGTACCGACCCTGAAAGCTGCAACTACGACGCAGATGCCACCATTGACGACGGAAGCTGCGTGGGAGATGGTGTTGGCATTGGCATCAGCGTGACCACAGACATCTACCCCGAAGAAATCTCTTGGGTGTTGACGGACAGTACTGGAGCCACAGTCGCCTCTGATGGTCCATACTCCGCCGGGAATACAACCATTGATGCATTGGTCTGTGTGGGTGAAGGCTGTTACACGTTCACCATTTCCGACAGCTTTGGAGATGGCATCTACTCTCCAGGTGGATATACCCTGACGGTAGACGGCGTACTGCTCGCTTCGGGTGGTGCGTACGGTGACGGTGAGACCACCTCCTTCTGCACCGACAACCTGAACTTTGGTTGCACCGATCCAACCGCTTGTAACTACGATCCTGATGCAGGTATCGACAATGGAACCTGTGACTACAGTTGTTCAGGGTGCACCCTGCCTTCAGCGTGTAACTACAATCCTGACGCCACCCTCGATGACGGCTCTTGCCTCTTCAACGATGACTGCGGTGTCTGCGGCGGTGACAACAGCACGTGTAGCGGATGTACCGATTCCACAGCATGCAACTTTGACCCGGACGCCACCCTCGATGATGGCAGTTGTGTCTTCGGCGGACTGACCTTTACGATGTCCGTGGTCTTGGACAACTATCCCGCTGAATTCAGCTGGACGCTCACGGACGCTTCTGGCGCGCTCGTCGCTTCCGAAGGATATAGTGGACTAACGGGCACAGTAGAGACCACATACTGCCTCCCCGATGGCTGTTATGACCTCACCGTAAACGACACCTTTGGAGACGGTATCTGCTGCGCTTGGGGAGATGGCAGCTATACGCTCACCGTCAATGGCAGCACAGTGGCCGCCGGCGGAGACTTCGGAACCACAGAAACAACCAACTTCTGCACTGGCGACCTGCCGGGCTGTACCAACCCGATTGCCTGCAACTACAATGAAAACGCCACTGTAGATGATGGCTCGTGCACATACCCCGCTGCAGACAACTTGGACTGCGACGGCAACTGCCTCAATGATGCAGATGGCGACGGCACCTGCGATGAAGACGAGCTCGCCGAGAGCAGCTTTGTCCAACTCGGCTACGATGTCGTAGGTGAGAACACCGTCAACGGAATGACCACTTACAGGGTTTGGGCAGAGTTTGCCGACCCTACTGAGCAATTGGTAGCGGTCTATGGATTCGACTCTGTGCCTCTGACGATCAGCACCACGACATCGTTCTACCAGAACCCACTGGGAGGTGCTTTGGGGGTCAACTACAACCCCCTCCTCTTGTCTGTTGACTCCCTGCTCGCTTTCGACAGCTGGGTCACTGTAGGTGGTGAAGACAATACCGCCGATGTCAGCACCATTGGCCTTGACTTCGTAGACTTTGAAGGTTCAGGTGGCGACTTGATCGCGGACAATGTGAATGGCGGCTCTGTCTTCATTTACCCCGATCTGGAGCCCACAGCTTTCCCTGACGCGAATGGACAGGTGCTGATCGCACAGTTGACCACCGAAGGTGAAGTCAGCCTGACAGTGAACCTTCAGACTCGGACTGCAGATGGTGAGAATCCACAGGTGTTGCAACAGAGCCTCACCTTCCAAGAGGTCTATGAGTGCTTTGGAGACTTCAACACGGACGGACTGATCGGCATCGCCGACCTTCTGATCTTGCTCGGAGACTTCGGGTGCATTACAGGATGTGGTTATGACATGAACGGCGATGGTGGCGTCACCACTTCCGACATGTTGGTCATGCTCGCCATCTTCGGAACGAGCTGCGAATGATGCACCGCTTCTTCTTTTTCATCGCCCTTGCGATCCTGAGTGGAACCTTGTCCGCTCAGGTTTCGCAAGGCGGTGCACCTTGGAAGTGGGGGCAGCCTGACTTTCAAGCCGATTATCCGGAACTGACCACAGCCGAACTGGACTTGGAAGTCTTGGCAGCAGAGGATGCGGTGACCGACCAATTCAAAGAAGCGCCTTGGCGGTTTGGAGTGGAAAGGGAAGTCGACCTGGGTTTGGAAGATGCCGGAGCATGGACTTTGGAAAAAGACCGCTGGATCTGGCGGCTCGGCATCCATTGCCCAGGTGCAACCGGAATCGGCCTGCACCTCAGCAGCTTCGACTTGCCTGTTGGAGCGGTGCTCTATGTCTGGGATGCAACCCGAACACACTTTTTGGGCGGCTTCACAGCAGCCAACGAAAAAGAATGGGGTGCTCTGCCTCTGGGGCTGCTCGATGCAGACCATGTGGTACTGGAATACCAGGAGCCATTGGCAGTCCATGGACAAGGGAGCCTGCGCGTCTCACAAGTCGTACACGGATACCGCCATTTGCTCGCCCATCCAGACAACCCAAGCCAAGCGTCCAGCATGGGGCCTTTCGGTTCGTCCGGAGCCTGCAACATCAACGTCAATTGCCCTTCGGGTTCTGACTGGCAGGTGGCCAAAAGGTCTGTGGCCCTGATCACCAATGGCGGCTTCGCGGTCTGCACAGGAGCGTTGGTCAACAACACCGCAGAAAATGGAACGCCGTATTTCCTGACGGCCAACCACTGTTTGGGTAACCCCAACACCTGGGTATACTATTTCAACCACGAGAGCAGCAGCTGTTCGGGGTCGACGGGACCCACCAACCAAAGTGTTTCCGGCGGCACCCTGCTTGTGAACAGTGGCAGCAGTGATGTGGCCTTGATCCAACTGAGCTCAACACCACCGAGCAGCTATAATGTAGAGTATGCGGGATGGGACGCGAGTGGCGCCACGCCTTCGTCTGCCGTAGGCATCCACCACCCCAGTGGCGATGTCAAGAAGATCTGTTTTGAGAACAATTCGCCCTATACCTCGACCGCAGCAGGTGCACAGGTGTGGTGGATCGATCAATGGGAGTCTGGGGTGACCGAGCCAGGGTCGTCGGGATCGCCATTGTTTGACCAGAATCAGCGCATCATCGGACAGCTCTATGGAGGGGCTGCAGCCTGCAGTGGATCCAACAACAACGGCGCCTATGACTATTACGGGCGCATGAACGTCAGTTGGGGATTGGGCGTTTCTGGTTATTTAGACCCCTTGAATACCGGTCAGCTTACCATTGACAGTTACCCCACGAATTCAAACGCCAATGCAGGCTGCACTTTGCCCTCTGCCTGCAACTATGACCCCGACGCCTTAGAAGACGATGGATCCTGCCTCATCAATGACGCATGCGGTGTTTGTGGCGGAAACGGCACCAGCTGCACCGGCTGCACCGATGCCGCGGCTTGCAATTACGATGGCGGCGCGACCATTGACGATGACAGCTGCCTCTACCCACCAGAAGGCGAACCTTGCGACTGCGATGCAGAGGGGAACCTCGATGCCACATTGACTGGAAACGCCGCCTCTGCGATCTACAGTTTTGATGCTGCAGGTGTGCCTGAAGCCTTGGACATCTCCTTGACGTGGACCAACACTGGCGGAGGCGCGAACTGGCCCGCTGATTTGGCCCTGGCCATCACGGCACCCGACGGGAGCTGTGCCGCCATTGGGGGCTACAACTCTTCTCCTGCGGGATGCAACAGCATGGGCAATTACACGCTGTGGCCCGCCGACTGGCAGAGTTCTACCGAGGGCACCTACACGGCCACTGTGGACCTCGCGGGCAATGGACTCTCTGGAATCGGCTCATGGCAGGTATACCTTTTCAATGGGTATGGCGGATCCACAGGCGCCCAATTCAATGCCACCTGGACCATTTCAGGCCTGTGCAACACTGACGGTGGCGGAGACCCCGGTCCCAGCGATTGCCCACCGGACCTCGATGGCGACGGAACGGTGACCGTGTCAGACGCCCTCATTTTGCTCGGTGATTTCGGCTGCCTCGCAGACTGCAGCGCAGACCTCAACGGAGATGGGCAAGTCACCACCTCCGACATGCTGCTCTTCCTGGGCGCCTTCGGAGAAGTGTGCAACTGAAGCTTTGCGCTCCAATCAACACCAAAAAGCCCCGCAATGCGGGGCTTTTTGTTTGTACCCGGAGCGGGCCACTTCTCGAACTCCTTCTTCAAGAACGTCGATGAACTCTTGGCTCTCCGCGATTCCCTGCAGGAAGAGGGATTGATGGCCAATCTACTCGCCCTGCCCACCAACGCTGGGAAAGGCCCCTCTACCCACATCCCTTACCGTCCTTAAAC
>Ga0206126_10000452_pt1 | contig 53844 bp, 28 predicted proteins | sample Helgoland_Spring_5_FD_148621 | JGI IMG/M metagenome (GOLD analysis project Ga0206126, IMG submission 148621) | Pelagic subsurface seawater microbial communities from Kabeltonne, Helgoland, North Sea - Helgoland_Spring_Bloom_20160412_1 | ecosystem: Environmental > Aquatic > Marine > Epipelagic ...
TTTTTTACAAAAGTAAATTTTTATGTCATTTCAGATTAACATGTCGTTTTTGTTAGCAAATTAACATGTGCGGCTGCGTACTTGACACCCTGCTTTATCCTTCCAATTTTTAGTACACCATTAGTACACCATTAAAAACGAAGACCACTGTGTTCGGGAGTACGGTTCACTCTTTTAAGTAATTTAATAAGAGCGATTGCTGAAATTTGTTTCTCGAGCAATTCTCTGATAATACCAGGCAAAACTTTTCTTAGTTCACGTAAAATGTCAATGTCTAATTGTTCTGCCTGTTCAACAATTAGCGGGCTGCGCACACGGGCACTAGCGATTTTCCAAACCAATAAGTCGTGCATTTCTCGGTAAATTAGTGCACGCTGTTTTTTTCTATGAACATCCTTCATTTCAGTGTCTTTGTGCATCTTAAAATAAACCTGTACAATACTTTTTACAGTTTCAATAGTTTCATATTTATTATGAAGTAGGATTAAACTGTATAAAGTTGCATTCAAATCCTCGCCGTCTTCTGTCTCCCCACCGCCAAAATAATCTGCAAATGTATCGGGGTTCATTCCAGACATTTTTTTAAGAATCTTGCATCTATTTATATATTTAAATTGTCAGGCTTCCAATTTTTCCAATATGTGACTATTTACTTGTGGCTTCGCTACTAGCGAAGCCAGACACCCTAAGAATATTTCATACGGTGTACAAACCGTGCCAGATTATTTCAAAAACCTCCACTATTTGCTCCCCGTCCATTTAAAAAAAAATGCTGTTTCAGCACTTTTCCTCCAGTTTGGATTCTCAGACCTCTCTACTCACTCTGTACGGACGTACGGAAACAGGTTCCGTAGCAATCCACACGAATTTGAAACCCACGCTCGTATGCGGTTCCGATCCTAGATACGTTTTAGACGAGCAGGATTATAAGCGGATTGTTGAGATCAAGAGCATAAGCGGAAATAATATCACAAAATGGGGAGAACGCTTGTTTTACAAGATTGTCTTCAAGGATGTAATCTCGTTTTACATGATCCGCAAGAGGCTGCGCGACCGTGTCGAGCTGTTTAACACGCAAGTGTCTCTTCCAACACAGTGGTTCCTGAACAAGCGCATCCGCCAGTGCTCTACCTTTGAGATTGCACCAGTTGTTTTTAACGGCAAACTCACCCACTGTGAGAAAGAGTTTTTTCTGGCAGAAGCTGCCGTTCTTCAAATCGTGGAGCGTTACATTGAACCAGTTGTGCTGTCTTACGATCTTGAGTGCCTCAGCCAAGACGGAGGGTTCCCGCAAGCAACGAAAGATCCCATCATTTGCATCGGCTGCTGGGAGGGCACCAGCGGGGTTTGCTTCTGCTGGAAAGAGACCCCTGAGCATCCCTCTTTCGAGACTGAGAGGGAAATGATCCAAGCTTTTTTGAAGTACGTGCAGGATCTGTCGCCTGATTTTCTAACTGGTTACAACATCGACCGCTTCGACAACACCTACCTCGAAGAGCGCTGCAAGCAGCTGGGCGTTTCTTGGAAATGGTCCCGTCTCCGGGGTTACGAAAGCAAAGTGAAGCACGTAACGACCCAGTCGAACCAGAAGGGTACGCAGGAGAGCTGGAGGCTGGATATGCCCGGCGTAGCAATCATCGACTGCTACCTCCTGATGCGGGGGCAGCACAACTTGGCGCGCTACAGCCTGGAGAGCGTGGCGCAGCACTTTCTCGGCACCGGGAAGGATGATATGCCCTACCAGCAGATCCCCATCAAGTTTCAAACTCCGGAGGGTAGGAAACAAATAGCCGACTATTGTATCAAGGATGCCAAACTAGTGATTGATCTGATTGTGCATCTCAAGAAAGTGATTAACCTAGTCCAGATGTCCAAAGTAACGGGTTGTTCTCCGACGGATATCGTCCAGCGGGGACAGGGCATTCGCACGATCACTCTGATGCTGGATTACTGCTACGAGGATAACATCTTCATTCCGAACTCATCCAAGTCGTCCGACGGGTTCAAAGGAGCTGTTGTGCTACCGCCCTCGTCTGGGTTTTACACCGATCCGGTCATTTGCGTTGATTTTGCAAGTCTGTACCCATCTATCATGCGCGCCATGAACATGTGCTACTCCACCATCGTCAGCAACGAGGAAATTGCAGAGAACGGCTGGGTTGAAGGCAAAGATGTCCGCACTGTGCCAGATTATGAGTGGATTGACGGCAGGCTCAACATCGTGCATAACCCCGAAAATGTGTCGTTCCTGACAAAGGAAACCCGCCCAGGTGTGCTGCCGCGCATTCTTGCCAAACTTTACTCGCAACGCAAAGAGGTGAAAAAGCAGATGAAAGCCGCGTATGGTACGCCCGAAGAAGCCGTGCTCAACGGAGTGCAGATGGCGATCAAAGTAGTCATGAACAGCATTTATGGCTTTACCGGCGCGAAAAAAGGCTACTTGCCAGAGCCGCGCATTGCCGAGAGCGTCACACTCTACGGCAGGGGCTGCACTCTTAAGTGCAAGGATTACGTCGACAACAACTACGAGGGGTGCGAAGTGATTTACGGAGACAGTGTTTCCGGAGACACGCCTCTTTTCGTGCAAATCGACGGAGTGTTTGACGTAAAAAACATCTCCGAACTGACTTGCTTTTACAGTGTCTATGGCGACAAGGAAAGCTGCGAGCTGCCGAACGTGCAGGTCTGGAGCGACACCGGCTGGACCAAAGTTCACAGAGTGATTCGGCACAAGGTCAGCAAGAAAATGTACCGCGTCGCGACGGAGCACTCATTTGTGGACTGCACCGAGGATCACAGCCTGCTGAAAAGCGACAAGACGCCTGTGAAACCCACCGAATGCACACGTGACCTGCTTGAAGCTGAGTACCCCCCTATTGTTGAAGAAAAATACAGCGCTCTGACGTACTGGCAAGCTTTTGAGTGGGGCAAATCCCTCGGTTTGCGCAAGTGCAGTCACGGGGTGCACTACGAGGACTGGAAAATTCCGAATTTTGTGCTGCTGGGACCGTCCCGCGTGGCGTTTGGGTTCTTCGAGGGCCTCTGCTCGGTTGCAAAAGATAAAGAGCGCTCTCGCAAAATGATGCGCTCGAAAGAGGACCTGCTGCGGTACCAATATCTGCTGCACCGGCTTGGTATGCATACTGGAATTGGTTCACACCGAAGCGGCTTTCGGGTTTCTTTCCTGCGAGCTGCTCCCAAAACCAAGTTTTCTTGTAAAGAGCTGCCCCCGCAGGAGCAATGGGTCTATGATCTGACCACCGACAGCTCTCACTTTCACGTGGGACCCGGAAAGCTAGTGGTGCACAACACTGACAGTTGTTTTATTCGGCTTGGGCCTACGTTCTGTAAGGGCGATACCGAAGCAGAACTTATTGCGGAAGCAGAACGCAAGGGTACTGAGATGGCGGACGCCATCACTGAGAAACTTTACTTGAAACCCATCCTGCTGGAGTACGAAATGTGTCTCACGAAAATGTGCCTTCTCAAGCGTAAGAAGTACTTTGCGGTAAAGCACGAGAGTGGGAAAGCTGCAAAACATTACATGAAAGGGATAGAGTGTGTCCGGCGTGACTTTTGCAAGATGGTGGTGAAAACTCAGCGGGAGATGATCGCGCTGATTTTTCAAGATAAGATTGAGGAGGCTGTCAGCTATGTCCAAGGCGTCATGAAGCGGCTCTACGCTGGAGACATCCCGCTGGATGACTTGCTGCTCACCAAGAAGCTCAGCCAGCCAGTGGAGGACTACAAAACAACCAGCCCTCATGTCGAGCTTGCGAAGCGCTTGAACGGCAAGTACCAGGCTGGCGAGCGGGTGGAGTACTTCATCCGTGCCGGAGCAGGCGATTTGAATCAGAGAGCGGTAACGCGTGAGGAATTGGTGAACCACCGGCTAGACTACGATTACTATGCCGACCGTCAATTAAAAAAGCCTATTCAGCGCATTATGGATCTTATTGTGCAACGCCAAGTTTTTAAGAGGATGGCAGTCACTGCGCCGATACGTGCGAATTCTGGCGGTTTGACGTCCTTTGTTCAGATCGGCGAGCGGCGCAAGAAGAAAGCTCGGGTGACCACTGCGGTGGCTCGAAAAGCGACAATGCAACAGAAAATTCTGAGTTTTTTCGGGTAAATATACAAAAAAATACAACAGTATAAGTCGGCACTAATTCATTTAAATTCCACTATGGATTCTGAAGAAGAATTGCTTATCGTAACGTCTTCCGACGAAAGTTCAACCGATGAGGAATTTGAGGAGCGCTTACAACAGACGCAGCGTGCGCAGGAGCGGGACAATGCACATGACGCTCTGTGGGAGCTGTTCCGTGAGAACAATATCGACTCGAAACTGAACGGGCTTATTAATAATGACGTGATCGAGGAATGGTTGCGTGCAGGGGCGCAAATAGAGCACATCATTCGGGGAAACCGCTTAAAGAAAAAAAATTCTACTGTTTTGTGTCACGAAATTACAGAAAATCGAATTGCAGAGTTCAGAGAAGTTGCAAAAGCGGTTGTGCAGTTTTACAGACCCGGTTTTGCACGGTTTAAAAGTTACATAGATGATGTCTGCGCCTCAATTATCGCGTACCACTACAAGCTGTAAGCTGAACAAAAACGCCGGGTATAAAGGGAGCTCTCTGGCTCTCAAAGGGGATAGATGGTGGTATTTTCTATCCCGGAAGATGCTAGTTACAATGGGCGTGTCATTTATATGTTCTCGGACCGTCTGGCTAAGGGTTATATAGGCAAATCCGTCACATTTAAATCCAGGGTGTCAAAACACAGAAGAGATGCGTATGCAAAAAAAGATGGGGACTGGAAATCCAAAAGCGTTTGGAATACGGCGATTCGCCGCATTGGGTGGCACAATTTGACGGTGATGATTCTCGAATTCGTCCCCGAAGAAGTGTCTTTGGAGGAGAGAGAGCGCTATTGGATTGCAAAATTGAAAACCCAAGAACCATACGGCTACAATTCGAACAAAGGTGGCGGGGGAGTTACCAGGCACACGGAAGAGGCAAAGGCGAAAATGAGCGCGAACACAGAGAAGAAACCCGTGACTTCGCGTGAAATCAAAGAAGAGTACGCAGACGGCACGCAGTTGGTGGAATTTGTCTTGTACGCATCCGCAGCTGAAGCCGAAAGACAGACGAAGGTTGATAGCTCACATATCACAAAGTGCTGTCTTGAGAAGCGCAAATCGGCGGGTGGATGTTTCTGGCATTTCACCGAAGAAGGTGACTTGGTCGGAGAGCACCGCGTGGATAACATCATTGTTAAGCCACATCTTCTCGCGCGGGCAGTCTTCTCGACGTCTCCCGGAGGCAAAAAGCAGCGGCACGAGGGTGGGCATGCGGCAAAACGCACTTTGTCAAAAGCAACCGGCAAAAAGTTTAGTCAGAGCGCCATTTCCGCCTGCTGCAGGGGCGACCGCAAATCCCACCACGGCTACACCTTCTGCTATGCGTCAGATGAAGAGGCAGAAAATAAAAAAAATACAAAAAAACGCAAACTTACATTTTAAAATCTTAACGCTGTAGTTTTTGTCTCTCTTTTGGGCGCATAATTTTTTTTCTCCACGTACTCTAAGTCTGATACTAAATCTTCAAACAATTCAATTCCGTCTGGGTTCGAGATCTGGATTGTTCGTGTAATGGTATTATCGGTTACTCCACAAAGCTCTAAAAGAAGTGAAGGGATTGGCGATAAAAAATGCACAGCGTGTAAAACCTCCATTAATACCCCCTGCGACGGACTTTGGACTCTGAAAAACACATCTTTTACGTCTCCATCTTCGTTGTGCGGCACTGGCATAAGCGCAATGGCGCCACCGGGTCCTCTCAGTCGGTACACATATAGGTTAGCCGCCGCATGCACAACGTTTTTGTCCAGATAAACCCATTGCTCGGTAGGCATTTAATAGGCAGATATTAAAATAAATACAAAAAATTGCTTAAAATCTTAGAGCTGCAGATTTTTCTTCATATAACGGTCCACTAATTCTTTTTTTATAGTACTCGCAATCTTTTATTAAAGTTTCAAAAAAAGCTAATCCGCGCAGGTTTTTTATTGTAACATTTTTTCTGAAATTTACATTATTTGTATCTGTCCGAGAAAGTTCCAAAACAAGCGAGCGGGGCGAAAGAAAATCCTGTGAGTTAACAACTTCAAAAACAACGCGCGCTTGTCCTCCGCTCCTTTGTTCATCGAAAAAAATGCCATCAACATGGTAGTCAATCTTGAAAACTCTTATTTTGGCTTGCGAGTTGTGAGGACCGGAAAAACTATAATAATCATCCTGAGCTACCGTAGCAAACTGTGTAAATCCGTCGTAAATCCACTGTTCCATTTTATAAGCAAAAAAACGAAAATAAGTACAAAAAATTGCAAAAAAATACGGTGTACTTGACTTGGTTTAAATTTTATAAAGAATCAGATGAGTGCTCTCCTTCCGAAGAAAAAAAAGAAAAAAATTCTGGGCGCGGGCGAGTATGGGACTGTCCGGTGCGTTAAAGTAGCCGGGCAGAAATTCGCTATCAAAACAAGTGAGATCCCGGCATTTCCGACGAACCTGGAGCAAGTCATGGCGGCGTTGCGGGAAGAGGCAATGACGTGCCAGCATCCGCACATCATTGAACGCATCTGGTGCAGGTTCTACGACAGCAAATTCTCTGTGTGCATGGAGCTTGGAAAGCCAGTTACGCAGGCGTCCGGCAAGCAGGTGCTTCAGGACATTGGACAAGCCTTGCGCTTCATGCACGAGCACGGGTTTATCCATCGCGATGTGAAGCCTCAGAACATCGTGCGCGTGGGAAACGTCTTGAAGCTTATCGATTTCGGGTTGACCCGCAGAGGTGACGCAACTGGTGCTCCCATCACGGGCTACATGTGTTCGCGCTACTATCGCCCTCCGGAGCTGCTCCGAGCGAGTGTGAATTACGATTTGCTGGTGTACGACGGCAGGGTGGACATGTGGAGCCTTGCTCTGACTGCCTACGAGCTGCAGAACGACAAACTTCTTTTTTACGGCGACGTGGAGATGATTTTGTCTCAATACGCCAAATACAAGACGGTTGCTCAAGGGCTGTTCTTGCATCTTCTGTGCGATTATGAGCACCGCTGGACTGCCCAGCAGATGCTGGAAAGCCACAAGATCCCTCTCATCCCGGGCACGATCTGTGAGGTGGAGCCACGGGAGGGTGTTGTGGGCGAATACGTGAAGCTCCTCCTGGAGGGGAACGAAGATTCAGTCGCGGAAATTGGATACAAAGGAATAAATAAATTGCTTTAAAAAGTGAGTGAAAAGTGAGTGATATTTTTTTACATATTGGGTGTCAAGTACGTATGTTACCCTACTACGATTTCTGTAAGTTTGTTTAGCTTGATGTGGGTGTCAAACGCTGCAAGCACATCCGCGTGTGAGCAGGCCTGAATTTTGCTTTTGTCCAGAAATGTATGTTGGGCGGCACAGTACATCTCCGCTTTATCGCTCAGCGTGATGTGCATTAATTCAAGTCTCTGTTTCTGCAGATTCACCTCCTTGGGCGTAATCCCCTCTCTCCAAACTTTAAGAACCCCACGAATATCCTGCTTGCCCCTTTCTAAGTTGCGTGGGGGGAAGGTTGCACCTAGCCGGAACGCACCCGGTTGGACGTGCGATTCTATCCCGTATGTCAGCCCGTCCTCCATGCGCACCTTCTCCATGAGCATCCCGTGGAATCCATAGCCTAATATACTAGCTGCAATATTCAACGGAATGTACGCGTCGTGTTCGCGTCCAACGCCCGGAAGCGCTTGACCGTACAGCACTTTCACGTTGGTTTTGCCTTGTTTTACGGTTTTTCCGCCGCAGGTGTTGCATGCGGGAGCCGGAATAAATTCGTTGTAAGCTTGGTCGTTTGCAAAATAATTTTTAATGCCTTGTAGGATTTTGTTATTTGGGGCGACGGCTACCACCTTGCAGGGGGCTTTTTTTACTGCTTGAACCGCATCGGTGAACTTACAGTCATATGTTGGAACTTCAAAGATTGCTTCCCGCATGAGCTGCTCGCTGTATTTATTAATATCGTAGGAGATGCCTTTTTGCATCATTTTGCCCTTTTCGCCTGACGCTAAGTAGGTTTTGGGATCCCCCCAGACTTTATCGAGCATTTTTGGAGTAAAATCATCCGCTTGGCATGCAAAAGTGAGCCGCACCTCGCCGTGAGAGACCGCCTGCCAGTTGCACTGGGGATCTTTGTTAGCGTTCATCATACTGAGCGCGAAGTGATCGGTGTCGATTTGGGGTGTGAAAGTGACCGCAAAATGAACCATTCCGGGACGCTTCCACAGCACGTGCCCAGGGGCTTCTGCACCGGCTTCTGCGTCTGGTCCCGGAGCCAGCTGGGGAGCCAGCTGGGGATCTTTAAAAACAGATAAGTGGGGTGTCAAGTGAGGAGCATGAAGTACTTCGCCAGTGGAGCGCGTCCCGATGGATTTTAGCGCGGGGATTTTCGCGTCTGCTTCTTTGCAGGGTTGCTCGACGGCGTATGGAAACATAAGTCCGAACGTAGTGCCTGTTTCGACAAGGTATTTTTTTGCAACTCCCTTTAAATTAGAAACAGTCACAGCTTTCAAAGCGTCGAACTTAGTGTTGACATCGTTGGTGTTTCCCATTGCAACTGCTTCCGTGAAGGCGTCGGCAACCCCCTGTGAGCTTTCTAGCTGAGCTTTCCAACCTTCTAGCAGTTCTTTTTTGGCTTTTGCCATTTCGGTTTTTGTAACAGGTTTTGATTGCAACTCGCTCACTTTTTGAAGAAAGCCATTTCGAACAGCTTCTGGGTTCTGAAACCCGACGCACCAGGCTGAGAGCAAGCTAGACTGCCTGGAGCGGTCGAACATCACCTCAGTCTGCATGCAGACACCCTTGTCTTCCAGGTCCCGTAGGCGATACTTTAGGCAGCGCGACAGAACTTTCATAGCCATAGCGTCGTCGTGAGTGCCCTTTGGGGCTTTATACCCGGCTACGAACATGGTAGATTCACCGGGAATTGTAAAGGAACGAGCTCCTTTTTGCTGGGGCTCTGTTTCGTAATTGTTTGCGTCGGTTGAGGTGCCTCCAATTGGACCAAACGCCGACTCTACCCGCGCGTGCAGTGCGTCAATCGTGATCGTGTTCTCGTTAAACGGTCCGGCTAGCACAAGAGTGGCGTTGTCTGGAGTGTAGGACCGTTTGTGGTACGCCAGCAGGGTCTCTCCCTTTGCGTCAACTGCCGCGAAAAGGTGCTTCTTGAATCCGATTGTACTGTGACCGTTCGGGGCTACCTGATAGGCGCAGCGATTAAGCGAATTCATCATGTTGCGCATATCGTTTGTCATGCCGATTTCCATTTCATTCAAAACGACAGTGGATTCCTTGCCTAATCTTTCTGCGAAAATGGTGGCATCCAACCCAGCCATGCGATCTGCCTCACGGTCAATCACGTCTGGGAGAAACTGAGTGGGCACCACGAGAAAATAGTTCGTCCGGTAGAAGCTCGTAGTTGCATTTTCAATGGCTGATTTGAGCTCCATATCAGTGATGAGCCCCCCCGGGGTGTTAGCATTGTAATGAACACTCCCGAAGTGCATGGAGTGCTCCAATAGGTGTGATAAACCATACTCGCCAACTTTTTCATTGGCACTTCCGATGTTGTACACTATATTTGAGCAAGCCGATCCGGGCGTGTCCAGGGGGACGTACAGAACGGTAAGACCGTTTTTAAGTTTTTTCATTTGATATTGAAGTGCAGGCATTTATATATTTTTTTAGTGTATTTATAATTGTGATTTAATAAAATTCCTGACCGAAGGGTTTTTCCGGGAGTTTGTACGTCAATTCGTAAACCGTCACGTCCTTACCCCACGGAGTACCTATGAAAGTTTCGAGGAAAGACGAAGTGATTGGCTTCAACGACACAATGCTGGGGTTCACAACAGCAGCTGGGGTCGTTCTAAGCTCCGCAAATGTGAACATCTGGGTTTTTTTGAAGACTTTCTTGAGTTTTTTTTTTATGAATTTGTCTTCGACAACGAACATGGAATCCTGGTGCTTTTTGAGGAACTCGATTTTTTTGCCCCACTCTTCGTTTTCAGCCACTCTATAAGGTGTTCCGTAAGATACAACAATTTTTCCATCGGTGTTTTTATCGGAGAGTTTGAGAAAGTTCGGAATTTTAGAGCGGCACATTGGGCATTTTATACGGCGGGTTTGCAGTTCTTTCATGCAGGTTGAACAGAAAATGTGGCCGCAGGGGGTAACTGCTGCGTTGGTGATTGTTTCGAGACAGACAGAACAGGTTTCTTCTGCGCGAGACTTGAGAAGGTCTTGAGAAACTCCAAACTTTTTGCTAATTTTTGCGAGTGTAGCTTCAACAGCGTCAAGTTTTTCTCCACGAAATGCTAGAGGAGCAAATTCAGGATGTTCTAGAAACAGCGATAGCATATTCCGATAGTTCCGTTGGCGTTCTTGGTACAAATTGATAAAGAGCGGGCTCCCTGTTGCCTTTTGAGCAGGTGTCAGTGGGGGTTCCGCCCGATTCATAAATGCTTTGTAGCTGTCTGGTTTGACGTTGAAAATAACTTGCTGCTTGGTGACTTGGGGGAACTGAATGCCCATCTGTTGCATGGTTGATTTTGAGAGGTTTATGCAGAGATCTGTGTTGCACTCGCGATGTTCAAAAATACAAGAATTCTGAAAGGATGTTCCATATCCAACAGCCCATTTCACTTTGCATCTGAACATTTGCGCTGCAAATGCCGCTGCGTGCGTCCAGTAAGTAGGGATGATCATGATGAGACGCTCCGCAGAGTCAAACACGCGGGTGCGGCGAGAGTGTTTTGAAAACATCGTTCTCGTCGTAACTGTGACGGGTTTAAAAGTGCGGTTTCGCCCGTAGTAGATATTAAAATCCTTCCACATAGGCAAAGCGTTCGCTTCAACAACAACGAGAGTTCGCATGGGGCTGCGTTTCATGAGCTCTCTTATTAGTTTTTGAAAACTAAAAAAGCGTATGTTGAGCTGTCCGCCGCATGTGTGCATCTCTGGATTAGAAAATCCAGTTCTGAGGTTTACAAGCCTTTTGGAACCATTAATTTTGCGCGTAGAGAGTAGCTGAACTGGCGTCTGTTCCATCCCAAGCATGCGTGAAAGAACGTATTGCATCTCTGGAGCTGCGTCGACGGTAAGTTTCGCGGGAGCGTAAACCATTGGCAAAGAAATCTGCTGCAGAACTTTTCTTACGTGTTCTGAAGTCTTGTCAATTTGAATTCCTGAGTGGTACAGCTTAACTTGGAGCGAATTGCCTTTTGCGCAAATGTCAACGTCAATGTATGGGTGACTGAGATGCGTGCGAACTAGCCACTGGTTTCTGTGGAAAATGTGGTCGTCTTCACCAACAGAGAGCATTTCTTCTACCCGGCGGTCATCACCGTGTGCGAGAGCCTGTGTAATGTAGTAGCGGAGTCCGTTCCACTGTTCCATGGATGGGTATATCGGAAGCCGATTAAAACACCACTGGTGTGCAATATCCCCAAGAAGAGAAGGATGCTCTTTGCGGTTCGTGTAGATATCGTGCATGATCTCTGTTTTGGTAAGATTTTTGTACATCTTTATTGGATATCCAGATGACTCGTATTTTGGAATCGTGACAGTCGTGAGAAGAGTTCTGAGCGGTCCGCTGACCTCGACGCGCGTTGCGCTGGGTGAGGTGTATGTCCATGGAAAAGTCAATCCGTATGCGCGCTCAATTTGGCACGCTCCGTTAATAATAACTGGCTGAACCCTGTCTTTCACCCAAAGAGCTCGTGTGTTTCCTACAACTGCTTTCGCAATGATCCCGGCATCTTGATCGATGCGGGTCGTGAAGTTGTTTAGACACGGCTGTATTTCCAGGGTTTTGCCTTCGCGCCCGTAAACCAGACAACTGATCCACTGACAGCCGAAAAAGACGGAAATTTCATCTCCGCGTTCGAGATTGCTGCGCCAGAGTTGCTCTGCGTGTTTGAGATTTTTCTTGGAAACCACAATGGGTCCACCAGTCTGTACTTTGCGCGGCAGAAGGCGGTACGCTGATAAACCCAGTTTGGTTTTTGTTTTTTTTAGAACAATGTACTCTTTGCGAGCGAATGTCACGAAATCGCCAACACGAATTTTCCGTTCTTTCACCATGGTTTTTTTAGAAACCTTAGGTTCAAAGAAGTACACCGTAAACGAAAAACTATTTACCTCGATTTTTATTTTAAAAAAACATGGCATATCTCCTAGCAATTCCTATAATTTACTATGGTACAAGCCATATTGCAAGCAAAATTTTAGACATTTCCTCGAATTATGTGCTTAAAAACGAGGTGCTGCATGACAATAGTGAAGCGCTTCTGCTTGCAGTGACTTCAATTTTGCATAAATACAAAAACATGAAAGAGGAAAACCCCGCGTATAAAAACAAATTGCTTGTGGAAGACGGAATTGATTCTTTGCAGTACGCATCAAGTACAACTGAAAATAAATGGTTTAAGCGTAACTATCACGAGGAAAATGCTTGTTTGGAGCGGTTACAAAATGATTTAGAACGCAGGTTGAGATTATTTTTGCTTGTTGTCAAAGAAAATTAATTTATGAAAGTTATGGTATCGCCGTTTAGAATTATATCTTTGCCGCGGAGCGAGTAGTGGTTTATCATATCCGAGAGCGTCGTAGTGTTTAGAATCATCCGCGTAGTTAGTATAAGCGTCATACAAATCATCATAATCATTATCAAATACGCAAGCGACTCGTCACTATGGTCATTTTTTTGCGTTTCGGCTTGCGTTTCAGCTTTCACTACAACGATTTTGTTAGGTTTAGACATTTCTTAAGAATAAACTCAATTTATAGTCTCTATTTAATTGCTCAAGATGTATTTAAAATGTTTGTATTTCGGAAGCATTTAATCAAAAGAGGCACTTACAAACGCGTGAAAGATTTATACAATTCAAAAATCGAAGAGGGAAACCTGCCTACAAAAACTTCTATTGACGAATTGCTTCATGAAAAAGAGTTAGAAGGACCTCTTGAAGCAAATTTCTCTCTTGAAGTGCCCATAGAAGTCGCGGAAGCTACTGTGCGGGAGGAATCGATGGAAAGCTTTTACGATGATATGAAAGCGGGCGCGCCTGTGCAATGCATTGGAATCAGAACCCGGAAAAAGCACAGATGTGCTATCTGCATGCGCCGGAAGAAGACAAAAATCCGGATTAGATGTGGACATATTTTTCACCGTAAATGCATCGACACCTGGGCTCGGTGGAACCCCGTCTGTCCCACTTGCAAAGACGCGCTAGATCTGAAACCTCCAGCACCCCTAGCTTTGCCTACAGAGCCGCCCGGAACAGACAGCTAGTCTGTTGCGTAGGATTTATTTTAAGTTTATTTTGTATATATATACAGATGACACATGGATAAATGAACAGAGAGGTCAGGTATTTGACTAATAACGAAACCGGTGAAGAAACAAGCTTGGTAATTAGCGGCGGTAGCAAAACCGTTCTGAAAAAAAAAGACCCAAAACAGTGCTCTATTCTTATCGTTTTTATCCTTACAATTGGCGCTTTGGGATTTGTTTGGATGATTCGCGAAGAAAACACCACAGCGTGTGACCCAAGCGAGTTCAGCACCTGCGTATCGAGCGTGCAAAAGAACAAGTGCACTGGAAAAAGCCGCGCTTGCCTTGTAGACACGGAAAAAGATTTGAATTTATTAATTCCTGCTTATTTTTATCCAACAAGCAGTGGTGAGCTTGTCGAAGGTTGGAAAACACTCCAAGAGAGTGCGCAAACGTACACTGATGTTCGTCATGTCATAGTGATTAACCCTAATAACGGTGTGGATGCAGCTTCACCTCCCAATGCTGACTGGCAGGCAGCAATTGATCTGTTTGAAGGATTGCACAATGTCGTGTTGATTGGTTATGTCTCGACGGATTACGGCAATGCTGCGAAAGAGGCCCCTGGAAAAGAACAAATTACTGGATATTTCTCAGATTGGAGTATAAAGGGTATTTTCTTTGACGAAACTACTGGTGATAGAGCCATGTATCAGCGTCTAATTGACCACACGCGTGCACAAGAGGCAAGCGCCTTTAGCGTGTTTAACTTTGGAAGCATCGCAGATAGTGGTGGAAATGAATACGGTGCGGATTGGCTTAACATGGCTGAACTCAACATTATGTATGAAAACACCTATGCTAACGCAGTTGCGTTTCAACCATCCGCTGCTCAGCTTGCGACGCCGCGGACAAAATCAGCGCTTGTTTTAACCGATTCAGATGTTAGTACCATAGATCTCGATTTAATGTACGGAAAACATTTTTCTTACGTCTATTTCGTTGATCGACCGAGTGATTATAACGGATTAATGTCAAAAACAGACTGGTTTAGTTTAGTGCGGAAAATAGATGCGTTTCCGAATGCGGTTGTCTTATCGGCTGCTGGAGAAACCTGTTCTGTAAACGGCGATTGTACAGATAACGACTGCCGAACCACTTGTTGCAGTTCAGGTTTCAATGACGTCAACTGTAACACTTGTAGTAACACTGGGGCCTGCGAGGCGTGTGCGGACGGATTCTACTTGGACGGTGGTGCGTGTGTAGCAAAATCAGTTGCCGGAACAGCCTGTGCAGCAGATGGTGAGTGTACGGACAACGATTGCAGGACGACGTGCTGTAGCGCGTTTTTGAACGATCCGAATTGTGCCGTGTGTGACGGCGGTGGGTTCTGTGGGGCTTGTGTTGTCGGTGCCACCTTTCAAGCTGGACTAGGTTGTGTAATGGATTAAATGGATTAAATTTTTTAATTTTAGCAAGTTGCGCAGCAACCTGATGTAATGTAAACCTCCGGCTGCGTTTTTGCGAGTTCGCACTCTGCGTAGAAAGAAACTGGATCACTCACGCAACATTTTGCTGTTGTGCACTGGTCACTTTCTGAACAAATACCCTCTGATTCTGGGTTGAATTTTTTGTGCCCTCCTGCGTTGTCACAATTGTATTCTGAGCAATGAGTTATGCTATTTTCTATCTCGCATAAAGCGCCAGTATAGCCAGCTGGGCAATTGCAGAAAAACGCGAATCCGACGGCACCGCAGGTCCCGCCGTTGCTACACGTCGACGGTGTGCACAAACCGGCGACGGAAGCAATTAGCAATACGTGTCCGTTGCATTCGTACGTAGCCGCGCTATTTTGAACATCAAAAATTTCGTCTTTTGTCCAAGATGTTCCGCTCCAGCACTGCATAAGGTATTTTTTGGTACTTTGCTCTAAGCGAGTTTGTTTTGTTAGCAATTGTGGATTTTCAGGATTTTCAAAAGTTAGGGACCAACTGTTTGCTTCTGGAGCAGTTTCCATGATATTTAAGAGCTGTTTGCCATCAGAAATAACAACTTCGTCAACAACAAGCATAACGGGACAGTTTGCCCCTATTCCGGAGGCACACGTGTCTGGTGTTCGCATTGGCGGTGCAGTAATTAAGACCGGCTGAAGTGGAACAGCTTTAATCGCCGACGTACTGAGCAGTATTCTTCTTAAGTTCACGGGAAAATCTTCTGTTGAAAGAACCTGTCCAAACTCGTGCATAATTTTCTTTGTTTCGTACGCTTTGTGGGCATCTGACATGCCATCAGGTATTCCCTGGATTTTCTGAGCAACCAGCGAGCTCTGCATGGTAGAAACAGTATCCAAAAAAGTGTTTATTTCACTGTCTCTTTGATTTCCTTTTGCAAATGTTTGAATTTCACGTCTTGCATCACCTAAAATATCTTCAATTGCCTCGTCTAGTCCGTCGCTTGTATCAATTTCACAGAGCTCACCAGCCCAGCCTTCTGTACATACACACAATGAGTTTTCACAACTGCTACTTCCAAAACATAAAATATTTTCACAGTTTCGCTCAGGCTCAGGAGCTGGTGCAGGAGCCGGAGCCGGAGCCGGTGCTGGAGCCGGAGCAGGAGTGGGTGCTGTTGCCGGTGCAGGAGCTGGAGCCTGAGCAGGAGCCGGAGCAGGAGCAGGAGCTGGAGCAGGCGCTGGTGCGGGAGCTGGTGCAGGAGCCGGTGCGGGAGCTGGTGCAGGAGCCGGTGCAGGAGCTGGAGCTGGTGCAGGAGCTGGAGCAGGCGCTGGAGCTGGTGCTGGAGCAGGAGCCGGTGCTGGAGCCGGAGCAGGTGCTGGAGCCGATGCTGGAGCAGGCGCTGGGGCTAGTGCAGGAGCTGGTGCAGGAGCTGGTACAGGAGCTGGTACAGGAGCTGGCGCGGGAGCAGGAGCCGCTTGGGGAGCAAGTGTGGGTGCCGGCGTTGGTGGAGTAAGCGCAGGGCAACTAACTTCGAAACGCGCTCCGTCAGCACAGTGCGAATCACACTTGAAGTATCTAGTCTCTCCTGGAGCAGCACTTAAGAGGTCATTCTTAAACGTGATTTCCTCCCCAGTATTGTACCACCCAACAAGTTGACCTAGATCACCATTGCACGCTGCTGATGGTGTCTCCCGGATATTGTGATACCCTTGCCAAACTACGCGTACGTTTGTGCCTTCACAGGCCTCAACTTGAGAAAATCCATAATCAACAACAACGCACGTGTTGTTCCCACCACAAATATCGCAGTCATCACGCACTAGAGTTCCGAATGGCGTGTCTGCACAGTCAAGACATTCATCGAACCCATTAAGCACTCCGCACTGGTCTGTGCAGCTGGAATTATCTCCACCACAGTGACCACAGCCGTCCACAATAAGGTTTCCGAAAAGTACCCCGTCGCAGTCTGTGCAGCTGGAATTATCTCCACTGCAAACCCCACAAGCGTCGTTTGTCTGAATACCATACGCAACCCCGGCACAATCAAATGGAATAGCAATTTCGCAGTTTATTCCTTCATATCCTGCCGGGCACGTGCAATTGTAAAGATTTTTTCCATCTGGAGCGTCCGTCCAGTCAATACACTGAGCAGCGTTTAAACAAGGTGCTTGAAAACACGGGAAAAACTCAGCACACGCAATTCTTGCAATATTGCCAGAGGCAGTGCAACAGTCCCCACCTGAGCAATTGTTTGAATTGCAGTCCCCAGTTGCGCAGCATCCGTTCCAGGGTATATTTTGGCATTGGTTGCTTGATTTGACAGAATTAGCGTATTCACAACCATAATCCCAAGCCGATTGTTGGAACGCGGGATTGTTAGACTTCTGTAAGGAAACATCAGGAAAGATTCGAGATGCTTTGCATTGATCTAGCAACAGGCTTGGCGCCGGCGGAGCTCCTACAAACGTGCAATTCTCCGTTGAAAAGGGTTCTGTTGCGAGATACTGACACTGATAAGAATAATTACAATCCGCTCCTTCACAGACAAACCCCAAATCTGCTTGGCAGGTGAAAAGGTGAGGTTCTTCCTCTGCAAAAACGCAGTAGGAATTTATTGGACAATTGTGAGAATTATCAAGACAAAAATTTTGGGCAGTCACCACTTCAAAAAGAAAAAAAAGTAGTAGAATCATTTTTTTAAGTTTAGCAGCTGTGTTTATAATGTTTTTTTTTGCTGCGTATTTACTCCGAGACAATGCTAAAAAATGTTGTACGAACATGTCTTGTCTATTGAAAGAGAACGCGCGATTGAGTTATCAGAACGTTACGAGAATTCTACAGAAAGTGTAGCAAATATGGAGAATTATTTAGTTAAATTTAACGAAATGTTGGAGATTTTAAAAGAGGCAAAAACGCCCAGTATAAAAAAACAACCGTTATTTGAGTGGAACGGCAGAAATTCTAGCTCTTGGAAGTTTGAAAAGTTCCGGATAAAGCACACGCTTCATAAAATGCTCATGAAGGAAGCTAAAAAAGCCTTTGTTGCGTGCGAATACAAGAAAGCACACGTCTTGCTTACCCGCGCGGTTGTTCTCTGCAAAGAGATGCTCCAGGCGGAGTTTGTGAAGACTCCGTACGTCCGGGGGATGCCAGAATTACAGAAAGAGCATGCACTTGCATTGCTCTTTAGGACGCGCGCGACGGCTCTATATAATATGCACATGATGAAGACAACTGCGGCGGTCTGTAAGATGGCATACCAGCTGGCTGAACTCTCTAATCAGGTGTGGAAACGCGGGGCGAACCCTGCGTATGCAGCGAAATTGAAAGCGCACTATCATTTTGCAGTTGCCAGCACCGCGGAAGACCCGCAAGAGGTACTCAATCATAGTACTCTCGCAGTTTCGCTCCACCAAGACGCGAACTTTGCGGAACTACACGAAGAAATTTTGCAGAAGAATGAACAGATCCATTTTCTTACACCAGAGGACGTTGCGGTAAACTTATATAGTGTGGCTCAAGGGCTTGCAAAATGTTGAGTATGAACTGGTAAGTATAAAACCAGATTTTTTTCGGATCAAATGCAGAAGCGAAAACGGGAACGATCGGATAGCGTTCTAAATCATGCAAAAAGATTTCGCTCACGATTTGGCAAGTTAGATAAAAGGATCGAAGCACTTGAGGCGCTCGTTGGCATGTCTGAGGTTAAGCGCGACGTATTAGGACAGCTGAGGTACCTCCTGTGCAACAATGGGTCTGCTGACGACCATTTCCTTCATACAATGATCCTCGGTCCACCGGGATGTGGAAAGACGTCTCTTGCAAAAATCCTATTTAAACTTTGGAGTGAGCTCAGTATCTTTAGCGAAGGCGCAGGGTTCTCAATTTTACATCGTAGCGATCTTGTTGCCTCATATATGGGACAGACAGCCGCTAAAACGCGTAAAGTCCTTCAGAAACACAAGAATGGGGTGATTTTTATTGATGAATTTTACACGCTGGTCACTAGCGAGAACGACTCGTACGGTGAGGAGTGCTTAGGGGAGATTTGCGCGCATATGTCAGAAAATCCAGACACCATAATCATCGTCGCAGGCTACGAGAAGGAGATGGAGCGCGTGTTCGCTGTCCAGCCGGGTCTTAAACGCAGATTTGCGTGGCGGTTTGTCATCCCAAAATATACGCCTGAGGAGATTTTCGAAATCTTTCAGATTCAATTAAAAAAATTCGGGTGGAGCGTCGAAGAGTCTGCGGTGGAACTCTTTAAAAACAAGGACTTCAAATATTCGGGAGGAGACACGCAGAACATTGGGCTCAAAGCAAAAATCCAGTATAGCCTGCGCAACTGGTTGCACGGGGGCGATAAAAAACTCCTCTACGAAGATGTGCAGAAGGCGATAAATGCTCATTTTAAAGATATTAAACAGGATAAAATTAGTAATATGTATCTTTAATTTTTTTTTTGGGATTTTCCGGCGTGGGTTGTCCCGGCGCGCCCGTGTAGTTTTCGAAAAAAAATCCCAAGTGGCGCTTTTTTCTACCAGTTATAACTTGTGAGATACTTGTGCGTGAAAAATTCATGCCAAACAGTAAGCGAAGGTCCTCTGCACCTATTGTTCGACCGGCGTGGTAACGTAGCTGGTATTCTTTGATGGTGTTTTTGCCACTGACTAACTGTTTGGAGACAACTGGTTTGCTTTGTCGTTTGATCTGTGCTTCTTTCATTTTTGTTCCCTTTTCAGAAGCCCACATCTTCTTTGCCGCTGCACTGTGCGCTGCCTTCACCTCCGGACGGTTCTGTGCCTCCGTAGTTGCTGCGCTTACCTTTGCCCTGTATTCTGGATCCTCCCAGTTTCTCTTTGACGCTGCACTGTGCGCCGCCTTTACTTCTTGAGTATTATGTGCTTGTTTTATTGCCGCGCTTGTCTTTGTCCTATATTCTGGATCCCCCCACATTTTCTTTGACCTCTCACTGTGCGCTGCCTTTGCTTCTGGACGGTTTCGCGCTGCCTTCACTTCTGGGCGGTTTGCTACTTCCTTCATTGTCACGCTCATTTTTGCCTTGAATTCTGGATCAGCCCACATTTTCTTTGACCTCTCACTGTTTGCCGCCTTCACCTCGGGGCGGTTCTGCGCTTCCTTATTCACCGCTCTCATTTTTTCCTTGTATTCTGGATCGTCCCATTGTTTCTTCATTCTCGCAGTATGTGCCGCAACCTGCTCCGGTGTATGCTTATATCCGCTGGTGCCCTCCCCGCCGGCAGTGAGGTTGTATCCCTTTGATTGGTCAGTAAAGGTCTCGAATTCTGCAATCAAGGCAACTTCTTGCTTGTTTAGCACGTCGTCGATGTCTCCACGCCTTATGTCATGCTTTTGGAACAGGAATTTTTCGAAACGATCCCAGCCCCATTTCCTTATTGCTCGGTAAAGATATCTGTTTTCTTTCCACGCGTCTTTTTTCTTGTTATACGCAGTTTTCTTGTGATCCTGCATCCGACCTTTGTACCTGCCAGACTTACCTATGTACATTTTTCCGTGGGGCGCAAGTAGCCCATATGTCCCAGCTCCCTTGTGTTTTGCATCCTTGATAAACATGCCTCTTTTCTTTAGCCGCCTAATGAGGCGTTTTCTGTACTTCTGCTGCTTAGGAGTCGGCTGTGGTGGCATTACATATGACATAGCTGCTTTATTTAAAAATATATCATACTTATAGTGTCTCGTTTTTAATTTATTTACCTCCCCCGTGGCTTTTGGGCAGCCAATTCTGGACGATTTCGGCTGCAATGGGTGTCAGGTCCGCGCAGGGCAGGTTAAATTGGCTAAGGAACTGTTTCATCAAAGTAATCGTGCAACCGTCCAAATTTATCCATTCTTGATACCGCAAAATTAGGGCTTCTACAGAACGGACGCCATTTTGGACGAGCGCGTTTTCGCACGCTGCTCCTAGCCACTTAATGTTTTGTAGGGGCGTGAGGAACTTGGGGTAGGTGTATAACCCCTGCGGTGGCACTATGTCCAAAATTTCTTTCAAGCCTTGCGCGTCTTTTAGCGCAGTATGTGTCTGTTGGAACTTTTTTCCGGTTACCGTCTGATACACGTCTTGCAGGCGATAGCTCATGCACTGAATTTTGCTCCGCAGAAAGAGAAGCGAATCGTAGAATTTAAACCCGGCTGGCAGAATCACGCCGTGCTTCGTGCACTCGCTCTCCAGCACCGGCTTGTCACTCCTAAAGCAATTATGCGAAATGAGCACCGCTTGTGGTCCCACCCAGTCGACAAACCGCTGAAACGCTATAGAAAAATCCACAGCGTTACGCTCAGCAAGGTATTCTTCCGTGAGCTCTACGCATCCCGGATGTGTCGGATAATCGGTATTCACGTTGATATACGCCTGAAAAGTAGAGTTATCGGGTTTGACGGCTCCGATCATCCAGATTTCGCAGGCAGATGCACACTTAGTTATGTCGCCGACGAATTCCAGATCCATAAAAATATGATTGAAAGAAGGTGCCAAAGGCAGCGCCATGATTTATTTATTTTGAGCCACCTAAATACCCCCCTGAAGTTACAAGCGGGAATCGGAATATTGCTGTTGCGTCGTGGGGCGGCACCAGATCCACCCGCCGCCTGCGTCATAAGCCGAGTAACTCTCACTGTTGTCCCCATAATTCATTGCAAGCGCGTTACATCTCTGAGTAGACGTCTTTCCGCTAACTGAACCTGTCCAGCACTGTCTTCTTTGAATTGTTCCATCTCCGGGTTTTGCAATCATCTGATTTGTGCCGCCAGGTGCGCAGTCTCTGGCTAGCGACATGTACTTAGAAGTACTACTCGTGTACTTTGTGCCGCAGTAATAACTGTCACACGAATTTTTTCGACTATCTCTTATGTAATTCCCCCACATTGATCCGTAGCAAAAACTTTCGCCCATAGCGGCTGGCAGACTTGAATAACTCGGTCGTGCAGGCGGGCAGTCGGTACATTCGGTCATTTCATTTAGATTTGCGTATTTTCCTGTTGCGCAATACGAACAACCTGTATTTCCTGTGCCCGATGCGTAGTATCCGAGTCTACACGCTTCGCATGCTGTTTTGCGACCCCAAAGATTCGAAAATCTCCCGGAATTGCAGCCTTTGCATCTCTCAGTCCCTTCCTCGTCGGTATAATAGCCAGGTCCACACTCTGAACACGTATTCTGACCAGACGAATCTTGAACTTGTCCTTTTTCGCAGGTTGTACAGAGTGGTCTTGCAGGGTACGGGTTTGCCTTTCCTGGTGGACAACTGCTGCAAACTATTTGACCCTTTTCGCTTTGATATTGTCCCCGCGTACACTCCACACAGCCCACCAATGTTGTTGCTCCCGTAATCGAACCCTTTCGACCGGTAGGACACAATGTGCATGTTGCAAGCCCATTCTCTGAGCTGTACGAACCTTTACTGCAGTCTGAACAGGCTAGTGTGGCAGTTAATCCTTTCGTATCTTTTCCTGACACACATGCAGTGCAAAGAAGACCTTCGTTGGGGTCGTCATCACTATATCCGGCGGGACAAGCCGTGCAGCGCCCTGCGCCATAATCAACGGCGTATGTCCCGGATGCACAAATTCGGCAGGCTGTATCCATTATTGTAGCGTATTTACCAGGAGTGCATTTTTCGCAGCCGTTGGCGCTAGCAACTTGTCCTGCCGCGCACTGTTCGCATGTAGTCGCTCCCATTTCTGAAGATTTTCCTTGTGGACATTTTTCACATTCAGCTGTGCAGTGCTGTGAATTTTTGAAGGTGTTTTCAGGACACGAAAACGCCTCGCCCGCTGAGATATAATACCCTTGGCATTTACATTGTTTTGTTTTGCCAATCTGTGGGTCAATGGGGCTGATGAGGCGCTCTGAGCTTGAATATGCCGTACTTGATTTATAAACTTTATACTGCTTAAATTCTGATCTCTCTTGCAAGATACAATTATCGTAAATTTCTTGTGCGCAGTAACATTTGAATCTGTTATTAACAATGTCTGCGCGCGAAAGTATATAATCATTTTCAATTTTCTTTCGACACTCTTGCATGCAGTAGTGGGGGTTTGCGTGAACATGGTTCTTGTCCTCTTCGTACTCCAAAACTTCGCCTACTGAGCAGTACCGGTTTACCTCGTTTATATTCAGTACCCTTTTGTGCCGAACGGCGAGCGGATCTGAGATAAAAGCTGCTTCTTGTACAAGTAAGTACGTTGGTACTTTTTTGCCAACGACGACCGCGGATGGTTCAGTTCCCGTTCCACTTGCTGGAACATTAATATTTCCACCTGATTGACATATGTGATTACCATTTGCATCGTTTTCCACCATTGTAGGATCCATAAGGTTGTCTACGTAACCGAGCGTTTTATAAGTTGTGCCTATTGTCCCACACTGATTGTCAGTATCATACCCTCTTGGAGTAGCCCATGTAAATGTGGCGCCTATTTGCTCCTTTTTAATAAGTTCCGCCATACAGTCTTCGATTAATGGAGCGAATGCAAGAATCTGCGTGTTTTCTGTCTCTTTACACATTCTGTCACTGACTTTTACATACTTCCATTCAGTTACACCAAGATTGTTATAAAATAAATCAGATGATAAAAACCCAACGCATGTTTCATCCTTCAGAACAATTTCAACGCAGTTAGGGTACGCATTGCAAGCTTCCTTGCACGATTCGAGACTCATTGATTCTCCAAATTCTTTCAATTGGTTGTAATGTAGATGATTATCCACAAAATTTTGACTGAATATTGAATTTCCCATAAAAACGTAATTTGTGGTTTCCTGGTACATCGGCTCGAAATCGTACAACGGACATTCGCAGGTTCCAGTGTCCATAATTGTACCGTAGTCTAGATATGACTCTATATTGCACGTGAGTGGGTTTTGGTACCTTTGAACAACTGGTTCAGTAAAGATTCCAGTTTCTGATTCAAATAAGTAGCCATCAATTTTATCGCAGGATGCTCCCCACGGAAGCACAACATCATAGGCCTGGTACGCAGCGTCTTCAACAAGTTTGCAATAATTCGCGTCTAAACCATTTATACCGCAAAAGCACGATTGATCTGAGACTTTAATATAAAATGCTTTTACGTCTGAATTTAACGCAAGACATCTTCCCTTGCATTCGAGCGCCTTGTCTGTATTAAACAATGCTTCTGTTGGAGATAGTGTGCTTCCAATAGACGTGCCTCCCTCACATCTACCATTTGTGCTCCTCAAAGTATATTTCGCACAGACAAAATCTTTATCGTGTTCTGTGCACTGGCAGTTCACGTTATTTAGGTATTGTGTCTCTGTGACGCCACACATATTAACAGAGTTTGTTAGTACGGTACTCCCCGTAGCGCCATATTGATCTTTTGTAATTTCTGTTTCGACACAACCGTATATGCCATTTACATAATCGGTTTCTGCTCTGTCTCTGGTCATGCAAGTAAGACCATCTCCGCAGTCGTCTGTGTCACAGGGTCCCCAGCACCGCGGAAGGTCGCCTGTAAAATCTTCTGCATAAACTGTCTCAATAGTTTCAAACAGTGGTTTAAATATTATGCTGTTTATTCTGTCATTACCCTCTTTTTGCTGCGTACAGTAAGCTATACATTGCTGAAAAGAGTAATCGCCGGTCAACGTTGCAATAGGGGTTTTTACGTTTAAAAATTCGGGGACTAGTGAATGCGGGACACCAATTTCGTTTACGAAACCACTGTCGTCTGTGTTCCCGTTACGTCCAGCAACATCCACATGTCGCACAATTCCATAATCTGTCTGCATGCACTCCAAATTGTCCGTTCCTTTGGGGTAGACAATATCGTATACGTCTCCAACAATAGACTCGCCCGAAACAAATATTTCTGGATCTGATATATGCATAACCTTATTGCCGGGTTTTGCGTACAATTCACAGTCTACCTCCATATAGCAATGTGCCCAGCCATACCCATCGCCTTCATTCCACATAAACGTATCAAAGCCAGCATTGTAGCACGTTTTCATAATAGCGTCTAGCCTTTCTTGTGTGGAGTAAATAGAGCACAATTCTGCTCCAAGAATGTTTACATAATTGATTCCCCATTCGTTTTTATCGTTTCCAGAGCCTACGAATAAATCTTCTGAATACATGCATTGACAAATTTCTACCTCTTCAAAATCATCAAAGAGTGGGTCATCAATTGGATAGGCGTTAAAACCAGAGTCGATCCAAAATGTATCATATCCGTCACGACCACACCTCTCTGCACACCCCTGCTTTGGGTCAGGGTTGTAATTTTCGTCATCTGGACTGAGGCGAAGTCCTAGAAGTGGGTTTAATCCTGAGTCAATAGTTCTGTAATCTCTTATGTCAATTGTTGCCCCTGCAGGAGCTTGACCATAGTGTGAGGCAAGATCAGGATTGCACCACGAGTTTCCAAGAGGCGACCCGTGGAGATATTTCATCATATTCATAATTTGACCACCTTTGTACGGTGAATTTATCTCTAAAAATTTACAATAATGGTTGTCATGCCTGAGACTGTATGTGGGAATCACTGTGTCACTGAGTTTGAAACGAAAAGAAGAGCTTGGTCTTGTCTTCATTCCGTTGTCCGTGTAAGCTTGATACTTGTTGCAATAACATCTGAACGCATACGGTAGGTCATTTTCCTCACCGACGTAAGCAGAGGTATCTGCTGCGACTTTAATTGTTTTTAACGTGAATCCTTTGGGGATGTAGGGGACGGAAGCCAGTGTGTCAAAATTTATTGTACAGTGATCGAGACAGCGCATTTTTGCGTTGTGGGTTGAGAAATAAGCTACTGTTTGGTCAGCAAATATATCCAGAGGAGGCCCAATATGTGCTGTTGTTGTCTCTGTAAACTTATACACCGCTTTGTAAAGTGACACGTCTGTCTCACCACTACATGGTATCGATGTAATAATTTTATGGTCCTTGGTACTTGCCACATAATTGTGTTGTCGCAACTCCGTTATAGCTTCGTCAGTACTTGAACCTGGATTTTGGTAAGAATCGCGGCTCAGCGGTTTGCAAACAGCAAGTAATGAATTCTTGTAAAAGATATTATCTGGTAATTCAACAAATTCTTGCAGTGCTGAGAAACCCGAGTATCGGTCTTGTTTCCAGTAGGAACCATATGCACAGCACCCCAGCGGGTTTTGGGCTTCTGGGTGCGGACATTCACATGATGTACCGTCCAACTCTGATCCTCCAAAAATGCACATCATACGTGGCGTTTCGCACAGTGGACCAGTAAATCCATCTTTGCAGTTGCAATTGGAAATAAAATTCTTTAAAATTATCTGTCCAGCTTTGCACACATAGTTGTTGTTGCGCAAACACGAGAAATCTTCATAAACTTCAGTCTGTTGTTGAATCACAAAATTACTTGGTTTTACACCAGGCAAGTCTAAAGTGCTGAAACATTCAGTCCCTCCATTTAAACCACATAGGCACTCAGAATTTTGTGTGAGCCTAAATGTATTCGAATACTCAAAATTAAATCTCCGCAGTGCAGGATTTGCAACTGTACAATCATTATTTAGTGTTTCACAATAACACACTGCATTTGTTTCCAAATAACTGAACCCCACTGCTTCCCCATCTGAATTCTGGAAAGCTTGGCATTCGCGTGCGCAGTTTTGAACTCTTTCTTCTGGTGTCTGACCAGGATTTGTTTTAACCGAAGTATCCACGTTAGAATAAACAAGGTCGTTGTTTAAGAGACAAAGTCCACCGGTGACTTCTCTATAAGGAATAACGTATTCAAAATAGCGCCAATCTTGATCCAGCAAGACAGCTCCGTATGATTCACAATAACACGTTCCTGCGCTGCTTATTGAAAATCCACGAAGTCCAACCCCGTCGAAACTGCCCTGCATAGGATTTTCTTTATTAAGACAAAGAAATCCGCATGTTTTTACATTTTCCTCAAATGTTCCAGAAAGGGATTCTCTCATAAGAATTCCACCAATTTTGCCCTTTGCCTTATACCTATAGTGTCCAAAACAGGCTGCTGCGCATCGGAAAGTCTGATCAGTTCCCTCAATCACCAATTCGCCGCTAGCACTGGTTCTTTCAATAGATTCAGTCGATGTGCCAAAGGCAAACCCCGCGCACGTGTTTGGAGAGAGAATGTACTCCTCGTCCGTAACAATTCTAGCTTCCAAAGTGACAAGATTACCAGTTTTATCGTACAAACACTCTGTTTCAGTAACTGCAGTTGTGCCCTCTGGACAAGCTGTCTCATTGCCTTCAAAAAAGTCAATCGTATCTTTGTACAGGGGAATACCAGAATTCATAGCGTGGAAAACAAGATTACCAGCATGATTTCTAGGGGCGGTTGTATAGTTTGCGTCGATTGACGTATCGCCACAAAAACAATCAGAAGAAGAATAAATGTCGTTTCCCAAACCATCAACTGAGCCCCAATCGCACGTTCCCCGCCCATTACAAGGAATTTCATTCACCATTCCATCGCACAAAGTTTTGCCGTCTTCTCCAAGGAACCCGAGTGCTGGAGTTCTACAGTCGTGGCCTGTCCAATGACCAGAACTCGAAGAAGACTCACATACGCACTCTCCACATATGATTGTATACGCTTCCCCAAACATTCCAGGTAAAAGTGAACAGTTTATAAAGACGTCAGCAGTCGTATATTGTAACATAGGGTGCGTTGCCTCCTCTCGTTTTAAAGAAATCGAGTCAACGCAAGGCATGTACGGGTAGTTGATATTTGTGTCAAAAGGTTGCCTAAATGCAGTGCCACTTATGTAGAAATCGTCTATAGTAGCGTTTCGGACCACAAAAGATGGACATTCTTCCACTATAAACGCCCCTGTCAGTGCTGGATTCTCTGGGCAGAAATACGTATAAGCACCCGCTGGAACAGACACTGTGATTTGATTCGTCTCGTTCCAATTATGCACTACGTAATTACCATTGTCGTCAATAATTGAAAGAGGCGAACCAACAAAAGTTTTGACTAAAGTGGCGCCTTGACAAACAGTAATTTCTGGATCGTTATCAGTTTCAGTGGTTGTGCCCCGAGTCTGCACCACAATAAAATCATTTGTAGTTGCTGTGGAAAAATCCACAATTGTCGTCACTCTTAATCTATAAAACTCAACCACCAAATCCAAAGAGTTTTTGTACATATAATAATAGCCATCAGAAACCTCTATTACGCGGTCTCGCGCAAGAAACATTTCTTCAGGGCGTGTGCTACAGCTCAATGACCGCAGAGTTGATAAATCAGAAGTTACGGGTCTTTCCACAATGTTACAAACCCCATGCCCACTACATGTTAAAGCCTTCACAGATTTCTCGCACTCCAAATGACATTTGTAACCAACAAACCCCTGGTCGCATGCACACCTTCCATCAGATTCACACCGCCCATGTCCGCTACACACACTTGCCATCGACCAAAGATCAAACCCAGGGCACATTACCGAACAATCTTTTCCACGGAATGGCGTCTGTCTCAGAGTAGGCAATTCAAAAGTTAAGCCAATTCCAGTGTCCTTTATTTCAAACTGCTCTGAGTAATCGCACGCACACGTTCCACCAGACAAGAAACCGTGCCCGCTGCAAGGGATCTGCGAAGCCACTCCCTCACCTGTGCCTGGTCCAAGATTATGACAATCTCCTACACGATAAGAAGCTCCGCGGGCAAAATGCTTTAATGCTCGTATCCAGTCGCATGAGGTATATTCATTGTGCTCTACATCCTTAAAACAGGCAATGTTTGGATCATTGTCGTTCCACTTTTCAACAAATTCATCCTTACCCAAAACGTTAGGATAAATACTCTGTACATAATTGAAAGTTGAATATTCGTCAGCGCCAGCAGGGTTATCACAAGAAGATGTGCATTTACAAGAGTCTCTGTTCACCGAAAAGTATTCGTACTTTCTGCAAAGCCTTTGACAGTAAGTCACAATTTCAGATATTTGCATATTCTCGTAATCTCCGCGAATATCGATCGAATTTGGGCAATATCCGTGGAAAATGCTTATTTCATAAGAAGATTCGTTTCCTATAAAGTCATATGCTCGAATGTACTGTGTCCAACCAACTTCCTTAGTTGAACAAGATGTTTCCTCAGAATAAATGCAGCCTCGAGTATTCCCGTTTTCGTTGAAAAAACTGCTGCTTACATCAAAAATCTCACCACCGCCACAAACCGCACAACTGGCATTTGAATCAAAAACTGTAATTGCGATATCAGAGTGACACAGGCAAATCTCTGTCGCGTCACACTCGGAAGATGTATGTTTGCAAAGATTAGAACAATCTGGTTCAACCGTCGAGAATAGCAACTTCGACACCTCACATTCCCGCTGACCAATTACATCAAATCCAGATTCACACGACGAAGATCGCACATACTTCGAATCAACCTTGAGCACATACTCGACAATATCACGCAATGGAAAAAACGGTAAAAGTTTTTCGGATGCCGGCGTTGGACTGCGTGAACACAAGCAAGGCCAAAGTTCCGAACAATATGGAAATGCATGAGCCCCTGTATTAACAGAGGCAAATCCTACAGACCAATGCGTGCAACCAGAAGGTGCAATTTGATAAGGATCTGTACCAAACGCTGCAAGAGGGTGGATTCCATCTACTCGCAACCCCATTGATAAAATTGCCCTCTCACATTGATTTTGGGTAGTAATTTTGTAAAATCCATTATCAGCACATACTGCCTCGTCGCCAGAAGTTATTGAAACGTAATCATTACTTGGGTAATTTGCCTTACGGCAAATTACAGATCCTGAAGGAGCAGTTCCCTCTGCTAAGAATACCAGACCTGGTGGGCTGTGAAAAGTAAGTGTGCCTGCATTAAACGAGCATCCGCTGAATGATCCATCAGAAAAAAAATTAGCTGCGCCTGCCTTAGATAATTCAGTTCCTGCTGCCTCGCATTCACGCCATGTTTTAATAAAATATAAACCATGCGACTCGCACGTTCCGCTTACCTCCTCGTACAGACTTTCTCGCTTACAAATGCACATTTGGCTATCTGAACATTCTACAGCACCGTTACCAATGTGAGGGACGTTATTTTCATACACACAACCAAGTGGTAAATTTGCGGTGCTTCTAATTCTATACGGATAATCAATGTCGCTAATACTCGGACTATAACCTAGTTCCAAAACAGCGCTGTAACACTCACTTTCTAATCCAATAGGTGAATATCCGTTAGATATGCAAGTTCCGAGAGAAACCTCAACAAAATCAGCTTTGATAATGCTATCACCCACAACACAAATGCAATCTGTGCACTCCACTTGAATGTTTTTATCTGTAAAATAATCCATTGAACAGCCTCTGGGCTTTAACGGTAACTTCGAATACGTATGGTACACATCACTGTCAGGCTGGTAAATCATGTAAGGCAAAGCGTCCACAGACGATGTAAAGTCACTTGTGCATTCGCAAACCCCAGTTTCCTCGCTCTGAAGAATAACTTGGAATCCTGGCGTTGAACAAAAAGTGTCACACCCTTCGCTCAACCAAGTCGGATCGTGAAAATTAGGCGCACTTCCAACTCCAAAATTTTCGTAAAATAGCATTGTTGACGCAGTTGCAACAACAACGTCTAATGCTCCGTCACCATTTAGGTCACCAAAAGCCTTTTCGCCGTCTAAAAAAACACCGTTTAGATGAAAGGCGTCAGATATAGAATAACTACCGTCGTCAATAAGATAATTTGCTTTATAATATATCTCTGGTCTCCCGTCGCCGTCCAAATCGGCAAATGATGTCGCATAATTGCTCACAGTGTCAAACCGTGCTTTATAACCTATATCTTGCTCCGAATATTTACCCGGAAAAGTTGAGTCTGCTCCGTACCATTTAAAAACCCTCATTTTAATGACGTGCTTAAACGGACTTCTGTCTTTCAAAATTAAAACGTCAAGATTTCCGTCACCGTTATAATCAAATAAAAATGGCACGCTCGTTTTAGGATTGCAATAACTTGAATAATCACAAAATAAATTTACACTGGCAACGTCGTTGCCAGTCAGATCTCCAACCCTTATACGGTTCAAAACAAATATAGGGTTTTCTGCATCTCCTTGATTCTCGAACAAATTGTGAAACCTATGGTTATAGGTAGGATTTATTTCCGTATAAAGTACGTCTATATCTCCATCTTTATCAATATCACCAAAAGTAAAATAACACGGCTCTGTAACTACAGCACCGTCTACTCCACAATGAACTCCATCCAACGGGTTTTCATTTCCAAACTTCTCTTCAAAATTTGGAATAGATGGAGTTCCAATGTTTTTCCAATATCGCGTTGCTACATTATTGGACGTCATAAATAGATCTAAGTCTCCATCACTATCAATATCAACTAAACGCGGAACGTTGTCAGTACCACTAACCGGTATGCGCGAGTGAAGTAAAGACGGGTTGGACAAACCTGTGGATGGTCCAGAAGCGCTAGTCAACTGAAAACCAACTGATTTTAAATATTCTCCAGACCCAATTTCACAGTTTTCTGAGCATCCGCACTGCATAACATCATTTTTTATTAAAACAGTATGAAAACCCAACGATTCGTCACGGTCGCAATTTTCCCATACTCGGCAAATATTGGAACTAAATTTGTAAAACCGACAAGATAAATCGTGTTTACAATTATTCTCACATTGTGCAGCATTCGTTGCTGTAAAGCTGTAGAGCATGCTTAAAACCGAACACCTTCTAGACTCAACGAAAGTGTCTAGACGCTTTATAGAAAAATCTTCGCACAAACTGCTGCAATCTAATTCATCGTTTACTGAAGTAAAAACAGTTGCATCTTCGCATTTCCCGTTTCGAACAGATTCAAAAATGCTCCCAGGAGACCCTCCAAATTCAAATGCTCCACGTGTACAAACATCACTGTTCATTATTGTCCGATGCCCATAATGTTCACAACTTTTATCAGAAATACGAATAAAATTAGGTTCCGTGCTTGGAACAGCTCTTTTTCGATATGATTTCCAAGAAATGCCCGGTTGCATTGTTTCACAATTGTCCGTAGAACAAGCACATACATCATCATATCCGTTTTGCATATCAAATGCAGTAAACCCCAAGGAAAAACAATAATCGGCGCATGCAACTAAATCAAATGTGACGGCAGGTTCATATTCCCGACAAAATGGACCTTCTGCCAAAAGCTCGAATGAACAATCTTCCCCTCCAATCGAATATGATTTTGAAATCGAATCCACAGTTCGATCACCACAATCAAAAGGTGCGCACCAACAATTCTTAGCACCCCCCAGACCCTCAGTGTGAAATGCAGATCCACACAATGCAGCGCATTCCGCAGTGCTTATACCATTTGCCTGTAAAACACCGTTTGTACACTTCTTTCCTACTTCTAAAAGTTTGTATTTGCAGTCAACCGGTGCACTAGAAATTACCGTAGGCATAAAGTCATAATAATTTACGACATGGTTTTTTTCTATGCACCCAGATTTCTCATTACTCGTCACAACTTCTGTGGTGCTTAATATTGGACGCACCTCAATCGCATGAGTTAAAAATTGATCACTGTCCACAGAAAATTTTAAAAAACGTGTTTTCACATGATTAAAATTAAAAACTTCTTGAAAAACACATTTTGTTGCCATTAAAGTCGGAACCTCGTTGTTGAAAACCTTGAAATATCCATCTGGTACGTTGTATAGCAGAGGAATAAATTCGCCAAACTCTAGAACAGAAGAGTATTCTGTTCTAAACAAAAACCCGTCAAACTCAGGAAGCCCAGCATGGACGCTAACGTAATTATCCTCGCAAGACATCTCAACGTCAGAATAAGCCGCAACAAATAAATCCACAATCCTGTATGATTCGAAAGTGTAAGTCACAAGTGTATTTGTTTCGTCATACCAATTCGATGGAAAAGGTGTATCATTGCGATTTGTAACACAATCGTCGTTACACAAACAACGCTTTTCATTTCGCTTATTCACAATAGTAAATTCTTCATATCCTTCGATTGCGCATCTGCGAGCACATTCCTCCACCTTGTCTGTAGAAGAAAGAGCATGCATCGGGTCTAACTCAAAAGCTTCTTCAAAACTCCTTTCTTCCATGCCATAATGCATCCACCAGTCAGATTCATCGTATTTTGAATTAATTACTCGACCAATAGGCGGCTGTGCAGTGTCACATAGCCTATTGTCAATAAAAAAGTAAGGTTTCTGATTAAACAAACATTCATAATCAGGAGTGTAGAATGAGGCAAGTTGCGCAGCCTTGGGTTGCCCCGGGTTAGGCGTATTTACTACCAGTACATACGGTGCAACAAAAGATGCATCCGCAGCCGTAACCTGCTCGCCTTCACAACACCCTGATCCCTCTGATGTACAGAAAACTTTGCACACATCACTATTGTACTCAACACAGCTTTGAATCTCACTCAGATACGCAAAGCAGGCGTCCTTGCTCACGGAAAGCGTGCAGTGCGCACCTTGGTTACGCAATTTATCCACGCATGTCCCTAAATCAAATTCTCTTTTTTGATTCTTACGCAACTTATAATCACCAAAAACCCAATCACCAAGCAGATCCGTCGGAGTTTTCGCAGCTTCATACACATCCTCGATCATGTAAGTCACATAACCAGACTGAGCTTGCACATTATTGCAACTACCGCACGTACATCCGTCGTTTGAAAGGTCTATATTAAAACCATCTGCGCCCGGAATGTCTTTGCATTTCTGTAAACATTCTTCCGCAGGGTTCACCCTAAAACCAATTTCACCTGGGTTTAATTTTGCTGTTTCGCTGCCGAATACACCTAGACACCAAACGTTATTCCCTTTAAAAGTATATTTTTGTCCCGTTTTAGCGGCACCTGCTTCGTACGAGCCCGCGCATGTTCCGCCAATTGTTAATACCGGTGGACGCTCAGGTTTTAATTCAAAATCTATATCTCTCAAGAAATCCCACTCACTAATTGTAGAAACTTCTATTGTTACATCTTCACTCAGACCATACACACCAACACGAATACGCGGGTTTTTAAAATTGGAATGCAAGCGCACGTGCGGTGTGTTTCGTATTGCCACAGTAGGTAACACAATAGGTAAAGAAGCTCGCCCGTTAGGGCTGATTTGATTAAGTGAAGTCGTGATTTCAACTCCATAAGCGTTTGATTCGCCACCCAAATCCCAAATCAAATAATTACCCGAATCAAGGTAAATTCTGTTTTGATTTCTAAAAATTCCTTTCTTAAAAATCAAACAATCGCTCATGATAAAGCCGTCACCGCTCGTCTCTTCGTAAAAAATCCGAGATTCCCGCTCGCTATATTGAATTGCCGTAGAATTTTTTTGCCCTAAAGATCGAACCAATGCCTGTGAATCCAGATACAAATCATTTATTTTACAGATCGAAGTTTTTTCCACAGACGCGGGAATTACGCTAAATCCTAGAAAAGCGTTAAAATATACATTTTCTGATGTCATATAGCATCCCTTAATAAAACTTGAACTGGCTGCAACAATGTTCATCTCGCCAAGAAAAGTTTTTGGTCCACCATTAAAATCAATATGCCCCGGTCCCCGCTCAATCATTCGCGCAGCAGCTTCGCACTCATCAATTGTCGTAATAAAATGATCACAAAAACCCGAATTTATAAGGGTATACGGCACAGTTTCTACAAGTTCCGGGCAACTTCCTGAAAGACAAGTGCACCGTCCTGTTTCTTTACGAATAAACCTCTGTTCGTTCGTTATTGTTAAAATATTAGGATACGTTTTGCCGTACTCCAAACAACTCTGCTTATCAATAATATCCTCTCCACAAGGACCTTTTGGCACAATCGTGCTATTTCTGATTTTTCCACAATCTTCCAAAGTGTAATCTTTACACCGTTTAAAATCTTCATCAAACGTTTTATCCGTATTTTTACGCGCAACAGCTTCTGCACAAACGAAAGAATCCGTTATTGGGTATACAAATGGATCTGTGCACAAAACATCAGTTTTTACGGTCGTTAGCATGCCTTTTCCAGGGTCAACGTAATGCGCAAACGGTGCGTATTCGTCAATTTCATACCCCTGCATTAGAGCCACTCTGTAATTTTCCATATTGTGATAAATAGTTTGATTTAGGGCTGTAAACACAGTGTAGGGTGTTGAGCATTCGCACCGCCCACGATAATAATTGCAAAGACTGTCCCTCAAATAAACGTGACATCGAAATGGATCGTTTGTTTCCGTTTCGTTAATTTCCTCAATCAAATAAACGTCACTGAATTCTGAACAATTTCTTGCTGTAAATGAAAAGGGTGTATCAATATCGGGACTACAATCCTGTTCGCCTGTGCAAACCAAAGCACAACCCAAGTTAGGATCGCCTCCGTTGAAACAATTGCACTCGCCCTGCTCCATGCCGAATGCGATCACGCCTCTATGCTCATCGCACTGCCCCCACGGAGGATCGAGATCCGACCCGCACGCAGATTCAGAGTTCACAAACCGAGGCACAACGCATTGCAAATTACACGCTTCACCACCAACCCCATAACCTTCGCATTCACACTTCGTATACGCACACGTTCCTGTCTGCCGCACACTCACGTTCAAATAATCATCACAAAAGCCGTCCCACGGCGTGCACGGCGTGGGCATTGGCGAAGGGAACTCGCTCTCTAAAGGCAAATTTTCGCAGTTTTCTTGCCAATTTTCACAACCTGCGCACACCAAAGACTGATCGTAACACCTCTGTTCAAACCCACCTGTCGTCCCCAGCGAGTCTTTCCAGTCACAGAAATCATCCCAATCGTACTCAAACTCGTAAAACGCGTACTGCTTGCACTGCGCGAACGTGGAGGCGCTCCTTCGCATCAAATCCACGCAAGCGGCGGTAGTAAAATTATAAATAATTAGTTCAACGTCACCTCTGCCATACAGCGCAATGCTGTCAATATACGCATTTGTTTCGCCAATATACGCGTCGTTACCTTGTCCGAGACGCCCGAACGCCGCAGTGGTTAATGGATCGCTCACCAACTCAATGCGTTCTGCCCAAATCGGACTAGAAAAATTATAAATATACACACCGTCAACGTTTTGAATTATATGGTGATCAAGCTCACACGTGTGGAAACTGGGCATCGCCTGCCAACCGTTCACAAACTTATGCGTAGCGTTGTAAATACTCGCACCAAGCGGGATTAAAGCGTCCCTGCAGAAGTTATAACCAGATGGACAGACATCGTCCAGGGAGGCCGTATTGTAGAAATCGCGCACGTTGTAAGGGTCAGCAAAGTGGATCGGGAACTTCCAAGAATCATTCATCACACTTTGCATACTCTGAGCATGGTCTACACCCCATCGGTCTGCCCATTCGGAGGAGTTGAGCCCAGCATCACATCTATCCTCACAGAGTACGGGATCGGCACACGCCCCGTTTTTTAAGCAACCCAGCTGCTTCGACGTGCACCATTGAAAAACGTTTACTTCGCCCTCCAGCACCCGCTGGTTGCAAATATCGCTAACCACATCGCCAGAACAAGGTGACTCCATCAAATTTGCTGCGTCGCATTTACCATCCGCGTTGGCGTCTACACAGCATCCCTCTGTATCTTTGAGTTCTATAGGAGTGTCTAAACGGTGGCAAAACGTTGACGCAGTGCGCCCGAATTGATTTGCTCTCAATGCAACTGCTTGATTTTCAAAAGCAAGCGTGTCGTCTTCTGTATCTGTACAGTCCGTATCAGTCTCGCATTCAGCAGATTCAAACTCCAATACGGAAGCATATCCATTGCACACTTTATTATCGAAAATTGGCGCAGAAATGCTGCAATCGTCGCCATAAAACCCGGGGTCGCACAAACAGCGCCCACCAACGCATTCGCCACCGGCGCAATCCACATTTCCGCCGCACTGAACGCATTCTCCGTTTAGAGAGCTCATTCCTCTCGGGCATTTGCACCCGGTGGTTGTGCACTCGCCGCCCGAATTCGTGCACAAAACATCACAAAAAATTTCACAATCTGACCCAAAGTACTTTGATTTGCAAGCACCGCAATCCTCAGCGGGATCGAAATTCAATTCGCAATCGCACATGATTCCCGTGCCTTGATACGTCGGTTTTACCGTCCCACGGTTGCAGAGGGACGCCGGGATAACGAACGAGCACATTTCAGTACCGTTCTTAGGGTAAGCGCTCGGCGTACAGGTCTCACAACTACTACCTTGAAAACCGGCATTACACTTGCAAGCGTAATCCCCGCGGGTATTAATCGCAACAAATTGACCATTTTGGATCTCCCTGCTGGGACACTGGAAGCGGTCGTGTTGACAGAAGGGCCCGGTGCGTAAATCGTCGCACATCTCACATCTTGCGCCCTGAAATTGGGGTTCGCAGCCACAAACTCCCGTATTATTAATGCACACTCCCCTTCCGCCACAGGTGATTGCGTCGTTGCAATCGCAGGTCGGACCGCTCCATCCTGCGTCGCATATGCATCCCCCCAGCGGGTTACACTCGCCGTGGACCCTCCCAATTGACGTGCCACCGTCTCGGATGCAGCAATCGAGGCTGCAGTCGTTGCCGGTGAACCCGTTGTCGCAGTTGCATGTGCCGTCCCCTTGGCAAATGCCGTTGTTGCCTGAGCACCTGCCGGGACAAGTAGCGTTACAGAGATCACCGTAATACCCTTGAAAACAATCACAAGTCCCATCAGCGAGATTACAGCTCCCGTAAAGGCAATCTAAGCATTCGAACTCACAATGCTCACCAGCTCTTCCGGGGTTGCAGCGGACGGAACCGTCGTTCAAGCAGATGCCATAATTATCGACAAAAAAATTATATGTGCCGCCCGCCTCGGCGTGCGCAAACCCCTCGGCGTCGCTCGCTGTGCCTTCTTTGCACATAACCTCACAACGTGCTCCGTAATAACTGTCTTTACAGGGTCCAGAGCAATCCTCAGGGTACTTCGCGGTGCAATTCGAGCAACCAAAACCCCAGAACAAACTTTCACACGCGCAGCCGTAGGCACTTTCTGGATTTGGTGTCGTGATAAGCGAACTCTCGAAGAGGCTGGTGATCAGACGCCCAAACCCACAATCTGCGACCTCGCAGTGTGTGCCTGTATACGGGTGGACGCATTCGCACGCTCCGTCAACGTACGAGCCTAGCCCGCAGGCGTTCAGCTCGGCGTCGAACTGCGTCGCAAATTCATTCACGAAAATTGCAAGCCCCGCAATCACGAGCGCTGAGATAATGGAAGTATACAACTTCATTTTATCAAATAAGTGTGAGCCTTAATAGTGTTAAGAAAAAGAAAATTAGCCAATCAGTTGTTGATAGGCGGACTTCGCAAATCGTACACGTATGAAAACCACGAGCATGTAAAGTAAATAAGCAAAAGAGACAAAGAGGTGATTGACAAGCACAGGGGGATAGGTAAGCAGTGCGCTCTAGGCAGCAGTAACAATTCATTTTTAATTTTTCTGCCTAATTTTATAGGTTGTAAGTTTTTGTATGTCGTCCCAGTACAAACAAGCTTTCGAAAACCGCAGACTTTCAACGGTCGGTTCTTTGAATAGGGTAATGAGATCGCGCATCAGATATGGACCATGGACCTCACAGGTGCAGTTCTTGAGATTCAGCATCACGAACATACAAAGACTCTCTTGGTCTTGCAATACAGGGTCGGTGTGCCCACGTCCGTGTCCACCCTTTTGGAACACAAAGCTTTGTCCGTAGCGCCTTGCGCTTGCGCTATTCTGAGTCTTGCAGGCTATCTTGTGTTTGCCGACAAAAAGGTCGCTCTCCCACGATTTGTCAGCGTTGGAGTAAATTTGAAAGTCCGGCTCCGTGCAGGCGTGTCCGTAGAACCGGAGGTACTCACAGGCGAGGATTTCACCCATTTTGCCGACAGCGGCTTGGTGCTTGATGCGACTCGGGTTACCCTGCCCGCGTTGGCGCCGACTTGTGGTTACCGAGCTAATTTCCGCCTCTGCGTACGCCTGACATTTTTGCCAATCCGTCTGCCATTTTGTGATTATGGAACTCATTTGCAAAAGTTAAGCGCAGAGAAGTACACCGTATAAAATATTTTACGTTGGGTGTCAAGTGTAATTGTACGGTGTACTTAACCAAAGCTAGTAATTTCAAAGATGGCTGCCCAGACAAAAACATGCTCCAACCCGGAGTGTGAGCAAGAAAATCCGCAACCCCTGTCGGCGTTTCACAAGAAGAAGTGTAGGCCTAATGGACTGGATTCCCGGTGCAAAACGTGCAGACGCGCATATATGAAGAAGAGGTACACTGCCAACCGCAGCCGGCTTCTGCAGCAGCAGAAAGCGTATAACCAGACCGAAGACGCAAAAAAGAAACGCCGGATTAGTGCAAAAGCACGAGGCACAACACCTTGGCAAAAACTAAAGGAAAAGTTTGCAAAACATCTGCTCAACTTTGTGATAAACGGTTACGATTCCCCACTAAACCAGGCTACCATGGGATGTACTTACGCCGAGATTCGCGCCCATATCGAGTCACAGTTCAAGGACGGTATGGCGTGGGATAACTACGGCGACGTCTGGGAATTCGACCATATCGTGCCCTACAAGGCGTTTCCAACAGTCGAGGAGCTTGACAAGCATCACAAGATCGTTTGTTGGTACAAAAACGTGCGCCCTCTCCCCCCACCTGATAACAGGAGCGACGGTGGCAACTACAAGGAAGAAGACAAGCAGGCTCTCATCCGGAGGTACCAACTTTGGGAGATTGAGCGCGAAGTACTTGCGCTTATTTAGGTCATGCTTAATTCAATAATGTACATCGCCCTCTTTATATTTGTACTTTGCTTAGTGCACATACAATGGACGTATTGCACCCAAGTGGGAGTTTGCTTCTTAAAGCTGCTTGAAACGGCGCTGATCGTGTTTGCTATACAAATTTACTTACAATACGATACTTTTGAGATGCCCTTTAATGCCACGCTGTTCGAAGGCTTTGCCGAGAAATGGGAACTATTTAGCAGCGCCGAATTTCGCGAGCTCTGAGAAGAATCTTTGTAAATCCGCACCGAACGTTTGAATGTCTGCTGAGCTCGGAGGCTTCTTCGCACAAATGTAGCCTAGAGCAAATCCAGAAAGAAATCTTATCATGGTATTATAAAGCACAGTAATTCTTTTTATAGATGCTGCTATGTTTCGTCTTTGCGTTGCTCGTCTTAACTTTTCACGTATTAAAAGTCAAATTAAGCGCACGGTACAGAAAACAAACGACTCATGCAAAAATAAACGAGTGTTACTCGCTCCTACGCACCTTCGCATCGGCTCTGCATTTTGTTTTCCCTCCCCAGCACGTGATGAAGCATCTGGCGGTCCTCAGTCCCAAAAGTCCTGAAATTCTCTTGTGGCTTATCAAACCTTGCGTCGGTTTTGATTTGATTTTGACTTGCGCCTGGCTCAACCCCTACTTAAGCCTACTCGTAGCGTGTTCGTACCCGCTCAGCATACTCCAGGCATGTGTGGTTTTGGGCGCGTTTCTATAAGATTTACGGTGTACTTAACTTTGTCTAACTTTTGAAAAGAAAAATGAATCTCTCAAACTTCTCTAATTTTTCTGCTCTGAGCCCGAGCCCAAGCGCCTTTCCAAGCCCTGATATCTCGTCCCCTGCTCCGAGTTCAAGCCCAAGCGTGGTTTCTCCGAGCTCTTTTGACACCCTGAGCCCTGCTCCAAGCAGCACTTTCAGTCCTGCTCCGAGCCCTGGTCAGAGTTTCCCGAGTCCAAGCTACGAGCGCTTTAACCACACCACTTTAAGCGCGCTGAAGCAAAAGGAAATTAATTTCTTTCTCGCTTTTGTTGGAATTTCGTTTTGCGCGATTCTGATTTTTCTTTATTTCGCAAGAAAATATTTGTACGGCTTGCTCCGCGATTCGCGCCAGTACGTTGACGTTGCGGCAGGAGATACCGAACTCAAGCGCATATTTAAGTCAGGTGAAGCTTCGAAATCTAGTTATGGAGAGATTTCTGACCTTGAAAGAATTCCCGAATTCGATGAAATGGAAGAAATCGAAGAACTTGAGCATAAAAGGGAGATGGGAAATACAGCTAGTGTGTGAAGGTGACCCGTATAGTCTTTTTCCGGGCGATCCGTACCTCATCGAAGTACAATTCGAGCGTTATCTCAAGCAGATTGCTTACACGAGCGAGAGAGACATTGACTGGACGTGCGAACAAGTCGCTGAACGCGTTGGGAATAAAATTTTCAGAGGTTTAATTTTCCGACTAGATAATTGGCTCTATAAAAAGTTAAATAATTAATCTTAAATACAAAATTGTCTTGCACAGCACCCGCGACTAACATATTCTACTGCCAAAACTTCCGCTTCACAAATTTCGTCAAAATCGGCGCGCGTGTTGTAATTGCAACAAAAGCTAATTAAATCACTTTCCAAAATATTATTTGGCACGGACAAAACGCTAGAGTTAACACCCCCGTAATTTACACAATTTACGTCTGAACAACTAGAAGGCGGTACATACGGAATCTCACAAAATTCACCTGTGTAGCCGTGACTGCACACACATGTATAACTTAACCCATCAACACTGCACGCTCCTTTCAGTCCACAAGTGCCCGGAACGACGACTCCGTTAGGTTGAGTAATTGTCGCGTGGCAAATTGGGCTTTGTGATCCAATCAAAATGACAAATCCATTGCATTCGTACAAACTATCGCGGTAAAAAACTTGTTTCGGATCCCACCCATTTTCGTTCCAGCACTGCATTTCAAAATCTGTGTTGTTAATTGACGTTTGCTTTGATATTATGCTTGCCGATTTTGTTATAATGGACCAAAATCCAATGGGGGCATGCAAGAACACGGTCTCGTCTACGCCATTAAAGTCAAACGTGGAGCACTTTGTAGAAAATGCGCCGTTTTCAAGGCAATCGTCGTCGCCTAACTCTGGCGCGACTGCCATTAAAGCAGGTGCCTGGGACGTAACAACACGCTGCATTACCGTAATCTCGTCCAATACAACAAGATGCTCAGCTACGCTCCTGGATGTCAACACCCCTTGTTGAACAAAGCTTGTCACGATATCTGAAAGATGTTCGGCTATATTTCCTTGGGAGGCAACAATCAAGCTATCCGACGGCAAAAAAGGAGTTGTTTTATATTGACTCACAAAATTTTGTTTCAGAATTGTTGATGCGCTTGCGTCAGCAATATCCGGCTCATCACAAGTTGTTCCAGCAAATCCAATTTTACATGCACACAAATCATTTGCACACAAATAAGTATTTTCTTCATTGCATGACACGTAACCTATTTGTTCATTTCCACAACTGCCTTCAAAAATGCATTCGGTGTCTTCGCCTTGAGGGTTAGCCAAAGCTGGTGCTAAAGACAGAGAATTGCAATCTAAACACACGTGATTCGAGACGTATTGATTTTCAATGCATCCGAGCACGCAAACTGTATTTACTTTAGAGGAATCGTCACCCTCTAAATTTACGTAAAGATTTTCGCACGCGGTACACACGTGGTTTAATACAGATTCATCAGTACCACATAAAATGGGATCACACTCTGTATTAGGACCAGCAGGGTTGTCCCCTGCTTCGTTCGTTGAACCCGGCGGGCATTGCTCGCATTGATTATTATGAACTTTTTCGTTTTCAAGACAGGGGACCGCATCGCAAAACGTATCTCCTTGATTACGTAGATCTCCAGCTTCATTTGTTGTTCCGGCAGGACAGGGAAGACACTGAGAATTTATCACACGAAGATTTTCCGAGCAAGGGATTCCAATGCACTGCGTATTGGACCCACTTGCATCTGAACCAGACAGAGAAGTCGAACCCTCTTCACATGGGACGCATAAATTATTTTCAACCTTTTCGTTCACGCCACAGAGGATATTGCCGCAAATTCCACTACCATGAGGGGATTGTGTACCAGGCGGGCATGGGATGCAGTTTGTGTTATCAAAATTACCGTCTAAACTTGCATTAAAAGCAAGTCCGTCAACAACAACGCCACGGTTAGAGTTACACTGTTGAATTATGCACGGAGCGTCGTGAGTCCGCTGGTCGTTTGTTGCAGGGTATGTACAGACAATACATTCTTCGTTAAGGACTCCCGATCCGAACGTGCAGACGTCACAGTGATCACCACTAAACCCTGAAATACAGTCGCAGCTGCAGCTTCCAGTCGTACCACTTATAGTACCATACCTACAATAGAAATTTCCGCCTAATCCTAAATCAGAATCGTCTAAGGTGTCACTGCATAGTTCCGGAACATCACAAAGCAATCCACTGTACCCTAAAGCACATGTACATTGGAACCCAGTAGGGTCTACTGCTGTGTACGTGTCGGTACATGCAACGCTATTAAGACCACATGGGGTTGTGTCACATTCCTTTATATCTGTACAGGGTAAGGTCGAACAGTCAAATCCTGCGGCTGGGTTACATTCAAACGCACCTAAGGCTACAGTTCCGTCAGTGGAGCTTTCGACGCAAGTGCCCATTGGAACTAAGACGCCGTTATCGTTGAAAACCCCACAAGTGCCGGCTATTCCTACGGCACACTCGTTAAAATCTTCACACGTTAATGAGAGTGCGTTATTTGAAAAAGTTCCAAGAGGACAACCTTGACAGTTTGACAAGTGATTATGAGGCAAAATGCTTGTGAAAAATTCAATAGAATGAACGAATTGGTCAGATTGACATTCTGCGTGTGTGCATTGAGAATTTTGTAAATGATTTGTTGTCGGGTACACGCACGCTGTGCAGGTCGAAGATGTGTTTTCGAAACCAGCGGGACAATGGCACGTCGGAGGACTGCCCGGTGTGCTTTCGAACCCGGCGTTGCACTCACACGAAAAATCACCATCTGTATCATTGCATGTGTGGAAAGATCCACAATTATGCGTTCCTTGTGCACACTCGTCAATATCTATCTCACAAGTTGTTCCTGACCAGGCTACGTTGCCCATATTGTTTTCTGGGCACGTGCACGTGTAAGAATTTATTCCGTTAATACAACCCGCCCCATTCTGACAAGGATCAGGGCTGCACTCATTGATGTCCACGCCACAAGTTGCGCCCTCATAACCAGGTAGACACGCGCAGCTGTACGAGTTTACAAGAGGCGTGGTACAAACTGCACTGTTCTGACAAGGATCAGGGCTGCACTCGTTAATATCTGTCTCGCAGTTGTTGCCCTCGTAACCAGCAACACACTCGCAGCTGTAAAGATTTACAAAGGGCGTGCTGCACGTGCCTCCGTTCTGACAAGGATCAGGGCTACACTCGTTAATATCTTCACAAATTGGGTTTGGTCCTGCTGTCGAAGCAAACCCAGCAGCACAAGCCTCACAATTTGCGTTAGACGAAGTTGGGTCAAGATTTGGGTCAAACCCGACGCTTACAACCTGCTCATTTTCTCCGCACGTTTGAGTAATACAAACTCCGTTTCCAGCTGGCGAAGCTTGAATCCCCGTACAAACAACGCAGTTTGTCGTGCTAGTGTCCGCCGGGTCAAAATTAAAGTTAAATCCATCCGTCACAACTCCAAATCCGGCAGAACAAATCTGATTCGCACAAACAGCGTCGTGCGTTGTTAGGTTATTAGCTTGCTTATTTGCACACGGAACGCACGCAGACCCATTAAAGCCTTTCCCCGCAGCGCACTCGTCGCAATTAATGCCAGAGAAACCATTTGCGCACCCGCAACTGTAGGAGTCTATTCCATCAGTACAGAGTGCTTCGTTTACACAAGGATCGGGAATGCAATCGTTGATGTCTGTCTCGCAGTTTGTGCCCTCATAACCAGCCACACACGCACAAGAATAAGAATTCAGATTGGGTGTACTGCACGTGGCTCCGTTCTGACAAGGATCAGGGCTACACTCGTTGATATCCGTCTCGCAGTTCGTGCCATTGTAACCAGCCACACACGCGCACTCATAAGAGTTCAGATTGGGTGTACTGCACGTGGCTCCGTTCTGACAAGGATCAGGGCTACACTCGTTGATGTCCGTCTCGCAGTTTGTGCCCTCATAACCAGCCACACACGCGCAGTGGTAAGCGTTCACTGTAGGTGTTGTACCATCATTCGTTTGACTACAACTGGCTCCATTCTGACAAGGATCAGGGCTGCACTCGTTGATGTCCGTCTCGCAGTTTGTGCCCTCATAACCAGCCACACACGCGCAGCTGTGGGTGTCTATTCCATCAGTGCAGAGTGCACTGTTCTGACAAGGATCCGGGCTGCAATCGTTAATATTCGTCTCGCAGTTTGTGCCATTGTAACCAGCCACACACGCACAGTGGTAAGCGTTCAGATTGGGTGTACTACACGTGGCTCCGTTCTGACAAGGATCAGGGCTACACTCGTTAATGTCCTCACAAATAGGGTTTGGTCCTGCTGTCGAAGCAAACCCAGCAGCACAAGCCTCACAATTTGCGTTAGACGAAGTTGGGTCAAGAATTGGGTCAAACCCGACGCTTACAACCTGCTCGTTTTCTCCGCACGTTTGAGTAATACAAACTCCGTTTCCAGCCGGCGAAGCTTGAATCCCCGTACAAGCAACGCAGTTTGTCGTGCTAGTGTCCGCAGGGTCAAAATTGAAGTTAAATCCATCAGTAACAACTCCAAATCCAGCAGAACAAATCTGATTCGCACAAACAGCGTCGTGCGTTGTTAGGTTATTAGCTTGCTTATTTGCACACGGAACGCACGCAGACCCATTAAAACCACTCCCCGAAGCGCACTCGTCACAATTAATGCCCGAAAACCCAGACACACACTCACACCCACAAGCGGCAGTCACACCAGTCGCATCTCCGTACAGACAGTACATCTCACCCTCCGCGCCCTGCTTTGAAGGGTCACTACTAGTTATACAGTCTGAAGCTTCACAGTCTGTTGAAAACGGATCATTTGAAAAATATCCAGTCGCGCATGCTTCGCAATTTGCAGCATCGTTAGAGATTGCCGTAAAATCAAACCCGCTTGAAATTACAAAACTATCCGTTGAACATTCTGCAAAAGAACACTGAGAGTTTTGCAAACTATTTGTTTTCCCAGCTTCACAAGCACTACAAATAGTACTCTCATTACTCGGGCTGCTCAAATCCGCTCCAGCTGGACATATACAGATTGGATTCTCATTTGCAACAGCAGTTGTTTCAAAAAGTGACTTACACAAACACGAATAACTACCTTGGTTGTTTAAACAAGTGTGGTACGCCAAGCAATCATCCGTAATTTCAAGACATTCGTTAATATCCTGGTCGCACAGAGCACCTTCCCAACCTGTATCGCAACCGCAAATGCAATTCCCGGCGGTTCCAGTGGCAGCTCCGTTGACACAAGCTATTGTCCATGCATCAGCAGTTTCTCCAATCTCACAATCTTTAACAGTACAGCTTGTACCGTCACCGTTGTAATTTGCACTGCAAACACACGTGAAATCACCGTCAGTGTCTCCACACACTGCGTTCTCGTCGCAGTTGTCCGTTCCAAGAGTGCACTCGTCAACGTTGTCTTCGCATGTAGCTCCAGTCCATCCAGATACCCCAGCGGAATTCGCTGTTGACGTTGAACAATTGCAAGTGAACGTATTTGCTCCATCAATACAAGTTCCGCTATTTTTGCAAGGAGTTCCATCACACTCATCAATGTTTACTTCGCAATTCACACCACTAAAACCAACCGGGCAGGCACAAAAATACCCGCCCACAACTGGAGTTGTCCCATCGGAGGTCTGAGAACACGTCGCGCCATTTAGACACGGGTCAGGACTGCACTCGTCAATATCCTCGCACGTCGGATTTGTACCTCCCGGCGACGCAAATCCGACAATGCAATCCTCGCAATTAGCATTTGAACTCGATGGGTCTAAAAGTTTATCGAATGTCCCTGCATCAACTATTTGTTCGTTAACATTACAAACCTGAACCTCGCATTGGCTGTTTTCCTCATGATTGGCTCTCGGGTATTCACATGCTAAACAGGTCGTCTCAGTTAAATTTTTCCCCGCAACGCATTTGCAAGTAGGAGGAATTGTATCTCCCACAGTTATGAACCCGCCATTACACAGGCAAATGTAATCACCTGGAATATCAAAGCAGAATTGAGTGGTTAGACAAATGTTTTCGCCTTCACACTCATTAATGTTAGTGCATGTTATGCCGTCGCCTGCGTAACCCGCGTTACACGTGCAGTTGAAACCACCGTCCGTATTTGCACAAGCCGCTAGTGCGCCGCAGTTGTCCACAGCAAATCCCGCAGCTGCGTTGATGCATTCATTCACGTCTGTGTCACAAAGAGCACCAAGCCATTGATCTGCTCCGCTGGAATCAACTGGGCATTCGCAGCCGCAGTTTCCAGCTCTCCCGGTTGCATTTCCGTTAGCACAAGCGATGTGGTTGGGTTCAGTTGGAGAAGCTTCCACGACGCAGCTCTCTGGAACGCACGCATGTCCCTGGATAGGTGTATAATCCGCGCAAGAGCCAAATTTATCCGTTACCAAATGATAAGTTTGATTACAATCAGCGCACTTGCAGATGCTATACGATTCTTTCCCAATGTCACTTGTGAGCGTTGCAGTGTTGTAAATGACCCGCGACAACGACCGCGTCGACGTGTCGTAGTAAAACACACAACCAGCGCCTACGAAACTGAATGATCCAGAAATCTCGTCAGCAGTACCGTACGGGCGAGCCGGAGGGATAATTAGCTTTACCGCGTCAATAGTACTTTGTAAAAGACACTCGGTCTGATCTATGTCCACAAAATCACCATTAATTGCGTCTACCCAGTCTTCTTGGCAAGTACAAGAATAACTTCCAGCCGCGTTCAAACAATCTGCATTCGGACTGCACCGTGCCGTTGCCCGAAATGTAGCAGGTCCTGTAGGAATGTTCGTGCACTCATTCACGTCGCTTATACATCTCCCACCTTTCCACTGGAATCCATCCCAGTCACCCTTGTTGCAATTGCACTTACAATTACCAGCTGTGCCAGAAATAAAAGAATTCGCACTTGCGCAGTTTTTATGCCAGGATTCGGTCATCGGATTCTGGATCACGCACGCCTTCGGCGAGCAAACACACCCGCTCGTAGTGTCACCACTTATGTCACCGTCCACGCAGAAAAAATTTCCATCTTCGTCTGGTGTAGTTAGTGAAGAGTCTGAACTAGCTACGCACGTCACACCATTCGCAGGCACTCCATTGAACACACAGATTCTGAATCCATTCCCATTGTCCGAAACATCGGATTCAAATTTAAAATCTGTACCCGCAGCCACAGAAAGACCACTCTGAAGAGCTGCCTCGTCGTCACAATACCACGTATTTCCTACTTTCAAACCGTCGTACATACAACTACTTGTTTGATCCTCTGTATCAAAAGACAAAACGCCGAGCGAGTTGATCGCATAAACGTTCCTCGCAGTGGAATCCGCGTAGCTATTATAAGCATTCGGGTAATTTTTTGTTTGAATACACCAGAATGGCGTTGTTTGCACTGCTGGTACGCCGGTATATTGCGCAACTTCCAAATCATTTGTGTTTGACGAATAGTCTAAAAGCTCCCAAAATACAGTCCACTGCGTCTCTGCAACAGGGACTGCGTCACTGCATGTCTGTCCTCCAAAGCCCTCTGTGCACTCGCAAAAAAATTCGGTGACATCAGGTTCGCCGATTTCATACGTGTCATAATCCTGAGGATTTATCAAATCACCCGCAAAGAATTCGCAAAGAGGTGAACAAGAGCACCGGTCGTCAGATTTTCGAACAGTAAACATCACGTAGTCGCTACACGTGTCTAAGCACCGCTGCATACACTCCTGGTTTCGGTCGGAGTTATAAAGCTCTGACGTGTTGCTCAGAAGCGGTGGGTATTCTCCCTCAGGCAGAGAAACCAGGTCGGTGCACTTCCCTGCGCCAAAGCTTGTGTATGTGCTTGTAACAATTTTGTCAAAATCACAACCCAAATCTTCACACGTTCCACCATTTTGACAAGGGTTAGGACTGCACGGGTCGGAAGCTTGTATACCGCGTATAAATAAAATAATTAAAACCCATTGCATTTTTCTTAGTTTTTTTCGATACTTTATACTTACATTGTCAATTTTTTTTCCTGCACATTTTCTTCTTTTTAAAACATTTTACGCTTCTTTTGGGTAGGCGCGGCTTGTTCTTTGTGAAATTCCGCGATCAATTCGGGCGTTGCCCAGTAGAACTTGTAGCCGTGATGATGGGTTCTGTTGCCATTACAGCATTTGGAGATGCAGCCCTGACTGAAATTTTTGCCGGTGGATTTTGACAGAGTGCGCCCCGCCGCACACGCACTTTTGTGCAGCTGCTTTTCGCCTGCGGGAGACACCGAGATGAGCGGCTGCTTCCGCTGTTCGTTTCCTGGCATTGGCTTATCCCCGATGCGAGGCACAACGTGCTCCCCAAGCAGATCATCCTCTTTGGTGTAATTCCAGAATCGGTTACCCGCTGAGTTGACCTTCTTCTCAAGACAGCAGGCGGAGATGTTTCTGTTACAAATCTTCGTCTGTCTTTCTGCTTCAGCTGCGGATGCGTAAGAAACAAATTCTACCAGTTGAGTGCCGTCAGAGTACTCTTCTTTGATTTCACGGGAAGTTACCGGTTTTGTGGGACAGTTCGTATTGCCCATCTTTTTTGCGCTCATCTTCGCCTTTGCCTCTTCCGTGTGCTTGGTCGGTCCCTCACCGCCCGGATTTGAATTGTAGCCGTATTTCGGGTCGTCCGATCGCATCATTCGTATCCAGAAGCACTCCCTCTCTTTCAAAGACACACCTTCGGGCACGTATTCAAGAATTTTTACGCGCAGATTCTCCCACCCGATCCGGCGAATTGCTTCATTCCAGACACTGTCAGATAGAAATTTTCCGTCTTTTCTGGCGCGTGATTTGCTTCTGTGATTTGACACCCTCTTTCTGAAATCTGTGGTGTAGCCCACATAGCACAAATCGAAAGCGTCGCGGAAATAGTAGATCACACGCCCACGGTACTTGCTCTCATCCGGGAAACAAAAAACAACCATTTTTTTTTTTTTAAATTATTAGACTTAGATAAGTACACCGTACTCTTTTGACACCCATGTTATGGAAAAAATCACTCACTTTTTATACGGCGTACTTCTCCGAGTCTAACATTTTTAAAAAGTTATTACTAGCTAGTCTTATCTACCACTATCTACCATGCAAAGCTCAAACCCAGCAAATAGTGCTCAGGATTTTTCGTCCGACGACTTTTCGTCCGACGGTTGGGAGGAAGAAACGTGGGAAGAATATGTAAGCCTACCAAAGGGGTATGTGCTTGAAGACGACGTGCCTCGGGAGCCGGAAGTCTATTTAAAGCAGCATTTTTTGTCTCAGAAGTACAAAAACGGCGTATGCAAATTTGCATTGCGATACGAGCGGGTTTGCGTAGTCACACGGCTTTGCCCATGTGGCACGCCTGAATGCAAAACCCACGAGAACGGAAGTGACAAAATGCGGCCTTTTCGACGGTGGAACAGCATCTGTGAGTTTCCAACTGGGCATTCACTGCGTGGAGACGTGCGCGTGGGAGAGGAAATGCATTGCCTGGAGGAACGCTTCAAGGAAAATTACAAGATTATTCAATTTGGTGACACTTTTCAAGTTAAGCAAGTTTGTCCGTGCAACAAGACCGAGTGCAAGAAGCACATTTTTCCGTCAAAAGTGCGTCTGGAGTCAACTTTCAAACTAGCAGTTTATACAATTCCAACTGTGAACGTGCCTCAGCAGACAACGCTTCTGGAACCGCTTTTTAGGCAGCAGCATCCAATGACGCTGGACCAAGTGAAGCAATTTTTTGATAAGTTTGAGCTCAATTGGGAAATTTCAGTTTCGTGTGACAAGATTTCTTTCATGATGCTCTGCAAATGCAACCAGGCTTTTGCTTATACGCCATGCGAAACGTGTCAGGATAAGAACTGGAGCAAGTGCTCTCTCTGCAGTGATACGCGCCACAAGCGCATGCTCAAGAAACAACATCCTTCGAAGAAGTCCGATCAACGCATCTGTTCAGACTGCAAAGTTTCAGAAATGACGTTTTGTGCCTTTTGCAAGAAAAACCAGCGTCTTGATCACACCTGCGTTGCGTTGGATCAGCAGCACGTTTCTTTCCGCAAAAACACTGTGCACAAACCGCTAGCGCACAAAGTTGGATCGAATGTTGGCATTTGCCCATACTGCAAACAGACATGCGCGCGGAGGGCCTATCCGCGCCACTTCAAGCGGTGCCACGCTGATCTGAAGCCATCTGGTATGTACAGCCACGACGTAAAGAAGCATCACTGCCAGTACTGCGATTATTATCACAGTGATAGCACAAATGTGAAAGAGCACTCCAAATTCCACAGCCTACGCAGGAATCACCCGTGCAAGCTGGGTTGTGGCAAATCATTCCGTCATCACCCCGAAGAAATCAGCCATCGCAGAAAAATGCACGGTATAAAAGCTCCTCAGCCAAAAAGAAAGCACCGCCGGGTTGGAAATGTTATGCAACTGACAAAGAAAAAGAAAGGCCTTGCACTCTGAGAACATCGAACTCTGCGTGACAGTGTTCGTAAGGCACTAGCCCTGCGCGTACAATCATTTCATTCGCCTTATTGAGCGTGTCTGTGTCGGTTTTGCCGACGCGCGTGCAGCTATCTATAAAAAATTTCCAATTAATCTTTTGTTTTTTCCGAACGTACAAATATGGATTTTTGTATCGAAAAAAAGGAACTTGTAACGGGGCAAGAATCGGTGGGTCATGATGCTCCTCGCTAAAGGCCTGTTCGTACTCGTCAGAAACAAAATCGTGCCGCGGAACTATTTTACACGATACTAGATCCCACACTGCGTTATCCCAGTCGATTTTCACTGTCTGGTTGACAATGCTTTTCAAACGGTCAGGATTTTCGTTTCCGAGCTTATGCGGCACAAAATATTTTTTAATAATCCCGTTAATTATTTCTAAGTGATTCCTGTAACGCAAATTGACGCCAGTAATTTCAAGCGCCCGCCGGAGCAGTGGCGGCGAAATTTTCTGCCCAGACACTGCCAGGCAGGGGGCTATTTGCGCGTATATTTTGTCCGGCGAAATAGGAGTTTGAGATATCTCGAAAACTTGCAAAATCAAAGCGGCAAGCGATCGTGGGCGAATTTTTGCTTTAAGAGTAAGCATTTTGCCCTTTGTGAAAGGCTGGATTGCTTTTTTCCAGTTCACGTCTCTCTCTACCACATTACCACGCTGCAAAAAAATAAATTCTTCATTTATTTTGTCTAATACGCTTCTTTTTGTCACTCTGCCTTTAGCATCGAAATCATAGAAATTGTATACCATTTCAGAAATGTCAAGCTGAAAAATTCTTCGCGTTGCAAAAGATTCATATTTTACTGCTTTTTCCACATCCGCATTTTTCAAACTCACGCCGCCCAGCTGCAGCGCGCCAAGCGAGCGGTCACGGAATTTTTTTAACTCGTACCGCACTTCGTCGTACGTTAGCCATGGACGCGCCGTGCGCCAAGTCCCCCGATCAAACTCCCGGCGGAGGTTCAAAGCGTTAGAACGCAACCACATTGCAAAAGTCGCGGTCTTGCGCTCTCGTGGAGTTGATTCAGATAGCACAGGGCGAAAAGAGGAGAAAGATCGCATTTATTTAATCCGCATCAGGTTTATAGGGGAAGATTACAGAGGCGTGCGCGTAATATTTTTTGCCTTTCCACGAAACCGTGCACAGCGGTCCAATATGCGTACACAACATCTCAAGTCCACCCACAAGAACTTGCCCCTGCTTCGGGCGCCCCACGGGCATTGTAAAACCGAAGGGGTTAGAAACAGAGTCAGAACTCGTCCGCGCGGGGTGCGGCAGCACAACCGTTCGGCGGCGCATCCACTGCGGGATTTTGTACAGGCGTGTATCAACCTTAATATTGCTTCCAAAAATGTAAGCAAAATTCGACTTCACTTTCAAATTGAGAAAAACAACACGGTAAAACCCAGCGCCGCATCTCACGCGAAGTTTTTTTTTGCCCGACCTTACAAAAGTATCCGACCCCTTAAAAATGGGATCTTTCACCGAAAAGATTTTCTCCTCGACGGATGACGGACAGCGCAAATCGTAGCCCCCCATCTGGTGTTTGAACACAAATGCCCCGTGCGGGATGCTCATACGATCGCCGTACGTAGCAAAACCGTATTCGTAGACCGGAGTTGTCTCAGGAAGCACCTCGCTACCTAGCTTCCAACCAGCCGCCACTTTGACAACTTTGTGTGGAAGGCTACCATACGCGTATGTTGCCTTCAAAGGCTTTTTTTTGCTTGCCAAAACATGCGCATTGTACCAGATCTCGCGTTGTGCCTTGTTTCGAAGAACGCCGCGCAGGGTGTGAATAGCAGGGACTTGGGAAGCCATGATATTTCTTAAAAATATCGGCGCTCCTTAAGTACGCCGTATTTCAAACTCGGCAGATCTTCCTATTTATATCCGGGGAATTTGCCATAAAATGAATCTCTCTGAACTGCTTGCTAAACACCAGAAAATTTTAAGAGGACTTTTTGAAAAAAGAGCTAACCTAGAAAGCTGGGATGTAGAACATGAGCTACAAATTAACAACAAAACATATAATTCAGACAAAATGATGAATACTCAAGCTTTAAGCGAAACTTTGATTGAAATCAAAAAAGAGATTGAAATTATTAAGCAAATTAACAAAATTAACATAATCGAAGTTGATTGAATATAAACTAATTAAATATTTTATCGTACGCCGCACTGCTCAATTTAAACTCGACTCCAGTGTGGTAAAACCGGTCGTCGCTTCCCTCAATATCTGTATGATATGCAAATTTTTCTTCCGACCACCAGAGATTGCTTGTGCTGTCTTTCTCGATTCCATACTCGAGAAACCAGTCGCGAATCAGGAAGCG
>Ga0206126_10000454_pt1 | contig 53827 bp, 51 predicted proteins | sample Helgoland_Spring_5_FD_148621 | JGI IMG/M metagenome (GOLD analysis project Ga0206126, IMG submission 148621) | Pelagic subsurface seawater microbial communities from Kabeltonne, Helgoland, North Sea - Helgoland_Spring_Bloom_20160412_1 | ecosystem: Environmental > Aquatic > Marine > Epipelagic ...
TTAATAGAAAAGCTTATTGTGCTCTTTCACCCAGAGCAGACGAAGATTTATTCATTGAGTTTTGTGAAGATTTTGAATATACTCCAGTTGTATTTTCTTCATATCAAACTGTTAATGACAAAAGAGAAGCAATTTATCACACCAATGTTATGATGTGTTTAGCAGAAACGTTTGCAGTGATCTGTTTAGATAGTATAGATGATAAAAAAGAACGCAAAAATGTATTAAAACACTTGAAAGAAGATGGTAAGAAAATTATTGAAATATCTGAAAGTCAAGTAAATAATTTTGCTGGAAACATGTTGCAAGTTCGAGGAAGAAATAATGAACTTTTTTTAGTAATGAGCCAAGCGGCACACAATTCATTAAATCAATCGCAACTTTCACAAATAGGAAATCATTGTAAAATTATTTCTAGCTCATTAGATACCATTGAAGCTTGCGGAGGAGGAAGTGCTCGATGCATGATGGCTGAGATTTTTTTACCTAAAGAAAATTAATTTTCATCAAATTATTTTAAAACTTCTTCAATAACCTTTCCTGAGTTTCCATTTGGAAATTCTACGCCAAGAAGGGTAGCTAAAGTTGGAGCAATATCTCTTACGTTATAATTTTTATGAGATAATCCGTTTGTTATACCAACTCCGTAAAATAGAATTGGTACATGAGTATCATAGCTATAAGCAGAGCCATGAGTGGTTCCTGTTTTTCCTCGAGAAATAGTTCCGGGTGTTGGAATCACAATAACATCTCCAGATAATTTTTGATTGTAGCCATGTTGTATTTTCTCTAAAATACCAGTAGTGAATTCGGTAGTTTGTAATGTTTTAGATGTAACTGATTTATATATCCCGTCAAATAATAAGGCTTCTTGTGCAAATACATTGGCAACAGCGTCTAAATTTAACTTTAGTTTTTTAATTTTTTCTTTGTTTAAGAAAATTTGAAAGTTAGAAATATTTTCAACTAAATTCTGACCATCAAAATAAGCCTTAGAAACTTCAGTTAAATATGTTGCAAATTTTTGACGTCTAAAATAAGGTGCAGGAATTTTTAATGACTGAAGATAAGAGGGTACCTGAGAAGCTCCATGATCTGCAGTTAGGAAAATCGTATAATTTCCAACACCAACTTCTTGATCTAAATATTCAAATAAATCTGCAATATTTTGATCAAGTCTCAAGTAAGTATCTTCAATTTCAATGGCATCTGTTCCGTATTGGTGTCCAACATAATCTGTACTTGAAAAGCTTATTGCTAAAAAATCGACCGCATCATTTTTTCCTAAGTGTTCCCCTTTAATTGCAGCTTTGGCAAAGTCTAGGGTTAAATCATTTCCGAATGGAGTATCTTTAATTATATCAAAGTTTCCATTTATCTTTCTAAGAGTAGGTAAATCATGAGGAAATGTTGGAGAAGTTTCACCGTTAAAAGTTCCTTCATACGGATTATCATCTGCCAAGCTTTGAACATATGATTCAATAGGATATAGCGTATTCCAAGGTTTTGAGAGATATTCATCTGCTTTATTAGTTGAATTAAAATCAACAACCCATTTGGGAAGTTTATCCATATAGTAAGAGCTGGTAATCCAATTGTTTTCATCTTTTCCCTCATACCAATAGGCACCTGTGGCAGTATGACCAGCAGGCAGAACAGAAGATCGGTCTTTGATGGCAATTCCAATAGATTTACCTCTCATATTTTGACCCAAGCGAACTTGATCTGTAATGGTAGTTGTTACTAATCTTTTTGGTGATTTCTCACCAGAATTACTCAGTGTTCCAATTGAATTGTAGTTTGAGTCATCTACACAATAAATAGATTTTTTCAAATATTTATCATACCAATTATTACCAATAATACCGTGATCACTTGGTGTTGTTCCAGTGTATATTGATGCATGTCCAACAGCTGTATAGGTTCCTAAGTGATTAAAATGAGCGTTAGTTAATGAAAACCCTTGATTTAATAATTTTTTGAAGCCATGTTCGCTATACCTGTCCACATATTTTGTTAAATAATCAAATCGCATTTGATCAACAACAATACCCACTACTAGAGTTGGTTTCTGCTCTTTTATTTTTCTTTTTTCACAACTGTAAATAAAAGTGACAACGAAAATTAATAGAAAGAGATGTCTTTTCATTAGGTATAATATTTTGGTATAATTACCAAAAGTAATTATTTTTAGTTTCATCCCTGTTATTATTCGTGAGGTTAATGATATTTTAATACTTTAGCATAAAGAAAAAAAAGAATGGCTTACCTAAAACATATTGGTAAATATTTTATGATGCTTGGGCAGGTTTTTAAAAAGCCTCAAAAAGGAAAAGTTTTCAAAGAAGCTCTTTTTAGAGAATTCGAGGAATTAGGGATCAAGTCTATAGGTATTGTTATTTTTATTTCTTTTTTTATTGGTGGTGTTATCGCTCTTCAAACCGCTTTAAATATTGAAAATCCACTTATTCCTAAATATTTAGTTGGTTTTGCCACTAAACGATCTGTGATTTTAGAATTTGCCCCAACATTTTGTTCAATTATTTTGGCAGGAAAAGTAGGCTCATACATCACCTCTAGTATTGGAAGTATGCGGGTGAGTGAACAGATAGATGCTTTAGAAGTTATGGGGATAAATTCTCTTAATTATTTAGTTCTTCCAAAGGTATTAGCAACTGTTTTCTTCTATCCATTTTTAGTGATATTAGCTATGTTTCTTGGCATATTTGGTGGTTGGGTAGCAGGTTTTACATCATCTATGTTTTCTGAAATAGATTACACCCAAGGATTGCAATTAGATTTTAATCCTTTTTTAGTTCAATATGCACTAATTAAAACGTTAATATTTGCATTTCTAATAGCAACCGTTCCTTCTTATCATGGATATTATGTGAAAGGTGGATCTATAGCAGTTGGAAAAGCAAGTACACAGGCTGTGGTTTGGACCATTATTTTAATTGTCATCTCTAATTATTTCTTAACTCAAATGTTACTTACATAATGATTATTGTAGATAAATTATATAAAGGGTTTAACGGGATACAGGTTTTGAAAGGAATTTCAACCACCTTTAAGCCTGGAAAAACCAGTTTAATTATTGGGCAAAGTGGCTCTGGAAAGACTGTGTTTTTAAAGTCATTAATTGGTTTGCATTCACCTGAAAGTGGCACCATTTCTTTTAATGGAGGCATAAATACAGAATTTACTACCGAGCAAAAAAGACAATGGCGTCAGGAGATTGGTATGGTTTTTCAAGGAAGTGCTCTATTTGATTCGCAAACCGTGCAAGACAACGTAATGTTTCCTCTAAAAATGTTCAAAAAACAACCTGAGGAACAAATGCTAGAGCGTGTAAATTTTGTTTTAAAACGTGTAAATTTAGAAAACTCTAATTCTAAATATCCTGCAGAACTCTCTGGAGGAATGCAAAAAAGAGTTGCTATTGCAAGAGCTATTGTGATGAATCCAAAATATTTATTTTGTGATGAACCCAATTCTGGATTAGATCCTAATACAGCCATACTAATTGATAATTTAATCCAGGAAATTACTGATGAATATAAAATAACAACTGTTATAAATACCCATGATATGAATTCTGTGATGCAAATTGGAGATAAAATAGTCTTTTTGAAAGATGGAGTAAAAGCATGGGAAGGAACCAATAAAGAGATCTTTAAAACTGATAATGAAGCTGTTGTGAAATTTGTTTACAGCTCTGAATTATTTAAAAAAGTACGACTTACCTATTTAAATGAAACTAAGTAAAAATTTAGTTTGAAAATTGAATATTTGCTTTTATATTTGCACCCGCTAAGGAATAAAATGACCTGGTAGCTCAGTTGGTAGAGCATCTCCCTTTTAAGGAGAGGGTCCTGGGTTCGAGCCCCAGCCCGGTCACAAAAATTAAACTCCAAACATTTGTTTGGAGTTTTTTTATGACCTTATTTTTCTTTCAGAATTAAGTTCTCTAAATTTAGCCTTTTTTGCAACCATTTAGTCATTTTATTCTTTAGGTCGTCTTTGTTTTTTATGCTATCATGCCAACTGATCGAGGCTACAGGTATGGTGTCTATTGTTTCAAAATTAGTAGAAATAACTTTTGAGAAACTAATCGTTTTTAATCCTTCGTAATTAATTTTTGCTTCTTGACTAATTTGAGCAAAAGGAATTTTTTCTTTTGTTAGTTTTTCTAATACTTTGATTAGTTCATTTATTTTAAGATCTTTTTCTTGAATACTCTCTTCTTTTGATGCTATTAATTTTTGATTTTTTACATACAAGTCCTCTATAGACTTTACTTTATCAGATAATTTTGAAGTTTCTTCATCTTGTGTGATTTGAAGAAGAGTAGTATTTAATTCATATTCTTTTAGTTTTGATTTCCATTCAACCTGTTCCGCTTCTGTTAATTTCTTTCCAATGTTTACCAAGTCAATTTTTTTATCAACGTAATTAATTTTTTTACTGATAATTCCCGCACCAGTAGCTTTCTCTAAATCATTGATATATTTCATGGAGTTTTGTTCAAATGTATTTTCTTTATACAATTGTACAAATGTGTAAATGCTATACGAAAATATTATCAACGCAACTGTAGATGCTAATTGTGCAATTCTTTTTCGACTTGCCGAATCTATATATTTAACTACAGGAAATTTCAAAAATTTAATAATGACGAAGGTGGCTAAAGCGATAAATATTGAATTGATGATGAACAAAAACATAGCACCTCCAAAAAATGATAAATTACCAACAGCTAATCCATAACCAGCTGTACATAGGGGAGGCATAAGAGCTGTTGCGATGGCTATTCCCGCAATAGTATTGGTCATTTCTTTATATCTACTAAGAGCTACAATAAGAGTTAACCCCCCTGCTATAGCAATCATTACATCTCTTACATCGGGTTTTGTTCTTGCTAATAATTCTGGTGTTTGTTCTTGAAAAATTGGAATACTAAAAAACAAGAAAGAGGTAATAACACTAAGTACTACCATAACTCCAAGATTTGAAAGAGAACTCTTCATTGTGTCTATGTCGTTGATTCCAATTGAGAGACCAATTCCCAAAATTGGACCCATTAATGGAGAAACTAGCATCGCACCAATTACAACTGCTGACGAACTTATGTTTAGCCCTATAGAGGCAATAATAATTGAGAAAACAAGAATCCATGCTGTATGACTCTTCACATGAATCCCATCTTTAATTCTTTGAATTGTATCCTTTTTATCCGTTCCCTCTCGAATATCAAGAAGGTCAAAAAAGAAATCTTTAAGACTGATGGCAAAACTTTTAAATTCTTTTTTTACGTTTTCTTGTTTTACCTCTGATTGGTTTGATTGATTCTCTTCCATAATTTTATAATTTCTTTACAATAACTTCAGCATTCTGATTGAAAAGATACAAACGATTAGTTGTAAGTTGTATACACTCAATTCTAGTTTTTCTTTTTTTACCTTTTCTATACATTTTATTTTTAAAAATAAATGTACAGTTTGTTGGAAGTTCAAAAACAAAATTCTTTCCATTTTCTGCGGTGTTTCCCTTTAATGCTAATGATAGTTTTACATCACTATCTGTACTTGCTTTTGGGTTTTTTAAATAATGAGCTAAAGGAGTTAACATGTGGTCAGGAAATATTGTTGGATTTAAAAAAGGTAACATTAAATACTGAAATTGTTGTTTCCATTCTTTTCCATGTGGTCGAATTCTACCATATTTTTCAAAGGTTGTATGGTGTGCTATCTCGTGAATTAGGGTGAGTAAAAATTGAAAGGGATTTAAGTTGTTATTAATTGTGATTTGAAATTTTCCGTTAGCAAGTTGTCTAAAATCACCATGTTTTGTTTGTCTTTGATTAACAATTTTAAGATTTATTCTATGATACTCGATAAGTGATTGAACTAAATTAATAGCATTTTCTGGAATATATTTATGAAAATTATTTATCACTTTTTTAAAGTCTAAGGTGTAGTGTTAGAAACTTGGAGTACTTTACCATTATAGAATTTATTGGCAGTAGTTGCAAAATTAAAAATATAATCTGCCATTTCATTTGCATTCAAAGATGCTTGGTAGTCTGGAAAAGCTTCTGCTAACATTTCTGTTTGAACTGCTCCTATGGCTAATACGTTAAAAGCAATTTCGGCTGATTTATACTCTTCAGCAAGCAATTCTGATAAGGTTATTACCGCTCCTTTTGCAGAACTATAGGCTGCTAGTCCAGGAAACTTAAGACTTCCTTGAATTCCTCCCATACTACTTATCGTAACTACATGACTCCCTTTTTTTAAGTAGGGTATACAAATTTGAGTTAATGCTGCAACTCCAAAGACATTAACATCATAAACTCTTAAAAAATCATCCTTAGTTAAACTCTCAAAAGGTTTATTGATTAAAAAACCAGCATTATGAATTAAAATATCAACATCTCCCCAGTGTTCACTTAGGTATTTAGATACTTTTTGAAGATCATCTTGATTACAAACATCAACAGATAGTGTTTCAATGTTTTTTAGCTTTAAATTGTCTAATGGTTTTTGATTTCTTGAAAGTGCTAAAACCTGAAAATTATTTTTGGCAAATTGTTGTGCCAATTCAAAACCAATTCCTCTGCTAGTTCCTGTAATGATTACTTTTTTCATCTTTCTAGTTTTTTTAAATAGTTTTTGATTAAAAATCTATGTGTTGATAGGCACCAGCGTCTGGGCTGTCAGTTCTAATAATTTCAAGGATATCTGTAGGAACAAGATTAGCTCCAGATAAATTACCAAAATTAATAGCTTGACTGTCCTGTCCTATTATAAAATCATTATCAAATGGATTTCTGAAATGAGTAACACCATTTAAAAGAATATTTTCATATAAGTTGATGTTGTCAAAATCTATCTCTGATACTCCATTAAGTGCGTTATTGATATCTGTAAACTTAACTAACGAGTTTGTGACCTTAAAATTAAATAGCCCCCCTTCAGCATAGTCTGGAAGAAATTCAATATTGTTGTTTCCATCAATGATACAATTGGTGAAATTAGCAGCAATTAAGTCTCTAGTTTCAAGGGTCTCTTGACCACTAGCGTTAGTGTAGGTATAAAAATTATTTATTAAAACTGCAGGTAAAGAACGGATCCCATTGCTCCAGTAATTAGCAAAAGTACTATGAGTAAAATTGTATGAGCCCCCAATTATGCATGCTAAAGATGCTTCTCCCGCATTACCAATAACTATATTTTGTCCATCAATGCTAGATTCTCTAGCCAGTACACCAAAGTTTGAATGATTGAATATTTCTGAATTTTTAAGGGTTAAAGTTGGAGTAGCGGTTGAAGCAATAGAATCTACCAATATGCCAATTATCCCATTTTTTATTTCTGCATGATTAATTTCATTTTCTTTACTGCCAGCTCTGAGCCATATGGTTCCCCATTGCCCTGGTAAAGTACCGAATGAATTTTCTAACCTATCACCTTCAAAAATAACCTTTTCATTGAGCGTACCGTTAACTTTTAAGCTAGCATCTTTGTCAATTATTAAACCTGAGTTGTCATGAAAATAAACTTTAGATCCAGGCTGAATTGTTAGAGTGTTGCTAGATGAAACAGCTGCATACCCATATATCACTGTTGGCTTTATGTTGGTAAAAGTAAGCTCATCATTGGTTAGAAAACGACCTTTTATAGTGGTTGCCTCGCCATCCAATGTAAGTGAATCTATTTTTAAAGTAAATGGGTCTCTTCCTGGATAAATAAAATTAGCGTCTTGAACTAGAGTTACCAATTCTACATTTTGTTGATTTATTCCTGTATCAAACAGAATTCTGTCTGTATATAATGGACTTGAAATTGATGCTATATTAACGGTAGTTTCAACAAAAATAAATATACTATCCTTTGCTAAAATGTCAATATTCTGAAAATCTTTTCCAGGAATTCCATCTACATTTAATCTATAATTTGAAACAGTACCTCTTTCTAAAGCAATATTGGGTATCGTTATATCATCATTACCCCTATTGTAAACCTTAAGGTTATATGTAGCAGATCCAATATTTGTAAAAATTGTATCTAAAAATACGGTATCTCTAGAAAATTCTAATTGACCGAAGCTAGGGATGGTGCTAAAATCTTTACGACAGGATGAAACGGATAGTATTATTAAACTAAAACTTAAAGAAAACACATAAAATAAAATATTTTTTTTTGTCACTCTAGATGATTTTTATGAAATTTAGGAGGCTTAATTTTAAGTTTAATTAGTATTTAAAGTCGTAAATTTATTTAGTTTTTTATAAAAGTATAACTTTAAAATGAAATGATTATTGTTTTTTTATAAGCTCTATTTCGAATAGGCTCTTCCAATTTTTCCCTGTTACAAACATTCGATTGTTTTTTTCATCGAAAGCAATTCCATTCAATACATCATCTTCTTTTAATAACTTTTGACTTTTTTCCATCTCTTTTACAAGTCCTGTTAAATTTACGATACCTTCAACAACTCCATTATCTGGGTTAATGATTGCAATTAATGGTTTTTGCCAATAATTAGCATAGATTTTTCCATTAATAAATTCTAATTCATTTAATTTATTAAGACTTTGCTTGTTAGTGTAAGCTTCAATATACCTTTTTTCTTTTTGTGTATTAGGATCAAGAAACCAAATTTTACTTGTTCCATCAGATTTTATTAATTCTTTTTTTGAATGTGTTAAACCCCATCCCTCTTTACTTTTACTATATGAAAATTCATTTTCAAGTTCTAATGTTTTAAGATTATAGGTAAAACCTTTGTTCGCTTTCCATGTTAAGAAAAATATTTTATTATTAAAAATGGTCATTCCTTCACCAAAATATCTTTTGTCGAGGTCTGTTTTTTGTAAAACTTTACCAGTTTTTAATTCTACTTTTCTGAGTGATGATTCTCCATATTGTCCGGTTGTTTCATATAAGAAACCATTATAATATTCTAGGCCTTGAGTATATGCATTACTATCATGAGGGTAGGTGTTCAGAATTTTGAAATCATAGGATGTAAATGGAATGTTAGAAAGTATTTCTACAGATTTATTTACTCGTTTACTCTTTTGATCTCCATAAGCTACCATAGCAGAAATAATTAATTTTCCTGTCCCATAGTTTTTAGTGTCTAAAATAAATGATGTATTGGTGGAGCTAACTTCTTTACCGTTTACAAAAAAAGTTACTTCATTTACAGGGAAGTTATTTTCTTCAGACAAATTAATTTTTATTTTATCTTCAAGTATTGCTTTACTCGGAGCTTTTATGGATAGTTTATATTCAGACTCACATGAAGTAAACAGTATAATTGATAGTATTAGAAAAGAAATTTTATTGATAGTTTTCATATGAGTAATTTTATACAAATAAAACAATTTATTTGTTTGTAAATTGAAAAATATGGTTAAATTTGCGACCTCAAAAGGATAAATACGTTTTTTTGACAAATTACAGAGCAAAGCTTTACCAACTTTACTCCTAGTTTAACTAAAGAGAAGAATATTTAAAGATAGTAAACATGAAAAAAGGAATACATCCAGAAAATTACAGAATGGTAGCATTTAAAGATATGTCTAACGAAGATGTTTTTTTAACACGTTCTACTGCTAATACTAAAGAAACTTTAGAAGTTGATGGTGTTGAGTATCCTTTAATAAAATTAGAGATCTCTAGAACATCTCATCCATTTTATACTGGTAAATCTAAATTAGTAGATACTGCAGGTCGTATTGATAAGTTCAAGACGAAATATGCAAAATTTAAAAAGTAATCTTTTTAAACATCATAAAAAAAAGCCTCGACATTGTCGAGGCTTTTTTATTTTAGAACTTTCATTTTATTAAACTTCCATATAGTCTTCAATAGGATTACAAGAACAGATTAAGTTTCTGTCTCCAAAAGCCTCATCTACTCTTCTTACAGTTGGCCAAAATTTATTATCATGAACAAAGGCTAAAGGAAATGCTGCCTCTTTTCTAGAATAAGGAAAATCCCATTCATCTGCAGTAATCATTGCCATGGTGTGTGGTGCGTTTTTAAGCACATTATTTGGTTCATCTTTTACGGCAAATGCGATCTCTTTTCGGATTGAAATCATAGCTTCACAAAAACGATCCAATTCATTTATGTTTTCAGATTCAGTGGGTTCAATCATCATGGTTCCCGCAACAGGAAATGATACTGTTGGTGCATGAAAGCCATAATCCATTAATCGTTTTGCAATATCCACTACTTCAATTCCATTTTCTTTAAAATCGCGACAGTCTATAATCATTTCGTGAGCTGCTCTTCCCATTTCTCCTGTATATAAAGTTGGGTAATGACCATCTAATCTTTCTTTGATGTAATTTGCATTTAAAATAGCGATTTTAGTAGAGTCTGTGACTCCTTCTGCACCTAACATAGCAATGTAACCATAAGAAATTAGACAAGCTAATGCACTTCCCCAAGGAGCTCCAGATATTGAGGTAATTGCTTTTTCGCCACCTGTTGGAATTAATGGATTGGTTGGTAAAAACGGAACCAACTGAGGAGCTACACAGATGGGGCCAACTCCAGGTCCACCACCACCATGAGGTATAGCAAATGTTTTGTGTAAGTTTAGATGACAAACGTCTGCACCAATGGTTGCAGGGTTTGTTAAGCCTACTTGAGCATTCATATTAGCACCATCCATATATACTTGACCGCCATGGTCATGAATAATTTGTGTAATTTCTTTAATAGCACTCTCAAAAACTCCATGTGTAGATGGATATGTAACCATTAAGGCAGCCAAATTATCTTTATGTTTGAGTGCTTTTTCTCTTAAGTCGTTAACATCAATATTCCCGTTATCTGCTGTCTTGGTGACTACAACTTTCATTCCAGCCATTACTGCAGAAGCAGGATTGGTACCGTGAGCAGAGGCTGGTATTAAACAAATATTTCTATGATGATCTCCATTGTTTTTATGATAAGCCCTAATGGTCATTAAACCGGCAAATTCTCCTTGAGCACCAGAATTTGGCTGTAAAGAAGTTCCTGCAAAACCGGTAATTTCATTGAGCTGTTTTTCTAATTTATTTAATACTATTTGATACCCCTCTGCTTGGTTAAGTGGAACAAAAGGGTGAATATTCCCCCAGTTAGCATGACTAAGAGGTAGCATTTCTGATGCTGCATTTAATTTCATAGTACAAGACCCAAGAGAAATCATAGAATGGTTTAGTGCCAAGTCTTTTCGCTCAAGTCTTTTGATGTAGCGCATCATTTCGGTTTCTGATTGAAATGAGTTAAAAATTTCATTTTCTAAAAAAGGGGTATTCCTCTTCGCTAAATCTGGAATAGTATCTAGATTTAAGAACTCTGTCACAGTTGTTTTAGCTAGTTTAAAAGCCTCAGTAAATGTATTTAGAATGGCATTAATCTCTTTTAACCCTACAGTTTCATTTATAGAGATGGATATAGTATTATTATCTATATAATTAAAATTGATTTTGTGAGCTTCAGCAATCTCTTTTAAAACAATTGCATCTACTTTGATTGTAATGGTATCAAAATAATGAGAATTGATTTGTGTGAACCCAATAGTGTTTAATGCATTTGCTAAAGTGGTTGTACTTCTGTGAACAGCGTTTGCTATGAATTGAATTCCATCTTTACCATGGTAGGTAGCATACATTCCAGCCATTACTGCAAGTAAAACTTGAGCAGTACAAATGTTTGAAGTTGCTTTTTCTCTCTTAATATGTTGTTCTCTGGTTTGCAGAGCCATGCGCAATGCACGATTATCATTTCTATCTTTAGTAACTCCAATAATTCTTCCAGGAATACTTCTTTTGTAAGCAGATTTTGTTGCAAAATATCCTGCATGAGGTCCTCCATAGCCTAAAGGGATTCCAAAACGTTGAGTTGTTCCAACAACAACATCAGCTCCGAACTCTGCAGGTGCTTTTAATTTAACTAGTGATAAAATATCAGCAGCTACGGCAACTTTAATATTATTAGCATTCGCTTTTCCTATAAAACTTGTGTAATCAAAAATTTGACCATGTTTACCGGGGTACTGAACAATGGCTCCATAATATTCATCAGAAAAATTAAAATCTTCATGATTTCCAACTACAAGTTCAACACCAATAGGAATAGCCCTAGTTTTCAAAACTGATAAAGTCTGAGGAAGTATCTCTTCCGAAACAAAAAACTTATTTGTGTTTGCTTTTTTTTGTGATCTTTCGCGAACATCATATAACAACGCCATGGCTTCAGCAGCAGCAGTAGATTCATCTAATAAAGATGCGTTAGCTAATTCCATTCCTGTTAAATCACATATCATTGTTTGAAAATTCAACAAGGCCTCTAATCTTCCTTGCGCTATTTCAGCCTGGTAAGGGGTGTATGCAGTATACCATCCTGGATTTTCTAAAACATTTCTTTTTATTACGCTAGGAACTATAGCTTCATGATATCCTAAACCGATATAACTTTTAAAAACTTTATTTTTTTTTGAAAGTTCTTCGATGTGATTTAGATATTCGTATTCACTCATAGGAGCATCTAAATTTAATGTACCCTTTAAACGAATATCCTCTGGAATAGTTTCATTAATTAACTCGTCTAAACTGTTGAGCCCAATAGAGTTAAGCATTTGCTTTTCATCTGTTTTATTAGGTCCAATATGCCTTTTTTGGAATGAAGTAGTATTCATTAATTTAACGTTAAAAAATTTCTACAAAAATAACAAAAAATGAGATATTATTTCTTTAATAAAAAGCCAAAAAACAATCAATTCATTAACATTAAATTGTTGATAAAAGAATCCTTAATTTTGTTGCTATGGGTTTCGTTAAACTACTGCTAAATTTTTATGTGAATTCGAGTATACATGTTGCTGTAGCGGTATATTCTTTGGTTCGAATTACGGAATCATATTTTCAGTTGTCTTATAATGAAAACTTAAATTATTTTATTTTTTATGCAACCATAACTGGATACAATTTTATAAAGTACGCTGGAGTGGCTAAATTTTACCATAGAAGTCTAACAAAAAGCATGCGGTTAATTCAGATTTTCTCATTATTGTGTTTTTGTTTGTTGGTATATTATGGTTTAAAGTTGGGCACAAATACCTTGTTTTACTTTCTTCCATTTGGGCTATTAACTGTTGTTTATGTTGTTCCTTTTTTAGGAGGTTTTCAAAAAAATTTACGGAGAGTTAGTTATTTAAAAATATTTTTAGTTGCTTTTGTGTGGTCAGGAGTTACAACTACGATCCCTATGATTGTTGGTGAAGATCAACAAGGTTATAGCCTAGTATTACTATTTGTTCAACGCATGCTTTTTATTTTGGTTTTAATTCTTCCATTTGAAATCAGAGACATGCAATTGGATTTTAAAGATTTAAAAACTTTGCCTCAGAAAATTGGAATTGAAAAAACAAAAAAAGTAGGTTTTGTAGTATTGCTTTTTTCGTTGACTATGGAGTTTTTGATTACGACATCGTTTTCCAATAAAAACATTTATTTGTTCATCTGTTTCATGTTGCTAATTCTCTTGATGCGTTCTTCACAAAGTCAATCTAAATTTTATAGTTCATTTTGGGTAGAATCTCTACCAATTTTATGGTGGATTTTAATCCTAATATTTTAATTTTAGTTTGTGAAAACGTTGTAGTAAAAAGTTAATTCAAAAATTAGATTATAGCACTTCATTTCGTAAATTTAGACCATAGAAAACTTAAACATGATTCAGACAAAAAGAAATTTTGTATTTGATTTTGATAGCACACTCACTAGTGTTGAAGCTTTGGATGTATTGGCTGAAATTACCTTAGTAAATAATCCTGATAAAGATCAGATTATTGAGGACATCATTGACATTACGAATTTAGGAATTGATGGAAAAATTTCTTTTACAGAATCATTGGAGCAAAGGATTAAACTTTTAAATGCAAAAAAATCAGATTTACCAATATTGATTAGCCATCTGCGTAAGAAGGTTTCTGTTTCCATAGAGAGAAATAAAGAGTTTTTTCAAAAATTTTCTGATGATATTTATGTTATTTCGTGTGGTTTCAAAGAATTTATAGATGACATTGTGAAGGATTATAATATTCCTACAGAAAGAGTTTATGCCAATACATTTGAGTATGATGAAAATGAGGTGATTGTTGGTTTTGATGCTGAAAATGTTTTGTCTACCCATAATGGAAAAATACAATGTTTAAAAGATCTTAAATTAGAGGGAGAGATTCAAGTTATTGGAGATGGTTATAGTGATTATGTGACAAAAGAGGCAGGTGTGGCTGATACTTTCTTTGCGTATACAGAAAATGTTTCTAGAGAGAAGACAATTGAAAATGCAGATCATATAACTCCAAATTTTGATGAATTTTTATATGTAAACAAACTCCCCAGAAATATTTCTTATCCTAAAAATAGAATCAAAATTTTATTATTAGAAAATGTACATCCAGATGCTTTTGAGAAATTATCAGGTGACGGCTTTACTGTTGAAACGGTTGCAACAAGTTTGTCTGAGGAAGAACTTATAAAAAAGCTAGATGGAGTTCATGTTTTGGGTATTCGTTCTAAAACCCAAGTGACAAAAAAAGTAGTAGAGTCTGCTACAAAATTAATGAGTATAGGTGCTTTTTGTATTGGTACTAAACAAATAGATCTAGAGGCATGTAAAGAAAATGGAATTACGGTTTTCAATGCACCATATAGCAACACACGTTCAGTAGTAGAATTAGCTATCGGTGAAATAATTATGTTAATGCGTTCTGTATTTCAGCGGAGTACAGAGTTACACAATGGACAATGGAATAAAACAGCTCAAGGTTCTAAAGAGGTTAGAGGAAAGAAATTAGGGATTGTTGGCTATGGAAATATTGGAAAGCAACTCTCTGTCTTAGCTGAAGCTTTAGGGATGGATGTGTATTATTATGATGTAGAAGATAAGTTGGCTCTTGGTAATGCAACTAGAATTCAAAATTTAAAAGACTTACTAGCGCTTTCAGATGTAGTTACATTACATATAGATGACAATGCTGCGAATAAAGATTTTATAGGAGAAGCTGAGTTTTCTCAAATGAAAGATGGTGCTTATTTAGTAAATCTTTCAAGAGGTTTTGTAGTTGATATTAAGGCACTCAAAGCAGCCTTAGAATCAGGTAAATTAGCTGGGGCAGCAGTAGATGTTTACCCTGAAGAACCTCGGGCTAATGGAGATTATTACACAGACTTAAAAGGCTTAGATAATGTTATATTAACTCCACATGTTGGGGGGAGCACAGAAGAAGCACAGCGCGATATTGCTGACTTTGTTCCAGGTAAAATCATGGCTTACATAAATTCAGGAAATACTGTGGATGCAGTAAATTTCCCAAATATTAGATTACCGAGACAAACAAAAGCACATCGATTTTTACATATTCACAAGAATGTGCCAGGAGTGATGGCAAATATTAATAGGGTTTTAGCTGAGTTTGAGCTAAATATTACTGGCCAGTTTTTATCTACAGATGCTAAAGTTGGTTATGTAATTACTGATATTGATAAAGAGTATAATAAAAAAGTAATTAAAGCTTTAAAAGCTATAAAGGGAACCATAAAGTTTAGAGTGTTATACTAAAGTTCTTTATCAAAAAATTTATAAATATTATTTTCTAAAAAATGATTGTTCTATCTTTGAGAGCAATCGTTTTTTATTTAATGGCTTACCAAAATTCACTAGTTTACGCAAAACAATTAGATCGAGAGGATCCATTATCCTACCTCAGGGAAGAATTTCATATTCCTGGAGATAAGCATGGAAAAGAATGGCTTTATTTTACAGGTAACTCTTTAGGATTACAACCAAAAACAACTTCTAAATATATTAAACAAGAGCTCGACGATTGGGCAAATTTTGGTGTAGAGGGGCATTTTGAAGCTAAAAATCCATGGTTGTCATATCATGAGCTTTTAACCGATAAAATGGCAAAAATTGTTGGAGCTAAACCCATTGAAGTAGTTGTTATGAATACATTAACAACAAACCTTCATTTATTGATGGTGTCTTTTTATCAGCCTACAAAAACCAAGTATAAGATAATCATAGAAAGTGATGCATTTCCATCAGACAGATATGCGGTTCAATCGCAATTGTCTTTTCATGGATTTGATCCAGACGAAGCGCTTATAGAATGGAAGCCAAAAGAAGGAAAAGAATTACTTGAACTTGAGGATTTGAAATCTATATTAGATGTTCATGGTGATGAGGTGGCTTTGTTACTAATTGGTGGAGTAAATTATTATACTGGGCAATATTTAGATATCAAAAAGATTGCTGAATTAGGGCATGCAAAAGATTGTATGGTAGGTATAGATTTAGCCCACGGAGCAGGAAATATTCAACCCAACCTCCATGATAGTTGTGTAGATTTTGCAGCCTGGTGCACCTACAAGTACTTAAACTCTGGACCTGGGAGTTTATCAGGTTTGTTTGTGCATGAGAAACATGCACAAAGAAAAGATTTACCAAGGTTTGCAGGTTGGTGGAATCATAATAAAGAAACTCGATTTAATATGCGGCAACCTTTTGATGTAATGGAAGGTGCAGAAGGTTGGCAACTAAGTAATCCTCCAATTTTATCTATGGCAGCGATCAAGGCATCTCTTGATATTTTTGAAAAAGTAGGTATGGATGCTTTACTTAAAAAATCAAAACAACTAACAGGTTTCTTCGAGTATTTAATTCATCAAATAGCTTCAGATACAATCAAGATAATTACACCTACTCATCCAAATGAAAGAGGTTGTCAATTGTCTTTGCAAGTTAAAAATGCAGATAAAAATCTTCATAGAAAATTAACAGAAAATAATATCATTACAGATTGGCGTGAACCCGATGTTATTAGATGTGCACCGGTACCAATGTATACAAGTTTTGAAGATGTGTATTGTATGGTGAAAACCTTAGAAAGTCTTTTGTAAATGAATAAAAAAGAGAAAATACTTATTGTTGGAGCTGGTTTATGCGGTTCTTTACTGGCACTGAGAATGGCTCAAAGAGGTTATCAAGTCTCAGTTTATGAGCGTAGGGCAGATTTGCGAGAATCTGATATTTCAGCAGGGAGATCAATTAATTTATCATTATCTGACCGAGGCCTTAAAGCACTTCGCATGGCTGGTGTTGAGGAAAAAGCTAGAGAATTATGTATTCCAATGAAAGGCCGTTTAATGCATGATGCTAAGTCTAATACTTTTGAATCAAATTATTCGGGAAGACCAGGGGAGTGTATCAATTCTATCTCTAGAGGTAACTTAAATAGCTTATTACTTTCTGAAGCCGAGAAGCATCAAAATGTAACCATTGTTTTTAATACTAAATGTTTACATATAGATATCGAAGCTAAAATAGCAACTTTTGAATCACAAACTTCTAAACAACAATTTAAAGAGGAAGCTAGTGTTATTTTTGGTACAGATGGGGCAGGTTCATCATTACGAAAAAGCTATGAAAAACAATTCCCAGAATTTACCGTAACTCAAGATTTTTTAACCCATGGTTATAAAGAACTCGAAATCCCTGCAGACAAAAACGGGAATCATATCATAAGCAAAGAACATCTTCATATTTGGCCTCGAGGAGATTACATGCTTATTGCACTTCCAAATATGGATGGAAGTTTTACTGTTACGTTGTTTCTAAGTTACTCTGATGGGGTATATAATTTTGATAATCTTGTTTCTGAAAAAAAAATCACCGAATTTTTTGAAAAAGATTTTCCAGACACCTTATCATTAATTCCAGACATACTAAAAGAATTTGAAAATAACCCAACGGGTAAATTAGGGACCATTAAATGCTATCCATGGGCATACAAAGGAAATACATTATTGCTAGGAGATTCTTCGCATGCTATAGTCCCTTTTTATGGACAAGGTATGAATGCTTCTTTTGAAGATGTTTATGTTTTGGATGCTGTATTAAATCAATTTGAAGGCAATTGGTCAACCGTATTTTCAGAGTTTCAAAAACAAAGAAAAATTGATACAGATGCTATTGCTGATTTAGCTATTGATAATTATTTTGAAATGCGTGATCATGTAGCTAACCCATTATTTAAGGAGAAAAGAATTGTTGAAATGAACTTAGAAAAGTTTTTTCCAACCCAATATTTTTCAAAATATTCTTTGGTTACTTTCAATGAAGATATTGGATATCATGATGCCATGACTAAAGGAAGAGCACAGGATAAAGTCTTACTTAAAATGATGGAAAATTCTTTATATACTTCCTCTTCACAACACTCTGAAGAGCGAATGCATCAAATCTTACATAAAGTACAAGAAGAAACAAATAAGCTTTTAGAATAGATTAAATTAAAGTCAAATACATCCTTAACTGAATTGTAAATGAACTTATGTATATTTATGCTTTAGCTGATGTAATTTTTATATACTAGAAATGAAGTCGTACATTAATTTGATAGCATTAAAAAATGAATACTAAAGTATCACCAAGAGGAGCCTACCCTCATGTAAAAGTTGTAGGAGATTTTATTTTTGTTTCAGGAACCAGTTCTCGAAGAGCAGATAATAGTATAGCTGGAGTTGCCATTATAGACGAAATGGGAACCAAACAATTAAACATAGAGGAGCAAACAAGAGAAGTTTTAAGAAATATTGATAAAAACCTTCAGACTGTTGGTGCTAGCTTAAAAGATGTGGTTGATGTTTCTTCCTTTCTTGTTTCTATGAATGATTTTGCAGGATATAATAAAGCCTATGGCGAGTTTTTTGAAAAGGAGACAGGCCCAACAAGAACTACAGTCGCAGTTCATCAATTGCCACATCCAGACTTAGTTGTAGAAATAAAAGTTACAGCTTATAAAAAAAGTAAATAGTGATTATATGAAAAAACGGTATGTAATAATTATTTTTTTTCTGACAACTACGATTTTTGCTCAAGAAAATTGGAATCAACTCATTGATGGTAAATTAAATTCGGTAATCTCCAGCCATCGAACTTTTGTAAGTATTCCTAACCTACCTTCAGATATTCAAAAAATGTATGAGAATGTTAGTTGGGTGAAACAACATTACGGTAAAGTTGGCTTTAAATTAAGAACACTAGAATCTTCAACCTTACCTGTTTTATTTGCTGAACGAATTATAGATCCAGCGTTTAAAACAATTTTATTTTATTTTCATTTAGATGGTCAGGGCGTAAATCCAAAAAGCTGGAATCAAGAAGATCCGTTTACTCCTGTATTAAAAGAGCAAAACGAAAAAGGAGAATGGAATGAAATTTCATGGGCCAACATAGATGAAAAAATTAATGATGATTGGCGAATCTTTGGTAGAGCAGCAGCAGATGATAAAGCACCTATTTTAATGTTTCTATCGGCCTTAGAATTGTTACAATCTAGAAAACAAACACCAAAGTTTAACATCAAAATTATTTTCGATTTAGAAGAGGAATATGGGTCTAACGGCTTTCTATCGACACTGCAAGAATACAAGAAGAATTACAAAGCAGATTACATGATTATTATGGATGGTCCTGCTCATAATTCTAATCAACCCACATTAACTTTCGGTTGTAGAGGTATTGCCAGTTGTAGCATTACCACGTATGGTTCAAAATTACCGCAACATAGTGGTCATTATGGGAATTATGTTGCTAATCCAGTATTTAGACTTTCTAGATTGTTAACTTCTATGAAGTCAGCAAATGGAAAGGTACTAATAGATGAGTATTATAAAGGGATAAGCATTTCAGAAGAGGTGTCAAATATTTTAAAATCTGTACCCGATAATAAACAAGAAATTAACAATGCTTTGACCATTTTTAGAGAAGAAAGTGTTGGTGAAAATTACCAAGAGTCTTTACAGTATCCATCATTAAATGTTCGACAAATTGAAACTTCATGGAAAGGGAAAGAATTAAAAACAATTATACCTGAGTATGCAACAGCTCATTTAGATGTTCGTTTGGTAGAGGAGACAGACGGTAAAATTCAGTTAGAAAAAATTAAAAAACATATTAAAGCAGAAGGCTATTTGGTTTTGGATAGAGCGCCTACAAATGAGGAGCGATTGTCTTATGCTAAAATAGCAACTTTTAAAGGGGATTCTGGAGTGAATGCCTTTAGAACAGCATTGAATGATCCTTTTGGAGAAAAGCTCAGAAGATCATTAACAAATACTTTTGGGAAAGCGCCAGTAAGTATTAGAACAATGGGAGGTACAGTACCCATCATACCAGCGATTAATGAATTAGCGATACCCGCGATCATTGTACCGATGGTAAATATGGATAACAATCAACACAATCCTAATGAAAATATACGAATTGGAAATATTAGACAAGGAATTAAAATTTGCCTTTCGATATTAAATACCAGTTTTAACGAGTAGCTTTTATTAGCTACATAATTAATATGATGTTAGGTCTAATTTAGTTGGATATAGAAATTAGCATGAAAATTAAAAATTACATCAACGGAGAATATGTAAATCCTATTTCAAATAATTGGATTGAAAATTATAATCCATCAATAGGAGAAGTGTATGGGCAACTACCAGACTCTAGCAGTGAAGATGTAGAAATTGCCTACAAAGCAGCAGAAACTGCCTTCCTAAGTTGGTCTGAGACCACTTTAGATGAAAGATCACAAATACTTTCTAAAATTGCGAAGCTTATTATTGAAAAATTACCTGAGTTAGCACTGGCAGAGGCAAAAGATAATGGAAAGCCTGTTCATGTAGCCAAATCAATTGATATCCCTAGAGCATCTGCTAATTTTCAATTTTTTGCCAATGCGATTACTCAGTTTGCTTCAGAGGCTCATGAAAGTGTTGGTCAAAATGCAATTAATTTCACACTCAGACAACCTATAGGAGTAGTGGGATGTATTTCACCATGGAATTTACCTTTGTATTTATTTACATGGAAAATTGCACCAGCAATTGCAGCAGGAAACTGTGTCGTTGCAAAGCCAAGTGAAATTACTCCAATGACCGCTTATTTACTCGGGGAAATACTTACAGAAGCAGGACTTCCAAAAGGTGTTTTAAATATTATTCATGGCTTAGGCACAACAACTGGTCAAGCTATTGTAGAACACCCAAATATTAAAGCAATTTCATTTACAGGAGGAACAAAAACAGGGGCGCATATTGCTAAAGTTGCGGCGCCAATGTTCAAAAAATTATCACTAGAGCTTGGAGGAAAAAATCCAGCTATTATTTTCTCAGATTGTGATTATAATGAAATGTTACAGACAACAGTTAGATCCTCATTTGCCAACCAAGGTCAGATTTGTTTGTGTGGTAGTAGAATTTTTGTTGAGGCATCAATTTATCAAAAATTTAAAACAGATTTTATAGCAGCTGTATCTAAATTAAAAGTTGGATCTCCTTTTAATAACCATACTGATATAGGTGCTTTAGTTTCAAAAACACATTTAAATAAAGTGAAATCATATGTTGACAATGCTGAGCAATATGGTGGTAAAGTAGTTTTTGGAGGAAATTTAGTATCCGTTCGCGATTCAGAAAACGGATATTATTTAGAGCCAACAATTATAGAGGTAAATGATAATTCTTGTATTCTAAATCAAGAAGAAATATTTGGTCCTGTGGTGACTATTATGTCTTTTAATGATGAAAATGAAGTCTTAGCCATGGCCAATGATGTTTCTTATGGATTGTCTGCAACTTTATGGACTAACGATTTAAAAAGAACCATGAGAGTTTCTAAACAAATAGATGCAGGAATTGTTTGGGTAAATACGTGGTTATTACGTGATTTAAGAACACCGTTTGGAGGTATGAAAAGTTCTGGTGTTGGAAGAGAAGGTGGTTTGGAGGCCTTACGCTTTTTTACAGAACCCAAAAATATCTGTATTAAATACAATTAATAAATAATTTATATTCATACAATAGAAATGGAATTAGGATTACAAAATAAAAATGCACTTGTGTGTGGGAGTACCCAAGGCATTGGAAGAGCAACAGCAATTTCTTTGGCAAAAGAAGGCGTAAATATTACCTTAATGGCTAGAAATGAAAAAGCCTTACAAGAGGTTTTAAATGATCTTCCCCAGAACGGAAATCAACATCATGGATATTTAGTAGCCGATTTTTCTGATCTTGATCAAATAAAGAATATAATTTCAACGAATAACAGCTTCCATATTTTGATTAACAATACAGGTGGTCCAAAAAGTGGTGCGATTATAGACGCTAGTGTGGAGGAGTTCTCAGCGGCATTTCAAATGCATGTATTAGTCAATCAAATTTTATCACAAGCTGTTGTTCCATTTATGAAAAAAGAATGTTTTGGAAGAATTATCAATATTATTTCAACCTCTGTTAAAGAGCCAATTCCGGGCCTAGGTGTAAGTAATACGATAAGAAATGCAGTAGCTAATTGGTCAAAAACAATGGCAGCTGAACTTGCAGAGTTTGGAATAACCATGAATAATGTATTACCAGGTTTTACAGATACAGCGCGTTTAGATCAAATTATTAAAATAAAAGCAACTGCTGCCAATACTTCAATAGAGAAAATGTCTGAAATTATGAAAAATTATGTACCAGCAAAACGATTTGCGAAGCCAGAGGAAACTGCTGCTGCAGTAGTATTTTTAGCTAGTAATTCTGCAAGTTATATTACAGGAGTTAATCTTCCTGTAGACGGTGGAAGAACAAAATCATTGTAAATTAGGTGGCCAAATTAAATTCTAAACGATTAAGAGTTATAAAAATAGCATATATTGAAACAAATTCATCATCATAAAACTCATGGAAATAAAAAGACCTTTTAATTTACAAAAATGGATTGATGACAATAGACATTTATTAAAACCACCTGTAGGTAATAAAAATCTATATGTAGAGTCAGAAGATTATATTGTAATGATTGTTGCTGGTCCAAACGCTAGAAAAGATTATCATTATAATGAAACAGAAGAGCTATTTTATCAGATAGAGGGTGAGATACTTGTGAAAACTCAACAAAATGGAAAGCTCGTTGAAATTCCAATAAAAGCTGGAGAGATGTTTCTATTACCAGCAAAAATACCACACTCACCAATAAGATCTGAGGGTTCAATTGGTTTAGTAATTGAAAGAAAAAGAACTAAAGAGCAAAAAGATGGTTTATTATGGTTTTCAGACAGTGCAAATGAGTTACTTTATGAAGAATATTTTCAGTTAACCAATATCGAAAAAGATTTTCTTCCAGTTTTTAAAAGGTTTTATTCTGATGAAAAATTAAGAACTTGTCCTAAAACAGGAGAAATTATGGAGGTTGACAAAAGATTTTATGATCAATAATATGTTTTAATGAAACGTAAACTAAGAATTAACGGACATTCACATTTGCTTCCTTATCCGGAGCAGATTCCTTCATTTATGAAAGAAAAGGAAATTTTCTGGGTAGATGATGAACGGAAGCATATGCTCCAAAAAGGATGGAAGCGTCCGGTCACAGACTCTAGTTTTTTTTTAGATGAAAAACTATTGTGGATGGAAAAAAACAAATTAGATCATGCAGTAGTTTTAAATCTTTCCCAATTATATGGGAATGGTTTAAGGTTAGAAGAAATGAAAAAAGCCTTACGTTTTCAAAATGACTTTAATGCCAGAGTTCAACAAGATTACCCCTCTAAATTTACCTGTGGTTTTGTGGTTCACCCTGGTTTTATTCAAGGTGCTTTATGGGAAATAGAACGTTGTGTAGAGGAATTAAATTTGAAAGTTTTGTGTTTACCAACGCACTTCATGGATTCTATAGGGCAGTGGAAATGTGTTTTTGATAAAGAGAATGATCCAATTTTTGAATTGGCAGATAAGTATAAATTAGCTATTGAAATTCATCCTTATGACGGTGATAAAATGATTAAGTTAGAAAATACTTCTTGGCGTTTTCATTTAATTTGGATGTTAGCTCAATGTGGAGACGCCTATCATTTTTATACCTTAAATGGAATGCAAGAACGTTTTTCTAACCTACGAACTTGTTTTGCTCACGGAGGTCAGTTAGCACAAATGAACTTAGGGAGAAGAATACAAGGTTTTGATGGAAGACCTGACTTATTTGAGGGTAAAACACACCCAAGAAAAGCAGTAGGACATCCAAATATCTATTTTGACACTTTAGTTCATGATACAGACTCTCTAAAATTAATGATAGAACGACAAGGTTCTAATCAAGTTATTATGGGTTTAGATGATCCGTACCCTCTAGGAGAAATGGAAAGTGATGCACAATCATCTTATCCCGGAAAACTCTTGGATCTGGCTGTAGACCGATCTATTATCAATAAAGAACAGTATCAAGAGATTTGGGAGGATAATACTTTAAGATGGTTGTTTGGTGATGATAAAAAAGCAAAGCAAGAATTGATCGATAAAATATTAACATAACTTCTCAACTCTAATTTTTGTAAATATTTAGACTTAATATATGTAAATCTTAAATAATCTATTCATTTTTTTATTCGATAGATATTTTAAACCTACTGTTTTTGTTTATTTCTAAAGATGTCTCATCAAATTTTGGAGGACCAAATCTACCTTTTTTATCATTTGAAAAACCATAAGGCTCTTTAGGGATTCCTAAAAAATTCGTATCCAATTTTTTATTATTATTTAGATCGTGAAAAAACGAAAAAGCATAGACTCCTTTTTTCAGTGAATGAAAAGTAACTTGTGCTTTATGATCTTTCACAACTACATCTGCACTTTTATAGATTTCTTTCATATAGCTTTCTTCAGATTCATAGAGCGCTATGAGAATACTGCCTTTATTAAATTTTGTAGAGGATATATCTAACCGAATAGATACTGTAGCTTTCTCTTGACCATGTAAACTTGAAGCTAAATTTATTAAAATCAAAAATGTTAAGAATGCTGTTTTCATTAATATGGTGTCTTTTTTATTTAAATATAAAAATTTTAAGGCTGAACTCTAATTTTTAGTTTTTAAAAATTTATAATCCTAACTTTATGTTTAGTTTAATTTGTTGTAAAGATAAATTTGAATTGATAAGTTTCATACTTATTATAGATCTAAGTTCTTCTAGGTTTTGATCAAAATGTTTAGCCCATTTAACTTGTTTAAATAAGTGTTTAATTTCTTTTTCTCTTTTTTGTGCATCACTTAAAGTGAATAAGAAAGGTGCCTTATCAGTAGCTGAAATCTTAATTTTAATTTTTTTAGTTTTAAAGTTTATTGAAATATAAAATTTTTTTTCTTTTTCATTTAAATGGTAAAAATCTTTCCATTGAGCAAAGGCTAGTATTGTTTGTTGATTTTTATATACTGATTTAGTGGTTAGTCTCCATCTACAACTTGCAACTCTACCCCAATGATTAGATTTCCTAAAAACACCGTCCTCAGTGAAATAATACAAACTATTTGACTTGCTTTTAAAATAGTTTTTTTCAGGCATTTCGAAGTTGTCAACTTCTGTAAATTCACAATATGTATATTTAAAAAAGTTTGTTTTATTGTATGTTTTCAAAAGTAAAATGAATTGAATTAAAAAACGCAACCAAATTAATGATTGCGTTTAAATATTATTAAATAATAATTAATTATTTAACTTCTTCAAAATCTACATCTTCAACGTCATCTCCTTGAGCTGATGCCTCTGGCTGACCTTGTTCTGCCTCAGGATTTGCTCCAGCTTCTTGTTGTGCTTTGTACATTTCCTCAGAAGCAACTTTCCAAGCTTCATTGATTTTTTCCATGGCAGCATCAATTTGTGTTAAATCTTTAGATTCATGTGCAGCCTTTAATTCTACTAAAGCAGCCTCAATTGGAGCTTTTTTATCATCTGATAATTTTTCTCCAAATTCTTTTAATTGCTTTTCAGTTTGGAAAATCATTCCATCTGCCGCATTAATTTTTTCAGCAGTTTCTTTCGCATTCTTATCTGCATCAGCATTTGCTTCAGCTTCTTGTTTCATTTTCTCAATTTCTTCCTCTGATAAACCTGATGATGCCTCAATTCTGATTTCATGAGATTTATTAGTTCCTTTATCTAAAGCTGAAACTTTAATAATTCCGTTTGCATCGATATCAAATGTTACTTCAATTTGAGGAACTCCTCTTTGTGCTGGAGGTAAACCATCTAAATGAAAACGTCCAATAGTATTATTGTCTGCAGCCATTGCTCTTTCACCTTGTAAAACGTGAATTTCAACTGAAGGTTGATTATCCACAGCGGTAGAGAATACTTGAGATTTTTTAGTTGGAATGGTTGTATTTGCATCAATTAGTTTCGTGAAAACATTCCCCATCGTTTCAATTCCTAATGATAAAGGTGTTACATCTAATAACAAAACATCTTTTACGTCACCAGTTAAAACACCACCTTGAATTGCAGCTCCTAAAGAAACTACTTCATCTGGATTTACACCTTTACTTGGAGCCTTTCCAAAGAATTTTTCAACAGCCTCTTGAATAGCAGGGATTCTTGTAGAACCACCTACTAAAATAATCTCATCAATATCTGAAGTCGATAAATCTGCATTTTTAAGTGCTGTTTGACAAGGTTTAATAGTTCTTTTTACTAAATCATCGATTAACTGTTCAAACTTTGCTTTAGATAAACTTCTTACCAAGTGTTTTGGTCCGCTAGCTGTAGCTGTAACATATGGAAGGTTAATCTCTGTTGTAGCTGAACTTGATAATTCAATTTTCGCTTTTTCAGCAGCTTCTTTTAATCTTTGTAAAGCCATTGGATCTTTTCTTAAATCCATATTTTCTTCAGCTTTGAACTCTTCTGCTAACCAGTTGATGATTTTTTCATCAACATCATCACCACCTAGGTGAGTATCTCCATCTGTTGCTAATACTTCAAAAACTCCATCTCCTAATTCAAGGATAGAAACGTCATGCGTACCACCACCAAAGTCAAATACTACTATTTTTTTATCGTCATTTGCCTTGTCTAGTCCATATGCTAGTGCAGCAGCAGTAGGTTCATTGATAATTCTACTAACTTTCAACCCGGCAATTTCCCCAGCTTCTTTAGTTGCTTGTCTTTGCGCATCATTAAAATATGCTGGAACAGTAACAACAGCTTCAGAAACATCATGTCCCAAATAATCTTCTGCGGTTTTTTTCATTTTCTGTAATACCATTGCAGATATTTCTTGTGGCGTATATAAACGACCATCAATATCAACTCGAGGTGTGTCATTATCACCTTTCACTACTTTATAAGGTACTCTAGTTGCTTCTTTTGTAGATTCAGAGAATTTATTTCCCATAAACCTTTTAATTGAATACACTGTTTTAGTTGGGTTTGTAACCGCTTGACGTTTTGCTGGATCTCCAACTTTTCTTTCACCGCCTTCAACAAAGGCAACGATAGAAGGTGTTGTTCTTTTTCCTTCTGAATTAGGAATTACAACAGGTTCATTACCTTCCATTACTGAAACACATGAATTGGTTGTTCCTAAATCGATTCCAATAATTTTACTCATAATTTTATATTTATAATTTATTTTTTCAACTTATTTACTTTACCTAGACAATATGTATGCCAATAGATTTTTAATTAAAGTTTGTCATATTTTCAATCCTTATTCTCATTTTTGGTGACATTTTGACATAATTTCATTTTTTTTTAGATGAATTTACCAACTTGAAAGACATATATTTAATTATATTTGACCTGATAGAATTGCTAAAAAATCAACAATGAGTAAATATGATGAGAAAATTCTTTTTTATAAAAAGAACATGACTTCAATGGGATTAGTCTATGAAGACGAATTATTTGATAAAATTACTAGAGGTTTAGGTCCTTCAATTTTTAAAAGAGATGCAGCATCAGTATCCACATCCGATGAAAAAGAAATTTTTACCGTTAAGCATAATTTCCTTATCAATAAATTAGGTTTAGAAGATGGAGTTTATTTAGATGACGCCATAAATAAGGTAGCTGTTGTGATGGGAAAAACAAATAGAGTGAAGTACAGAGCAATTTTTTATTATTTACTAGTAAAAGAGTTAGGACAGGAGTACAAGGTTTTAAACAAATAAAAAACCCAAATAGTAAATACTATTTGGGTTTCTATAAATAACTAAAATTTAGTTAGTCCTTGCTTACAGCTAACGTGTAAACAACTAAACCAAATCCAATTTTGTTAATTGCATCTCCAATGTTATAAATAACTTCCATAGAAGGAAGTACATTTTCGATACCGTTGTACCATCCATCAGTTCCAGCCATGTATCCTAATGGATAAATTGCCCAACCAACAAGAAGGAACCAACATAAAGTTTTGTGAGCCTTCAATACGTTTCCACCAGCTGCTTCAGCTAATTTCTTTAGGCTACCTAACCAAACTTCGTATGCTATATAAAAATATGCAAGTCCAGAAAGTAATCCCCACATAGACGCATTTAATAGACCACCATCCCATCCAGACTCACCGAAAAATCCGGTTACTAGCATAATAGTTGAAAAACCTATTAATTTCCACATGTGTGATTTAGTTGCACCTGCTACTTTAAGTATTAAATAAAATTCAACACACATTAAAGGTACTGTTAAAATCCAATCTACATATCTAAATACTGTAGTAGAATCTCCAGCTGCATGAGCGTCTCTCATGTACATGTAGTGAACAGCAGCTATAAAAGTAATTAATCCTGATACTAAAAGAGAAGTTCTCCATTTAGCGTCAACACTGTTCATTGAAAGGAAGAAAAACACAGATGCTGCCATCATAGCCATTGCTCCTAGCCAGAAAGTAAATCCTGTGCCATCCGTAGGGACAGCCATTGCAATTAAGTTTAAATAATTCATAAAAAAATGATTTGTTAGTAATTAGTTTTGTTTGTGGTTTTTAAAATAAACCTTAACGAAAATACAAAAAAAATATTAACTTTGAAAAAAAAACTACTTTTTGAGAGTACATTATCAAGATTTTATGATTTTTTTTACATTTTTGCTATTTTGGATAAGTATTCAATTTGGTCAAATCATAGAGGATTCAATCGCTTATGTAATCGTACTTTCCATAGGAATCATTCATGGATCAAATGATTTTACAATTCTAAGAAAACAACAAACTAATACCACAAAATTTTTAAAGTCTACCGGGTTTTATTTGCTACTTATTGTTCTTTGTGTCCTAAGTTATATAGCAAATCCCTTTATTTCTTTTTTATTTTTTATACTATTAAGTTCTTATCATTTCGGTGAGCAACACCTTGAGGAAAAAGTTTTCGGGTCCAAACTATTTAAATCAATTCTATACATAGCCTACGGAATGCTTATATTTTCTCTTATTTTTATTGAGAATTTAAGTGATGTTGATGCTATCATGCAAAATTTAACTGGAAGTATTATCCCAAATGATTGGATAAATATTATGTTGATTACATCGCTGTCATTACTAATCGTTTTATTTGTGTATCACTTTACGAGAGAAATTAAACCAAAGATTCAAGTTGTTAGGGAGTTGTTTTACATATTATTATTGTTTTTAGTTTTCAAAACAAGTTCTTTAATTCTAGGCTTTGCAATTTACTTTGTACTATGGCACAGTATTCCGTCGATATTAGATCAAACAAAATTTTTATCAGGAGACTATTCTTTCAAGACAATTTTGGAATACTTGAAAACAGCTTTTGTTTACTGGTTAATCAGTATATTAGGATTACTCATTGCATACTACTTTCTTGACGAAAGTCTATTTAACTCGATTATATTTATCGTTTTATTTGCTGTTACTGCTCCGCATGTATGGGTCATGAATAGAATGAAACAATAGGGAGTTATCTTGTAAATACTAATTCACTATCTGAAGATAAAGATTCCGTGTACAGATAACCTTCAGTATTAAATCCTTTAAGTTCCTCTAATGTATTTATATTATTTTCAATAATATATCTAACCATCAAGCCGCGAGCTCTTTTAGCATAAGTCATCACAATTTTATAGTCTCCACTTTTAAACTCTTTAAAGACTGGAGTAATCATTGGGTTTTTTAATACTTTTTTTGGAACTGCTTTAAAATATTCTGTACTCGCTAAATTGATTAATAAATCACCCTCACTCATTTCTTGATTTAATGAATCTGCTAAGCTTGAATCCCAAAATTTATAAAGATTATTGACTTCACCAACATTCAGTTTAGTTCCCATTTCAAGACGATAGGGTTGAATTAAGTCTAAGGGTTTTAACAAGCCATAAAGTCCAGATAATATTCGAAGACGACTTTGTAACAATGGTATTTTTTCTTCAGCTAGAGAGTTCACATCAATTCCTTTAAAAACTTCGCCAGTAAAAGCATAAATAGCTTGCTTAGAATTCTCTAAAGAGAAAGGTTGATGCCATTTTTGATTTCTTTCATAATTTAAATCGGCTAAAGCAGGCGATATTTTCATCAAATCACTCAGTTTTGATTTTGATAAATCTTTTAGTTTTTTATTCAGTAGTGAAGATTCTTTTAAGAATGAAGCTTGCGTAAAAACATTGGTTTTTGCTTCACTTTCAAAATCTAAGGACTTTGCTGGAGAAATAATTATTTTCATTTATTGAATGTATTATAAAGTAAAAATAAAGATTCTAAAAGAATTTGTCAAGTTTTAAGAAGTCAAAAAAAAAATAATAGGAATTAAGAAAAATCTGTTAATGAGAGTTACTCCTTAGAATTTAAGGTGTATGTTTTCCATTTTTCTATACAATCAGTAATATCTTTAGGAATTTTAGAATCAAACTGCATCATTTCTTTAGTTATTGGATGTCTAAACCCTAATGTTTTTGCATGCAAAGCTTGTCTTGGTAATATCTTAAAGCAATTTTCTACAAATTGTTTGTATTTTGTAAATGTAGTCCCCTTAAGAATATCGTTTCCTCCATAACGTTCATCATTAAATAAAGTATGACCAATATGTTTAAAGTGAGCTCGTATTTGATGTGTTCTTCCTGTTTCCAGCTTGCATTCAACCAAAGTTACATAGGTAAAACGCTCTATTACTTTATAATGTGTAACTGCATGTTTACCAAAGTCACCCTCTTGAAAAACATCCATTTGTAGGCGGTTTTTAAGACTTCGTCCTATATTTCCTTCGATAGTCCCTTCATTATCTTTCATATTTCCCCAGACCAAAGCAAGGTATTTTCGATTTGTCTTTCTATCAAAGAATTGTTTTGACAAATGTGCCATAGCGAAGTCAGTTTTAGCTACAACTAGTAAACCGCTAGTATCTTTATCTATCCTGTGAACTAGTCCCGGTCTTTCGTTACTATTTGTGGGTAAATTTTCTATATGATAAATTAGTCCATTAACAAGAGTTCCAGAAGGGTTTCCATGACCAGGATGAACAACCATACCAGCTGGTTTATTAACAACCATTAGTGTTTCATCTTCATAAACTATATCTAAAGGAATATCTTCAGCAATTAATAAATTTTCTTGAGGCGGGTGAGCAAGTACAATTCTAACAACATCTTTGGGTTTAACTTTATGATTAGATTTAACTGCTACATCATTGACTAAAATATTTCCAGCTTTAGCGGCCTGTTGTAATTTATTTCTAGTGGCATTTTCAATAAAATTCATTAAAAATTTATCAACACGAAGAGGTACTTGCCCATCAGTTGCAATAACTCTATGATGTTCATATAATTCGTCATTTTCTAATTCTGGAGTGAAATCTTCTGTCATAATTTATCGTCGCTTTCCATCTCCTAAAATTAAATCAATAACCCCATTTTTCTCAAGTTTTGATCCAGGTTTTAGCTTTTTCCCATTGGATTTTAATCCACGAATAACATCTTTACCAATATCAGGGATATAGAAAAACTCCCCAATTTTAAAACCTTTAGATTGTAATTGAGTTATAGCTTGGCGTTTTGATTTTCCGTTTAGGTTAGGTACCGTAATGTCTCTGTATTTCGATGGATTTAAAGTAAGGTAGATTTTACGTTTTTCTTTAACAAAACTTCCAGACTCAGGAGTTTGTTCAATTACAGATTTTTTTGGATATTTAGGATTGTAACTGGCAGAATCTATAACTAAAAAATCTAAATCTAATTCATTTAAAGTTGTTTCTACGTTAGATAAAGACATTTTATTTAAGTTAGGAACCTGAATTTTTTGTTCGTGATTGGTCGTATAACCCAACCACCATTTCATGCCTACAATGAGTAATGATAAGCTAAAAACAGCTATCATAATTTGAATAAAAAAAGACTTACTTATTAAAAATCTAAAGAAACTCATTTTTTTGATTTTTTTTATTGTTACAAATGTAGTGTAAAAATAGAATTAATCGAATTGACAATTCTTTTATCTATCAACGAAATTTTAACTAAGTTTGTGTGTAAACCAATTGATAAATGCAAAAAAATATTGCTATTGTTATGGGAGGGTATTCTTCCGAAGCAGAAATTTCTTTAAAAAGCGGTGAGGTTGTCTTCAATTCATTAGACACTAGTAAATATGCTTTGTATAAAGTTTATATTTTAAAAGAGAAATGGGTTGTTTCGAAGAACAACAAAGAATATCAAATTAATAAGAATGATTTTTCTTTTTTACTGAACACCCAGCATATACATTTTGACTGTGTATTTAACGCTATCCATGGTGATCCTGGAGAAAACGGAACATTGGTAGCTTATTTTGATTTGTTAGGCATCAAACATACTTCTGCACCTTTTTATCAAATGGCACTAACTTTTAATAAACGAGACACTCTTAGCGTTGTAAGAGGATATGGTATCCCCACTGCACCCTCTTTTTATATGCATCAAAGAGATGAAATAGTTACGGGTCATATTATAAAAAAAGTTGGCTTACCCTGTTTTGTAAAGCCAAATAGAGCGGGTTCAAGTTTTGGAATTTCCAAAGTTTATAAAGAAGAAAATTTAAAAACTGCCATAGAAAAAGCTTTTAAGGAAGATGAAGAAATTTTAATTGAATCTTTTTTAGATGGTAAAGAGGTCTCTGTTGGTGTTATTGACTATCAAGATGAACTCATTGTTTTGCCAATAACAGAGATTGTTTCGGAAAATGATTTTTTTGATTATGAGGCTAAATACGAGGGTAAGTCTCAGGAAATTACTCCTGCCAGACTATCTCAAGTTGAAAAAGAGCTGGTAGAAAGGCAAGCCATTAAAGTATATCAAATTTTAAATATGAAAGGGTTCTCTAGATCAGAATTTATAATTGTTGATGGAGTGCCTTATTTTTTAGAAATAAATACAGTCCCTGGAATGACAGAGGAAAGTTTACTTCCTCAACAAGCTAAAGAAGCCTCTATTAGTCTTTCAGAGTTATTTGATAATGCCATACAAGTGGCACTAAAATAAATATTATGAAAAAAGCAGTTTTTCCAGGTTCATTTGATCCAATTACTTTGGGTCATAAGGATATTATTACGCGAGCAATCCCATTATTTGATGAAATCACCATCGCTATTGGAATTAATTCTAATAAGAACTACATGTTTTCTTTAGCGCAAAGAAAAAAATTTATTGAAGAATGTTTTCAAGAATATGATAATGTGAAAGTTACTACATACCAAGGGTTGACTGTAGATTTTTGCAAAACACATGCTATAGATTATATTATTAGGGGTCTCAGAAATCCTGCAGATTTTGAATTTGAAAAAGCGATAGCACTTACGAATAGAGATTTAGCTCCAATTGAAACAGTTTTTTTATTAACTGCAGCAAAAACATCTTATATTTCCTCTTCTATTGTGAGAGATATTTTACAAAATGGAGGAGATGTGTCTAGCTTAGTCCCTTCCTCGGTCATTACAAAAATTGATGCTTAATAAATTAGTTTAATGAAAAAGATATTTCTTCTTTTAATTACTGTCTTATTTACGACATGTCAACACCATAATAATACCTTTATCACTCAATTTGAAAAATCTAGAGGTACAGAAACATCAGAGTATGCAGATGTTATTAATTATTTCAAAGAACTTTCCAGTACATATCCAGAACTTTCTATTTTTGAGATGGGGGAAACAGATGCTGGTTATCCTCTGCATTTGGTGGTTTATGATTCTGATGGTAAAACACAATTAAATACCCTTAAGAATTCTACAAAAAACAGCGTATTAATTAATAATGGAATTCACCCTGGAGAATCTGACGGAATAGATGCATCAATGCTTTTACTGAGAGATATTGTGCAAAACGATTCTTTGAAAAAGAGATATCAAAATACACTTATTGCAGTGATTCCAATTTATAATATTGGAGGGTCTTTAAATAGAAACTCCCACACCAGAGCAAATCAAAACGGTCCAATAGAATATGGATTTCGAGGAAATACTAGGAACTTTGATTTAAATAGAGATTTTGTAAAGCAAGACACTAAAAATGCAGCAGCCTTTGCAGAAATTTTTCATATGCTAGATCCAGATGTTTTTATAGACAATCACGTGAGCAACGGAGCAGATTATCAATATGCCATTTCACATCTATTTACTCAGCATAATAAACTAGGAGCTTCCCTAGGTGAATTTATAGAAACTAAGATGAGACCTGCTTTAGAAAGGTCTATGGCTACTAAAAATATGCCTATTACACCCTATGTGAATGTTTGGGGAGGAACACCAAAAGAGGGGTGGTCTCAGTTTTATGATTCTCCAAGGTATTCTACAGGGTATACTACCTTGTTTAATACTTTCGGAATGATGGTAGAGACTCATATGCTAAAACCCTATAAAATACGTGTAGAGCAAACCTATGAGTTATTATTATCTATGTTAGATTATACACAAGACCACTCCTTAGATATAAAAACAATTCGTAGAAATGCACTAGATGAAATTTTAAAAAAGAAGACGTACCCAATAGCATTTGAAATTGACCCTCAAAAAGAACCTTCTATAATTCAATTTAGAGGTTATGAAGGAAGTGTTATAGATAGTAAAGTAACCATCGGGAAACGACTAACATATGATACTTCAAAGCCCTATTTAGCCCCTGTAAATTATTACAATGAATATAGGGCAGCTAAAGAAACTACCATTCCAAAAGCTTACATTTTGAGACAAGGCTGGCATCGTGTAATAGAGCGCTTAGAAAACAATCAAATCTCTTATACTCAGTTTGAAAAAGACACCACTTTAGTTGTAGAAACAATGCATGTAGATGATTATAAAACTAGATTAAGTGCTTATGAAGGTCATTATCTTCATTACAACACTTCAATAAAAATTGATTCAATTGCTGTTCATTTTTCTAAAGGAGATCTTTACATACCTGTTAATCAGAAAGGAGCAAGGTATCTCATGGAAACTCTTGAGCCAGAGGCTACTGATTCTTTTTTTAATTGGAATTTCTTTGATACAGTTTTACAGCAAAAAGAAGGGTATTCTGGTTATGTTTTCGAGGATGTTGCTGAGCAAATTTTAAAAGAAAATACGCGCATTAAGGATGCTTTTGAAGCGAAGAAAGCAACCGACAAAGATTTTGCTAAGAATCCAAGAGCTCAGTTAAACTTTATCTACAAAAGAAGTTTACATTATGAAAAAGCACATTTATTATTGCCTATTTATAAAGCCTATGAATAGATCAAACAAGTTTTTAGAAAGCAATATTTTCACTAACTTGTAGGTCTAATAAAATTCACCATGCAAACACTTACGATTAACGGTCAGGACTATCAAGTTGATGCTCCAGAAAGTATGCCTTTATTATGGGCCATAAGAGATTTAATAGGACTTACAGGAACTAAGTTTGGTTGTGGGGTAGCCCAATGTGGTGCTTGTTCTATAATGATAGATGGAGCAGTTGTTCGCTCATGTAGTACTATGGTAAGTCAAGCTATTGGTAAAAACATTACAACTATTGAGGGTACTTCAGCCAGTCTTGAAGCTTTACGACAGGCATGGCGAAATAATAGTGTACCTCAATGTGGTTATTGTCAATCTGGTCAGTTGATTTCTGCAGCTGAATTATTAGACACCAATAACAACCCAACAGATGAAGATATAGACAATGCTATGAGTGGAAATATTTGTAGATGTGGAACCTATGTAAGAATCAAAAAGGCAATAAAAGAAGCAGTTGAACTTAAAAAACAAGTCTAAATGGAAAAGATAGAAATGAAACGACGAGATTTTGTAAAAGTACTTGGTTTGGCCTCCGGAGGTTTATTATTTGGATGTAATGTTTCTGCAGATAAAGTAGTAGTGAACACCCTAGAGAATGGAATCTCTTTTGTGCCAAATCTTTTTATTCAACTTCAGAAAGATGGGAAATTAACAATTGTTGTAGCCCGTTCAGAAATGGGTCAAGGTATTAGAACTTCTATGGCATCAGCTATAGCTGAAGATTTAGAGGCAGATTGGAAATATGTAACGGTGCAACAAGCAACAGGTGATTCAAAATTTGGAAATCAAAATACAGATGGCTCTAGAAGTATAAGAACCCTTTTGAAACCTATGCGAAAAATGGGGGCTATGGCACGAACCATTCTTGAGCAGGCAGCTGCAAAAAAATGGAACATACCTGTTTCAAATTGCAAAGCAGAAAATCATTTTGTAAAAAATAGCACAACAGGAGAGGAAATCTTTTTTGGTGATTTGGTAGAGGAAGCAAAAACTATTGCAATTCCGTCAGATGAAAATATTATATTAAAAGATAAAAAAGAGTTCAAATATATTGGTAAGAAAGTTATTCGTGGGATAGATATGGAAGATTTCCTTCATGGAAAAGCCAATTACGGATTAGATGCTCGATTGCCAAATATGAAATTTGCGTCAATAGCTCGAAGCCCAGTAACTTTTGGATCTGTAAAAAGTTATGACACTTCAGAAACTGTTGAAATAGACGGTGTAGAGCAGGTGGTTCAACTGGATAGATTAATTCCACCAGCTGGTCAGTTTTTCGGAATGTTAGGGGGAGTAGCTGTTATTGCAAATAATACTTGGTCTGCTTTTCAAGGAAAAAATAATTTGAATATTGAATGGGAATCAGGTTTGAATAAAACCTATGATTCTGAAAAGTTTAAAGAAAAATTAATTGGTAGAATTCAGAACAAATCAAAAGTAGTTCCGCCGTTTAAGGGTAATGTGGATAAGGCTTTTGAAAATGCAGATAAAGTAATTGAAGCCACGTATACAATGCCTCATTTAGTTCATGCACCAATGGAAGTACCAAATGCTTTAGCATGGGTTCGTGACGGTAAATGTGATGTTTGGGCGCCAGTTCAGGATCCGCAAACAGTGAGAGCAGAAATTGCTCATTTCTTTGGATTTGCAATTGAAGATATTACTATTAATGTAATGATGTTAGGTGGAGCCTTTGGTCGAAAATCAAAATCAGATTTTGTTGTAGAGGCTGTTGCATTATCTCAAAAAATTAATGCACCTGTTCAAGTTGTGTGGACTCGAGAAGATGATATACAGCATAGTTTTTATCATGCTCAAAATGCACAATATTTAAAAGGTTCATTAGATAAAAAAGGGAAAGTGACAGGTTGGCTTCACCGTGTGGCATTTCCTTCAATTACCTCTAGCTTTAAGCCTATGTCAAATTATATCGCTGGTTTTGAGTTAGGAATGGGTTTCACTAATAATCCTTATGATATTGAAAATATTCAAATAGAAAATGCCAAAGCAGAGTCTCATCTTCGAATAGGATGGTTGCGTTCGGTTTCTAATATTATTAGCGGGTTTGGAATCAATTCCTTTGTTGATGAATTGGCAATGGTATCAGGAAAAGATGCCATAGATTTTCGATTAGATTTATTAGGTAAAGATAAAGCCCCAACTGAAAAATCGCCTCACCCGTTCAATGTAGCACGACTGAAAAATGTATTATTAGAAGCAAAAAAACTATCAAAATGGGGTAGAGAATTACCTGAAGGCCACGGTTTAGGTGTTGCTATTCATTATAGTTTTTATAGTTACGTAGCAACGGTAGTTGAGGTATCTGTAAAAAGTGAAAAAGTGAAAGTTGAAAATATCTATTCTGTATTAGATTGTGGAATGTATGTGAATAGAGATGCTGTAATCAATCAAATGGAAGGTGCAGCAATTTTTGGGATGTCTATTACCATGTTTGGAAAAATATCAACAAAAGATGGGGTTGTAGAGCAAAGTAATTTTCATGATTATCAAATGACAAGAATGATAGATGCACCAAATATTCATGTTCATTTAGTAGACAATGAGGAAGATCCAACAGGAGTAGGAGAGCCTGGAGTTCCTCCAGTTTCAGCTGCAATTACAAATGCTATTTTTAATGCATCAGGAAAACGAGTAAGGTCTTTACCATTATCTGATCATGGAATGGTTTAGTACGCTATTTTGAAAAATAGATGTTATAAGTTTACTTCTTAAAATTTATATTCAGACAGTGATTTTGGAAATTTTTCTGGATTTGCAACTAGGTGATATCTAGGATCGTCAATATCTTCCTCAATTATTTGATGAAAAATTGGGCTAGCTTTATACAATAGTATTTTACAATCTGCACTAAGGTGTTTTAATTTGATTTTTTTTCCAGCATTTTGATATTTTTCAACCAATACAAAAATAGCTTCCAAAGCTGAGTGGTCAGAAACTCTAGATTCAACAAAATCAATCTCTACTGAGTTTGGATCATTTTTGACATCAAATTTTTCATTAAAAGCTGAAATACTTCCAAAGAATAATGGGCCCCATATTTCATATACTTTAGTACCATCTTCTCTGATTCGTTTTCTTGCTCTAATTCGCCTAGCATTTTCCCAAGAGAAAACTAAAGCACTAACAATTACTCCTGCAATAACAGCAATGGCTAGGTCAAAAATAACAGTTAGTCCAGAAACTAAAATTAATACAATAAGGTCTGCAACAGGAATCTTATTCATAATTCTAAAACTAGACCAAGCAAAAGTTCCAATAACTACCATAAACATTACTCCAACTAAGGCCGCAATAGGCACTTGTTCTATGTAGGAAGATGCAAAAAGTATAAAAATCAACAGCATTACTGCTGCGGTAATTCCAGACAAACGGCCTCTACCACCTCCTTTGATATTAATAATAGATTGTCCAATCATTGCACAACCTCCCATACCACCAAAAAATCCTGTAACAACATTAGCACTACCTTGAGCGATACATTCACGATTAGAATTTCCTCGTGTTTCTGTTAAGTCATCTACTAAATTAAGAGTCATTAGAGACTCTATTAATCCAATAGCTGCAAGTATTCCCGCATAAGGAAGAATAAACCAAAACGTATCTAAATTCATTGGAATTTTAGAGAAAGTATCTAATACTGGAACCGGAAACCCTCCTTTTAAACCTTCTCCACCACCATCTCTAATAAAAGAACCAACAGTTGCAACGTCTAAATTTGAAAATATAACAATTCCAGCTACAACTAAAATTGCAATTAATGCTTCAGGTAATTTTTTTGTAGCCTTTAACTTTGGTAAGCCCCACATAATGAACATGGTTAATCCAACCAGGCCAATCATCATATATAAGTTTTCACCTTCTAACCAAACTTTTTCGCCGCCTACAGTTGTTTTAAACATACCCAGTTGTGATAAGAAAATAACAATAGCCAATCCGTTTACAAATCCCATCATCACTGGATGTGGAATTAAACGAACAAATTTACCGAGTTTAAAAACTCCAGCTAGTATTTGAATGAGACCCATTAAAATTACAGTCAGAAAAAGATAGTAAAGGCCTAGGTTTTCACTTGGTGTTCCCATGGCATTCCCTTCACTCACCAAACTTACCATCACAACTGCTAATGCACCTGTGGCTCCAGAGATCATTCCAGGTCTTCCTCCAAAAATAGCGGTAATTAAGCCCACCATAAAAGCTGCATATAAACCAACTAAAGGGTCTACACCAGCAACAAAAGCAAAAGCTACTGCTTCTGGAACAAGTGCCAAAGCTACTGTAATTCCTGAAAGAACATCATTTTGTATATTTTTTACTCTTTTTCTAACGAAAGCATTCATATTTTTTAGTTCAGTTTTTTAGAAGTCGGCAAAGATAGAAGAATAAATGGAACGCACATAGCGTGATTTTACGAAATTATGGTATCAAAAAAGATCTATTTTAGTGCTCTTGATAATGCTTTTTGAAAACCAAATGAATATTTTGATAACTATTCTCTAGTGCTTTTAATGTCTCTTTTTTATTTTTAAATATTGCAATAGTTATTCCTTCTTCAAGTTGAGGAATTAACACTCCATCACTTTGTGTTTCCATTTCATACCAATGCGTTTCCTTTAAATTGTTTTGATTCTTGTGGTAGAAAATATGGTAAGTAGTAATTAAAAATTTATCTAAGGTTAGTTTAGAAACCCCACACTCTTCTTCAACTTCTCTAAGAGCTGTTTCTTTAATTTGTTCTCCTTTTTCAATTCTTCCTTTTGGTAAATCCCATTTACCACCCCTAAAAATGAATAAAAATTCTTTTCTTGAATTAAGTACTAAGCCACCAGCAGCAGTAATTAAATTAAAATTACTCTTAAAATCTGTCCAACATTCTTCAAGGTCTTCACAGAGTAAGATAAAGCCCTTGACTCTTCCGCCTTTAAGTTTATGGATAATTTCTGAAATGGTAATATTTTTATACTGTAGAATATTTAAATCACTTTCTTCAAAAGAGGAATCTATTAAGATAATAGGTCTTTCATTAATAAAAACTTTATACATTTGCCTACATGATTTTAAACAAAGATACAGCAAAAAAAACAGCAGAAGTTTTACTTAAAGTTAAAGCTATTAAGTTGAGTCCGTCAGATCCATTTAGATGGGCATCTGGTTGGAATTCTCCAATTTATTGTGATAATAGAGTGACGTTATCTTATCCCTCTGTTCGTGTGTTTATCAAAGAAGAAATTTCTAAAATAGTAGAGATCCAATATGGTAAGCCTGATGTTATAGCAGGTGTTGCTACTGGCGCTATTGCCATAGGTGTATTGGTGGCTCAAGAATTGGGTGTTCCCTTCATTTATGTGAGACCTGAGCCTAAAAGTCATGGTCGTAAAAACCAAATAGAAGGTCATTTAGAAAGTGGTCAAAATGTTGTTGTTATTGAAGATTTAATCAGTACTGGTAAAAGTAGTTTAAATGCTGTATCAGCATTAAAAGAAGCAGGAGCTGTTGTGAAAGGTATGGTAGCTATCTTCTCTTATGGATTTGATATTGCCTCAGATAATTTTAAAAATAGTAATGTTTCCCTTACTACCCTGAGTAATTATAAGTATCTGTTGGAACAAGCAATGGATAGTAAATATATCACTGAAAAAGAGTTAGAGGCATTGTCTGAATGGAGACAAGATCCCGAAAATTGGAAATCATAAAAAAAAATGAACATAGAAGGTAAAAAAGTATTGATAGCAAAATCTTCAAAAGAAGCTTATAATTTCTTTATGACTCTAGAGAATTTTGAATTGCTCATGCCTACAAGTACTGAAAAATTTGAAGTAGAGGGTGACTCATTTTTATTTGGATTAAAAGGAATGCCAGAAATAAGACTCGTTCTTGGAAATAGTGTAGAATATTCTAAGGTAAGTTTAGGAGCAGCTAGTAGTAAATTATCCTTTACATTGGAAGCTAATATACTTTCGGTTTCTGATAGTTCTAGTGAGGTTCAATTGCAATTTGATGGAGACTTTAATCCAATGATGGCAATGATGGTAAAAAAACCATTGACTAACTTTATAGATACGCTTACTGAAAATATTGCTAAACTTTAGCAAAAGAAATTTCCTTCAGTCCAAATTCACATATACTATTATCTTCAAGTTGTATTTGTAAATTTCCTTTAGTTGACACTCCGTTAATTATACCCATAAATAACTGGTTAGTTTTCTGATTCAAAAATGTAGTTGGAATTCCTTTTTTATATAAAGCTTGATGATACCTATTGTAGATTTGATTAAAATTTCCTAATTCAATACAAGAAATTTTTAAATTAATATGATCTATAATTTTATTCATTAACGTTTCAAGCTCTATATTTTTTTTTAAAATGATTTTTAAAGAGCTAGCGTTAATTAGACTTTTATGAAAGTTTTCTTGATTAACATTTAATCCAATTCCAACAATGGTATTCTTAATTCGTGAATGAGAGAATGTAGTTTCTATAAGAATTCCACAAATCTTCTTTTTATCTGACATAATGTCGTTTGGCCACTTAATGTATAAATTAGGTACATTATATTCCAAAAGTGTATCATAAATTGCTAATGAAACAGCAAAGTTTAGATATGCTTGATGTTCAATTTTAATTTTTTTTAAAGGGGTGAATAGGCTGAATGTTAGGTTTTTATAAGGTTCTGAAACCCAAGAATTATTCATTTGACCACGACCAGAAGTTTGATTGTTAGTCACAGCAACAGTAACTTCATCTAGTGAAGAATTTTGAGCCAATTCTTTTAAAAAAGAATTGGTAGAGTTGGTGGCATTAATTTTGATTATTCTCAAGTGTTAAAGAAAGTGTAAACTAATTAATTACTTCGCAATATACTCGCAAAAAAATAATAACTTTGTATTAAATAAAAAAAATTAATGGGAAAAAAACCAGTTAACACAGATGAGCTAATATCTGTTATCATAAAGGGTATTGATGATGTTAAGGGAGATGATATTCAATTACTGGATTTAAGAGAAATAGAAAACACTGTATGTGATTATTTTATTATTTGTTCAGGGACTTCAAATACTCAAGTAAACGCAATTACTGGTTCCATTCAGAAGCTTGTCAGTAAAGAACTAAAAGATAAACCCTGGCACGTAGAGGGACAAAATAATTCAGAATGGATTTTGATGGATTACGTTAACGTAGTAGTACATGTTTTTCAAAAGCATATAAGAGAATTTTACGATATAGAAAGCCTTTGGGGAGATGCTAAAATAACTGAAATCAATCCTGTTTAAAAAAAAATAGATGAGTGATAAAAATAAAAATTCAACACCTAATGTACCCAAATTTAAATTCAATATGTATTGGATTTACGGTGCAATTTTTGTTGTTCTAATAGGAGTTAGTTTTATAAATGAGTCTTCTTTTTCTACGAAAAAAATTTCAACGAATAGATTTTTTAAAATTTTAGAATCTAATGATGTAAATAAAATCCTAATTATAAATAAAAATATAGCTGAGGTATACATAAAAAAAGAAGCTGAAAAAAAGGATAAGTATAAGCAACAAGCTAATTCTCCTTTGTTCAGAAAAGGGTCGCCATTATTTCAATATGATTTTGGTGATTTGCAAAATTTTGAAAACAAATTAAATCAATATAAATCAACCAAAAACCTTGATTTTGACATAGACTCAGATTCTAGAGGTAGTTTTTTTGAATCTATTATTGGTTTTTTACCTTTCATATTACTAATTGCCATTTGGATTTTCTTCATGAGAAGAATGTCTGGTGGTGGTGGTGCTGGCGGCGGTGGCGGTCAAATTTTTAATATTGGAAAATCTAAAGCAAAACTATTTGATAAAGACACTAAAGTTAAAACAACTTTTGAAAATGTTGCTGGTTTAGAAGGGGCAAAAGAGGAAGTACAAGAAATTGTAGATTTCTTAAAAAACCCAGATAAATACACTGCTTTGGGTGGAAAAATACCAAAAGGAGCCCTATTAGTAGGACCTCCAGGTACAGGTAAAACATTATTGGCTAAGGCTGTAGCAGGTGAAGCTGAGGTGCCTTTTTTCTCATTATCCGGATCAGATTTTGTTGAGATGTTTGTAGGTGTTGGAGCCTCTAGGGTTCGAGACCTATTCAAACAGGCAGCACAAAAATCACCTTCAATAATTTTTATTGATGAAATTGATGCAATTGGTAGAGCTCGTGGAAAAAATAGTATGACTGGAGGTAATGATGAGCGTGAAAACACTTTAAACCAGTTATTAACTGAAATGGACGGTTTTGGTACAGACGTTAATGTTATTGTATTAGCTGCAACAAATAGAGCTGATGTTTTAGATTCTGCTCTTATGAGAGCTGGTCGTTTTGATAGACAAATCTACGTAGACTTACCAGACATTAAAGAACGAAAAGAAATTTTCGAAGTACATATAAAACCTTTGAAATTATCAGATGATGTTAATATTGAATTTTTAGCTCAACAAACACCTGGTTTTTCTGGTGCTGACATTGCTAACATGTGTAATGAAGCAGCATTGATTGCAGCACGAGGAGATAAAAAATCAATTCACCATCAAGACTTTTTAGATGCAGTAGACAGAATAGTTGGTGGTCTAGAAAAGAAAAATAAAGTGATTACTCCTAAGGAGAAAAAAACAATAGCTTTTCATGAAGCTGGACATGCTACTGTAAGTTGGATGTTAGAGCATGCCGCGCCTTTAGTTAAAGTAACAATAGTACCAAGAGGTCAAAGTTTAGGTGCCGCATGGTACCTTCCTGCGGAAAGGATGATCGTGCAGACAGAACAAATGCTGGATGAAATGTGTGCTACTCTGGGAGGGAGAGCTGCAGAGAAAATAATTTTCAATAAAATTTCAACAGGAGCATTAAGTGATCTTGAGAAAGTTACGAAACAAGCGAGAGCAATGGTAACTGTTTATGGTTTGAATGAAAAAGTTGGAAATTTAACTTATTATGATTCCTCAGGGAATGACGCTTTTGTGAAACCATATAGTGAAAATACAGCAAAAACGATTGATGAAGAAATTTCAAAAATGATAGAATTGCAGTATCAAAGAGCCATTGATATTCTTGACAAGAATAAAGAAAAGCTAACTGTTTTAGCTGAGCTTTTATTAGAAAAGGAAGTTATCTTTAAAGATGATTTAATTAAGATTTTTGGAGTAAGACCTTTCGAAGAAGAAGTTACTGATGCTTTTGAAGTAAAAGAAAAAAGCTCAAAAATAGCAGTTGAAGAGGAAGAAATAAAAGATACTAAAGAAGAAAAATAAAAATTAATTTTTAAATGAGTTTTTTAAAAAAATTATTTAAAAGTAAAGACCCTATTGCTGAAAATACTGATAAGAAACCAAAGGTTAAATTATCTTTGGACGATGCATTTGTTCATCATTTTATTTCCAAAGGAGGTAAGTTTCTTTACTGTGTCTCTGAAAAAGAGGTAATAAATAATTTAGATCAAATCATTTCTGAAAACAATTGGGATATCATTACTTGCTTTGATAAAAGCCTAAAAAACTTCCTTAAAAAATCAAGTGTTAACCTACAAGAAGATGTAGATACTTCAAAACCCTTTTTCACCTCTTGTGAGCATTTAATCTCTGACAATGGAGATATTTTGTTCTCATCTAACCAGTTGAGTACTCATAAACTTGCAACTTTATCAAGCGATTTTATTGTATTTGCAAGAACTAGTCAGTTTGTAAAAGATACTGGTGAAGGTTTAACAGGGATTAAAACCAATTGTAAAGATGGGAGTATACCAACCAATATTAGTGCAGTGAAAAAATACAGTTTAAATACTGATGACGATAATTTTTTAAATTATGGTAATAATAACTCCAAAAACCTATATTTGCTGCTTTTAGAAGATTTATAATATGACCAACCTTCTTAGAAGAGCTACCTCAGGATTTATTTATGCAGTACTTTTTATTACTGCCATAATGTATTCAAAAGAATCTTACATAATTCTTATCTCCTTTTTTGGTTTAATTTCTTTAAGAGAGTTTCTTAAATTATTAAAGTTTAATAATAGTGTTATTTATTTGCTTTTTGTTGGCTTAATTTTATTGCCTTACATACCAATTCACCCATTTTTTATAAAACTATTATTAGCTTTATCTCTTTCTGGATCTGTTCAGTTATTATTAAACCTTCTATTTAAAAGAAAGAAATATCCCTTAAATTCTATTCAGAAATTTGATATATGTATTCGTTATTTACTTTTTTCATTTACTTTCTTAATTCTTCTCCCTTTTGTGAACGGAGTGTATGAGCAGTCTGTCATTTTAACATTAATCATTCTTATCTGGGTGAATGATAGTTTTGCGTTTTTTGTTGGTAAGAACTTGGGAAAAAGGAAATTATTTGAAAGTGTATCTCCAAAAAAGACAGTTGAAGGTTTTTTTGGTGGTGTTTTATTTTCATTAATTACAGCCTTTATTCTTTCATATTTTTGTGATTTTTTATCTTTGACTAACTTGATCGTAATTTCATTAATAGCCGCTATTCTTGGAACTGCAGGAGACCTTGTTGAGTCAAAATTTAAAAGACAAGCTAACACTAAAGATAGTGGTAATATTATGCCAGGTCACGGAGGAATATTAGATCGTTTAGATAGTTTGTTGTTTGTGGCTCCCTTCGTATATTTGTACATCCATTATTTAATTTAAAAAAATGCTAAGTTTTCATAAAGAAGGTTATAAAATAATAGCTTTTACATTTCTATTTGTTTTATCAGGAATTTTATTGTCAGAGAAGTTCGTTGAATTAATCTGGTTACAAAAAGGAATTCAAATATTTTTGTTATTATTTTTAATCATTGTTTTACAGTTTTTCCGAAACCCTAAGAGAGTTACAAAAATAAATGATAATCAAATAATTGCTCCAGTAGATGGTAAGGTTGTGGTTATTGAGGAAGTTGAAGAACCCGAGTATTTTAAAGGGAAAAAACTTCAAGTTTCAATATTTATGTCTCCAATTAATGTTCATGTGACTAGATATGCTTTAAGTGGGCTGGTAAAGTATAGTAAATACCATCCTGGAAAATATTTAGTTGCTTGGCACCCAAAAGCATCAACTGAAAACGAAAGAACAACCATAGTAATAGAAAATAATACCTTTGGAGAGGTACTCTATCGTCAAATTGCAGGAGCATTAGCAAAAAGAATTGTAAACTATGCTGAAGAAGGCGAGAAAGTTGTTCAAGGAACTGATGCAGGATTTATTAAATTTGGGAGTAGGGTAGACCTTTATTTACCTTTAAATACTAATTTAGCTGTAAAAATCGGAGATAAAGTTAAAGGAGGAGAACAAGTAATAGCAGAAAAGTAATGAATGTAAGTTTAGATATAAAGTTTACAAAAGCGTTTAACGATTTATCTGAATTAGAAGAAAATTTAGCTCCCGATATCATGCTTAAATTATATGCCTACTATAAACAAGCAGTCATAGGTAATACATTTTCCTATGGAGGAGAAGTTGATGTAAGAGATGCTTTTAAATTTAATGCATGGACACAATTAAATGGTATGACTCAAGAAAACGCAAAAAAACAATACATAAAACTTGTAAAAAATATTTTAAATAATCAACTTAAATAATTCTCATGAAAAACCTAACAAAGCTAGTATGTGCTCTTTTACTAACTCAGTTTTTAGCTTGTAGCACTGAAAAAAAAGAAGATAAAAATTCAACGAAAACAGAAAAAGAAACCACTGCAGCATATGTGTTAAATGAAGCAACAAATTCAGTTCAATGGACTGCTTACAAAACCACAGAAAAAGTTCCTGTAAAAGGAAAATTCACACAAGTTAATATCACTTCCGGTGGTGAAGGGAATTCTGTAAAGGATGCTATTCATAATGCAGAGTTTTCAATACCTATTACTAGTATTTTTACCTCTGATTCTAGTAGAGATTATAAGATTAGAAAATTCTTTTTTGGTGTTATGGAGAATACAAAACTTTTGTCTGGTAAATTAGTAATAGAAAATGACTCTCTAGGTTATGCAGACATAACGATGAATGGAATTACAGATAAATTACCTTTTACTTATCTCATTGATGACAAGAAATTTTCAATGGCTACTAAAATGGATGTATTAAATTGGAATGCTAAGTCTTCTTTAGATTCTTTAAATTTAATTTGTAAAGAACTTCATAAAGGCTTGGATGGAATCAGTAAAACTTGGTCTGAGGTAGCTATAAATATTACTTCAACTTTTTAAATAATATTTTTTCTAAACAGGAAACCCACTATAATTAGTGGGTTTTTTATTTAAATTTGATATAATCGATTTCAAATTCAAAATCACCATATTTTTTTTCATCTGTGATGAATCCAATTCTGACAATTTCTTTCATCGTTTCTTTTTTTAATGTTTCATTCATAGGTTTACCAAAATAATGCTTTCTCAAATCTGAAAGTTTTATTGTTCTTGTGATCCATTTGGATGAAGTTTCACTGAGGTTTATTTTATAATTAGGAATATACCATCTTCGACTCACAGCAATTGTAAAAGCTAATGAAATACCAACAGACCTATAACGCATTTCAATTTCATTGTACATGGAAATGTTTTTGTCTGAAAAAGAATGACGTAATGATGAGAAACCACCATTATTATCTAAGGATACTTTCCCTTTAAATAACATACTGTTTGCAGTCAGTTTTTTGGTTCCTTTAGACAAGCCTCCCATAACTCCATCATTAACAACTCTCCAATATTTTCCTTCCTTTTCTTTTCCAAAGTCTATTTTAATTGTGTTTTGTGTGGTTAGAGAATAAAGTAAGAGAATGATAAGTTGTATTTTCATAGTAGATTTTTAAGTGCTTTTTTTAAATCTTCAAACTTAAATTTAAAACCAGCTTGTTTTATTTTTTCTGCAGAAACTCTATTACCATTTAAAATAATTGAAGACATTTCACCTAAAGCTATTTTTAGTAAAACCTTTGGGGCCATAAATGGTATGAATGGTTTCTTAACTATTTTTGAGAGTACTTTTGAAAAAGAAAAATTTGTTATATGCTCGGTAGATACAGCATTATAAACTCCTTGAAATTTATTATCTTCAATTCCTTTTATATACAACTCACATAAATCATCTATATGGATCCATGGCATAAACTGTTTGCCATTTCCTATAGAGGTTATTACAGGTGTTGTCATTTTTTCGAGGGCGCCTCCTTCTTTTGATAAAACAATTCCTGTTCTAAGTATTACTGTTCTTATTTTTAGATGTTCAAATTGATTAATTGCTTTCTCCCAAAGCTCACAAACATTAGAAAGAAAATCATTACCTGCCTTATTTGTTTCTTTAAAAATTTTGTCTGTTGTTGTTGAGCCATAGTAGCCTGTGGCTGAAGCGGCAACGAAACTTTTTAAAGGAACTTCTAGTCTTTTTACAGTGTCATACAGTAAATTTGTTGAATCTACTCTACTATCTAGGATTTCATTTTTTCTTTTATTAGTCCATCTTTTATTAGCAACTCCTGCACCAGTGAGGTGAATGATATGATTTACCCCATTAAAGGCCGAATCATCTATTGTATTTTGATCAATATTCCAAAGGAAGGTTGGAAATGAATTTTTAGGATTACTTTCTCTACTTAAAAGACGAACCTTATATCCTTTAGATTTTAATAAACCTGATAAATGTCTGCCAATAAGACCTGTACCTCCAGATATAAGTATAGTATTCATAGTGTAAAAATACAAAAACCTAGATTTAATTTCAATTCAGGATTTTTAAATATTAGTTAAAAAAAATAATATTTTTTATATGTGTTCCGAAAAGAGTTATTGAATAGATTTGTGTGAAAGTCTAATTTTTGTTTTTTAAATTTTGTGAAAGGATTGTTAATCTTTAATAACGAATAGTTTAAAGTCTTATTTTTGTATTTCTATGAATAAAATATTTAAAAAAGGATTTAAATTTAGCTCTTTTACGGCTCCTTATCAGACTCCATTCGATAAATTACTTGAGATTTTCAAAGAAATTATTACCTACACATCTGGAGATTTTGACGAAGCTATCGAATGGTTAAGACAGTTAGACATTGAGTATAAGTTGACTGATCATAATTATACAATAGATGATTTCATAGAAGACTTAAAAGCAAAAGGGTACATTAAAGAAGAAATAGATTTAGATTCTGGTGATGGGAAAATTTCTATCACTGCAAAAACTGAAAGAGCAATAAGACAACAGGCTTTAAATCAGATATTTGGTAAAATTAAAAGAAGAGGGTCAGGTAATCATAAAAGTAAAGGTTATGGATTGGGAGACGAACATACGGGTGACTTTAGAAATTATCAGTTTGGAGATTCTCTAGATAAAGTTTCAATGACAGAAAGTTTACGAAACGCACAAATTAATCATGGTATAGCTAACTTTAATTTAACAGAAGATGACCTTGTGGTTGAAGAAACCATGCATAAAGCTCAAATGAGTACTGTTTTAATGATAGATATCAGCCATTCTATGATATTATATGGAGAGGATAGAATTACGCCAGCAAAAAAAGTAGCTATGGCTTTGGCAGAACTTATTACCACCAGATATCCTAAAGACACCTTAGATATTTTAGTTTTTGGAAATGATTCATGGATCATAGATATCAAAGACCTACCCTACTTAAAAGTGGGGCCTTACCATACAAACACAGTTGCGGGTCTTCAATTAGCAATGGATGTGTTGAGAAGAAAAAGAAATACGAATAAGCAGATTTTTATGATAACTGATGGAAAACCAAGTTGCATAAGAATGCCAGATGGTCAATATTATAAAAATAGTAATGGTTTAGATTCTTTTATAACTAAGAAATGTTATGCGATGGCTCAACAAGCAAGACGGCTTCATATTCCTATCACAACATTCATGATTGCTCAAGATAGTTATTTGATGCAATTTGTAAGAGAATTTACCAAAGCAAATCAAGGAAAGGCATTTTATACAGGAATTAAAGGCTTAGGAGAAATGATTTTTGAAGATTACGAAACCAACAGAAAAAAAAGAATTAAAGGCTAATATGAATATTACAACCATACAAACACTAGGAGCGTTAAAAGAAACAGGATACCAACCCAAATCTATCAAAGATGAGTTGCGAGATAATTTAATAAATAAAATTAAAAATAAAGAAACAATATTTACTGGAGTTCACGGATATGAAAATACTGTAATTCCAGAATTAGAAAGAGCAATTTTATCAAGACATAATATTAATTTTTTAGGATTACGAGGTCAAGCAAAAACACGCTTGGCTAGATTAATGGTTAATTTATTAGACGAATATATACCTGTAATAAAAGGCTCTGAAATTAATGATGACCCCTTACAACCTATTTCTCGATTTGCAGTAGAATTAATTAAGCAAAAAAAAGATGAAACACCTATTGTTTGGTTACATAGAAATGATCGTTTTTCAGAAAAGCTAGCAACACCAGATGTTACAGTTGCAGATATTATTGGCGATGTAGATCCTATAAAAGCTGCTAATTTAAAGTTGAGTTATGCAGATGATCGTGTAATCCATTATGGAATGATTCCTAGAGCTAATCGATGTATTTTTGTAATTAATGAATTACCCGACTTACAAGCAAGAATTCAAGTAGCTTTATTTAATATTTTACAAGAAGGAGATATACAAATTAGAGGTTTTAAATTGAGGTTACCTTTAGACATGCAATTTATTTTTACGGCCAATCCAGAAGATTACACAAATAGAGGAAGTATTGTAACTCCTTTAAAAGACAGAATAGGTTCTCAAATATTAACACACTACCCCGAAACAATTGAGATTGCTAAAACAATTACTTCTCAAGAAGCCGCTTTAGATAGCAGACAATCTTCGACTATTTTTATTCCTGAATTGGCTAAAGATATTCTGGAACAAATTATATTCGAAGCTCGAAAAAGTGAATATGTAGATGTTAAAAGTGGTGTTAGCGCTAGATTAAGTATCACTGCTTTTGAGAATTTAGTAAGTACTGCAGAAAGACGTTTATTAAATTCTGGTGATCCTAAAACTGTAATACGGATGAGTGATTTTACTGGTATTATTCCCGCCATAACTGGTAAAATAGAACTCGTTTATGAAGGTGAACAAGAAGGGGCCTATAATGTAGCACTTACATTACTAGGTAGTGCGATTAAAACTTTGTATTCAAAAATTTTCCCTAAAATAGAAAAGATTGAAAAACAAGGTGTTGAAACATCATATGATGATATTGTTTCTTGGTTTTTTAATACGAGTGATGATTTTGAAATATTAGATGATATTCTTGAAAAAGACTATAGATCAATTCTTAAAAAAGTAAAACCATTATCAGAATTTGTGAAAAAACACAAAGGAGATGTACTTTCTGATGAATTGTGCTTTTGGCAAGAATTTGTTTTATGGTCATTGGTTGAGCACAAAAAACTTAGTAAATATAGATATGCTGAAGGAACTCAATTTAAAGATCCATATGGTAGTTTTATTAGTGGATTATAATTAAAAAATATTATCGACTTCTTCTTCCCATTCGATTATTTCGCATTTCTACCATTTTTTTTCTAATGTTGGAGGTGTATTCGTTTTTTGTAATATTCTCCCCTTTTTCTGGAGCTGAGATGGTTATGTTTTCTTTTGGGTTTAAAACAATTTCCGAACACAATAAAGTTGTATTTCCTGCACTTACTTCCAATATTAACCCGGGAAGACCTCCGTATTCTGCAGGGCCTTGGGCAATAGGAATTTGAGGGGTATACCAAGCTTCAATAACAATTAAGGACTCCTCAGTTTGTGTTGTTTCATCAGATTTTTTTCTAAGGTCACCCCAAGAAAAATCAAACCAATTTAAATCAGACTTTGGTATCATCGCTGCAGCTTTATAACAGGTATAATTCCCAATAGTTTTTGTTTCTGTTCCTAAATTCCATTTAATTTTCAATAATTGATCTTTAACTAAAAATCGTTTGCCATAAAATTCTTGACTCTGTGTTAATTCATTTTTTTTAATATTTTTATACATATCACCCCTAGAGAAATACCCTCCCCAAGAGTCTGTAGCACCAGAAATTGCATCAATTTTTTCTTCTTCTACAAATGTAGATTCTTGCATATTAAAACTTAGGATATATTTTTTTTCTAATCTATTCTTTAGACGATTTTGTATTTGTTTTTTTTGAGCTTCACTCATTCTAGCTCCCCAATTTCCAAGTTCCATTTTTGATTTAGAGAAATAATATGCTTTACCTTGAAACCTTTGAGCACTTAACTGTGTTGTGAAAAAGAATATAAAGAGGAGAGTTAATGTTCTATTGACGGATAATTTCATGATTGTCTTTTCATTAAAACTAAACAAAAAATGAGTAAAGATTTATTGGTTTTGTTTTTTTAGGAAAAGATTAACACCATTTTAAAGTGTTATAAATCGTGTAAATAATTTATTTTCAGTGAATTATATTATTGTCGAAGTCGTAAATATCTGTATTTAACGATGGTTTTTTTTCTTGTGTTTAGAAAAAAATAGAGTACAATTCTTAAACTCAATAAAATTAATATTATTTTTTCAATTTTATAGTTCCAAACATATTTGCATCAATCCATCCACGGTTTTTATTATCTCCTTCAACAATAACAGAGCCAAAAAAGTTTTCTCGAAGTTCACTTTGATCGTTATCACAATAGGCAATTGCAAATCCAATTTTTTTATTGGAAAATAAATTTAAAGCTGTTTGATCTCCATTTAAAGTATATGTATCTGGGAAAAGATAAATTTTAAATTCCCATACTGTTGTATTAGAACGTCCAATAGTCATCTTAGAATCAATATGACTATTGAAAAGCTTGGGTATATCTTTTGCATCTAAATCTACTACATCGCCATTCAAACCAACATGATAAGCAAATGCATTATGATTAAATTGATGATTACCACCACTATTATCCTCATCTATAAATATTTCTACACAATCATCATCCCACCATCGCTCCAAGGGGTTCTTAATTTTATCAACTAAAAAATCATCCTTAATTTCTACTAAAACATATAAAGCCTCTTTAGACCAAGATAGTTTATACCTCCCTGTAAAATCTGAAGAATCTACTTGTTCTCCTAACCATACCTGATTAATGGGGTGCCATGAAGATTTTTTCCAAGTTTTTTCATTTGCGATTCCATCGATAAGGATAGTATCTATA
>Ga0206126_10000458_pt1 | contig 53754 bp, 43 predicted proteins | sample Helgoland_Spring_5_FD_148621 | JGI IMG/M metagenome (GOLD analysis project Ga0206126, IMG submission 148621) | Pelagic subsurface seawater microbial communities from Kabeltonne, Helgoland, North Sea - Helgoland_Spring_Bloom_20160412_1 | ecosystem: Environmental > Aquatic > Marine > Epipelagic ...
AACAGAGAAGTTAAGCCCATCTGCGCAGATGGTACTGCCTATTGGTGGGAGAGTATGTCGTCGCCTTCTTCAAAACCCTTTATAGAAATGTAAAGGGTTTTTTTATGATGTTATCTGAAGGGTCGATTTATTATCTACTGCATGTTTTTTATTTACATATTAATTGAAAATTAAATTCATTAGCCATCAGAAGTTCTTAAATTTATATTAATTATTTTAAATATATGTTCAATTTTATAGCCCTTGAGGAACGTCTTAATGTTATAACACACGCTATAGGTGTATTATTAAGTGTTCTAATTACTTTTTATTTTTTTAATAATTTTACTTTTGATCAACCTAGAATCTATATAGGCCTTGGTGTTTACTGTTTTTCATTGATTTTTTTATTTTCTTCATCAACAATTTATCATGCAGTTTCTGGGCAAACTAAATTTATATGGCGTAAAATTGATCACATTGCTATTTTGTTCTTGATTGCTGGATCCTATACTCCAGTAACGCTTACTGTTCTTCACGATACTTCAGGATTATTTATTCTCACAGGAGTATGGAGTATAGCCGCTGTAGGTTTTGTTTTTAAACTTTTCTTCACAGGAAGATTCGAACACCTTTCGTTAATTATGTATTTAGGAATGGGTTGGTTTATTGTGTTCTACAGTAAGACCGTTTTAGAAGTTTTTTCTTCTACAGCACTATTTCATTTAGTACTTGGGGGTCTTTTTTATACTTGTGGAGTATTCTTTTATAAATGGGAAAGTTTAAAAGAATCACATGCGATTTGGCATATTTTTGTATTGTTAGGTGCTTTTTTTCATGCTTTTATGATTCGAGAATTTCTTTTAATTTCAAGTACTATTATTTAGAGACTCTGTAATTGATGGCTATTAAGAATTCATAAATGGTATGGTTGGTGTAATATTCTTTAAAAATCAGCTTAGAGAAAAGCTGCAATAACTATCCCAGTTAGAATGACAATAAACTTTCGAAAATTAAAGACATGTCCGGCGGAACTTTCAAAAAGAATGGTTGTTGAGATGTGTAATAAAATCCCCACAACAATTGCATCTATAATCGTTGTTATAGACTCATAATTCAAAAGGGTTTCTTTTACTATTTCTCCAAGCGGAGTCATGATTGCGAAAATAAATAAAGCAATTACCTTTTTATGCTTTTGCGTTTTTATTTCCCATAGCAACAGGGTTATTACCATGGCAATAGGAAGCTTGTGGATAATTATTCCAATTAATAATTCAGGCTGATTAGAAAGTGGCATTCCTTCCATAAAGGCATGTATACAAAGACTTCCAATTAGAATCCAGGGTATTTTTTTACTGTTGTTATTATGAGTATGACCATGTTCTGTACCCTTAGAAAATAATTCTAATAAGATCTGAAAAACAATTCCTACCATAATCCAAATGCCAGGGTTGGTGTCTGAATTTTGAAAAAGATGTGGTAATAAATTTATTACTATTATCGATAAAAGAAAGGAACCACTAAAAGCTAAAATTAACTTGACACCAAAAATTTCTTTAGGGCGAAAATATAAAGCAATTGCCGCACCTAAATAAACTGCAAAAAAAGGTAATAATAGAGTGAGTTGCATAATGTAATTTTGAAGGTGTCAATTCCTTCGTTTATTGGACAAAATTAAGCTATTTTTGATGGCAATTAAAAGGGGTATGGAAGATAATTTTAAAATGCTAGCTAAAACATTCTATGGAATGGAAGAATTGTTGGCAGAAGAGCTTAAAAATTTAGGAGCCCAGGACATTGAAAAGGGAAATCGAATTGTTCACTTTGTTGGTGACAAAGGGTTTATGTATAAAGCTAATATGTCTTTACGAACTGCATTGAAAATATTAAAACCAATTCATACGGCACGAGTAACTAATGAACATGAACTATACAATATGGTTTATGATTTCCCGTGGGAAGAATACCTTAGCCATGAAAATTCACTTGCTATTGATAGTGTAGTTTTTGGGGATAATTTCACTCATTCACTCTATGTTTCGCAAAAAGCTAAAGATGCTATTGTAGACCGTTTTCGTGAAAATACAGGTGAACGTCCTGATGTGAATTTGGATCATCCTGATGTTCGAATTAACATTCATATAGATTTAGATCAATGTACAATTTCCTTAGACAGTTCAGGGAGTTCATTACACCATAGAGGATATAGAACCGCTACAAACATTGCTCCTTTAAACGAAGTTTTAGCTGCTGGTATAATATTATTGTCAGGTTGGGATCAAACCGTAGATTTTTTGGATCCAATGTGCGGTAGTGGTACAATACTAATAGAAGCAGCCATGATGGCATGTAATATTCCAGCAAACATTAATAGAAAAGAATTTGCTTTTGAAAAATGGAACGATTGGGACGAAGAATTGTTTTATAAAATAGAAGAAGCGCAGATAAGTAAAATTAGAGGTCTAGCAGGAACTATTTCAGGTTTTGATAAAGCACCTTCAGCAATTGAAAAAGCTCGAGAGAACATTAAAAACGCCAATTTAGAAGAATTTATAACTATAGAAAAAAATAATTTTCTTTATGCTGATAAAGAAACAGACCGCCCCTTACACCTATTATCTAATCCGCCTTATGGAGAGCGTTTAGAAGGTAATATGAATCAATTTTATTCAGAAATTGGAGATACGCTAAAGCAAAAGTATCAAGATACTCAGGCATGGATGATTAGTGCAAACATGGAAGCTCTAAAGCATGTGGGTTTAAGACCTTCTCGTAAAATAAAGTTGTTCAATGGAAAGTTAGAAACCAGGTTATCGCTTTACTCGATTTACAAGGGTACAAAAAAAACACATAAACTAAACCAGGAAGAATCATGAATGTGAATACAAAATCTTTGTTGCTTAACCTTTTTTGCTTTGGAGTTTTGTTTTTACTTATAAAGACTGTTATAGGAACACTAATTACTCTATCTTATATACCACTGATAGTTTTTTCGGCTTTACTAGCCAGTATTTTCTCTCCAAAATTTTTAGTAGAAAAGGGAAAGTTATTTATGAAATTACCCTTAGTTAAAAAGCCTCGGGAACTTTAGATTTTCTGAAACGAAAAGGAAGAGAATAGGTTAGGGTGTAGTTAAAACTTGCTCCAAAATTATTTTCATCCGTTACCTTATTAAACCCTGGTACATAAAGATTTCCAAAATTTTCAGGTTGTGGATTTGTAATCATCCTGTTCATTCGTAAGCTAATTCCTAAATACAGTTTAGAATTTAGTTCTATTTTGGTTCCAAACACAAATTCAAGCCACCCTGCGCTTAGCGTTTCTCTTTCCCCGATAGCAAAACCAGTTGAAGTTCTTGGAGTATCCCAATAATGATGAGTAATGTATACTAAATAGTTGTTTAGCTTTTGCGTATGGATACTTCTACCATAACGCATTCCAACATAAACATCATTATTCATTCCCGTCCAGTTTTTATACATATTGTAGTCGAAACCGATTTTTATGTAACTCCCAGACGATGTAAAGTTTAGTTCTTGAGCATCTGTTGTTTTTTTCTCGCTACCTATTTCTGCCGCTATATAAATGTTTTCTTTAATTTTTAAATCTCCAACAATTTCAAGCCCTTGATATGTATCATCAAACTGAGACCGTATGGGTTTGTATAGATCAATTCCAGCTCGTAAAGCATAGGTTATTGGCTCTTTACTTTTTTCAGTTTGTATTTCTTCTTTTTCTTGAGCTATTGTAAACCAACTCAAAAACAAGCAGCTAATGATAAATAGCCAGGTGCGATTGTTGTTCATTGGATACAGTGTCAATTAATATTTCAAAAGATTCTAACCATACGGGAGTGTTGGTTGGAAACGATATAGCATTTTGTTCTAAGATAAAATTAGCACGATAGCCGCAAGATCGATTAAGATATCTGTCGTAACGCCTGTAATTAAATTGAAGCGTGTCTGCAACTGTTAAACTAGCTGTGCTGGAAGGTAATATAAAAGCATATTGTGTGAATGCCTCTTGTGTATTTAAGGGTATGGTTAAAGAGTCTGTATTTAATGTCATCAGAGGTTCTTCTTGTCCAACGCCCTGTATAATTATATTGTTTGCAGCTTTAAATGTAGTTCTATTGTCCTTATCATAAAGACGAACAACAAGTCTAGGTGAGCTAGGAGTTTCTACAAGACATATATCGTCTTTTTCACAACTAGAAATTAGTATGCAAAAGAGGAGGAAGAATAAGAAAGGAGCTGATAAATTTTTAATCATATCTTTTCCAAAAGTACAACATTTTCTACATGATGTGTTTGCGGAAACATGTCTACAGCTTGAGAAGCAATTACACGATAGTTCTCTTTCATTAAAGATAGATCTCGAGCCTGTGTTGCACTGTTACAACTGACGTAAACGATACGTTTCGGGTTAAGGTCAAGTAGTTGTTTTACCACACCCTTATGCATTCCGTCACGAGGAGGGTCGGTTATTACTACGGAAGCCTTTCCGTGACGAGTAATGAAATCTTCAGTAAAAATATCTTTCATGTCTCCGGTTTCAAAAAACACATTGTCGATTTTGTTATGAATGGCATTAGTTTTAGCTGCATCAATAGAATCAGGAACGACATCTACTCCGACTACTTTCAGAGCGTTTTGAGCTACAAACTGAGCAATTGTTCCCGTTCCAGTATAAAGGTCATATACCAATTCATCGCCTTTTAAATCGGCTAATTCACGAACTACTTTATAAAGCTCATAAGCTTGAAGTGAGTTGGTTTGATAAAATGATTTTGCTGTTATTTTGAATTGAAGGTCTTCCATAACTTCTGTTATGAAATCTTGACCTTTATAACAAACTATTTCTTGATCGTAAATTGTGTCGTTTGCTTTACCATTGATAACATATTGAATTGAAGTCAGGTTTGGGAATTCAGTTGCAACGGTATCCAACAAGGGGAATAAAATTGCATCTTCTTTATGAAAAATTTGAAGCACAATCATTACTTCGTCGGTAGAAGTAGTCCTGATCATTAAACTACGTAAAAATCCAACTTGATTTTTAGGGTCAAAAAATGTTAACTCATTTTTATTTGCATACGATCGAACAAAATTACGAATAGCATTAGAAGGATCCGCTTGAAGATGACACTTGTCTACATCAACTATTTTGTCCCACATTCCAGGTTTATGAAAGCCCAAAGCATTTTGGTTAATTTCAATTCCAGAATCTACCTCTTCTTTAGTAAGCCAACGTTGATTAGAAAAAGAGAATTCCATTTTGTTTCGGTACCAATACGGATTTTCTACAGCAAGTATGGGTTTAAGTTCGGGCAGGTCTAGTTTGCCAATGCGTTTTAGATTTTCAGTAACTTCCTTTTGTTTAAAAATTAGCTGTGCATCATATTTCATGTGTTGCCATTTACAACCGCCACAAACTCCAAAGTGTTCACAAACTGGCTCTGTTCGATGTTCTGATAGGGTATGAAACTTTACAATATTACCTTCATAAAATCCTTTTCTCTTTTTATAGGTACTAATATCTACAACATCTCCGGGTACTCCGCTGCTCAAAAAAATGATTGCTCCTTCGCCTGTTTTAGCGACAGTTTTGCCCTTAGAAGCCGTGTCGACAACTTTTACTCCTTCAAATAAATGATTTTTACTACGTCTTCCCATGGAGCAAAAATAAGGTTTTATAAATCGTTTTGGCAATAGAATTATTCATCAAGATTTAATTTTTTTTATTAGATTAATTGTAAGTTTGTCTTGGATGATTTCTCTCCCTAACATATAAGAAGGAATTTATATTAAAATTTTTAAATACTTTAATATGGAATCTACAATCCAAAAAAACTCACTGTACCATCTCGATTTAGAAAAAAAACACGGAGCCCACGATTATCATCCTTTACCAGTTGTTTTAGCTAAAGGTAAAGGCATTTATTTATGGGACGTTGAAGGAAAACAATATTATGATTTTCTATCGGCTTATTCTGCCGTTAATCAGGGACATTGTCATCCAGAAATTATTAAGACAATAAATGAACAAGCTTCGACCTTAACTTTGACTTCCAGGGCATTTCATAATAACCGCTTGGGAGAATATCTTGAGTTCACAACAGAATATTTCGGTTTCGAAAGCTTACTTCCAATGAATACGGGAGCAGAGGGAGTTGAAACAGCAATAAAAATAACCCGTAAATGGGGATATACTATAAAAGGAATTCCAGAAGGTCACGCTCAGATTATAGTATGCGACAACAACTTCCATGGAAGAACAACAACTATTATTTCTTTTTCTTCCGATGCAGGATCAAAAGATCATTTTGGACCCCATACAGGTGGGTTCATCCACATACCATATAACGACACAGTTGCTCTAGAAAAAGCGCTTCAAGAAAATCCTAATGTAGCTGGATTTTTAGTAGAACCAATTCAAGGTGAAGCTGGTGTTTATACTCCAGACGATGATTTCATAGCAAAAGCAAAGGCTGCTTGTACAAAACATAATGTATTGTTTGTGGCCGATGAAATTCAAACAGGAATTGGACGAACAGGAGCTCTATTGGCTGTTTGTGGAAATTGCTCTTGTGAGGCTCATTGTGAAAGACAAGAAGCAACTTATGTCCGTCCCGATTTATTGATTTTAGGAAAAGCATTGAGTGGGGGAGTTTACCCAGTTTCTGCCGTACTAGCAGACCGAGCCATTATGGACGTAATTCAGCCGGGGCAGCATGGAAGTACTTTTGGAGGTAACCCAATGGGATCTCTTGTAGCTCAAACTGCATTGCAGGTTATTAAAGACGAAAAATTAACTCAAAATGCTCGTGAATTAGGTCATTTTTTCAGAGCTCAAATGAATCAATATATTCAAAAGAGTAAAATTGTTAACTTAGTTCGGGGAAGAGGCTTACTTAATGCGATTTTAATTAACGATAAAGAAGACAGTAAAACTGCTTGGAATATATGTTTACGTCTAAGAGATCAAGGTCTATTAGCTAAACCAACCCACGGTAATATAATTCGTTTTGCTCCACCTCTTGTAATAACTAAAGATCAATTAGTAGATTGTATTCGAATTATAACCTCAGTTCTTGAAGAATTTGAACCACAAAATCCTTAATCTGATTACAAGTATAGCTCATGGAAAGAAGTGTTTATTTTGATAATGCGGCCACAACACCAATAAGAAAGGAAGTTATTGAGTCCATGCACTCAGTGTTGTTAGATACTTACGGAAACCCTTCTTCATCGCATTCTTTTGGAAGGTCTGCAAAGACACAAATTGAGACTGCTAGAAAAAACATTGCCAATCACTTTAATGCGAACCCACAGGAAATTATTTTCACTTCTGGCGGAACCGAGTCTGATAATATGTTGATTCGTTGTTCAGTTCAAGATTTGGGAGTAGAAACGGTTATTACTTCTCGGATAGAACACCATGCTATTTTACATGCAGTTGAGTTTTTAGCACAAAATAAACTAGCACAAGTCTTTTATGTCAAAACCGATACAGAGGGTGTTGTTGATTATAATGATTTAGCACATTTATTAGCTGCAGATGACTCTAAGAAACTTGTTAGTCTGATGCACATTAATAATGAAATCGGAAGTATTTTGGATTTAGAGCGTGTTTCTAATTTGTGCAAAATTCACAACGCATTGTTTCACTCAGATGCTGTTCAGGGTGTTGGTCATTACGCTATAGATTTAGAAAAAATTCATATAGATTTTTTGTCAGCCTCCGCACATAAATTTCATGGTCCAAAAGGAGTTGGCTTTTCGTTTGTTAGAAAAAATTCGGGTTTAAATCCGTTTATATTAGGTGGTTCTCAAGAGCGCGGACTCAGAGCAGGTACAGAATCTGTTCATAATATTGTAGGAATGGCAAAAGCTCTTGAAATTGCCTACTTGAATTTAGATGAAGAACAAGGCTACCTCAAAAGGATCAAGCAATATGCTGTAAACGAATTAAAAGCAGCGTTTCCAGACATTCACTTTAACGGATGTTGCTCTGACCTAGACCGCAGTACTTGTACCCTTGTAAATGTTGCAATACCAGTTCCTGAAGATAAAGCTTCACTTTTAAATTTTCATTTGGACCTCAAAGGGATAGCTTGCTCAAAAGGAAGCGCTTGTCAGTCAGGGAGTGCAAAAGGTTCGCATGTTCTAGAAGAAGTTGTGCCAGAAGAATTTAAAAGCAGACCTTCTATTCGTTTTTCTTTTTCGATATTCAATACAATCGATGAAATTGATTATTTAGTTCAAACCCTTTCTTCTTTTGTAGAAGGGCACTAAGCTTATTTCTTAGGTTTTCTAAAGAGTGTTGTTTCATAAAAACTTTGATTGCCCTGCTGATCTTCCACTTCTAGTTTAAAGTCTAATTGCACCTCTTCAAATTTAAGATCATCAAAGTTGTAAATTATAGTTTTGTTTTTAGGTTCGTGTTCCAGTAAAATCCATTTTCCGTTTATAGTTCCTTTGTATTTTTTAATACCTGAAAAATCATCTTCAATTTTAAGTTTGAGATAAGAGTAGTTACTGAGCCATTGTTTTGGCTTAAAATTAAGCGGATAAATTTTAGGAGCAAGGGTGTCTTGGGCAAGAACATATTCTCCAGAAGTCCCCCCTTTTGCAATTAATTTCCCTTCTTCAAACTTGGTGTAAACATATTCTGGCTTTCCTTTTTTGTCAAGTCGAGCAATACTCCACGAGTTATTATAAAGGGAATCTGTTTTTGGAGCGTCAAATTGAATCGTAAAAGGATTTTGAAGTGCATATTCCTTAGAGTCTATAATAAGACTGTCTTTGGTCGCTCTGATTTTAAAATCTACAGTTTCAAAAAAGGTATTCTTAGGTAAATAAACTTCTTTATTTTCTAATTTAAAAAGATAATCCAAATCAGTTTTAACAAAATTAGAAGAAACATTATCTTCCTTTTTGAGCTTAGCTAGTTCGTCTTTTCCTTCAATATAGCTTTCAACATACGTTTTATTTCCATGGAAATCTTCTAGGGTTATTTTTAATTGATACGATCGTCCTGCTTCAATATTTAAAATGCCGTTTGCAGCTTCTTTAGACAAAAAACTAAACCCGTAGGGGAGGTCTCGGAATAGTTTTTGAATCCGAATGCCTTCATTAACATAGGTTGCATAATCGATTAATGTACTGATGTACTTACCATCGTCGAAACTAATACGATCCATGGCGTATTGGATCATTTCTTTTCCGTTGAGACGGACAGAAACCTTATAAACCCCATTTTTATTATAACTCAAATCTTGACGGTCATACATTCGAATACCAACTCCATTTTTTCCAGACCAGGAAAGGTTTTCTGTGGAATAAGTGCTGTCATTTTCTCGAAATAAGTGTATTTTATTTTTTTGAACTGAACTGTTTAGATTGTATTGATATAGCTCTTGAATAACTGGACGCTGGGTGTCTTTGACATCATAATCTAACTGCAAAGGGTTTTTTGGTGTTTGTGCTTTTGTATTGCGAAGTTCGAAGTGAAGGTGGGGTCCTAAAGAACCTCCTGTGTTCCCAGAATATCCAATAATTTCTCCTTGGGCTACTCTAAACTCATTGAGCTTGTAATAACTTTGAATTAAAAATTGCTTTTTTTGGTATTGCTTTTCCTTAATTACTTTTTCAATTCTAGGCGAAAATTTCTGTAAATGTCCATAAACCGAAGTTGTTCCATCGACATGATCTATATAAAGAGCTTTCCCATAACCAGTAACTCTTACTCGAATACGCCGGATACTTCCGGCTAGAATACTTTTTACAGGAAAGCCTTGCCTTCCTTGTGTCTTAATGTCTAGCCCTGCATGAAAATGACTTCCTCTGAGCTCCCCAAAGTTTCCAGATAAAAGAAGTGGAATGTCCATGGGTGGAACTGCTTTTTGAGCCAAGCCAGAATAAGTGAGTAAAAGTAAAAAAGCACTGAAGTAACTTTTTGCAACATTAATCATATAAGCGAAGATAAAAAATCTCTTATTGAGGGATTGTTTTTATTTTATTTTTTATCAATAATTCTGTGATGGATGTGTTTGAGAGGGTAAGGGTGTTTTTCTCTGATGCAAAACATATTTAAATTTTCACCGTATTCAAAACGGAAGTCTGCTTTGTCATTGTTGCGGTTAAATTCTTTTAGATAGTAAACTATCACCTAGAGCAAGCGTTTATTCACTGTTTTCTGATACTTTTCCGCTGCAGGTATATGCGCACAACATCAGAAATTATGGTTTTAAACACCAATTCAAACTCATTGTTTTCATTGAAACTTATTTCATCAACATAGCAACGATTCGGTCCTTCAACAGGAATTTTTCGTTTAAGTTTTCATTTTCCAACCATTACGGAGTCTTCTAGTGATGGAAGGGAGTGAGTAGAATGAATAAAATAGTTAGAAGAAAACGCATGAATTTTTATTTAAAAACTAATATGGGGATTTAAGTTCGTAAAATAATCCGTTATTTAATTTAAATTTGTTTAATGGACCTTAAGTACAAATTACATTCCGAGCCTTTTATTTTTTGTTCAATGCGTAAATCTATTTTTATGGAAGAGGATATTCTACTTTTTTTTAGAGAACCAGAAGGAAATACGTATGTTGTGACTAAAGAAAATGCGCTTGCAAAAAAAATACCTTGTAAAGAAACCTGGGCGTTAATTACAGTCGAAACAACAACATCTTTGAATGCAATAGGTATTACTGCATACATTTCTTCAATTTTAGCACAACACAAGATACCCTGTAATATAGTCTCTGCCTTTCATCACGATCATCTGTTTGTTCCTTTTATACAAGGATCTTCCGCACTACAAATTCTTAGGGAGTAAACCTTGATCTTAATTTCCTAAATGTTTTGTTAAAATTATTAAATGACTTTCTCAAAATCTAAAGAATAGATTTTAAATTCTTAGCTTTGTATAGTTAGGAGTTATGTGTCATTAATGAGCGAAAAAAATCAAAATATTGAACTTCTTGAACGAAACATAGTGTTGCTTTTAAATAAGTTAGAAGAAAATCACTTCGCTTTGCAGACGCTAACAGAACAGCTGGAAGCCACCAAAAAAAAGCAAACCGAAGTTTCCGAAGAGAATAAAACCCTTAAGAAAGTGCAAGCTTCCTTAGAAATGGCAAATGCATTACTCGGCAGTAACGAAAGTAATACAAAAACTAAAAACAAAATCAACACTCTGATAAAGCAAGTAGAGGGATGTATGATTCAGCTACAAACCACAGAGTAATTTTTTTTTATGAGTGAATTGCTGAAAATAAAGTTAACCATTGCAGATAGAGTCTATCCTTTATCGGTTGCTCCCGAACAAGAAGAGTCGCTAAGAAAGTCTGCAAAGAAAATAGAATCAATGATCAAACAGTTGGAAAAAAATTATGCAGTTCGGGACAAACAAGACGTCCTGGCAATGTGTGCTTTGCAATATGCAACCCAACTGGAAAAGAAAAGTACCACTGAAATAGATGAAGTAACTATAGAGCATCAAAAAATCAGCCATCTTATTGAGATGATTGAAAATCATATGGCTACTTTCTAATACGTTCTTTTAAAATAAATAATACACTACTGCCTGTATTAGTTTAAATTTTTGATAAACTCAACGATCTTATTTTTATAAGAGGTGAGTCCATATTGTAAAAGCAAGCTGTCTTAGAACAGATCCTTGATCAGTTGGTTAGCCGCAAACCTTTTTTTACGGAGTTTATACAGACCTCTAAGCTAGTACAGGCTTTTTTTTAAATAAATATAAATTATGACAGCAACTATATACCTTATATCATCCGGAGTGGGTGGCCTTTTTTTAGGATTGATCATCATGCAGATTGTTCAAAAAAGAAATTCGCTCTCCATTATTAAAAAAAGTGAGCAACAAGCACGACGTATAATTAAAAAAGCTCATCAAGAATCCGATAGGATTAAGAAAGACAAAATGCTTCAGGCCAAAGAGCGCTTCATTGAGCTTAAAACTGACCACGAAAAGGTAATCATCCAAAGAGAGAAAAAACTGGTTGATACTGAAAATCAAATGCATGAAAAAGATAAAACTTTAAACAAAGAAGTACAACGCAATAAAGATTTAAATAAAAGCTTTGAGCAAAAGACATTGAACCTTGATCAACGCATTCAAAAACTAGATCGCAAAAGCCAAACTCTTGACGAAGCAGAAAAAACATATCAACTTAAACTAGAAGAAGTTTCTGGTTTGACCACAGAAGACGCTAAGAAAGAATTAATAACTTCTTTACAAGACAAAGCAAAAACAGAAGTAATGTCTTTTATTCAAAACTCAATTGAAGAAGCAAAATTATCTGCTGAACAAGAGGCTAAAAAAATAATTATCGGAACCATTCAACGAATTGGAACAGAAGAAGCAGTAGAAAATTGTGTTTCTGTTTTTAACTTAGAATCTGACGATGTAAAAGGTAGAATTATCGGTCGTGAAGGTCGAAACATAAGAGCTATTGAAGCTGCCACTGGAGTAGAGATAATTGTTGACGACACTCCCGAAGCAATTATATTGTCTTGTTTTGATCCTGTTCGAAGAGAGATTGCCAGACTATCCTTGCACCGTTTGGTTACCGATGGTAGAATTCACCCAGCACGAATAGAAGAGGTTGTAACCAAAACTTCAAAGCAAATTGAAAACGAAATTGCAGAAGTAGGTAAACGTACTGTAATTGATTTAGGAATCCATGGATTAAACCCAGTATTGATTAAAATTATTGGGCGAATGAAATACCGTTCCTCTTACGGACAAAATTTACTTCAACACTCACGTGAAGTTGCTAAACTATGCGGTGTAATGGCTTCCGAATTGGGATTAAATCCAAAGCTAGCAAAACGTGCAGGTTTACTTCATGATATAGGTAAAGTACCAGAAGAAGAGTCTGAACTTCCTCACGCAATTTTAGGAATGCAATGGGCAGAAAAATATGGAGAGAAACCAGATGTTTGTAATGCAATCGGTGCCCACCACGACGAAGTAGAAATGACTTCTTTATTGTCTCCAATAGTTCAGGTTTGTGATGCCATCTCTGGAGCACGTCCTGGTGCTCGTAGACAAGTTCTAGATAGTTATATACAAAGATTGAAGGATCTGGAAACAATTGCCTTAGACTTCAACGGGGTAAGCAAAGCTTATGCTATTCAAGCCGGCAGAGAATTACGTGTAATTGTTGAGAGTGAAAAAGTTACAGATAATAATGCTGCTGAATTATCGTTCCAAATTTCTCAAAAAATACAAACAGACATGACCTACCCTGGTCAAGTTAAAGTAACTGTTATTCGAGAAACAAGAGCCGTAAACGTAGCTAAATAATAGAGAAGTTTAAACCAGAAGAAAGTTGTAGAGTAAACCCGCAACAAAACCTCCAGCTAGGGGTCCTAAAATAGGTACCCAAGCATAAGACCAATCCGAGTTCTTGTTTTTTCTAGGGAGCATACTATATACTAATCTTGGACCCAAATCACGAGCCGGATTAATTGCATATCCCGTAGTTCCTCCTAAACTCATTCCAATTACCCAAACCAAAATTCCAACAGGAAGGGCTTCAAGGGAACCAATTCCAAAACTTTGAGTTTCCATTCCTATAATTTCAATGTTGGGTGTTACGATAAAAAAGATTCCAAACACAAGTATGAAAGTTCCTAAAAATTCACTAAATAAATTGTTTTTATAATTTCGAATTGCCGGTCCAGTACAAAATGTTCCGCGAATAGCATCTTCATCTGATGTAGCTCTATAGTGATCAATATATAATATATAAGACAACCAGCTACCGAACATGGCCCCGAGCAATTGACCTAGTGCATAGGTTGGAACTAGTGACCAAGTGAATTTTCCAATTAAAGCCAATCCGAGGGTAACGGCTGGGTTTAGATGAGCACCACTAAATTGTCCCGTAACGTATGCTCCTGCAAATACAGCAAAACCCCAAGCGGTAGTAATTAATAACCAAGGTGTTTGATCTTTGGCTAAGGTTTTTTTTAAGGTAACATTAGCTGCAACTCCTGCTCCTAATAGAAGTAAAATAGCGGTTCCAATAAATTCGGCAATAAATGGTGTCATCATAATAATTTTATTTGAGGGTTAAATTTCGTTAAAGAAAACGGAATACAATAAACCTATCCGTTTTTATTTTTATAGATATCATATTAATTTGATAGAGTTATTTAAAAAACTAGCTAATAAGGTTTCCTTGTTCGTCCCAAAATGCAGCATCATTTCTTTTGTCGCCATTCCAGCGCCGGCTCCGGACCCTAAAATAACAACATCATAGTTTTTAGAAGATTCAATTATTTGCATAAGATGAAAATATATTTAAGAATTTATGTATTTATTTACTTCAAAGTTTTGGTTTATTCCGTTTTGGTAGTGCATATAAGTGAAGCCTTTATGGATACAACTTGACCCAACATTACCTTGTTTGTCTATCGCTATATATGCAACCTGAAAGTCAACATCGACTCCTTGTTTTTCTGTGATCCGATTTATGGCTTCATCACAAGCTTCTTGGGGAGAACGACCTTGACGCATTAGCTCTACAATTAAAAAACTACCAACCGTCTTTACAACCTCTTCACCCATTCCTGTGGCAACTGCTCCACCAATAGTATTATCGATAAACAGACCTGAACCAATTATTGGAGAATCTCCGACACGACCTTTCATTTTGTAACCCAATCCACTGGTGCTACAAGCACCTCCAATATTTTCTTCTTTGTCTAGACAAAGAATACCAATGGTGTCATGGTTCTCTATGTTAATGATGGGTTTGTATTTGGAGTTTTTAGTCCATTCTACCCAACTTTCTTTAGATTCTTCTGTAAGGAGTTCTGTATGCTTATATCCTAAAGATTTAGCAAATAATTCTGCTCCTTCTCCTGCTAGCATAACGTGTGGCGTTTTTTCCATAACATCTCGAGCTAATGCCGCAACATGCACTATATTTTCGACTGCAACTACTGAACCACAATTTCCAAGATGATCCATGACCGATGCGTCTAGTGTTACATTTCCTTCGCGATCTGGTGATCCTCCGTATCCTACAGTAGTATTTTTCTCATTTAGTTCTTCAACTTCAGCGGCTTTAATTGCAGCAGATAATGCATCTGATCCAGATTCAAGAGCCGCCGCCGCCGCCGCATTCGCTTTTATGAATTGCCAAGTACATATAGAAACCGGGCCTTTGGCAGTCTTGATATTTTTATTTGAAAATGAGGTGTCTTGCGCAGAAATTGCCTTAGGAATAAGCAAAGCAGCCACACTTCCGGCTAATGTTTTTCCTAGAAATAATCTTCTCTTCATGAATAAATTTTATTCAATGTATTAAATTTTAGAAGATTCTTTAATTTTTTCATCAATGATTTATTCATTTTTTATAATATAGTCCTTTAATTAGCATTTCAAATCAAATCATGAAAATTGAAGTATGTGTTGCTAGCCTTGAGGATGCCAAAAAAGCAGAACAGCTATGTGCTGATCGAATCGAGTTATGCGCAGAGTTGGGCGTTGGAGGAATAACCCCATCAATGGGCTTAGTTGAACAGTTGTTGGAGGAAATTGAAATTCCAATTCACGTTCTAGTTCGCCCTCGAAGTGGTAATTTTAATTATTCAACAAAATATTTTGAGGTCATTATGAACGACATCGTTCATTTGAAAAAACTAAATGTTGATGGCATTGTAGTCGGAATAACTAATGAAAATGATGATTTGGCAGTGCCGCAATTAAAAGAAATGCGAGCTTTAGCAGGAGGAACCCCATTGACGTTTCATCGTGCTTTTGATTTAGTTAACAATCCTTTGGTTGCATTAGAGACATTAATTGATATTGGTTATTCAGCAGTACTGAGTGGAGGTCAATGCGAAAAGGCGAGAGATGGTTTTGATTTATTAAAACAAATGAATTCTATTGCAGGAAACACTATTGACATTCTTCCCGGTGGTGGAATTAATGGTTCTAATTGTCAAGCTTTTAAAAACGAACAATTTCGATGGATTCATTTATCTGCAAAGAAAGAAACCCCGTTGATAAATAAAGGGGATAAAAATCTTTCATTCTTAAAACAGGTTCAATACGAATTAGACCAAGGAAGACTTGAAGCAGTCGTTAGAAAATGTAAATAGTAAAATCAGCTACTTTTTAATAGAATCTTCTCTGTAAGAGAAAAATATATTTGCCCAGATTATTTTAGATAATGCGTTGATATAAGGGCCCATAAGCGTCAAGACAATACAAATTGCAATGAAGGTGTTTTGGAACGAAAAAGTACCCGTTGCCCAATATGAAACAGCTATAACCCCTACCATAAGTGCTACCCCAAGAGCGTATGAAACAAACATGGATCCAAAATAAAAACTAGGCTCTAGACTATATTTTAAGCCACAACTAGCACAGTAAGAGCGTACCTTTGTAAATTCAGAAAAATCATAGGGTGCTTTTTCTAGAAATTTTCCTTTGTGACACTGGGGACATAGAATGGGTATGATGCTATTTAGTTTGTTCCCTTTTCTAAAAATCATATGGTTAAATTTCATGTAAATGTAATGAGTTTGTTCATATTTTAGAATTTATTTAAGAAAGTATCATGTTAGATTCTTTATATTAGATTTTTTTAAAATATTAATTAGATGAAATTACAAGATTCTAAACTTAATTCATTGAATGATTATAAAGAAGCTTATAAGGCTGCTGTTGAAAATCCAGAATCTTTTTGGGGAGAAATAGCCAATACCTTTGAGTGGAATACGCCGTTCAATAAAGTGCTTGAATATGATTGGAATGGTGAGCCAAAAACAGAATGGTTCTCAGGCGGAAAACTTAATATAACCGCAAACTGTTTGGATCGTCATGTGAAAACAAACCCAGATAAAGTAGCTCTTATTTGGGAACCAAATGAGCCTCAGGATAAAGCAATAAAATTAACCTACAAAGAGTTGCTAGAATCCGTTTGTAAATTCGCTAATGCACTCAAAAACATAGGAGTATCCAAAGGAGATAGGGTGTGTCTATACTTACCAATGGTGCCCGAATTAACCATTGCAGTTCTTGCTTGTGCAAGAATTGGCGCCATTCATTCTGTGGTTTTTGCAGGTTTTTCTGCCTCTGCACTTGCTGCTAGAATTCAAGATTCCGGCTCAAGTTTTTTGATCACAGCAGATGGAGGCTTTAGAGGCGACAAAACTATTCCTCTTAAAGACATTGCCGATGATGCATTAAAGTCTTGTGATACGATTAAAAAGTGTGTTGTGTTGCAACATACATTTGAATCTGTAAGTTGGAATAAATCTATGGATTTATGGTGGCATGACTTTATTGACGGTTTGTCGTCTGTGTGTGCTCCAGAGATTATGGATTCTGAAGATGTATTATTTATTTTATATACCTCAGGGTCTACTGGGAAACCTAAAGGAATGGTTCATACTTGTGGAGGGTATATGGTATATACAGCATATAGTTTCATGAATGTATTTCAATATAACCAAGATGATATTTTTTGGTGTACTGCAGATATTGGATGGATAACAGGACATAGCTACATGGTTTATGGTCCTTTAGCACTAGGGGCTACTTCTGTTCATTTTGAGGGAGTTCCTTCACATCCTAAATGGAATCGGTTTTGGGATGTTTGCGAAAAACATAAAGTCACACACTTTTATACAGCACCAACTGCAATTAGAGCATTGGCAAAACACCCTACAACACATATTACAAAGCATGATCTAAGTTCTTTAAAAGTTTTAGGCTCTGTTGGTGAGCCAATAAATGAAGAGGCTTGGAACTGGTTTGACACCTATGTTGGAAAAAATAAATTGCCTATTGTTGATACTTGGTGGCAAACCGAAACAGGAGGAATTTTAATTTCAAATCTTGCTGGAGTTACTCCACAAAAACCAACATTTGCTACTTTACCTTTGCCAGGAATTCAAACTGCTTTGATTGATGACAAGGGTAATGTTTTAATGAATAAAGAAGCAGAAGGCATATTGGCAGTAAATTTTCCTTGGCCCTCTATTGCTCGAACAATTTGGGGTGACCATAAGCGTTATCAAGAAGTCTATTTTTCTGCTTTCCCAGGTCATTATTTCCCAGGAGACGGAGCTTTACGTGACCTAGATGGTAATTATAGAATTACAGGCAGGGTAGATGATGTTGTAATTGTTTCGGGTCATAACTTAGGAACCGCACCAATTGAAAACAGTATCAATGAGCACCCTAAAGTTGTAGAAAGTGCAGTAGTTGGATACCCACATGACATCAAAGGGAATGCACTCATGGCCTATGTGATTTTGTATGAAGCAACCAATGACCCGGAGCTTTTGATTCAAGATATTAGAACTTTAATTTCTAATACCATTGGACCTATTGCAAAACCAGATCGTGTTTTGATCGTAAGCGGTTTGCCTAAAACAAGAAGTGGAAAAATTATGAGACGAATACTTCGAAAACTTGCTTCAAATGAAACGGATCAACTCGGTGATGTTTCTACTTTGTTAAATCCTGATATAGTAGATGAAATTAAAAGAGAATTAACTATTTGAAAAAGATTACCAGAGCACCTAAAGCTGTGAATAGTAAAATTAATTTTCTGTAAGTATTTTCATTAATCTTTTTAACCAGTTTAATTCCAATAAACAAACCTAAAGCAACAAAAGGGATAAGCATCAGGCTGATGTTGAATGATTTTAAATTTATCGTTTCCCAAACAAAAATGTGAAAGGGTAATTTAAAAATATTAATTATAAAAAACAACCAGGCAGCCGTCCCTATGAATTCATTTTTAGGAAGCTTTTGAGCAAGGAAGTATATGTTGGCAAATGCTCCAGCTAAATTTCCAATCATTGTGGTAAACCCTGCTGTTATTCCTATTAGACCTGCAAAAATCCAGTGTTTTGGTACTGTTTTGTTTTTTTTACGATCCCAATAATACATTACAAACACGGATAATAATATAATTATTGCCATCCCGATTCGAAAGCTATTCTCGTCTATACTATACCCATAAAAAACTCCAATTAATACCCCTACAATAGTCCAAGGAATCATTTTTATTATGTGGTTCCAACGGGTAAATCTATTATAATAAATAATTGCAAATATATCCCCAACTACGAGTAAGGGCATAAGAATTCCGGTAGACTCTCTTGCTCCATAAACTAAGGCAAGCAAAGTCACAATCAACACAGCTATTCCTTTAATCCCTGATTTAGCAATGCCTAATAAAACAGAAGCAATTGCTGCTAGATAAAAAGAAGGATGCGCTAAAACCTCTAAAAAGGAAGATGTATCGATAACTTTAATTTTTCACAAAATTAGGTTTTAAATTGGTCTTAAGCTCAAAATAAAATATATACAAGTCCTTTGGGCTGCTTTGAAATTTTAATCATCTTTGCAAAAAAAACTTGAAAAATTTATCCGAAGCTATACGTTTCATGTTGCTTAGCACATTGGCATTTGCTCTGATGAATGCTTTTATTAAGGAACTCAATCACTACTCACCTTTTCAGTTGGTTTTTTTTAGATCCTTTGGCTCATTATTTTTTACTACAATTTATTTAAAAGTAAATAAAATTTCTTTTCGAGGTAATAAAATGTCTTTGTTGTTATATAGAGGGCTTACAGGTGTAATTTCTATGACTTTATTTTTCGCATCTGTTCAATATATTTCTGTTGGGTCTGCTGTTACGCTCCGATATGTAGCCCCACTTTTTGCTGCAATCTTGGCTTTTATTTTTCTAAAAGAAAAGATCCTTCCCTTGCAATGGTTTTTCTTTATTATCGCTTTTATTGGGGTTGTTTTAATTAAAAATTTCGATTCAGCTTCATCAACTCTTGGTTTAGGTTTAGCAATAGCTGCTGCTTTTTTTAGTTCTATAGTTTACATTTTAATTAGTAAAATTGGCCACCAAGATCATCCTGTAATTGTCGTGCATTATTTTATGTCAATAGCAACTTTAGTGGGCGGGATAGGCACTTTGTTTTTTTGGACTGAACCTGTGAAAACTTTAGATTGGTTTTTGTTGTTTTCTTTAGGGATATTTGGTTATTTCGGTCAGCTTTTTATGACCAAGGCCTTCCAGTTTGGTCAAGCTTATATGGTTGCTCCTTTTAAATATGTTGAGGTTGTCTTTACACTTTCGTTGGGTGTTTTTTATTTTCAAGAGGTTTATACTTTTTGGAATTTATTTGGAACTGCTTTAGTTATTGTAAGTCTTTCTTTAAATGTGATCTATAAAAGCAGGAAGGGGTAATCCTTTTATTTTCTTTAATTTAATATATTTTCCCTATCTTCAACATACTAATATTAAGCTTTTTCTATGCGTGATTTGAAATATTTATTTGCTTACAGCATCCCTTTATCTACTTTCTTATCCATTTATTTTCTAGGAATCTATTCTTATGGAGCTGTTTTTTATGCCTTTTTGGTAATCCCAGTATTAGAAGTATTTATAAGTAATCCATCGCGAGTGTACTCTGAAGAAGAAAAGTCAAGTCGACTTTCAAATATTCTTTTCGATATAATGTTGTTTGGAAATTTACCTATAGTCTTTGGGCTTTTGGGGTATGGTTTTTATATAATTTCTTCTGGAAATTTAACAACTCCAGAAACCGTTGGAATAGTTTTTTCGTTAGGGATCTTACTCGCAACCAATGGAATCAATGTCGCTCATGAATTGGGACATAGAAAAACCAAAATAGAGCAAACTATGTCTAAGGTATTATTAATACCTTGTTTGTATATGCACTTTTATTTAGAACATAATTTTGGGCATCACAAAAATGTTGCAACCCCCGAAGATCCAGCTACCTCAAAATATAACCAAGCAGTTTATTTTTTTTGGTTTACTTCTGTTATAAAGCAATACAAGAATGCATGGAAAATACAGATGCATATTTTGAAAACTGAAAAAAGTTCTTTTTTGTCTGTAAAAAATGAAATGTTGTTTTATATTCTTTTTCAAGGTTTATACCTTTCGACCTTATTTTATTTTCTAGGAGTTGAAGCCATCTATTTTGGAGTTGCTGTTGGTGTTCTTTCTTTTTTGTTTCTAGAAACAATTAATTACATCGAGCACTACGGATTGCAGAGAAATAAGACCGAATCTGGAAGGTACGAGCGGGTTCAGACAAAACACTCATGGAATTCCAATCATATCATTGGACGTATAGTTCTATATGAACTAACGCGTCATAGTGATCACCACTTTAAAGCATCAAAAAAATATCAAGTATTGGAGCATAAGGAAGAGAGTCCTCAACTCCCTTTTGGATATCCTACTAGTATTCTTCTTGCTTTAGTTCCGCCTCTTTGGTTTAGGTTGATGAACTCTAGGATTCCGAAAGCAATGATTCCTTCAGTTTAAATTTAAAAAAACACTCTTTTAAAAACCCCCTTAAAAAGTTCCAAGAGCTGGATTTAAAGCAAAACCGTTAACTCCATGACCTGTTGTGTAAACTTACATAGTAGAGGTGCCATAAACAACATATCCAGCAGCTACTTGTTCTGTTCCTTCCTGTAAAAAATCTTCTATTAAAACAGAACTTCCGATAGGAGTTTTTATTCTATACACAGAAAAGATAGTTCCGACAGAAACATTCACATCAATATTACTAGAACCATCCAAAGGATCAATTAAAACTATATATTTATTTGAATTATTTTTGGCTAAACTATTAATACTGATATAATCATCATCTTCTTCTTCTTCTTCTTCTGATGCCAAACCACAAATAATCTCTCTGTTTGTAAGTGCATTAATAAAAACCTCATTGGCAAAGACATCTAATTTTTGATGCGATTCTCCAGAATGATTTGTTTCACCACCACCAATAATATCTACTAAACCAGCTTGATTAACTTTATGATTAATTACTTTAGGCGCTAAGCGTATTGCGTTAATTAATCTTGAAAGTTCACCAGTTGAGTACTCAAATTCTCTTTGATTTTCTATAATAAATTCTCCAAGGGTCTGATATTTAGAATTAGTCATAATTTAATTTAGTTAGTGAATGCTTTAGCTAAATTATACCTGATCGCGTTAAATGAAGAAATAATATATTTGTTTTATCATATTGTTCTTAATAATTTGATATTTTATTGTTTTAAAAAAAAATCAATCAATTAATGTCATCGGATTAATGTAAAAACTACTTAATATTTTATTAAGTTCTTAGAAGATAATTACTAACTTTATTGACTTTAAAAAAAGTCCTTTTAGCTTTAAAATATAACACGTTAAAATTAGATTTCAGATGTCACAAACTACAGAACATGTAAAGTGCTTAATCATCGGATCCGGACCAGCCGGATATACTGCTGCAATTTATGCAGCTCGAGCAAATATGTTTCCGGTTTTGTATCAAGGTGCTCAGCCTGGAGGGCAATTAACCACGACAAATGATGTTGAGAACTTTCCCGGTTATCCAAATGGAATCACAGGGCCTGCCATGATGATTGAATTGCAAGAACAAGCTCAACGCTTCGGGACTGATGTGCGTGACGGATGGGTTACAAAGGTTGATTTTTCAGATGATGTTCATAAAGTATGGGTAAACGAAACTACTGAAATTCATGCAGACACTATAATTATTTCTACGGGTGCATCTGCTAAGTATCTCGGCTTAGAATCTGAGCAAAAATATTTAAATCTAGGAGGTGGAGTTTCTGCATGTGCCGTATGTGATGGGTTCTTTTACCGCAATCAAGAAGTTGTTCTTGTAGGCGCAGGAGATTCAGCTTGTGAAGAAGCACATTATCTTTCTAAATTATGCACCAAGGTTACAATGCTTGTTCGCCGAGATGAATTTAGAGCTTCAAAAATAATGGTAAAACGCGTTCAAAATACAGAAAATATTGAAATCTTGTTTAACACTGAAACGGAAGAAGTTCTTGGTGATGGTCAGGTAGTCACAGGTGTTCGTGCTAAAAACAATAAAACCCAAGAAGCTGTCGAAATTCCAGCTACTGGATTTTTTGTTGCCATAGGACATGTACCAAACACAAAAATATTTTCAGACTATTTAAAATTAGATGAAACGGGGTATATCATAAATACAGCTGGAAGTTCAAAAACCAATGTTGCTGGTGTTTTTGTTTCGGGTGATGCTGCCGATCACGAATATAGACAAGCAATTACTGCTGCTGGGACAGGTTGTATGGCTGCACTTGACGCAGAACGCTATTTATCCGCAAAAGAATAAATTAAAGATATTTACCTGAATAGTAGAGTAAAGGAGATAGATCTTCGTTCCTTCCTAACTTTTCAACCGCACACAAAACCATTTGGTGATCACCTGTTGGAGTTAATTGTGTGACTTTGGTTATGTACCATGCCAAAGCACTTTTTACTACTGGAAACCCTTTTGATTGATCAAACTCAACTACTTTTTCTGGATCTGGATATCCTGCAAAATGATTACTTATGTTTTGTTGGTCAGAGGAAAGAATGCTAATCCCTATAGTATCACCAGTTTTGATGTTATCTAGGAGTTTAGCATTGTTATCTACAAAAAAAGAGACCAAAGGAGGGTCTAGCGAAACGGAAACAAACGAGCTTGCTGTCATCCCAACAAGCATATCAGCATTGTCTTTAGCAGTTATTATTGTAACTCCGGTAGAAAAACTACTTGCAACTTTTTTTAAAACTGTTTTATTAATTTCCATTTCAATTTAATAGTGGTGTGTAGTGACCTATGAGATTAATCTTCAATTAAGAGACGTCTAAAGCGACGTTGTTTTAGATAGGAAGAATACTCTTTAGATTTCCTTTTTCTGGGTCTATGTAGGAATATTATCAATATCATCTCTTAAAGAGGTCGAATGACTCACCTCCATGGTATATTTTTGGCTCAGAATACTGTTTAATGATTTTTGAACCGTATTAATTTACTTTAATTTCAGATAAGAAACTCATTGGTTCTCGGTATTAATAATTTGAAAACCAATGCTATGAGTTTGTAGCGAGAGGGGGGCACGATCCCCCGACCTCCGGGTTATGAATCCGACGCTCTAACCAACTGAGCTACCTCGCCAAAATATGATTGCAAATATAAAAAATAGAATTCAATACCTCGAATATTTATCTTTAAAAAAACTACATAATTTTTACATATAGTTTTATATATTTTCAATATATTGGTATTAAATAATTTTTAATGACAACTAAAAAAGCTTTTTCTATTGAATATGACTTCCAATCCTCACCACAATTGTTGTTTCAATATCTCTCAACTCCCTCAGGCTTATCGGAGTGGTTCGCAGATAATGTAAATTCAAGAGGTGAAGACTATACTTTTATTTGGGGTGATACCGAAGAATATGCGAAGCTGATTCAGAAAAAAAACAACGAAAAAGTTAGATTTCGATGGCTGAATGATGAAGATGATCAAGATGATTGCCATTTTGAATTTAAAATAATCGTGGATGAAATCACAAAAGATGTTTCTTTGAACGTTTCTGATTTTGCTGATGAAGATGAATTGGAAGAAGCAAAAATGCTTTGGGATAATTTAGTTTCTAGTTTAAAGCAGGTTTTAGGCTCAGTTTAAAGTTTTATGATTGTATTCAATGGAAGTGTTTATGCTTGTATTAATTCTCTTCCCGAAGATGAGCTTAATGGATTACTTCATTCTGGAATTTCTACAGTCGAAAATATTCGAGTTGAAGCTGAAAAGCTTATTTTTTGGGAATTACATTATTTTAAAATGATGGCATCGATGCGTATATTAAGGATGGAAATTCCGATGTCTTTCACTATGGAGTATTTAGAAGAGCAAATAATAAAGCTTCTCCAAGAAAATAAACTAAACACTGTTTCTACTAAAATAAGTTTGTCCTTCTTTTCAAAACATATCCCTACAAGATGCACTCCCATTGTCCCTACTTCTTTTTTAATTGAAGCTGAAACTTCAGAGACATTTAGTTCCATTCAGCTCGGGTCTCGCAATATTGAGCTATATAAGGATCATTGGGTTGTTAAAGGCTTATTCGGTACGCTTGAATCATCAAACGATCGCATGCGAAAGCTTGCTGCTGTTTATGCTTACGAAAATAATTTCGAAGACCTTATTCTATTGAATGAGAATAAGCAAGTATCAGAGACACTTATCGGCTCTCTGTTTGTTGTTCAAGGCGATGTAATAAAAACACCTCCTCTTACCAGTGGATGTAGATCATCGGTTTATCGTCAGGTGGTTATTGATTTGCTTAAAAAAATAGAGGGAGTTAACTTGATTGAGGAAGCTGTTTCACCATTTGAGCTTCAAAAAGCAGATGAACTTTTTGTAGTAAGCTTGTCCAATGGAATTCAATCGGTAAAACAATATAGAAAGAAAGTTTTTTCTTCATATAAAGCAACGCTTTTGTTCCCAAAATTTATAGCGAATTATCGATTAAGTTAATTTAGGTTTGGGTTTTCTGGCGCATTCCCCCAAATTAAATATTCTCCCCCAAGAGATTTTATTTGTTTACTCCAAAATGATTTAGAATCTACATTGATGAGCTTATTTCCAATGAAATTCTCTTTAATAATCCAAGAATTAAGCTCAATTTCAGTCTCAAGCTGATTTTCTCCCCAGCCGGAATACCCTAAAAAGAAACGAATATTTTCTACTCCAATCACGTCTTCATTTAAAAGTTTGATAACAGTTTCGAAATCTCCACCCCAATATAAGTCCTCATTTATTTCAATACTTCCTGGGATAAGTTTAGGTGAGTTATGAATAAAATAGAGGTTATCTGGCTCAACTGGACCACCGTAATGAATTTCTATTGGACAATTTATTTCGGGTAATACGTCTTTTAAAAGAAAATCAAAAGGCTTGTTAATTATAAAGCCCAGAGAAGCAGTGGTTTTGTGGTTTACTAATAAAACTACAGAACGATGAAAGTTTGCATCTCCTAGTATAGAAGGTTCAGCGACCAATAATTTGCCTTGATGTAATTCCATAACTCTAATAATTTAAGGATTTTGAATTAAAAAGTTCAATTAAATCCAAAAAAAAATCTCCCGAAGGAGATTTTTATATTTAATAATTGGAAGTAAACTTAGTTTACAGATCCAGATAATTCAGCACCAGCTTTAAATTTGACAACATTTTTAGCTGCGATTTTGATTGTAGCACCAGTTTGAGGGTTTCTTCCATCGCGAGCTGCTCTTGCAGATACAGACCAAGATCCAAATCCTACTAATGATACACGTCCACCACCTTTAAGACTTCCTTGTACATTTCCAAGAAAAGATTCAAGAGCTTTTTTTGCTGATGCTTTTGAGATGCCAGCGTCTGCTGCCATTCCGTCAATTAATTCTGTTTTGTTCATAATGTAAATTTTTTAGATTAAAAATGTATAATAACAAATATATAGTGTTTACTGTAAGTCCCAAGGAAATAGCATAAAAAAACATGATTTTGTTAATAAATCATCCGTTTTGTTGATAATCCTAGGTTTTATAAGACCTTAGCTGCAGTTTTGAAGCTAAAACCGTTCAATAAAGCTTGGCTATCCATTCTCTTTTTATTTGGCAGTTGTATCTCTTCGACGAGCAGAATTCCTTCTGAATGCGAAATTTTAATCTTTTTATCTTCATCAAAAACACTTCCCTCATTTAAATCATGCTTAATGCTTTGGTAACTCGCTTTAAATATTTTGACATTTAATAGCTCTGGGCCGTTTTGTATTTCAGTCCAAGCACCAGGGTAGGGATTCAATCCTCTAATTAAGCCGTCTATATGTATAAGGGGCTTTTTCCAATCAATCTTAGTATTTTCTTTGGTAAGTTTTGGAGCTTCTTTTTCGTTCCCAGATAGCTGCTGTGGAATAGGATTGGGGTTTGTTTTTATGTATTCTATTGTTTTTAAAATAAGTGATGCACCTGTAGATGCAAGTTTGTCGTGAAGCGTTGCCACTGTTTCCTTGGGTTTGATAGCAATAGTTTCTTTAAGCAATACAGCTCCAGTGTCTATCTTATTATCAATAAAAAATGTTGTAACACCAGTGGTTGTTTCATTGTTTATGATTGCCCAATTTATGGGTGCTGCACCTCTATAATTTGGTAAAAGTGATGCGTGTAAATTAAATGTTCCTTTTGCTGGAATATTCCATACAGCTTTCGGTAGCATTCTAAAAGCAACCACTACAAAAACATCTGCTTTTAAATTCTTCAATGCATCTATGAATACTTTGTCTTTTAGATTTTCGGGTTGAAGTAAATTCAAATTCTCTCCAATTGCATAGTCTTTAACTGCAGATTGGCGTATTTTTTTTCCTCTTCCAGCTGGCTTATCTGAGCTTGTAACAACCCCAACAATGGTATGTTTAGATTCATGTATAGCTTTAAGCGCATTAACAGCAAAAATGGGTGTCCCCATGAAGACAATTCTCATACTATTGATTTATTTTAAGTTTGTTATCTGTAGTTAATATAATGTTATTGTTTTCCAATAAAAGTCTTACAGATTCTCCAATTTCAAAGGTAATATAATCTGCAATTGATTGATCCAAATCTTTTAAGCTCATTTTATTTATTTGAAGCTTCTCAATAATAATCTCTATAATTATAGATTCTACATTATGTTTTGGTTATATGCATTCAGAAGCATTGCACTGTTTGCATTTTTCTTTATATTTTTCTCCAAAGTAGTTTAAAATTTGTTTTTGCTTACAGTCATTAGTAGAATAAGCATAAGCAATAACGGCCTCTATTTTATCTTTTTTTACTTGAGTATAGCGGTCAAGCCTTTGCAGTAAAGGAGAAAGAGTATACTGATCTTCACGTGGAGCTAGCCATTGAATTTGAATATCGGTTTGTGCGTAATCAAGCAATAGATTTCCATCGTTATGCCATTTTTTGAGAGTAGTAATTACTGTTTTAAAGCTAATATTACTCACACGAATAATTCGTTCTATATCCAATTCAAATGAAGAAGAATAGACGTCGTGGTGGTTTCTTATAATTTCTTGAATTACCCGAGAGGCATCCGATTGGTTTCTTAATAATTCAAGTATTTGATTTTGATTAATCAAAAAGTGGATAACAGCCTTTTGCTTATTGTATTTTATGAGGTTAAAAATCCCCTCCTGTTCTATATAAGAAAGAGTAGTTAGTGACTTTTTAGGATTGATAGTATAAGTTTTACAAAAATCAGCTAACGAAAAATTATTTATTAGATCGTTACCCTCTCCATAAGCTATGTTCAGGTAGTTACATAGGTTTTTATAACATACTCGGATGAACTCTTTATCCGGAATAGCACCTAGAAACTGATCTCTAGTTCTGTTTTTATCACTTGCTTGAAGTAGTAAGTATGCATTTGCGCTGAGACCATCTCTTCCGGCACGACCTATTTCTTGATATAAATTTTCAATACTAGAGGGGAGGTTTAAATGGATAACAGTCTTAACATCACTTTTATCAACCCCCATCCCAAAAGCATTGGTTGCTACCATAATTTTAGTTTTGTTAGTTAACCAATTATGAAGAAGTTCTTTTCGTTCACTGGTAGATTTTCCACCATGAAAATAGTCACAAGAAATTGAATTATTCCGAAGTATTTTTACAACCTGTTCTGTTTTTTTTCGACTTCCACAATATATAATTCCCGAATCTTTATTCCCGGATAAAAGCTTAATTAAGGTTCCTAGTTTATCTTCAGTTATTAGGGTTTTTAACTTAATGTTGGGTCGAATAAAAGATTCTTGAAAGAGACAGGTTTCTTGGAGTTCTAAGCTTTCAATAATATCCTGAAGCACCATAGGCGTTGCAGTTGCTGTGACAGCTATTATAGGAATTAGGGGCAGTAATTCTCTGAGTTTTTTTAGTTGCTTAAAAGCGGGTCTAAAGTCATTTCCCCATTCCGAAATACAGTGGGCTTCATCTACTGCGATTCTGTTTATATTAAGTTCTTTAATTCGAAGTCTAAATTCTGTTGATAGGGTTTTTTCGGGAGAACAATATACTAGTTTGTAGTTTCCATATAGACAATTATCAAGTTGAACGCCTAGGGGCTGCGTATTAGTCAACATCATACTTTTAATTCCCTTCTGGTTCATTTGATCTACCTGATCTTGCATAAGGGCAATTAACGGAGAGATGACTAGCGTACAGCCTTCAGATAGTATAGCAGGTAGTTGATAACATAATGATTTTCCTCCACCCGTTGGCAACAAAGCTACAGTGTCTTTATTTTCAATCACCCGATTAATGATCTGCTCTTGCTTTGAACGAAACACATTATAACCCCAATATTTTTTGAGAATTTCTATAGGACTATCCATTGATACATTGATTTAGGATAATATTCAAACGCTTTTCCGGTGTGGTAAAAGGAATGTGAATTACTTCTATGTTACTTTTTAAGTACGTCTTTTCAAGACTTTCATGAACCTTTAGAGCTTCGTCAAATGTTTCCATCCGATCTTCATCTTGTGTGTAAATTAGGGCAACAGGCTTAACTAAAAACACAAGATCATATCGGAACTGATCCAGCTCTTTCTCCCAAGGGTTAATAGGTGCTTTTACATGATTGAGATAAGCCACTACATCGTGAACCCCTCGATCAAAAAAGACAAAGGATTCCTCAGATTGCTGTGCTTCTGTAAACTGCTCTTTTCGTCTTTCCCAAAGGTGATTACTGAAACTGTGGGGATCTTCCTTAAAGTAGTTATCAATTCCTTTTTCTTTACCTAGCTTTATGAAATCTCTTGATATTTCTTTAAAACAGATATACCCTTCAGCTATCAATAAATTGATAAGTGTTGTTTTCCCACTTCCAGGTCCACCACTGATTACAATTTTATATGGAGTTTTTGATTTGATAATATATGGATTTGACTATTTGAACTATATTTGTGTAAAAATAGCGGTCTAAATGATTCCTAAAGAAGATTCAGAAGAATTTTATTCACGTTTTCACCAACAATTAGCAGATTCTCAAGATTGGCCAGGTCCTTTTCTGTTTAAATTCATCATTCGTAGTGATGAACATAAGGTGAACCAGTTAAAGAAAATGTTCGAAGGTAAGGACGTACAACTAAAACTTAAAAATTCAAGTAAAAACACCTTTGTCAGTGTTAGTTTTTTAGCCAAAATGAAAAATCCAGACGAAATAATAGCGATTTATAAAGCGGCAAGCACTATTGAAGGAATTATAACACTATAAAAGTTCAAAAATTTCAGTAATTCTTTAAAATAGATTATTTTGCAAATAATTACATATAAATCCATCAAAACACTTCATGGAAGCACTACAATATAACTCAGAACGTACACCCTTAATTATACCTGAATACGGAAGACATCTTCATATTATGGTTGATCAAATGCTAGAAACCGAAGATCGGGAAGAGCGAAACAAAAAAGCAAAAGCAATAATAGGAGTGATGGGGAACTTAAACCCTCACTTGCGCGATGTACCTGATTTTCAGCATAAGCTTTGGGATCAATTATTCATAATGTCTGATTTTAAATTAGATGTTGATTGTCCCTACGAAAAACCTATTCGAGAGTTGCTAGAAGAACGTCCTCAACCTTTAACTTATCCTCAGAACTTTCCTAAATACCGTTTTTATGGAAACAACATTAAGAGTATGATTGATGTTGCTCGAAATTGGGAAGAAGGCGAAATGAAAGATGCATTAGTATACAACATTGCTAATCATATGAAAAAGTGCTTTTTGAGCTGGAATAAAGACACCGTAGATGATGAAGTTATCTTTAATCACCTCAAAGAGCTTTCAGAGGACTTATTAAAAGTAAATCCGGAACATTTACCTCTTACTGATAGTTCAGACTTTTTGAAGTCTAAACCAAAAAATGGTAACGGGCCAAAAAGTAACCAGATGTCAAAACCAAAGAAAACTAATAGAAATAATCGTAAACGTTACTAGTTTAGTATGGGATCATTTATTATCGAAGGGGGAAAACAACTGAAAGGAGAAATTACTCCTCAGGGTGCTAAAAACGAAGCATTACAAGTTTTGTGTGCAGTGCTATTGACTCCAGAAAAAGTTATAATTAACAATATACCTGACATTATAGATGTCAATAAATTAATTCAACTTTTAAGAAATTTCGGAGTTAAAGTAGACCATATATCTACAGGGAGCTATTCCTTTCAATCTGATGCAATTAACTTGGATTATTTGACTTCTGATCAATACAAAGTAGACGGTAAAGGTTTACGGGGTTCTATTATGTTAGTTGGACCCTTATTGACTCGTTTTGGCAAAGGAAGCATTCCACGTCCAGGAGGAGACAAGATTGGAAGACGACGCCTCGATACTCATTTCGAAGGCTTAATTAATTTAGGTGCTCGATTTAATTACAGTAGGGAAGAACATTTTTATAGTGTAGAAGCAGAACGCCTTTTAGGTACTTCTATGTTGTTAGATGAGGCCTCTGTAACAGGAACAGCAAACATTATTATGGCTGCTGTTTTGGCAAAAGGAGTTACAACAATCTACAATGCAGCTTGCGAACCATATTTACAGCAACTTTGTTCTATGTTAAATAGAATGGGAGCAAAAATAAGTGGGATTGGTTCTAACCTACTAACTATTGAAGGGGTTTTGGATCTTAAAGGAACTGAACACCGTGTGCTACCAGATATGGTAGAAATTGGAAGTTGGATTGGATTAGCAGCACTAACCCGAAGTGAGCTGACTATTAAAAATGTACAATGGGATTACTTAGGTCAAATTCCAACTGTCTTTAGGAAATTAGGGTTAACTTTAGAAAAACAGGGAGATGATATTCACATTCCTGCACATACTAAAGGTTATGAAATTCAAAACTATATTGACGGATCTATATTAACAGTATCCGATGCTCCATGGCCTGGATTTACTCCAGATTTATTAAGTATTGTTTTAGTAGTAGCTACTCAAGCTAGAGGAAGTGTTTTGATTCATCAAAAAATGTTTGAAAGTAGACTTTTCTTTACCGACAAGTTAATCGATATGGGAGCAAAAATAATTCTTTGTGATCCTCACCGCGCATCAATAATTGGTCACGCGTTTGAATCAAATTTGAAGTCAGCTACACTAACTTCCCCTGATATTCGAGCTGGGATTTCGTTGCTAATAGCTGCCCTATCTGCCGAAGGAACGAGTACTATTCACAATATTGAACAAATCGACCGTGGTTATGAGAATATTGTGGAGCGTCTTCAAGCTATAGGGGCCAACATAAAACGCGTGTAATACTTTACTTATTTAGTTACCTTCTTTTAGAAACTTTGTTGTTGCTAATTCCTCTTTGTCTGCTGCATCGGAAACGATCAACTTCCATGTCTCTTGCTTTTCTATGTTTTGTTTTTCTTCCCTGAACCCTTGCACGCCATAATCTAAAACTAGTTGGCTTCATTTCAAGACGCATTAGCGTAATAACTTCTTGCTCTTTAATTCCAAATTGATCTTGAATAGCATCAAAAGGTGTTCGATCTTCCCAAGCCATTTCTATAATCCGATCGAGTTCTCTGTCGTTAAAATTGTATTCTTTTTTCATTTTTTTATTAGTTTTTACTATTGAACAAGTATTTTGAATTAGAATGCATCTGGGTTTTTAATAATCTTGTAGGCGCGCTCTTTCATTTCGACTAATTCTTCTATTGGAATTTTTTCAAGTAATCTTAACATCATTGACATCCTGTTGTTTTTAGCAAAATATTGTTTTTTTTCATCTAAAAAATTCCAGTACAAACTGTTAAAAGGGCATGCGTCTTCTCCTAAACGCTTTTTTTTGTCATAACTACAAGTTGAGCAATAGGTGCTCATTTTGTTTATGTAAGCGGCTGCAGACACATAAGGTTTAGTTGCTACAATCCCACCATCTGCCCATTGACTCATTCCTCTTGTATTAGGAAGTTGAACCCACTCTATTGCATCAGCATAAATTCCTAAATACCAAGCATCAACTTCATTTGGATCAACTTGAGCCAGTAAAGAAAAGTTTCCAGTAATCATTAGTCTTTGAATGTGATGCGCATAGGCATGATCTAACGAGTTAGTAATACTATTACTCAAGCAATTCATTTTTGTTTTTCCAGTCCAATAAAATTCTGGAAGTGGATTTTTGTTATTAAGAACATTTAATGTTTTGTAGTTCGGCATCTCTTTCCAATAAACGCCTCTTATATATTCTCTCCATCCAATTATCTGTCTTACAAACCCTTCTACCTGAGATAACTCAATAAAATCTTGATTTTGGTGATAATATTCAATCACCGTTTGGACAACCTCTAGTGGATTGATTAGTTTTACATTTAGAGAAAACGAAATTCTTGAATGAAAAAGATTTTCTTCTTCAGTATCCATTGCATCTTGGTAAGTTCCAAAATGCACTAATAAATGCGTACAAAAATAGTTTAACTGCTCTATTGCTTCTTCTCGAGTCGTAGCGAAAAGGAAATGATTCTCGTTAAAACTACCTAGGGTTTTTACTCCTTCAGTTTTTATTGTTTTTTTTAGTTCTAAAAGTTGATCACTTTTAGGCGTATATGGTTTTGGTATTGCAGGACTACCTTTCCATTTGTTGCGATTGTTCTTGTCAAAATTCCATTGACCCCCCAGTGGTTGACCTCCTTCTAGTAAAAGATTAAATTGTTTTCTCATATTCCGATAGAAAAACTCCATGATTAACTGTTTTTTTTCTTTAAAAAAATCAGTAAAATCAGTTCTACTTGTCATGAAATGCTCAGAATCTATAACTTTAGATTCAATCTCAATATGCTTACAAAACTCTAATAATTGTTGATCTAATCTATATTCATCAGGAAATTGGTATTCGAATTTTGTGGCTTTATATTCTTTAAAAATTGATTTCAAGTTATCGGTTAAGCTTTGCTTATTATTGGTGTCATCCAGTTTGATGTAATGTGTACGATGTCCAAGATCGATGAGTCGTTTATTGAAGTTTCGCATAGCTGCAAAAAACGCAACAACCTTTTGGATATGATGCGTAACATAATCTGTTTCTTGTTTTATTTCCATCATAACAAACAACACCTTGTAATCTGCTGTTTCTAGCCAGGAATGTTGCTCGTTGAGTTGATCTCCTAAAATTAATCGTACAATCATTCGAATAAGCTTTTTTGGTTCCACAGCTGTTGAAAATTTCCGTTTTCATCATACCGATCTGCTTGTGAACGAATGTTAAATTTTCTGTTTCGAGGATCATTTCCAACCCCAGCGATGTACATCCAATTTCCATAATTACTATGAACATCATAATCAATAAGTAGGGATTCAAAATACGCAGCACCTATACGCCAGTCCATAAATAGCTCTTTAGCGAAATAGGAAGCAGCATTTTGCCGACCTCTATTGCTCATCCAGCCTGTTTTCTTTAATTCCAACATATTGGCATTCACAAAAGGCTCTTTGGTTTGACCATTAATCCATTTTTTAAATACAGTTAAATCATTTTTCCAAGAATATGACTTGTCTAAAATTCCTCCTAAATGGAAAATTTTATTTTTATGTTTTAAAGAAATAAATTTAAAATAATCTCTCCAAATGAGTTCAAATATCAGCCAATAAGTAGATTGATTTTTCTGAACCTCCGTTTCATATTTTTGAACCTCCCAATAAATCTCTCTTGCAGAAATTGAACCGTTGGCGAGCCAGGCTGAAAGTTTAGTGCTATAATCAATTCCTAAAAGCCCGTTGCGTGTGTTTTTGTAATACGATAGTTTTTTAGATTTCCAGAAGTAATGTGAGATTCTATTTTTGGCAGCATCACTTCCTCCTTTAAATGGAAATGCCGTGTTTGGATGTGCCTGTATTTCTAGATATCCCATGTCTTCTAGAGTGGGGCATTGGAAATTCTTTTTTAGTCTATTCGAAAGATTAAACTTTTTGATTGAAGTATAACACGCTCGAACATTAGTATTTTTTTCACACTCTTTTCTAAAACGAGTAAATACCTCTGGTAATTGTTCCAAGTTAATTGGAATGTCTTCTGGGTGAAACAAGAATTGATCGTAATAAGAATGAAAAGTAATGTGGCTAAGTTTTTTCCTTAAATTATTTTCAACCTTAAGCTCTTCTTCGGTCCACTCTTTTTGAAAATAAATTGCATCAATTTTTTCTGATTCAGCATATTCACTAATACCAATAACAGGATCTTGTTTTTCAATAATTAAAGTGATGTTCTGTTCTTCAAGTTCTTTCTGAACTTGAAGAACAGATTCGATCAAAAACTGGGTTCGATAGGATGAGGTTTTTTTAAAACCCCATTGATTTTCTTTAAATTGATTTACATCAAAACAGAAATACGCAACTACATTTTCATAATCTTTAGATGCATTTAAAAGACTGTAATTATCTGTAATTCTCAAATCATTACGAAACCAAACCAGTGCTGTTCCTTTTATTTTTTGCATTTTTTGCTACAATAAATGACTTGTTCCCAAGCGCGTTGCCATTTTTTTCTCCAACTAAAAGGTCGCTCACAAGTAGGACATATTTTACTTGGAAGGTCGTTTTTTTTTACTCCTCTCATATTCTGTTTAAAGCAGATTTGTAGGTGGTTAAGCAACGTTCACGAGCAAACTTATGATCAACAATTGGTTGCGGGTAAGTGAGTTCTTGGAAATCAGGCACCCATTTTTCTATGTATTCAAGCTGCTTGTCAAACTTTTTAATTTGCTCTATTGGATTAAATATTCTAAAGTAAGGCGCTGCGTCTACTCCACAACCTGCTACCCATTGCCAGTTTCCTACGTTACTTGACATTTCATAGTCCAATAGTTTTTCGGCAAAATATGCTTCACCCCACCGCCAATCGATAAGCAAATGTTTACATAAAAAACTTCCAACCAACATTCGAACTCTATTATGCATGAAACCTGTTGCATTTAATTCTCTCATTCCAGCATCTATAAAAGGGTATCCTGTGGTTCCAGTACACCACTTTTCAAATTCTTCTTCGTTATTTCTCCAATCAATGTTTTCGTATTGAGGTTTGAAACATGTGGTTGCAGAATGAGGAAAATGCCATAATATTTGCATAAAAAATTCCCGCCAAATTAATTCTTTAAGAAAGGTGTTGTTTTCATCATTATTAGATGCTATAGCCATTTTCCGAACACTCAGAGTTCCAAATCTAAGATGAGAGCCTGTTCGTGATGTTTGATCTAATGCAGGAAAATTACGCGTAGCTTCATAGTTAGCAATGATCTCTTCATTGAATTCAAAATCAGGATATGGAATTGAAGAAAGTTCGAACCCAATTTCATTTAGTGTTAGTTGAGGTTGTATTACGGGGGCTAATTCTTCTAGGTAGTTTTCAGAAGGAAACTCAGGAATTCCTTCAACATTCATTTTAGCAAGCCATTTCCTTGAAAAGGGAGTGTATACTCTATATGGAGTGCCATCATCTTTTACAACTTCTGCTTTTTCGAAAATAACTTGATCTTTATAGGTTTCAAAAGCTATTCCTTTACTGGATAACAGATCTTCAATTCTACGATCTCGATCCTGGGCATAAGGCTCATAATCTCGATTGGTAATAACTTTAGAAATAGAATACTTTTTAGTTATTTGTTCAAAAACGGCTTCAGGTTTTCCGTGATACATTCCTAAATTGCATCCGTTCTTCTTCATTGCATCCGAAATGTTTACCAAAGCCGTGTGAATCATTGATAAGCGTGCATCATTTTTATTGGCTAAATTTTCTAATATTTTGGGGTCAAATATAAAAATGGGGAGCACTTTTTGAGCAGAATTTAAGGCATGGAATAATCCAGCATTATCATCGAGCCGCAAATCTCTTCTAAACCAAAATATAGTGTATTGTTCCACTGTTTAATTTGTTTTCAAATCTCCAATTCCCCCGTCTAAATGAACAATTTGACCAGTCATCCACTTACTTTCATCGCTTAGTAAAAAGCGAGCAGTATGTGCAATGTCTTTAGCAGAACCTATGTTTTTTAAAGGATGGCGTTCCTTTGCCTTTTCTAGTTTAACCTCGTTGTTTAAAAACTTGTTAGCTAAGGGTGTATCTGTTATTGAAGGCGCAATTGTATTAACTCTAAATTTAGGAGCATATTCAGCTGCAAGAGATCTTGTTAAGCCCTCTATTGCTCCTTTAGCAGCTGCTACTGAAGCGTGAAAAGGCATTCCAGTTTGAACAGCAACGGTACTGAATAACACAATACTTGCTTGCGGGCTTTCTAATAAATTTTTCAGAACTGCCTGTAAACTTTTAACAGCACCTAAAACATTAATTTCAAAATCCTTTAAAAATGTCTCTGGTTTCAATCCTTTAAATGGTCTAAGGTTTATGCTGCCTGGGCAGTAAACAAAACCGTCTAATTGATCTGGTAAAACAGAAGTATCTAGTGGACCTTCAATAGCGTCGTACTTAATGTAATTCACTTTTTGAGTGTCAATACCTTCTGAAGTTCTGTTTGCAACAAATATAGTATTGCTGTCTTGTAGAAGTTCAACTAGTGCTTGTCCGACTCCTGAGGAACCTCCTATAATGAGAATGTTTTTATTCATTTATTTTTCTTTGTAGTTTCCAAAAAGCTCAATGAGTTTGTGATATCTGTATTCAAAAATTTCGTTTAGTTTTCCTTTCACTAATATGGGATGCGCTATGCGTCCTAATAAGCCAAAAGGTAGTTTGTAGTCAATAATATCAATCATTTCGACACCTCCTGGAATCTCTTTAATAAAATGCTTGTGATGCCATAATGCATAGGGGCCAAAACGCTGTTCATCTACAAAATACTTTTGGTCTTCTACATGAGTTATTTCCGTTACCCAGGTCGTTGGAATACCCAGAACAGGTGTAACGATATATTTAATGATCTGCCCTGCATACATTTTAGGTTCATGTCCATCCAGTATTTTAAAACTCATATATTCCGGGGTGATTGTTTTTAAATTTCCGGGATTACTTAAAAAATCCCATGCTTCCGATACAGAAATAGGAAGTCTTTGCGTGGTCTTTTTTTGATAAATCTTCATCTACTATTTTTGTTAAAGGTACGCAATGTTTAAATATACTGTAAATATGTTAAACAAAATTACCAATTGTTTTTCCACAACAAGTTTTAAATATTAATTCAATACAAATTCTTACATTTGAAATTAAATAAACCTAATTTAATAAAAATGAAAAATACAATCTTATTTTTAATGTTCCTAGCAAGTTCATTTGCTTTTGCGCAAGTGCAAACTCCCCAACCAAGTCCTTCAGCTCAACTTTCTCAGACAGTTGGTTTGACTGAGGTGACAGTTAAATATTCACGTCCAAGCAAAAAAGACCGTGACATATTTGGCGCTTTAGTTCCTTTCGGAAAAATCTGGAGAACAGGTGCAAATCAAAATACAATTATAAGCTTCGGAGATGCAGTAACTATTGGTGATAAAGAAATCGCAGCAGGTGCCTACGCAATTTATACACGTCCTGGTAAAACTACTTGGGAAGTATTCTTTTATAACGATATTACAAACTGGGGTAATCCTGCTGAATGGGATACTTCAAAGGTTGCAGCTTCTATAGAAGTTCCAGCTGTTGAGACAGATGAAATGCAATCCTTTGAAATTTGGATTTCTAACCTTCATAACAATGGAGCAACTTTAAACATTGGATGGAGTACCACGATGGTTTCTGTTCCTTTTGGGGTTCCAACAGTTGCAAAGGCAACTGCTTCCATTCTCGAAGTAATGAAAAACGATCCAAAAGATCGTGACTACTATAACGCTGCGGTTTACTACCTTCAAGAAGGTCAAGACCTTAATCAGGCTAAGGCATGGATTGCGAAAGCAATAGCTGTTAATGGAGAGGCATATTGGTACTTTCGTCAGCAATCTTTAATCCTTGCAGGATTGAATGATGTTGATGGAGCTGTTGCGGCAGCTAAATCTTCCTTAGCACTTGCAACTAAAGCCGGAAACACTGATTACATTACTTTAAACGAAGCTTCTTTAGCTGAGTGGACTAAGTAATTTTCTTTCTTTAAGATAAACCAAGACCAATATCTTGAAAATATTCCAAAAAAAAACCGGAAACTTTATTTTGGTGTCCATTAATTTATTGAAATAACTATAAGATCTAAGAGAGCTTATCTCATGGCTATGTCATATTTTTACTATGAGAGTATAATTAACGGATTAAGTTTATATTTATTCAAGCATTAGCTACTAAATATTTATTGTATAGTTATTATCAATAAATATTATTCTTTTAATAAATAATGATTTTATTTTTCAATCCGATGACTTAATTCATAGATAAAAAAATCAAACTTAAAAAACCTCAAATTAGTCAATTTTTTTTTACTAATAAAAAAATACAAGTACATAATTTTATAATATTTTTTTATGATTAAGTTTTTATTTTAAGCCGAAAAAAATCATAAAAAATTTTCTACTTAAAAAATAAAGTAGGTTACGCTTACAAAAAGCAGTAGAAATAAATTATAATATTTTTGACTTTTTAACATTTTAAAATCACATTGTTAACAACTTGACTTCATTTAGTTTAAACACTTAATTCGTTCTAATCAATTGATTATTAAGCTAATATTTATTTTATTCTTTCCGTTTGGCAAAATTAATATATGTTGATTTTAAGTGAAGTATAAATGCAGTAGTGTGAGTTGCAGGCCAAGCGATTATTTGTTTCATTTTTATGTTTCCAAATAAAGTTAGAAACCACAACAGACAATTGAATTTTTTTATAAGATTTATTTTACTGGCATACTTTGCCATTGGGACACAATCATCATTAGCTCAAAGCTCAATTATTGATGTAGTCACCCATTCAGATATTGTAACTGACAGTGATAATATTGTGGGAAATGGAGACGTTGTTGTCTTTACTACAAAAGTTACCAATATAAGTAACATTACGATTTCATCTTTAACTATTTCAAATTCATTAGTTGGGATTGATGGAAGTGTTCTTTCCCTTCCAACCCCTATAACTTTTGTTAATAATTCTGGTTCATCTTCTGAAGGAGATTTAATCGCAGGAGAAGTATCTACATATGTATCAACTTATACTTTTGATTCAAGTGGAGTTACTGCAGGCGGTATTAGTTTAACTGTTTCAGGAACAGCCAGTACTCCAGGAAATACAAATAATGTAATTGATGTTTCTGATGATGGAGATAATTCTGACGGAAATATTATTAATGACCCAACACAAGTAGTTATTAATAATACAATAACCTTGGTTGAAGGTACTAAAGTAGAAAACTATATTGATAATGATTCTAATGGTTCTATTGGTTTAGGAGATCAATTAGAATATATAATTACAGTTTATAATAATGGTGAGGAAGATCTTGAAAATATAGAATTATTTGATATTCTTAAAGATTTAAATGACAACACATTAGCCTTAGTCGCTCCATTTACACCTCCGGGTCCAATCTTTGTTTCTTCGGATCAAGGATCTATAAATTCAAATATTCTTGTTGGAGAAACAGCTACATATAAAGCCGTCTACGTAGTTCAACAAGGATCGGTTGATTCTGGAGGATTAACAAACTGTCTAGATGTTCAAGTAGATGGTGTTAATTCTGGGCGAAGATTCACCGATACCGCTGACAATGGAAATGATAGCGATGGAAATTTAATAAACGATTGTACTGCATCTACAATTACTGCGACTCCTTCGTTAGAGGTAACTAAAAGCGCGAGTATTCAAGATATCAATGGCAATAGCCAAAATGATCCTAATGATATTATAAATTACACCATTCGAATTGAAAATGATGGTAATTTAACCCTTACAAATCTTCTTATTACTGACACTTTTGTAGATGGAAACGGTAATAGTATTTCTCTAAACAGTGCTCCAGCTTTTTCCACTTCGTCATTAGGTTCTTCAGAAGGAACACTTCAAGTAGGTGAGGTTGCAATTTATTCAGCCGCTTACACAATATCCTTAAATTCTGCAAACTCAGGATCAGTATCAAACTCATTATCGGTAACTGCGAGTTCTCCAGGGCAATCTAACAATGTTTCCGATACATCAGATGATGGTATTCAAGATGATGGCAATATAGTTGATGATCCAACAATAACTACTCTTTCAATTAATAAAAAGATAGAAGCGACCAAAACATTTACCATCGCAGATAATGGAGACGGTCAAAATGGACAAGGAGATATTGTTACCTATACAATTACTATTGAAAACACGGGACAGATTAATGTTTCTGGAATTACCCTAGTTGATCAACTCACAAACTGTGATGGATCTTCTATATTAAATCTTTCAAGTGGACCAACTTGGAATTCTAATAGTGGTTCCTCTGCTCAAGGAAGTCTAGATCCAGGAGAAATAGCTAGTTATACTGCAACATATACTATAGGATCTGTTGAAATTGATTCAGGATGTATTCTTAACACAGTTACAGCAACTGCTAGTTCACCAGGTTTTACTAATGATATTTCTGATATTAGTGATGATGATAACGATGCTGATGGGAATTTAGTTGATGACCCAACAAGAATTGATTTTTCTGTTAATCCAGTTATAGAGGTAACAAAAACAGGAATATTAATTGATAATGGAGATGATTTACCAGGTCCTAGTGATACTGCAGTTTTTACAATAACTATATTAAATACAGGTAACACAGCGTTATCAACTATAACATTAAGTGACACATTCACAAGACTTGATGGTACTGCACTCACATTAGATTCTGGACCATCATTTAATAGCTCATCAGGAGGTTCTGCCCAGGGAACATTACAATCAGGAGAATCAGCAACATATACAGCTAGTTACACTGTTGATGCGGCTGATGTTGCTTCAAACGCAGTTGTTAACCAGGTTACAGTATCGGCAGAGGCATTTAACGGTACAGTCATAACAGATGTGAGTGATAATGGAAATGATTTGGATGGAAATACTGAAAATGATATTACAGAAATTCGTCTTGATTACGCTCCATTGCTTGAAGTAACAAAGACAGTCTCTGTTTCAGCAAATCCTGTCTTAGGTGATGTTGCAGTTTATTCAATAAATATTGAGAATAAGGGTAACGTTAATCTAAACACATTAAGTATTGTTGATACTTTTGTAGGATTAGCTGGAGCATCCATTTCGTTAGATGCTGGACCTACTTTTACAAGCGCTTCACTCGGATCAAGTGAAGGTAATATAGTCAAAGGTGAGATTGCGACTTACACAGCAACTTATACTATTTCTCAAGGGGCAATAGATTCAGGTGGATTCAGGAATACAGCTGTTGTTTCTGCTCGAAATCCAGGGAGTTCTTCAACCGATGTTTCTGATGCAAGTGATGATGGTGATGATACTGATGGAAATATTACTAATGACCCAACTGATGTTGTGATTTCTGAAGATGCTTTTTTGGAGGCTGTAAAAACATCAACATATACTGATAGTGATTCTGACAGTCAACTTTCATTTGGGGACACAGTTAATTATTCAATTACTGTCCAAAATAAAAGTAATGTAACCTTAGATAATTTACAGCTAACAGATGATCTGCAAAATATAAGCTTAACCAGTTCCATGACTTTAGATACTGGTCCAAGTTTTGTTAGCTCTAATTTAGGATCTTCTTTTGGTTCTCTAAAACCTAATGAAATAGCATCGTTTATAGGAACTTATTTAATAAGACAAGCCGATGTTGATGCTGGAGGTATCTCAAATCAAGTATCAGCAACAGCTCAAACTCCAGCAAACACCGTCTTGTATGATCTCTCAGATGACAATGACGACTTTGACGAAAACACTGAAAATGATAGAACAGAATCCCCCATTACCAGAACTCCATTAATTGAGGTTACAAAAACATCAACAATAACAGATCAGGGTGACGGTCAGGTCGGTCTTGGTGATACAATCACCTATTCAATTAGTGTATTTAACGCTGGTAACCAAAATCTATCATCAGTAACTCTTGATGATTATTTTACCACAATGAATGGGAATGCTTTGACTCTGTCTTCATCGATAACATTCGTATCCGCTTCTCTTGGATCAAATGAAGGGTCATTGCTTGTTAGTGAGACAGCTGAATATACTTCTACATTTATTATAAATCAAACTTCTATTGACGATGGTGGAACTTCAAATATTGTAACAGTCACTGCTGCATCTTCAAATGCAACAGTAACAGATATTAGTGATGATGGTGATGATGCTGATGGAAATCTGGTTAATGATCCAACTCAAAATATATTTTCAGGTTCACTAGAATTAGAGGCTACAAAAACCTACACAATAACTGATTCTAATTCAGATGGAATAACTGGAATTGGAGATATAATTAATTATTCTATTGTAGTAGAGAATAAAGGTACAGAATCGCTTACGAATTTTTCAATTACTGATACACTCACTGATGCAAACGGAAATTCACTTTCATTAAATGCATCGCCTACTTCAAGTGACGGAAGTATTATAGCTCCTTTATCAACTAAAACCTACTTGGCAAGCTATACTATTTCTCAATCAGCTCTTGATAATGGAGGTTTAAAAAATACCGCTTTGGTACAAGCAAGTAATATAGCAGGCACAATCTATGTTACTGATATTAGTGATGATGGTGATGATAGCGACTCAAATACAGCAACAGATACTACGGACGTTATAATAGCTTCAAATTCTTCTTTAAATTTAACTAAGACTTATGTAAACATTGATAATGACAGTGACGGCGTAATTTCTTCTGGAGATAAATTAGTTTATACTTTTAGTGTTATAAATGACGGAAATATAACACAAAATTACATTTTCATAACTGATGCAATTTCTGATTTTGACGGAAATACACTGGCGCTTGATTCGTATGCTTCACCAAATAGGCTTGCTTTTAATTCAAATTCAAATGGATCTACTCCAGGGACATTAATCTCAGGGGAGGTAGGAACTTATACTGCAACCTATACGGTTCAAAGTGCAAATATTGCAAGCGGAGGTATATCAAATACAGCTACAGCTTCGAGTTTTGTTTATATAGACGGAAACCCTGTTATTAAAGCTTTTGACAAAAGTGATGATGGTGATGATACGGACGGTAACACTATTGACGACCCTACCCTTTCTTATTTTGGAGGCATACCGATAATTGAAGTTACAAAGACTGCAACCTATACTGGATCAGCAGATGGAGCAGATGTTGGAGATATAGCTGTATTTACAATTACAGTTGAGAATAAATCTACTCAAGATGTAATTCAAAATTTAACTTTTGTAGACACGCTAACAGACACTTACCTTTCTGGTAATACCATGTCATCAACAGTAACGTTTAATTCCGCTTCTGCAGGGTCTTCTCAAGGAACATTGACTATTGGGGAAACAGCTACTTATACATCGTCATATACAATAACTCAAAGTGACATCGATGCTGGAGGGCTGCGAAATAGTATAACATTTGAAGGAACTTCTGCTCGAAATCCAGTTCAAAGTGAGAAAGATGTCAGTGATGTCAGTGATAATGGAAATGATTTAGATGGAAATTTAATAGATGACCCTGTTATTTTAATTTTAGGGACAGATTCTGATGGAGACGGAACCCCAGACTCTACTGATATTGACGATGACGGGGATGGTATTTTAGATAGAGATGAGCAATGTTTAACTTTTTTATTGGATGGAAATTCTTTTGAAAGTTATACAGGAGCTTTCCCACCACAGTCACCAGGGAACAGAAACAGTCCTTATCCAAATATTAGTACAGCACCTCCCTTTACATCTGTTAACGGAGATGGTGAGGTTTGGAGTTCTAGTCAGGGACCTCAAGGAACAAGTTTTTCTCCACATCAAGGATTTTATTTTATTGAATTACTAACTAACGCTAGTTCTGCTAATGATGGATCATATTGGAATGAAACTTCCCTAGGCTCAAACGGAAATTATGACCGTATAATGGTTATTGAAAATGTATATCCAAACAGAACCTATAACATTAATTACTATCAACAAGAAGGGGGTAGATTTGTAGCTACTCATGCTGGAGGTGGAGCCTCCCTTGTTCAAGTTCAATCAATGCAAACTAATTACGCAGTAAGTTTTATTTCCACATCTACATCTAGTTGGGTTTCAAATACAGTAAGTTTTACAACCGATAGTCAAACAACTAGAGTTGCAGTATTATTCTCAGCATATTCTCCGGGGATTAATAGCTCAGTACAATTAGATGCGATTAGTATGACTGCCTCAGATTCATGCAATAATGATATTGATGGTGATGGTGTTCCAAACGGACTTGATCTTGATTCTGACAATGATGGAATTTATGATGTTATTGAATCTGGGAATGAGGCTTTAGACACTAACAATGATGGAATAATTTCTGGATTAGATACAGGTTATTTAGACTCTGATTTAAACGGTGCGTCTGATGTTACTGAATCAAATGTGTTAAAAGATTCTGATGCAGATGGAATAATTGATGCTTTTGAATTGGATTCTGATAATGATGGATGTAATGATGTTCAAGAAGCCGGGTATACTGATGGTAATTCTGATGGAATATTAGGAGGAAGTCCTGTAACTCAAGATTCAAATGGGAAAGTAACAAGCGGTTCTGATGGATACACCCAGCCACAAGATTTAAATATCGATTTACTTTTCGACTACAGAGATGCCGCTTACGATGTGGGTTGTTATAACCCAGCATTAGATGTGGTTAAAACCTATACTGTATCCGACACTAATGGTAATGGGATAAACGATGTTGGAGATGTAATAAATTATACTGTTGTTGCAACAAATACGGGAGGATTAGATCTGTTATTCACAAATACAAATGATATACTGACCTATGGTAGTAATCAAAACACCCTAACTCTTAATTGGTCCTCTACATCTACTAGCGTTTTAGTAACACCAACTCATAATTTGTTCAAATATTCAAATTATATAGAGGATTATAGTACATACTGGTTGGAAAATAATAATGGTCAGGCAACACCTCAAAGTGAATATGGTTATGTTCCAAATATCCCCTACTATTTTAATACAAATAGTGGAAGTTCTTACAGTGAAGTGGATCACGTTTTTACAACAGAAGGGTTTGGAGTTACAAGATCTCCATATACATATGCTGGAACTGATGCAAGAGTCCACAAATATTCGAGAGTATCAAATCAAAATAATGTCACTTATTATCATTATCAAAACGTTTCATTAGAAGCAAATACAACCTACACAGTTTCATTATATGCAGCTGCACCCAACAATACTTATTATAATACTGTTCAAAACTACGAAAAATTGAGATTTGTAAGCAGACCTCCTTCAGGTACAGACACATATTCAGATTATAATCGTGTAACAGGACCAGTAACTTCTAATAACTCTAATAGTGATACAGGTTGGAGTAGGTATTCTCATACTTTTACAACCGGAGCAGCTGGAACCTATAGGGTTGGGTTTTCAGCTCCTTATTTTAGTAACAATTGGACAAGGGTTTGGGGGGTTCAATTAGAGGTTGGGAGTTCTGCTGGACGTTATAGCTATACTTTTAGTTCAACTCAACAAAACGCAGCAGAATCGATATTTGTTGATCCTAGTGAAAGTGCACTCCCAGCAGGAGAAAGTGCAACATTTACTTCTTCGCAGATTATTACTCAGGAGATATTTGATCTGGCACCTGAAATTTCTAATTCTGTAACATTTACAGCTTCGTATACCTCACCCGGCGGAATTTCAGGAACCGTACAAGGAGTTAGTGATGACGGAGATGATTCGGACGGTAACACAGAAAATGACCCAACAGTAACTTCTTTTTCACGGACGCAGGGTGTTGAGGTAACTAAAACATTCACTCTTACCGACGTTAACAGTAATACGAAAACAGATGTTGGAGATCAAGTCAACTACAGGATAACTATATCAAACACAGGGAATACCTCTCTAAAATCTTTTACCGTAACAGATACTTTAAGTAGATCAAATGGTGAAACAGTAGCTACTTTAGGGACTGCATCACTTACTACTGTAACCAGAAAGAACTTTTTTAATTACAGCTACACAATAGATGACAGTAGTTCTGGCTGGTCTGAATATCAAGGAATATCTGGTGCTTCTGATCAAAATATTGAACCCCCTAATTCGGTACCATATTATTTCAATACAAATAGTGGAGCAGCTTATTCCACTGTAGATTCCTGGTTTCCAAATGAAGGCAATGGAACTACTCCAGCAGCATCCTCGGGATCTTTGAATTATAGTGATTCTGGGATTAGACCAGGGAGAATATATACGTCAGGCACAGAAGAACAAGGATATCATAATGGATACTGGGCTTATAAAATAGCATCTTTAGAAGAAGGACAGACTTATACTTTTTCCGTTTATGTAAAAGGAACAAATGGATCGCAACTTGACGATTCATTCAGATTTATTATTGACAATGATAGTAATGCTCAAGACGCAACAGTAGTTTCTACAGATCAGTTTATGACAACAAGCTGGGTAAGAAAATCATATACTTTTACAGCTAGTTTCAGTGGAAATCATTATGTCGGAATTCATCCAACAAAGTATTCTACAAACTACTATTGGGGGCTTCAATTAGAAAAAGGAAATTTACCTACCCGATTTATTTACACTTCCAATCTAACTCCTGGGGTCGCACTTCCACTACCTTTAAATGTCCCTTTGTTAACTTATATAGAATGGGCTTCTAATCAGCCTGACTATAATAGCAGCACCTATGCAGCAGCTTTCATGAATGGAACTTCAGCATATGACCAACAATTCAATTCGGGGCTTAATTCCATTATCGAAGTTGAGCCGGAAAACTTCACTAATTTTGATAATAGACCGACGAGTAGTCACTTTGATAATGGAGGGCCGTATGAACATAATGGGCATCGTTATTATCGAGAAACTACCAACTGGGGTTTTGAGAATCATAAATCTCATTCAACAGCTGCCTCGGGTTATCTGGCTGTTCCCAATACAAAAGCAGAATGGGATTTTTTAAAAAATATGATATCCACTAATTTTAGTGGTGGAAATCATTATATAGGGGTATATCAAGACAATACAAGTAGTGATTTTACAAGTGATAATATTAAAGGTGGTTGGACTGTTACAGATGGAAGTGGCAGCACAGTTTTATTACCAGGGGATATTACATCTTTAGCCCCAAATAGTGTTTCCATTCTAGAATACACCCACACTATAACCCAAGCAGATGTTAATTCAGGAGGACTATCTAATTCCGTTATTGCTTCCGCGAATGGTTTCTCAACGGTAAGTGATACCTCAGATGACGGAGATGATACTGATGGTAATTTAGTGGACGATCCAACAGTAACTGAACTTTCTAAAACATCATCACTCACTGTTGCAAAAACTGCAGTAGTTAGTGATGTTAATTCGGATAGTTTAAATGGGGTTGGTGATATTATTACCTATACAATCACAGTTACTAATACCGGAAATACTAATTTAAACACACCAACTTTATTAGATCAATTAACTGATGGTTTAGGAAATATTCTTTCACTAAACTCAACCCCGACTTATGTATCTTCTTATGGACCTCAAACAGCGACTGCTACATTACAAAATATTTTCAAATACTCTAACCGAATTGATGATGTAGACTACGATTGGAATGAACAAGGATCTAATGAGGGTTCCGTAAGTAGCGAGTGGGGTTACCCGCCTAATATCCCTTATTATTTTAGCACTAATAGTGGACAAGCATACTCAGGGGTTGATTATGTTTTTACTACAGAGGGTTTAGGCAATACAAGATCTCCATACCTTTATGGTGGAACTGATAATATAGTGCATTTGTATTCAAGGCTAAGGAATAATAATAATGTAAATAATTATGTATACCAAGATGTTTCATTAGAGGCTAATACAGCTTATACAGTATCTGTTTATGCTGCTGCGCATAGCTCTTCTTATGTGAATTCTTCAAACAATGTTGATAAATTACGCTTTGTATACCGCCCTTGGGGAGGATCAGATAGTTGGTCAGAATACAAACCTTTAACGGGCTGGGTTCAGAGTAATAATGTAAATCAGAATAATAATGGGTGGGCTAGATATTCCTATACATTTACCACTGGAGCAGCAGGAAACTATCGTGTTGGATTTTCACCACCATATAATGGAGGTAATTATTCGAGATTTTGGGGAGCACAATTAGAAAAGGGAAGTAGCCCAACTCGATTAATATACACTTACTCTGCATTAGTTTCTTATATAGGTTCAACAACGGTAAATACAAATACTTTTGTTGATAGTGGAAAATTAGAAATGCAATCCATAAATACTTACACGGCAAGTTACACCATTACTCAATCTGATGTTGATAGTGGATTTGTATCAAATATCGCTACAATTACCTCTATAGATCCAGATGGGAGCACCGTAGTTTCAGCTACAATCGATGATCCAACTGTAGTTTCATTAGCTACTACTCCAACTTTGGAAGTAATTAAGACATCAACGATAAGTGATGTTAACGCAAATGGATTAAATGACATTGGAGATATAATCACTTATTCAATTGTTGTTTCCAATACAGGTTATGTCACCTTATCATCAATTACACCATTAGATACACCTACAGATTCTTCAGGAGCATCTTTAAGTCTTAATGCTCCACTTAGCACAGTAACTTCAACCTCTGGATCAACCTCAAGCACAATACTTCCAAATGGATCAACTACATTTACTGCCTCACTTACGGTAAATCAGCAGGCACTAAACAGTGGAGGCGTAACCAATACCATTTTAATTACAGCTAGTAGTCCAGGTCAAACAGACAATGTCACTTCAACCCACCAAGTATATACTCAATTAACAACTGTCAGCCCTGTTATTGAAATCACAAAAACAGCAACAATTACCGATAATGGAGATGGTGTAAATGGAGTGGCTGATATCATTACTTATAATATAACCATTGAAAATAAGGGAAATGTTAATCTACAAAGCTTAGATATTGATGATATTTTTACAGATGGTAATGGTAATTCAGTTTCTCTTGCACTTTCACCAACTTATCAATCAACAACAATATCTGGAACCACTTCTGCAAATGACGATGGAATATTAGGAATCAATCATATTGATAATTATACAGCAAATTATGTTGTTAAGCAAGCAGATGTTGATAGCGGTAATTTATCAAATGTTGTTTCAGTTACTGCTAGTAGTCCAGGATTTACAGATGATGCATCCGATGTTTCTGATGATGGGGATGATTCCGACGGAAATACAGTTAATGATCCAACAGTAACAACTTTTACACCTTCTGCATCTATTGAAATCACCAAAACTGCGACTATAAATGATGTTAATGGGAATTCTGAAAATGATTTAAATGATATTATCAGCTATACATTTGAAGTTAAAAACACAGGTAATGTTAATCTTTCAACACCCACATTATCTGATTATTTATCTGATGGTGTTGGACTTGACCTTTCTTCAGAACTAAACGGTCCAATATATCAATCGCAAACTTTGAGTCCTTCAATTGTTGAATACACAGTTACGATAGCAAGTGTTTCTGGACAAAATAAATTCTTTATTGACGGGATTCAACAAAAAAATATTGTTTTCCAAAAAGGCTATACATATAAATTTATTCAAAGTGATGCTAGCAACAATTCACACCCAATTAATTTCAGTACAATTTCTGATGGAACGCACAATTCAGGGACATCATATACTACAAGCATAACAAGCTCAGGTTCTCCTGGAAGTAGCAACGCATATACCCAGATATATATATCCGACTCTACACCAGCATTATATTATTATTGCGCTAATCACTCTGGTATGGGAGGAAATACATCCAGTATAGGAAGTGTTTCAGGTGTTCAAAACATTTTAAGACCCAATGAAATCGTAACTTATACCGCCTCTTACACTATATCAGGATCTTCTGCCAACACTGCATTTATAAGTAATGTGGCTTCTGTTACTGCATCTAGTCCCGGAAATTCAAATGATGTGAGTGACTTGTCTGATGATGGTGATAATAGCGATGGTAATACAACCAATGATCCTACAATTGTGGAATTAGTTCCAGACCCTAAGATGGAAATTACCAAAACAGTAACTCAAACTGCTGATAATGGTGATGGCCTTTTAGGTACAGGGGATACAATAACCTATACAATTGTTGTTGAAAATACTGGAAATTTATTGTTATCAGGTCTATCACTTTCAGATACAATGGCTGATGGTTACGGTAACTCTTTAAGTTTAGATTCTGGATTAACCTTTGTAAGCGCATCATTAGGCTCATCATCAGGAACTCTTCAACTAACAGAGGTTGCTACATTTACAGGAACTCACATCCTCACAAGACCTACAATAAATAGTGGTCTTGTTTCTAACTCAATTTATGGACTTGCCAGTGCAGGGGATTTATCAAATAATGTTTCCGACACCTCTGATGATGGGGATGACTCTGACGGAAACTTAATTGATGACCCTACAGTATTTAATATTCCTCAAGTACTGGATCTTAATGTAACAAAAACTCAAGCTCATTTGGATCTTGATGGTCTTGGGACCATAAATTTAGGAGATAAAATAATCTATACTATAGAAGTTAATAACCTAAGTAATGTAGAATTGACCTCGGTATCTTTAGTAGATACCTTTACTGATCTTCTGAGTAATACTTTAACATTAGATTCTGGACCTACCTTTATTAGCGCAAGCTTATCCTCTCCTTCAGGTACAATAAAATCAAATGAAGTTGCAACTTACACAGCAACTTTTACAATAAATCAAGCAGCTATTGATGGAGCCGGGCTTTCTAATTCTGTGCTCGTTAGCTCTAGTAGTCCAGGACTATCTAATAATGTTACAGACACTTCCGATGATGGGGATGATTCTGATGGTAATACCGACAATGATACTACTGTTACCGAGATTAATTTAATTTCAAGCCTTGATGTTACAAAAACAGCAACTGTAAATGACACAAATTCAAATTCAAGAACAGATATAAATGACATAATAACCTATACTATTACAGTTTTAAATAATGGTGAAACAACTCTTACCGGTATATCTTTTAATGATGTAATAACAACTTCTCTAGGCGCTCAACTATCTCTTACTGCTAATCCAGCAAGAATAAGTACATCTGATGGTTCACCTGTAGGAACACTTAAAGTGAGTGAAACAGCTTTGTATACTGCACAATTCATAATAAATCAAACCGCATATGATGCAGAGTTTATAAGTAATACGGTTACCGTTACTGCAAATTCAATAGGATTAACTGGTAATGTATCTGATACCTCTGACGATGGAGATGATAGTGATGGAAATACAGTAGATGATCCTACGGTTACTATAATGACTCCAAATTCCGAAATTGAAGCTACAAAAACCTACACAGTAATTGATGATGGTAATGGCAGTATCGATGTAGGAGATATTATTAAATTCAACATAACAGTTGAAAATACAGGGAATGCTCCACTCTCAGGTGTATCAATTACAGACTTATTATCCGACGGAAATGGAACCACAATTGCATTATCCGATGGGCCGTATTTTACGACAGCTTCAATGGGCTCCACAGTTGGTAATTTACAAATAGGGGAAACAGGAAATTATGTTGCTTATTATACAATAACCCAATCGGCTTACGACTCATCAAGTATATCAAATATTGTTTCTGTTACTGCTAGTAGTCCATATGGCACAAATGATACGACTGATCTGGGGGATGATGGCAATGACTTAGACGGAAATACAGTTGATGATCCCACAGTTGTTATTATTACCTCTGCAGCAGCAATGAATGTTGTTAAAATAGCTTCAGTTTACGATGATGGAGATGGTTTTACAAACTTTGGGGATACAATTAACTATACCATAACAGTTCAAAATACAGGAGCTTCAGCCTTAACCACCGTAACCTTAACAGATACCCTTACTGATAACGCAAGTAACACTTTGACCTTAACCAACGGACCAAACTTTGTGTCTGCATCTCAGGGATCCTCTCAGGGAAACCTTAATGTTGGTGAAATTGCAACCTATTCGGCAAGTTATTTGATCGAAGCTGCTGCTGCAAATACAGGATCAATTTATAATCAAGTTGTTGCTGTTGCTAGTAGTCCAGGAGAATTAAATGATGTTACCGACACCTCAGATGATAATGATGACTCTGATGGAAATACCACCAATGACAAGACGGTGGTTGAAATGGATTTTTCACCAATTATAGATATTACTAAAACGTCATCTCTGATTGATAATAATTCCAATTCTGTTACTGATTTGGGTGACACAATTGTTTATCAAATTTCAGTAAGAAATTCTGGGAATGTTTCACTAAGCAGCCTTGTCGTTACCGATACTTTAACCGATGCAAATCTTAATCCATTAACATTATCATCAGGTCCAAATTTTGTTTCCTCCTCTTCAAGTTCTTCTGAAGGTAGTCTTCTTGTTGGGGAGACAGCGACTTATTCTGCAACTTTTGTTATTGATCAAATAGCATTAGACTCAGGAGGTCTATTAAACTCTGTTTACGGATTGGCAAGTAGCCCTGGTAATAGTAATAATGTTTCTGACACCTCAGATGATGGTGATGATAGTGACGGCAATACTGTTGATGATAAAACCCAGACAAATATAGATCAAAGTATAATTTTGGAAGCCACCAAGACAGCAATAGTAACAGATAATAACAGTAATGGTTCTACCGACTTGGGCGATACGATTGTTTATACGATTACGGTAGAGAACAAGGGTAACGTAACACTATCTAGTATAGGCTT
>Ga0206126_10000459_pt1 | contig 53690 bp, 50 predicted proteins | sample Helgoland_Spring_5_FD_148621 | JGI IMG/M metagenome (GOLD analysis project Ga0206126, IMG submission 148621) | Pelagic subsurface seawater microbial communities from Kabeltonne, Helgoland, North Sea - Helgoland_Spring_Bloom_20160412_1 | ecosystem: Environmental > Aquatic > Marine > Epipelagic ...
GCTCCATATCGGTTGTTACATCCTATAAAGGTATCAAAGCATGACAACACCAGTCCTCTCGCTAAAAAACGCAATGTTATCTTTGAACGGCAATGCGGGGCGTGTTGATATTTTGCATGGCATCTCTGTGGACATTGAAGAGGGGCAGACCGTCGGGCTGGTTGGCCCATCGGGTTCAGGAAAGTCATCTTTGCTGATGTTGATGGGTGGACTTGAACAAGCAAGCGGCGGAACTATCCACGCCCTCGGCCAAGACCTGACTGCCATGAACGAAGATGCACTCGCGCGGTTCAGGCGCGATAACATGGGCGTGGTGTTTCAATCCTTCCATTTGATCCCAACCATGACTGCGGTTGAAAACGTCGCGACCCCACTGGAACTAGCGGGGGTCAAAGATGCCTTCGAACAGGCGCGTTCTGAGCTATCAGATGTTGGAATAAGCCACCGCGCAGATCATTATCCATCGCAAATGTCAGGCGGCGAACAACAGCGTGTGGCCTTGGCACGCGCTTCTGTCACAAGGCCAAAAATCCTGCTGGCAGATGAACCAACGGGCAACTTGGACGGTACCAACGGCAACGCCATTATGGACCTGTTGTTTGGCCTGCGCGACAAACATGGTGCCACCTTGGTCCTTGTCACACACTCCGATGTCTTAGCTGCGCGTTGTGATCAAATCATCCGCCTCGAAGACGGGTTGATCGCCCAAGAAAGCATCGCCAAATGAGCATTGCTATTGCCGCCCGCTTTGCCCGCCGTGAACTTCGTGGGGGGCTGAAGGGCTTCACAATCTTGCTGTCCTGCCTTGCCCTAGGGGTAGCTGCCATCGCAGCTGTTGGTTCCGTACGCACCGCAATTGAAACGGGTCTTTCGGTTGAGGGGGCCGCCCTTTTGGGGGGCGATGCAGAACTCGATTTCACCTACCACTTTGCTAATGCACAGGAAAAGGAATGGATGCAATCGCGCGCCAATGCCGTTTCTGAAATCGCCGAGTTCCGTTCGATGGCCGTGGTCGACAATGGCGACCAGACTGAACGTGGACTGACCCAAGTCAAAGCCATCGATGATGCATATCCGCTCATTGGCACGATGGTACTGAACCCTGCGATGGACTTGAATGCAGCCTTAGCTGCGCAAAACGGCTTACCCGGTGCGGTGATGGAACGTGCGTTGATTGATCGTTTGGGTCTGTCAATCGGTGATACCTTTGCCCTTGGCAACCCAACAATTTCACCTGTCCGCAGAAATCTTGCGTGAACCCGATGGGGCGGCTGGTGGTTTTGGTCTGGGGCCACGCACACTTGTGCGCACCGCTGATTTGGCGAACTCGTCCTTGCTGGCATCTGGCACGTTGTTCAACACAAAATACCGCCTCGACCTCCCGTCCAATCCCGACCTTGAGGAACTTGAGGCGAGCGCACGCGCCAAATTTCAAAACAGTGGCATGCGTTGGACCGACGCGCGAAATGGTGCGCCCGGCGTCACCGAATTTGTAAACCGCTTGGGTGCGTTTTTGGTCCTTGTTGGGTTGTCAGGATTGGCCGTTGGTGGTGTGGGTGTTGCTGCAGCCGTGCGCGCCTACCTTTCAGAGAAAACCAATGTCATCGCCACATTGCGCACCCTTGGTGCAGAGCGCAGCACCATCTTCCAAACCTACTTTATCCAAATCGGGTTTCTATCCCTCATCGGCATCTCAATCGGTCTGCTGCTTGGTGCACTTGCGCCTTTGTTGCTGGCTCCCTTGATCGAAGCACGCCTGCCGATCCCCGCCAATTTCGGGATCTATCCAGCGCCACTGTTTGAGGCTGCGATCTACGGTCTATTAACCGCATTCATCTTCACTCTTTGGCCTTTGGCCCGTGCAGAAGACGTGCGTGCCGCGACCCTGTTTCGCGACGCACTTGGCAGCAGTAAACTGTTCCCTGCCCCGCGTTACCTTTTGGCCATCGTCATTGCGTTATGTGCTTTGATCGGATTGGCCGCCGCCTTCTCTGGAACATGGCGACTTACATTGGTGACATCGGGTGGCATCATGGTTGCCCTGCTGATGCTTGTGGTCTCTGCTGCAATCATCCAGTGGCTCGCCAAACGTGGTGGCAAAATCACCAAAGGACGTCCGGCATGGCGTTGGGCGTTGACCTCTATTTCAGGGACCCAAGAAGGGGCGGCATCTGTTATCCTGTCTTTGGGTCTGGGCCTATCCGTCTTGGCCAGCGTCGGTCAAATCGACAGCAACCTGCGCAATGCTATCACTGGCAACCTCCCTGACATCGCGCCATCCTACTTCTTCGTCGACATCCAACGCGATCAGATGGCTGGCTACACAAAACGCCTTGAAGACGATCCAGCCGTCCGGCGGATCGACAGCGCACCAATGCTGCGAGGGGTCATTACAAAGATCAATGGGAAACCCGCGCGAGAGATCGCGGGGGATCATTGGGTGTTAGAGGGGGATCGCGGGGTTACCTACGCAGATCAGCCCAGCAAACGCACCCGCATCACCGCAGGCGAATGGTGGCCCGAGGATTACACAGGTCCGCCACTGATCAGTTTTGCGGCAGAAGAGGCCGAGGAAATGAACCTATCATTGGGCGATACCGTCACGATGAACATCTTGGGCCGTGATATCACAGGCACCATCAGTTCCTTTCGCGAGGTTGATTTTTCATCCGCTGGCATCGGTTTCATCCTCTCGATGAACCCAAGTGCATTGCGGGGTGCGCCGCATACTTTCACCTCAACCGTCTACGCAGAGCCAGAGGCGGAAACCGCCATTCTGCGTGACCTTGCCAAGGCCTATCCCAACATTACCGCAATCCGTGTTCGCGACGCGATTGAGCGGGTCGCAGATGTCTTGTCCGGCCTAGCAGCCGCCACATCTTATGGCGCATCCGCAACTTTGCTCACGGGTTTCCTTGTTCTGATCGGCGCAGCAGCCGCAGGCACCAATGCGCGGACCTATGAAGCGGCTGTTCTCAAAACACTTGGGGCCACACGCGGGCGTATTTTACTAAGCTTCGCTCTCCGCTCTGCCCTGTTGGGATTGGCCGCTGGTTTTGTTGCATTGGCGGCGGGTATTGCAGGTGGATGGGCCGTCAGCACCTTTGTCATGAACATCGAATACATCGTGATTTGGCCATCGGCATTGGCGATCATCGCGGGGGGTGTTATTGCAACGCTTGTCGCTGGTCTTTTGTTCGCATGGGGCCCATTGGCGACGCGCCCAGCCCAAGTGCTTCGGGCCCGAGAATAAGGACAAAACCATGAGCGATCCACACTTCTTTGGCTATGGCAGCCTCGTCAACACGGCGACCCATATTTACCCCAACGCGCAAAAGGCGACGCTATCGGGATGGCGCCGCGCATGGGTTCGCAATGGCGGGTATGGCACCATTCTTTTAACGGCTGTTCCAGCTGATCCTTCCGAACAAATTCAAGGTCTGATTGCTGCTGTCCCCAATGCCGATTGGGCCGCTTTGGATGAACGCGAAACTGGATATCGCCGCATTCCGTCAGCGGGCAAAGTTAGCCATGGTGGCGATCCATCAACCGATATCGCCCACTATGCAGTGGCCGCTGAAGACATGCTAATGGAGGGTGATCAGATCATCCTGCTCAGCTATCTTGATGTTGTTATTCAAGGGTATTTGCAACAATTTGGTGAGGACGGCGTTGATGCATTTTTCGCCACCACCGACGGATGGGATATGCCAATCCTCAACGATCGCACCGCGCCGCGGTATCCGCGCAGCCAAAGCCTAAGCGCCTCAGAAACCGCGCTGGTGGATGGACATCTGGACCGCATCGCGGCCCAGATAATCAGTTCTTAAGCGCGGGCTTTAACAACCTGCAAAAGTGTCATCGTCGCGGACATATCTGGTCCGTGGCTTTGGCCTGTAAGCGCTTTGCGCAGCGGCATGAACAAGCCCTTGCCTTTGCGGCCAGTCGCTTCTTTTACGGCACCCGTCCACGTTTTCCATGTGGTGTCGTCGAACGGACATTCAGGCAACATAGCCATCGCTTGGGCCACGAATTCTGCGTCTTCGTCATCGATCACTGGATCAGCGCCTTCGCTGAACAATGTCCACCACGCAGCCAAATCTTTTAGCGTTGTGATGTTGTCACGTGTGACAGTCCAAAAAGTTTCGGCCAAATCAGCAGGAACGCCAAGATCAGCAATCTGATCAGCAACATCAGCCAGCGGTTTGGCCTGCAACACATTTGCTGTCAGCGGGAACAGGTCAGCGACATCAAACTTCGTCGGTGCTGTGCCAAAGCTACCCACGTCAAAGCCTTCAATCAGTTCGGACATTTCACTGCGCAGCTCCATTGGATCAGACGACCCAAGGCGCGCCATCAATGACAACAGTGCCATCGGCTGAACGCCCTGCTCACGCAGGTCACGCAACGCCAAAGTGCCCAGACGTTTCGATAGTGCCTCACCCTGCGGACCGGTCAGCAACGAGTGGTGTGCAAAAGACGGTGGGGTCATGCCCAGCGCCTTCATAATTTGAATTTGTGTGGCCGTGTTGGTCACGTGATCAGACCCGCGCACAACAGTGGTCACGCCCATATCCGTGTCATCAACAACAGATGCAATTGTATACAGAACCTGACCGTCACCGCGGATCAAAACCGGATCGCTGACAGAGGCCGCATCGATAGAGATGTCGCCAAGAATACTGTCTTTCCAATTGATGCGTTCCTGATCCAACTTGAAACGCCAGACGCCATCACCGCGTTCAGCACGGAGGGCATCGCGCTCTTCAGCACTAAGGTTCAACGCCGCACGATCATAGACCGGTGGCTTGCCCATGTTCAGCTGTTTCTTACGCTTCAGGTCCAACTCAGTCGGTGTTTCGAACGCTTCATAAAAACGATCAATACTGCGCAACTTATCGGCCGCGTCCGCATAACGGTCCAGACGCTCGGACTGACGTTCAACCTTGTCCCAGTGCAGGCCTAACCACTCCAAGTCCTGTTTGATCCCATCAACGTATTTCTCTTCAGAGCGCACCGGATCGGTATCGTCGATGCGTAGAATGAAAGTACCACCAGCCTTACGGGCAATCAGGTAATTCATCAGCGCAGTGCGCAGGTTACCAACGTGGATATAGCCGGTGGGCGATGGGGCGAAACGTGTGATGGTCATGGGCATGATCTCCTATGCGGGGTTAGGTGTCATAGGGGGGGCGATTTGTCCAGTTCGATGCGTGTGGGACTGTTAGGGTGGATTGCGGGCGACCACTCCCTCAGTTCGACGGGAAGGCAGACATACTGTCGCTGATTGTTCTATTCAGCCACCACCTCATCTAAGAAGTTCTGGTACAAAAAACTTCAATAATCCCGCGACTAGAAATAATGTCACATAACTTAAAACAACGTATTTGATCGCTTTAAGCCACTTTTACGCAACTCAGGAAGGATCTCACCAGCTACGAAGCGGTTAAACATATTTACGCCACTACCCAGATCATACGCCCTCCAAGGGTTGGGCCCATCTGCACTGACCATCTCTTTAAGAAGAGTGAGTATGACGGTGCCCTGCCAGTAGAAGGCAATGAGGAATGCAACCACGGCATTTGTGGCTAATGCCAATATTATGATAAAAACGGCAACTTCAAAAAAGAACATCTGATTTTCCTATTCGCAAAATAGCGTTTTCAAAACACGCATGGCCGACAATCTTCAATTTCACTCTTTAGGATCGCTTACAAACAAAATTGATAGAAGATCGCCAAAAAAGGCGATGTTGCTTAAAACCATAATTATCGCAGCAGTCTCTAGCTCCAAGAGATCACAGGTAAAAACCGTTACTAATATGAGGCACGCGATAATGACATAGCTGCCATTGGTTGTGTGCACCTGCGAAAGCAAAGACTCACGCTACCATGTGCGCATAAACCTTAAGTACGCGATAAAAAGCCCCAAACCAAACAAAGCTAGGCAAGCGACGGATTTTAGGAGTGATACCATTGGTGTCTTAGATTTGCGTTCAAGAAACTTTTCTAAAAGCTGCCCTAGAATTTGGTTAATGCCCATCATTGGTACACGCTCCGATCAAATAAAATCCTTCAGTACAGAGGTCTGCATGGCACCATCTGTTAAAACAACAATGCGTTCCAAGCAGACTTCCAGCATTTTTGCCTGACTTCCAGTTCAGCCAGCCCTGTTCACCCTACCACCCAATCAACTCGGATCACGCCAACGGTTCACAATCGGATAACGGCGATCCAACCAGAACGCCCCCTTCGTCAATCGTGCACCCGGTGCGGATTGGAAGCGTTTGTATTCGGAAATGTAGATTAGGTGCTCGACCTTCTTGACCACATCGCGCTCAAACCCAGCAGCCACGCAATCGGCGACAGAGGCATCGTTGTCCACCAGCATCTCAAGCAACGCATCCAGCACCGGATAATCCGGCAGGCTGTCGCTGTCTTTTTGATCGTCGCGCAGTTCGGCGCTTGGGGCTTTGGTGATGATGTTATCAGGGATAACAGCACCTTCAGGCCCCATCATCCAATCGCGGTGGTTGGCATTGCGCCAGCGGCAGGTTTCGAACACACGCATTTTATACAGGTCTTTAATCGGGTTATAGCCACCAGCCATATCACCATAGATCGTGGCATAGCCCACCGCGACCTCTGATTTATTGCCTGTGGTCAAAACCATCTCGCCAAATTTATTGCTCATCGCCATCAGTAACAGACCGCGCAGGCGGGATTGGATGTTCTCTTCGGTCAGCCCTTCTTCAAGGCCTGCGAATAACGGAGCCAACGTATTGGTGATCGCCTCACGCCCCTCAGCGATAGGGACATAATCATATCGACATCCCAGCGCATTGGCGCAAGCCTCAGCATCTTCAAGGCTCGCTTTGCTGGTGTATTCGGATGGCAACATCACGCAGCGCACATTTTCTGCGCCAAGCGCATCGGTGGCGATGGTCGCCACGATGGCAGAATCGATCCCGCCGGACATCCCCAACAGAACCTTTTTGAAACCTGTCTTTCCCATATAGTCGCGCAACGATTGAACCATAACGCGGTAGTCTTGTTCCCACGTGTCAGGTTGAGCGGTCTTAACCCCGTCCTTAACACGCCAGCCATCCGTGCCGCGTTCAAGATCAACATGCACGATGGCTGTATCAAACGCAGGCATTTGAAGGGCCAAACCGCCACCCGGGTTCAGTGCGAATGAAGCACCGTCAAAGACCTGATCGTCCTGACCGCCAACCATGTTCAGATAGATCAGCGGCAGACCTGTTTCGACAACGCGTGACACCATGTGGTTCAAGCGCGTTTCAAATTTGTCGCGGTAATAGGGTGAACCATTCGGGATCAGCAGGAACTCAGCACCTGTTTCGGCCAAGGTCTCTGCCACATCCTCGTGCCATGCATCTTCGCAGATCGGGCTGCCAATGCGTGTGTTTCCAACGCTATAGGGTCCACCCAACGGCCCTGCATCAAAGATACGGACCTCATCAAACACAGTTTCATTCGGCAGGTGATGCTTAAGCGCCTTGGATGCAACTTTACCGCCCTTACAGATCAGATAGGCGTTATACAGGCAGCCAGCTTCAAACCACGGACCACCAATCGCCAAGGCGGGGCCGTCTGCGCAGTCTTTTGCCAATTGCTCAACCGCAGCCATAGCTGCCTTGTGAAACACAGGTTTCACCACCAAATCTTGGGCATTGTATCCTGTGATGAACATCTCAGGCAGCGCCACCAGATCAGCACCGGCCGCGCGCCCCTGCTCCCATGCATCACGCGCTAAGGCGGCATTGCCAGCAATATCGCCAACGGTTGGGTTTAACTGGCACAGTGTAATGCGAAACGTATCAGCCATGGGGTGCTCCGGTCAGATTTCACCTGCACCTATATGCGTTCCAACACGCCCAGAAAACCCCTGACACACCCAATTAAGCGCGACCAATATTACCCATGCGCAAAACCCATTGCGAGGTGGCCAACCTTATTCTAGGCTGAGCAAGCTTGCACAGTTGCGTGCAGGCCAAGAATTAATACAGGTCTCGCCATGAAACGTCTTATTCTCGCTTTGTGTTTAACTGCTGCTCCCATGGGTGCATTGGCACAGGATCGTCAAGTTCAGACCAAACAATACGACGATGGCGGCATCTATCAAGGCAGCTTTCGCGGTGGCCTTCAGCACGGGGAAGGCACCTATCGCCTGCCCAATGGCTATGAATATACCGGCGCATGGGATGACGGCGAAATCAAAGGCGAAGGCGTTGCGCGTTTTCCAAATGGCTCCGTCTACCAAGGCAACTTTTCAAAAGGCAAGCCTGACGGTTTTGGCAAAATCACATTTGCCGATGGCGGCACCTATGAAGGCGACTGGCTTACTGGCACTATCATGGGCCAAGGTGTCGCGCTGTATGCGAACGGCGTGCGCTATGAGGGCGAGTTCCGCAATGCCAAACACCATGGCAAAGGCGTTATGCAAAGCCCGGGTGGCTATGAATACAAAGGTGACTGGATTGACGGCGTCAAAAACGGCGTAGGCACAATCACCTATCCTGATGGCGCTGTGTATGACGGCGACATCGCCAACGGCAAACGCGAGGGTTCCGGCAAGCTAACGATGCCGGATGGATTGATTTATGTCGGCTTGTGGAAAGACGGCCAAATCGATGGCACTGGCACACTGACCCAACCCAATGGCGACGTTTATGACGGCCAACTGGTATCAGGACGCCGCCAAGGCACAGGCCGTGTGACCTACGCAAACGGCGACATCTATGAAGGCGACTTCGCTGATGACCGCCGCCACGGTACAGGCACATTCACAGGCACCGACGGTTACACCTATGTCGGCGCATGGATCGCGGGCCAGATCGAGGGACAAGGTCGCGTGACCTACCCAGATGGTTCAATCTACGAGGGCAGCTTCCGTGATGACCTGGCCGATGGCACTGGAGAAATCGCGTACAAAGACGGCTCTGTCTATGAAGGCAGCTGGGTCGCTGGTGTGATCGAGGGCAATGGTAAGGCCACTTACGTCAATGGCGTGATTTATGAGGGTGGCTTTAAGAATGCACGAAACCACGGCCAAGGCATCATGACCTATGCCGATGGCTATCGCTATGACGGCGCATGGGAAAATGGCCAACGCCACGGCGCAGGTACTGCGACTTATCCAGATGGCACCGTCTACGTGGGCAACTTTGACAACGGACAGCGCAATGGCATGGGCAAGATCACGATGGCCAACGGCTTTGAATATGATGGCCAATGGCAAACCGGCGAAATCAACGGTACCGGCACTGCCACCTATGACAATGGCGACATCTATGAGGGCACTTTCCTAAAGGGAAAACGCCAAGGCAGCGGCACAATGCGCTATGCTACGGGTGAAGAAGCCACTGGGACATGGGAAAACGGCGCGTTGAAAGAAGACGGTTAATCGCTCAGCCTTACCAAGGCAGCGCCGTTCCCGAATAGTCATAGAAACCACCGCTTTGCGCCGGTGTTAGGTCGTCCATAACCTTCACTAAATTCGCGGCCGCTTGATCGGCTGGAACGCTTGCATGACGGGCAAGGTACTTGGACGTAAACGGCGTCTCCACAGTTCCCGGGTGCAACGCAACAACGCTCGATTGCGGATGGCTGCGCGCCAACTCAATCGCAGAGGTGTGGACGATCTGGTTCACCGCCGCTTTTGCCGCACGGTAACTGACCCATCCACCCAATCGGTTGTCCCCGATAGATCCCACTTTGGCTGACAGTACAGAAAATACGCTGGCGCGGTCTTTTCGCAAAAGGCGACTCGCATGCGCAAGGATCAGCGCAGGGCCAATGGCGTTGACCGCGAACTGATCTGCCATCGCGATTGGATCAATAGCTTTGATCGTTTTCTCAGGGGCCGCGCCATTCACGCTCAACGCGCCGGTGGCAACAATCACTCGGTCAAAGGTGCGATCCAAGCGTTCCAAATGATCCGCAACACTTTGGACATCCGTAATGTCCAAACCGTCAATTGAGCGTGAAAGCCCTATTACACTGTCGCCGCGCGTCGTGTGGTGGGCAGCAATCGCGCCGCCAATGCCGCCCGAAGCGCCAATAATCAGAATATCTATCATGTCTCATAGGTAGCACAGCATAGACGCACTTCAACGCGGATGGTCCAAAATCCTAATGCGACGCTCCACCTGAAAATGGCACCCCGTCCAATTAGGCATAAAAACCTACTTTCCATTTGGAAATCGGCGGCTATAACTACCGCTATGACACGTAACGCACATACCCTGATCGCGCGCCCTCTCGGCGCAGCGCTTTTGTGCGAGCTCTTGCTCCTATCCAGCCTCTGAGCGTGTCCATCGGCACGTCCGCTCAGAGGGTTACCCGCGAGGGTCGGATACGTGCCAAGAATCAGGACAACAAAAGAGAAATCAAATGACATCTTCCCAAGACAAAGTCGTAATTTTCGACACCACATTGCGCGACGGCGAACAATCCCCCGGCGCAACCATGACCCACGCAGAAAAGCTTGAGATCGCTGGACTGTTGGACGAAATGGGCGTCGACATTATCGAAGCCGGCTTTCCGATCGCCTCCGAGGGCGACTTTCACGCCGTTTCAGAGATTGCCAAAAATAGCGTGAACTCAGTCATCTGCGGTTTGGCCCGTGCCCAACTTGGCGACATTGATCGCTGCTGGGAAGCTGTTAAGCACGCCGCGCAGCCACGTATTCACACCTTTATCGGTACATCCCCGCTGCACCGTGCGATCCCGAATCTGACCAAAGACGAGATGGCGATCCGGATCGAAGAAACCGTAAGCCACGCGCGCAACCTTTGCGACAACGTGCAATGGTCTCCGATGGATGCGACACGTACCGAATTTGATTACCTGTGCCGCACTGTCGAAATCGCGATCAAAGCGGGCGCGACCACGATCAACATCCCTGACACCGTGGGCTACACCGCCCCCCGTGAAAGCGCGCAGTTGATCCGCGATCTGCTTGAACACGTGCCAGGTGCCGACAACATCATCTTCGCCACGCACTGCCACAACGACCTTGGCATGGCGACAGCCAACAGCTTGGCCGCAGTTGAAGCTGGTGCACGTCAGATCGAATGCACCATCAACGGCCTTGGCGAACGTGCGGGCAACACGGCTTTGGAAGAGGTCGTTATGGCTTTGAGAGTACGCAATGATATCATGCCGTACCAAACAGGCATCGACACAACCAAACTGATGAATATCTCGCGCCGCGTTGCAACAGTTGCTGGCTTTCCTGTTCAGTTCAACAAAGCCATCGTTGGTAAAAACGCCTTTGCACACGAATCTGGCATCCACCAAGACGGCATGCTGAAAAACGCCGAGACATTCGAGATCATGCGCCCCGAAGATGTAGGCCTGACTGGAACCTCATTGCCACTTGGCAAACACTCAGGACGCGCAGCACTGCGCGCCAAGTTGGAAGAGCTGGGCATCGAATTGGGTGACAACCAGCTGAAGGACGTTTTTGTTCGCTTCAAAGCACTGGCTGATCGCAAGAAGGAAGTATTCGACGACGATTTAGTCGCCTTGATGCGCACCTCTGACGATCCTGAGAATGATCGTTTGAAAATCACGTCATTGCGCGTCCAATGCGGCACCGAAGGGCCGCAACAAGCGGACCTAAAGCTAGAAATCGATGGCACAGAACATGCCGCAACCGAAACCGGCGATGGCCCAGTGGATGCAACATTCAACGCGATCAAATCATTGGTTGAACACGAAGCAAAACTGCAGCTTTACCAAGTGCACGCCGTGACCGAAGGCACTGATGCCCAAGCCACAGTAACCGTGCGTTTGGAAGAAGACGGCCGTATCGTAACGGGTGAATCCGCGGACACAGACACGGTTGTAGCCTCGGCCAAAGCCTACGTTCACGCACTAAACCGCCTGCTGGTACGACGCCAAAAATCAGGCAAGGACACACCTGAAATCAACTACAAAGATACCTAATAAAATAGGGTGCGCACATGATGCGCACCCCGCCTTGCTTCTCTTGTTCCTAAATATCTTGGAGTCTGAGGCAGCGCCTCAGTTCGCCAGAACATTCAGACCCTAACCACGATAAGGATCCCGCGCGCTGCGATCCGCAGACAGTGAATGTTGGGACCGCTCCACGATCAACTCAACTGCATCCGCCAAATGCACTTCCCCAATCGCCATATCCCCTGCGGCAACACGCAACTTGTGCGCCTCCAGCATGACTTCGGCATGGGATGATCCGCGCGGCGGAATGAATTTGTAACAAGCCAGCTCGATCAACTGCCCAAGTGGGTCTTTGAAATACACCGAATCCATGAACCCACGATCCTTCACGCCTGAATGCCCGATGCCACGTTCCTCCAGCCGTTTGGGCACTTGGGTGAACATCGCACGATCCACCTCAAACGCCAGATGATGCACACAGCCAATATCCATCGACGTGCGCGAGCGATCTGGTTTGCGGTTTTCATTCGTAAATACAGTGATCAAACGCCCATCGCCCGGATCAAAGTATAAATGCCCTTCATTGGGGTCATCCAGGTTCGGTTGATCAAAAATAAACGGCATGCCTAGCAGCCCTTCCCAGAAATCAATCGACGTCTGACGATCCGCCCCTGTCAGCGTGATGTGATGCACACCTAATACTTGAATTTTGCGCATTTTACTCTCCTCAATCGGTTGACCAAAGCCTATCAAACAACGCCACCCTACGGAATGAGGCAAATTAGGCCTTAAATGCGCGGATTGCCGCCCCGGCGGACCACCATTCCCTCTTTCACCCAAAGCGCCGTGCCCTTATAAGAATGCTTGTCCGTTCCATACGACTCGTGGGCGACTTCAATGCCACGCGCTATTACCTACAAGGCCTTAACACATGTCCATTTTCGATAATCTTCGTGGTCTCTTCTCGTCCGACATGGCGATTGACCTCGGGACTGCCAACACTTTGATCTACGTTAAAGGCAAAGGCGTCGTTCTTTCTGAACCGTCCGTTGTGGCTTACCACATCAAAGACGGCGTGAAAAAAGTGCTGGCTGTGGGCGAAGACGCGAAATTGATGTTGGGCCGCACACCTGGTTCCATCGAGGCCATCCGCCCGATGCGCGAAGGCGTTATTGCCGATTTTGACACCGCTGAGGAAATGATCAAACATTTTATCCGCAAGGTGCACAAACGCTCTACCTTCTCAAAACCAAAGATTATTGTCTGCGTCCCACACGGCGCGACCCCCGTTGAAAAACGTGCCATTCGCCAATCCGTTCTATCTGCTGGTGCACGTCGCGCAGGCTTGATTGCTGAACCAATCGCTGCCGCGATTGGGGCTGGCATGCCGATCACTGACCCGACAGGCAACATGGTTGTCGACATCGGCGGTGGTACAACCGAAGTTGCCGTTCTTTCCCTTGGTGACATCGTTTACGCCCGCTCTGTGCGCGTAGGTGGTGACCGCATGGACGAGGCTATCATCAGCTACCTGCGTCGCCAGCAGAACCTTTTGGTTGGTGAAACAACTGCAGAACGCATCAAGAAATCAATCGGCACGGCCCGTATGCCTGACGATGGGCGTGGCACATCTATGCAAGTGCGTGGCCGCGACCTGCTTAACGGTGTACCAAAAGAAATTGAAATCACCCAAGCACAGATTGCCGAAGCTTTGGCAGAACCGGTTCAGCAAATTTGCGAAGCGGTTATGGCTGCGCTTGAAACCACTCCACCAGACCTTGCCGCCGATATTGTTGATCGTGGTGTCATGTTGACGGGTGGCGGTGCATTGCTCGGTGAACTGGATTTGGCTCTGCGTGAGCAAACCGGCCTTGCGGTTTCAATTGCAGATGAGCCGTTGAATTGTGTGGCCTTGGGCACAGGCAAGGCGCTGGAATTTGAAAAGCAGCTGCGTCACGCTATCGACTACGATAGCTGATACAATCGCCCACTTAGCCCGAAGCGCTTGCCACAACCGGTCAAATCTTGGACAGTCCAAGTACCCATGCAAGGGCTGACTACCGCAGGACACAACCGCCTTGGCCAATAATCGATCAAACAATCAGGATTACACCCGCCCTTTGCGCAGGTTGATTCTGGTTGTCGTATCCTTGGTATTGCTTGCGACCTTTCTGGTTTGGCGCATCGACAGTCCACGAGTTGAACGGTTTCGCGCTCAAGTCACCGACAGAATTGTTCCGAATTTTGATTGGGCCATGGCCCCTGTAACAGGCACCGTGAACCTGTTTCGCGATTATCAAAGCTACAACCGTATCGCTGAACAAAACCAAGAGCTGCGCCGCGAGCTGCGCAAAATGCAATCTTGGAAAGAAGCCGCGCTGCAGCTTGAACAAGAGAACGCCCGACTGCTTGACCTCAACAGCGTCCGCCTTGATCCCCGCCTTACCTTCATCACGGGTGTTGTTCTGGCCGATAGCGGCTCGCCCTTTCGTCAATCGGTACTGTTGAACGTTGGCGCACGTGACGGCCTTGTGGATGGCTGGGCCACTATGGACGGCATTGGTCTCGTAGGTCGCATTTCGGGTGTTGCGAAAAACACTAGCCGTGTGATTTTGCTCACCGATGCATCCAGCCGTATTCCAGTTACCATCCAACCCTCTGGCCAACGCGCCATTGTGGCGGGTGACAACAGTGCAGCACCACCCATCGATTTCATCGAAAGCCCCGATCTTGTCCGACCTGGTGACCGTGTTGTCAGCTCAGGGGACGGCGCAGTGTTTCCTGCGGGGCTGGTTATCGGTCAAGTGGCCGCTGATCCCGGTGGCCGCCTAAGGGTGCGCCTTGCTGCGGACTATGAGCGTCTCAAATTCCTACGTGTCCTGCGCAGTCACCCGACAGAACCCGTGACCGACACCGCAAATATTCTCACCGCCAACGACGGCAAACCAGCGCCTGAGAACGGTGAAGAGGTTCCTGCAAGTGAGTGAAGACCAATCATCGCGAATTTGGATCATGCGTGGTTGGTTCGTCGTGCTAGGATTGGCGACCTTGTTCACCCATCTTCTCCCCCTCAGCGCGATGTCGCGCCCTTGGGCCACCCCTGATCTGATGTTAGGCTTTGCCTTCGCGTGGTCGGTGCGCAAACCCGTATATGTCCCTGTGATCCTACTAGGCCTGATGCTTTTGCTGTCAGATCTATTGCTACAGCGCCCCCCCGGTCTTTGGGCCTTTTTGGGACTACTTTGCTGTGAAAACCTCCAAAGTCGCGCAAAACGTTTACGTGCATCGAACTTTGCAGCCGAATGGGCTACAGTCATTGCATTGCTGGTTGGCACCACTATTTTATACCGCATCATCTTGGCCATTTTGTTGGTTGAGCAACCGAACCTAGGATCGCAACTTATCCAAACGATAACCACGATCCTTTACTACCCCGTGATTGTCTTCGCGACCCACGTGCTTATGGGTGTGCGCAAGGGCGTCCCAGGGGACATGGACGCACGCGGAGGCCGCATTTGAAACGCAAAAACGCAGATCACGAGGCGAACCAAAGTTTAATGTCTCGCCGTGCACTGGTTGTCGGTGGGCTTCAGTTTGTGCTCGTCGGTGGCTTGGCCGCACGTATGCGTCACCTCCAAATCAATGAGGCCGATCAATTCAGGACATTGGCCGAAGAGAACAGGATCAAGTTCAAACTGATCCCGCCCGCTCGCGGCGAGGTGTTTGATCGCAACGGTGTTCAACTGGCACAAAACGTCCCAAATTATCAAATCAAGATGGTGCGTGAAGACACCCGCGACGTAGAGGCCGTGATTGCACGCCTCAGTCAAATCATCGATTTGGACGGCGAAGCCATTGAACGCGCTGTTGCATTGATCAAGCGCAGCGCCCCATTTCACCCCATCACCATAACAGACGACGTGACGTGGGAAGATATCAGCCGCGTCTCTGTCAATGCACCCGCCTTGCCAGGCGTCACACCAGAAGTCGGCTTGTCACGTGTGTATCCCTTGGGCTCAGACTTTGCTCATATCCTGGGATACGTGGGGCCAGTTAGCGATTACGACCTAAAGAAGATCGACGATCCCGATCCATTGCTACGCATCCCACGGTTTCAGATCGGCAAGGTCGGCGTGGAAGCCAAAGAAGAAATTCGTCTACGTGGGTCTGCAGGAAGCAAACAGGTCGAGGTGAACGCCGCCGGTCGCGAAATGCGCGAGCTGGGACGCCGTGAAGGCAGACCGGGCGCAAATATTCAGCTAACTATCGATGCAGAACTGCAGAACTATTTGCAGGCGCGCCTCGACGGCGAAAGCGCCAGCGCGGTTGTGATCGATTGTGAAACTGGCGATCTGGTCGCAATTGGGTCGGCACCGACGTACGATCCTAATCTGTTTGTGTCCGGCATTTCCGTCGCAGATTACCGTGAACTAACTGAAAACAAATTCCGGCCTCTGGCGTCCAAAGCGGTTCAGGGAACCTATCCCCCCGGATCAACATTCAAAATGATCACCGCAATGGCCGCCCTTGAAGAAGGCATTATCGGACCAGACGACACCGTCCGTTGCAACGGTCACCTTGAAGTGGCGGACCGCAAATTTCACTGCTGGAAACGCTCGGGTCATGGCAGTGTCGACCTAAAGAATTCGCTCAAACGCAGCTGCGACGTTTACTACTATGACTTGGCGCTCAAGGTCGGGATCGAAAAGATCTCTGCCATGGCCAACGTCTTTGGATTGGGAGTGCGCCATAACGTTGAAATGTCCGCTGTTGCCCGTGGCCTGACACCGACTAAGGCCTGGAAAAACCGCGTGCATGGCAAGGATTGGGTGATTGGCGACACCGTGAACGCCTCCATCGGACAGGGCGACATGCTTGCCTCTCCCCTCCAGTTGGCCGTGATGACCGCACGCCTTGCCACAGGGCGCGAAGTGACACCGAGACTGGTTAAATCTGTAGACGGCGTTGAGCAAGCGTCAGGCGCAGGTGCCCCGCTCAAAGTTGATCAAAATAACTTAAAGAAAATGCGCCAAGCCATGTTTGCCGTGGTCAATGATCGTGGGGGCACCGCCAACAAAAGCCGCATCACCGTTGATAACATGCGCATGGCGGGCAAAACGGGCACCAGCCAAGTGCGCAACATTTCCGCCGCTGAACGGCGCACCGGCGTTGTTCGCAACGAAGATTTACCATGGGAACGGCGCGACCACGCTTTGTTCGTAGACTTTGCGCCTGCAGACAATCCCAAATACGCTGTTGCCGTTATCGTTGAACACGGCGGCGGCGGCTCAACAGCCGCAGCCCCGATCGCCCGCGACATCACGCTTCAGGCTTTATACGATGGCCCCCCTCCGCTAGAGGCATACCCATCCAAAGACCGTGGCCGTATCCGCAGCCAACAAAAGCGCCTCGCGAAAATGCGCCCGATGGCCAAAACTCAGGATGATGACAAAGCATGAGTTATCTTGAGTACACTGTCAAATCAACGCCCACGGGCCTGCGCAAAATCCTGTTCCTGAATTGGCCCCTCACACTGTTGCTCAGCTCGGTCGCCTGTGTCGGCTTCCTTATGCTCTACTCCGTGGCAGGTGGCAGTTTTACACCTTGGGCCGAACCGCAAATGAAACGTTTTGCCGTGGGTTTGGTTCTGATGATCGCGATTGGGATGACACCAATTTGGTTTTGGCGCAGCATCGCTGGCTTTTGCTACGGCGTAACCGTCATTCTGTTGATCGCCGTTGATCTATTCGGCGAAGAAGGCAAAGGCGCACAACGCTGGATCGACCTTGGGTTCATGCGCCTGCAACCCTCCGAGTTGATGAAGATCACACTCGTAATGTTTCTGGCCGCCTACTATGACTGGTTGCCGCCCGAAAAGAAATCACGGCCCCTTTGGGTCTTGCTGCCCATTGCAATCATCTTGCTGCCAACCGCGTTGGTCATCCAACAACCCGACCTTGGGACATCGCTCCTTTTGGTCATGGCCGGTGGCGGTATCATGTTTCTTGCGGGCGTACACTGGGCCTATTTCGCGGCCGTGATCACATCGGGTGTCGGCCTGATCGTGGCTGTTTTCCAAAGCCGCGAAACAAGTTGGCAATTACTCAACAACTACCAATACCGCCGCATCGACACCTTCATTGACCCAAGCGCCGATCCACTAGGTGCCGGCTATCACATTACCCAATCCAAGATTGCACTAGGGTCAGGCGGGTGGACAGGGCGCGGATTTATGCAGGGACCACAAAGCCGCCTAAACTTCCTGCCCGAAAAACACACTGATTTTATCTTCACCACCTTGGCCGAAGAATTCGGGTTTGTTGGGGGGATTTCCTTGCTCGTGATATACCTGCTGGTGATTTTCTTTTGCATCGCCTCTGCACTGGCAAACCGCGATAGGTTCTCGTCACTTTTGATCCTTGGGATCGCACTCAACTTCTTCCTCTTCTTCGCTGTGAATATGGCAATGGTCATGGGGCTGATCCCTGTCGTTGGCGTTCCACTGCCCCTTGTCAGCTATGGCGGCTCCGCCATGCTGGTTCTTATGCTCGCCTTTGGACTGGTCCAAAGCGCACATGTCCACAGACCAAGATAGGTTTCACAAATGACACTCAACATCCTATTCGCAGCAAAAGAAGAACGCTGGCCTTTGTATGAAGGGCCCCTGAACGATGCGTTCAAAGCAGCCGGCCTAGTTGATGTGCATCTGGCAACCGACATTGCACCAGCGGATGTCGATTACATCGTCTATGCACCAAACTCAGACCTCAAAGACTTCACACCCTACACAAAAGCCAAGGGAGTCCTGAACCTGTGGGCGGGGGTCGAAGGGATCGTGGGCAACCAAACCCTAACCATCCCACTCACCCGTATGGTCGATCCTGGCCTCACCCAAGGGATGATTGAATGGGTGTGCGGCCATGTGATGCGCCACCATTTGGGGATGGACGCACATATCAACAACCCAACCCATGAATGGGCACCCAGCCCGCCAGCCCTTGCATGGGACCGTTCAGTGGTGGTGTTCGGCATGGGCGAACTTGGCAGCTCTTGCGCATCCGCATTGGCCAAGTTCGGGTTCAATGTCTCCGGCTGGAGCAGGTCGGAAAAAACCATCGAAAGCGTCACATCCTATCACGGCGCTCAGGGGCTAAAAACAGCCCTAACAAAGGCCGAAATCGCAGTACTGCTTCTGCCTGATACGCCGGCTACGAACAACACACTTAACGGCGAAACCCTCGCAATGATGCCCAAGGGGGCCGCAATAATCAACCCAGGGCGCGGGCCGCTTATCGACGACAACGCACTTTTGCAATCGCTCGATGCAGGACACATCGGCCACGCAACACTCGATACATTCCGCATCGAACCATTGCCCTCAGATCACCCATATTGGGCGCATCCAAAGGTCACAGTCACACCCCACATCGCAGCCGAAACACGGGCGAAATACTCCAGCCTCACAATCGCAGAAAACATCCGGCGCGGGCAAGCAGGCGAACCATTCCTACACCTCGTAGATCGTAGCGCTGGCTACTAACTGCCCCAGCTCCACCTTACCAAATAAACTCCGGGGGAGGCGCGCACAGCGCGGCGGGGGCAGCGCCCCTAGCCAAGGCTCAAGCGGCCAAACCACGTCCCTTTAACAAGGCTTCTACCCCGGGCAAACGACCACGGAACGCGACATACAATTCCCCCGCATCACGGCTGCCACCGGTTGATAGAATGTTGGCCTCTAACGCAGCTGCGCGTTCAGGATCAAAGGCACCGCCCGCTTCTTCAAACGCCTCAAACGCGTCAGCATCCATAACCTCAGACCACATATAACTGTAGTAGCCCGATGAATACCCGTCGCCAGAAAACACATGCGCAAAATGCGGCGTGGCGTGGCGCATCGTGATCGCGCGCGGCATGCCAAGACCTGCCAAAATTTCAGCCTGGCGTGCCATTGGATCACTTGGCGCATCCCCGTCGTGGAACTCCAAGTCCACCATCGCAGAGGCCACATATTCCACTGTCGAAAATCCCATATCGTAGGTCGCAGCGCCCAACACTTTGGACAACAACGCCTCTGGCATCGCTTCACCGGTTTGCGCATGTGTGGCGAACTTGGCCAACACTTCGGGCACCTCCAACCAGTGTTCATACAGCTGGCTTGGCAACTCAACAAAGTCGCGCGCGACCGAAGTGCCCGACACACTTTCATAGGTCACATCCGACAGCATCTGGTGCAGCGCATGACCAAACTCATGGAACAGTGTGCGCGCATCATCATAGGACAATAACGCAGGCGTCCCCTTCGCAAAGTTACAGACGTTGATCACCACAGGTGCCTGCACTTCAGGGAACTTCGCTTGTGATCGCATTGCAGAGCACCACGCCCCAGAACGCTTGGACCCACGTGCGAAATAGTCGCCAATGAAGACAGCGATATGTTCACCATCACGGGTCACTTCCCATGCGCGGCAATCCTCGTGATAAAGCGGCACATCAAGCGGTTTAAATTGCAAACCAAACAGACGTGTAGCGCAATCAAAGGATGCATCAATCATACGGTCCAATTGGAAATACGGTTTCAATTCCGCCTCATCCAAATCATGCAATTCCTTGCGGCGACGTTCAGAATAGAAACGCCAATCCCAAGGTTCCAGATCACCGTTCACACCATCGTCGTGCATCATAGCCGTTAGTTTTTCAGCATCCGAATTGGCTTGTGCCTTGGCTGGCTCCCAAACGGCCATCAACAAATCGCGCACAGCTTGCGGCGTCTTCGCCATCTCTGTTTCCAATTTGTATTCAGCAAAATTCGCATAGCCCAACAGCTGCGCGCGCTCGGACCGCAACGCCAAAATCTCAGCCGTGATGTCACGGTTGTCTTTGTCACCGCCGTTGGCCCCGCGGGCACCCCACGCCTTATAGGCAACCTCGCGCAAATCGCGGCGCGTCGAGAATTGCAAAAACGGTACGATGATTGAGCGCGACAAAGTCACAACCGGACCGCCCGCCTCTTTTTCCTCACCTGCAGCGCGTGCTGCGGAAATCACAAATTCTGGCAAGCCGTCCAAATCGTCTTCGCCCAATTCCATGAACCATTCGCGTTCATCAGACAAAAGGTTCTGGGTGAATTCAGTGCCTAATACGGCCAATCGACCCTTAATTTCTTTGATGCGGGTCTCGTCCGCACCCTCCAAGGCAGAGCCAGAACGCACAAACCCACGGTGCGTCAGCATCAAAACACGCGCCTGTTCATCGCTAAGCGTCAGGCTATCGCGTGCATCCCAAACCGCAGCGACGCGTGCAAACAGTGCTTTGTTGCCGGACACTTCTGAAAAATGCGCTGCCAGTTGTGGTGAAAAATCGCGCTGCAACGCCTCGCGTGCAGGGTTACTGTCCGCCCCCGCGACTGTATAAAACGCAGACAACACCTTATCCAAATCACGACCCACAGCCTCAAGTGCTTCAATCGTATTGGCGAATGTCGCAGGATCTGCAGACACTGCAATCGCATCAATCTCTGCCTTATGGCTGGCCAAAGCGACCTCTAACGCAGGGGCGAAATCATCGTCAGAAATCTTGTCAAACGGGGCTAGGCCAAACGGTGTGTCCCAAGTTGCGAGCAATGGATTTGTCATGCGTGTCTCCTTTGGAGGTTATTCAGATTTGGAACAGATCGGACAATCGGCCCGAGGCTCCAGCATAATTTTGCGGCTTTCACCGTACAGCCCGTCATAGATCACCATCTCACCGCGCAGCGGCGCACCGGCACCCGTGATCACCTTAATCGCTTCAATCGCCATCATCGATCCAACCACACCGGGCAAAGGACCAATCACACCCGCCTCAGAGCAACTTGGGGCCAATTCAGGCGCAGGCGCTTGAGGGAAAATGCACTGATAGCACGGTGCACCCTTGGCAGGATTAAAGACACTTAACTGTCCCTCCCACTGCGTCAAAGCACCAGAAATCAGCGGCGTTTGCGTTTGCACGCAAACCTTGTTCACCAGATAGCGGGTTTCGAAATTATCACATCCATCCAGAACCAAATCATATTCAGCGATCAATTCCGCCGCGATGTCATCTGTCAGGCGTCGCTGGTAAGGGCGCACATCTACAAATGGATTTTGCGCGAACATCGCTGCCTGGGCCGAAAAAACTTTGGCCGTGCCAATGTCATCATCCCTGTGGATCACTTGGCGTTGTAGGTTTGCGTTATCAACCACGTCATCATCAATCACACCGATTGTTCCAACGCCTGCTGCCGCCAAATACTGCAACACGGGCGATCCCAAACCACCCGCACCAACGACCAAAATTTTTGCTTGTTTGAGCGTCTTTTGACCTGCGCCCCCCATCTCGCGCATGACGATATGACGGGCATAACGGTTCAATTCTGTTTCGCTAAAAAGGGGGGCATCAATTGTGGCGGCTTCTTCTTTGACCACCGCCTGTGTACGCAATCTGCGCAGCATCCAACGGTAGCCCCACACCAAGCCGGCAATGCCCAGAATGAACAACCAAGGGGCCGCTGTTTCACCCAAACCAAGGCGCACAGGATGCCCAACCGGTAATACCAAATGCGCCGCAATAACCGTGGCTAACAATGCCAAAATCATGATCCAACGCGAACGTTGTGGCGCACCAAACACCGCGCCCAGCCCCCACAATCCTGCAGCCATCACCGCAACGAAAAACATCAACCGCGCCCTGTTGAGCCAAAGCCACCAGCGCCACGCACCGTTTCATCCAAGCTGTCCGCGATCACGAAATCACCCTGAACGACAGGGGCCACAACAACTTGGGCAATGCGTTCACCGTGCACAACCTCAAACGCATCCGCACCCGTGTTCAACAGGATCACCCCAACAAGACCGCGATAATCTCTATCAATTGTGCCCGGCGAATTGACCAAGGCGATACCATGCTTCAGCGCCAAACCAGAACGCGGGCGCACCTGCACTTCGAACCCTTGCGGGATTTCAAATCGCAAACCCGTAGGGATCAACGCGCGTCCACCGCTGGGAATGACAACACTTTTGCGACCCTCAAAGTTCGCTCGAATATCAGCACCGGCCGCGCCAACAGTTTCGTAAAATGGCAATGCAATGTCGGGATCAAAACCCGCATCGCGCACGACTTTGATTGTCACACTCACGCGATTGCCTCTGCAATTCGTTGGGCCAATTTGCGCGACACCATTTCCTTGGACATGCGCGGCCATTCATCGACACCCGCTTGGGAAATAATAGCGACGTCATTCTCAGATCCGCCCATGATACCGGTCTCAGGTGAAACGTCATTGGCAACGATCCAGTCACAGCCTTTGCGCTTTAGCTTGGCTGTGGCGTTCGCCTCAACGTCATTTGTTTCAGCCGCAAAGCCCACAACCAGCGCAGGACGTCCTGTTTTCAATTGGGACACATGGGCCAAAATATCGGGATTTTCGGCGAATGTGAGCGTTGGCAGACCGTCCTTGGTTTTCTTCAACTTGCGATCACTCGCCCCCTCAACGCGCCAATCAGCAACCGCCGCGGCAAAGATGGCAACATCAGCAGGTAACGCTGTCTGCACAGCTTCCAACATTTGCTGTGCCGTTTGGACCGCGATCACCTCAACCCCAGATGGCGGGGCAACATCAGCTGGGCCCGTCACAAACACAACATCTGCGCCCAGCGCAGACAGAGCATTGGCAAGGGCCGTGCCCTGCGCGCCAGAAGATCGATTGGCGATATAACGCACCGGATCAATCGGCTCATGTGTGGGGCCGGATGTGATCAACACACGCTTGCCCTTCAACGGACCATCCAACAATTTCGCCTCAACTGCGGCAACAATCTCCAGTGGCTCAGCCATACGGCCCGGACCAAATTCACCACACGCCATGTCGCCCTCATTGGGGCCGGCAAAGGCAACACCGTCATCTGCCAAGGTTGCAATATTGCGCTGTGTCGCCGCGTGATCCCACATCCGCACATTCATCGCAGGGGCCACCAAAACCGGCGTATCCGTGGCCAACAATAGGGTCGAAGCCAAATCATTCGCCAAGCCATGCGCCATCTTCGCCATCAGGTCCGCAGTCGCAGGAGCAACCACAATCAGATCGGCAGAGCGTGACAGTTGGATATGGCCCATCTCGGCCTCATCCGTCAGATCAAACAATTCGCCGTATACTTTGGAACCAGACAACGCGGCAACGGACAATGGGGTTACAAACTCTGTCGCGGCACCCGTCAAAACGGGTGTCACAGTAGCGCCGCGCTCACGTAATTTGCGGATCAGATCAAGACTTTTGTAGGCAGAAATTCCACCACCAATAATCAATAGAATGCGTTTTCCGGTTAGCATTGCATGCCCCCAAATAGCTGGTCAATTGACCAACCATACTGCGGCGAACGGTGTTCTGCCAGCCCGTAAGATGCGCGTGACGCGCACCCTATCAATTCAGAAAGTTTTGCACTTCTGTGTCATGGGTTTCTAGCCATTTACGCATTTTGCCAAAGGCGGCGGCTTCAAGCTGACGCACACGTTCTTTGCTCAGGGACAATTCCTTGCCCAAGCTTTCCAATGTGCGTGGATTGTCCTGCAGCTTGCGTTCGCGCACGATGAAGCGTTCGCGTTCGCTCAATGCTGCCATCGCGTCAAACAACCACGACCGCAACTGGACCGTGTCATGAGCATGTTCAACCATTTCAGCCGCTTGTGCGCTATCGTCCTCAAGAGCATCGATCCACTCGCGGCCCTCGTCCTCAACGGATTGGGTTGCGTTCAATGAATAGTCAGAGCCTGACAGGCGTCCTTCCATCATTTCAACGTCGTGCAATGGCACACCTATCTCGGTTGAGATCATCTGCATCAGCTGGTGCTTGTCCAATTTGACGCCTGCGGATTCGCTTTCGCGTTCCAAGCGAGCTTGGACGCGGCGCATGTTGAAAAATAGCGACTTTTGCGAAGATGTGGATCCCGTACGCACCATCGACCAGTTGCGCATCACGTAATCTTGGACAGACGCTTTGATCCACCACATGGCGTAGGTCGAGAACCGAACACCGCGATCGGGATCAAATTTTTCTGCGGCTTTCATCAGCCCTAAACCTGCTTCTTGGATCAAATCGTTCATCGGCGCACCGTAGCGTTTGAACTTGGAAGCCATTGAAATAGCAAGGCGCATGTAGGCTGTGATCAAGCGGTGCAGAGCTTCTTCATCGCGGTTGTCACGCCATGCATACGCCAGCCGCAACTCCGTTTCAGCGTCCAACATTTCTGCTTTCATCGCTGTACGTGTGATCGAAACTTCTCTCGCCATGTCCAAAGCCATATCGGATCTCCCAAAGAATGAACGCTTGTTTTGGTCTTTCACTATAGGTACGCAGCAAACCAATCATTGGTTCACAATAGAGGCGAGAATGTTGCCAAATTTGTCTTTCGTTCTGGGCGGGGCCGCTTCGGGAAAATCCCTTTTTGCGGAAAACCTAATCCTTAACAGTGGGTTAATACCCCTCTACATTGCGACCTCGCGTATCTGGGATGACGAAACAAAATCACGTGTTGAGGTGCATAAGTCGCGCCGCAATGACACTTGGACAACTGTTGAGGCCCCATTTGATTTGGCACCGGCCCTTGCGGCTGCCACCGCAGATCAGGCGATTTTGATCGATTGTGCGACCATGTGGCTGACCAATCATCTGCTTGAGGATCATGACTTATCGGCACAATCTGATCTGCTGATTGATGCGCTCAAATCGTGCAAAGCCCCCATCGTGATCGTCTCTAACGAAGTGGGCCAAGGGATCGTTCCAGACAACGCACTTTCACGTCAGTTCCGCGAGGCCCAAGGCCGGCTAAACATCGCACTTGCCGCACAATCAAACCTTGCCATTCAAGTAGTAGCCGGCCTACCCAACGTCCTAAAAGGAATGCTACCATGACCGCCCCAACAACATGGCACTGGGTGCGCCACGGCCCAACCCACCAAAAGACATTTGTGGGCTGGCGGGACGTTCCGGCCGACCTATCAGACACCGATCAATTGGCACGCCTTGCAGCCGATTTGCCGTCAGATGCGCTGATCATCTCATCTGATCTTACGCGCTGCATCACAACAGCTGACGCGATCCAAGCAGGGCGCGAACGTTTGTCCAATAACCCACATCTACGCGAGCTGCATTTTGGCACGTGGGACGGCGTTCACTTTTCAGAGGTCTCAGAAAAGCACCCAGACCTGTCACGCGCCTATTGGGAAACCCCCGGCCCGCACACACCACCGGGTGGCGAAAGCTGGGATGAATCCGCACACCGTGTCCACACAACAGTGCAACACCTCACACGCAAATACGCGGGGCGTGACATCATCGCGGTTGCGCACTTCGGGGTGATCTTGACCCAAGTGCAGATGGCATTGGGTGTGCCTGCACAACAAGTCCTTGCCCATAAGATCGACAATCTGTCGGTTACCGATATCACATGGGAAAACGGCACAGGGCGCGTTGGTACGATCAATCGCCTTGTGTGATATTCCACCTCACAAATCAAAATTTGCCTAATGCACAGTCGTCACTTTAGGCTGCTTCCATGACATATGATTTATACATTGGTGATCGCACCTTCTCATCTTGGTCGCTGCGCGGCTGGCTGTTGCTCGAAAAATTCGGGCTGGATTTTAATACACATTTGATTGGCCTTTACGGCGGGACAATGGCGGCTGACATGGCCCATCTTGCCCCTGCCAAACTGGTGCCTACGCTCAGGATGCCCGATGGCACAGTGGTTGGTGAAAGCCTCGCAATCGCAGAAACTTTGGCCGAACATCATCCCGATATTGCCATGTGGCCAACCGATCCCGCCGCGCGTGCCACAGCGCGTTGGTTGTGCGCCGAAATGGCAAGCAGCTTTGGCGAACTGCGCGGGCAATGCCCCATGCAACTTCAACACGTGAACAAAGGGTTCGATGTGAACGCGGCCCTTCAAGCCGATCTTGGTCGCCTTGAAATTCTTTGGGCACACGGCGCGAAATTCGAATCAGACGGCCCGTGGTTGTTTGGTGGATATTCCATCGCCGACTGCATGTTTGCCCCTGTCGCCGCACGCATCATCGGCTATGACCTGCCTGTATCCGCAGCGGCCCGCGCCTACTGCATGCTCACTATCAACGATCCGCAATTCAAAGCATGGCGCGCCGAAGGCCTGAAAACCATCTACGATCCCTTCCCTTATGACATGGGCGTGCCGCTAGAACCGTGGCCCGTTTCCTAAGGCATCAACGCAGACTTTAACCAATCATCAATCCCCCTTCGCTAGCCATTAACCACAATGGACGCATGACGGAGGGGGATCATGATTACACGTGCCTACACCGTCGCGTTTCAAGGAATCGAAGCACGCCAAGTCGAAGTGCAATGCGCCGTGACCGCAGGCCTACCCGCCTTTTCAATTGTGGGGCTACCGGACAAGGCAGTTTCAGAGGCACGCGACCGCGTACGCACCGCCCTTAGTGCTATGGCAATCGCACTTCCCTCAAAACGGATCACGATCAACCTATCGCCTGCAGACCTTCCCAAAGTCGGATCGCATTTTGATCTGCCCATCGCGGTTGCCCTTCTCTGCGCTCTTGAAATTATCCCACCCGATGTTGCCGAAACCCACGTGGCTTTTGGTGAACTCTCCCTTGATGGCACGTTAGTCCCCGTGATCGGTGCCCTGCCCGCAGCAATGGCCGCCGCTGAACAAAATCGTGGCGTATTGTGCCCGCTTGAATCTGGGGCCGAAGCCGCATGGGTCGGCAACGCCCAAGTAATCGCCGCCGCAACTTTGGGCGACGTAGAACGCCACTTTACCGGCCAAACACCGATTAAACCCTCCGAACCGGGCGAAGTTACGCAGGTCCACAGTTCCAAGGACCTCATGGACGTCAAGGGCCAAGAGCGGGCCAAACGCGCGCTTGAGATTGCCGCCGCTGGACGACACCACTTGATGATGGTCGGGACACCCGGTTCAGGAAAATCAATGTTGGCCGCACGTCTCCCCGGTATCTTGCCACATCTATCCGCGACTGAGGCGTTGGAAACGTCGATGATCCACTCCCTTGCGGGACTGCTCAGCGCGGGTGGGATTTCTAAATCGCGTCCCTTTCGCGAACCCCATCACACAGCGTCCATGGCCGCGATCATAGGTGGGGGCCGCAATGCCAAACCAGGCGAGGTGTCATTGGCCCACAATGGCGTGCTGTTTATGGACGAGTTTCCCGAATTTCCACGCACGGTGTTAGAGACGCTAAGGCAACCGATTGAAACAGGTGAGGTGATGATCGCACGCGCCAATGCCCACGTAAAATACCCCTGTAAGTTCATGCTGATCGCAGCCGCCAATCCCTGCAAATGCGGATACCTGACGGATGCATCGCGGGCCTGTGGGCGGGCACCGAACTGTGGAGAGGATTATATGAGCCGTATCTCTGGTCCACTGATGGACCGGTTCGATCTGCGCGTGGATGTTCCACCCGTTGCCTACACCGATCTGGATTTACCAACCGGCGGAGAGAATTCCCAAACCGTGCGCCAAAGGGTCGTAACAGCCCGCGCGGTGCAACAGGTCCGGTACGGCGATACGCCAGACATGCGCAGCAATGCCGATGCCGCAGGCGAGGCCTTGTCAGAGTTCGCAACACCCACGCCTGATGCCCGTGAGCTGCTAATGCGCGCCGCCGAACAATTCAAACTGTCCGCGCGGGGCTATCACCGCGTGCTGCGCGTGGCCCGTACCATCGCGGATTTGGACGGGTTCGAGGACATCCAAAAACCCCACATCGCCGAAGCGATCAGCGTTCGTCTGCCCACCCAACTCGACGGTTGATCCATTCCGCCAAACCATCCAGCGTCATACGCGCCTCTGGCAGCACGTTATGGAATATCGGCCAAACATGGGGCAGATCGCGTTCGATATGCATCTGCACATCCACGCCTTGCTTTGACATATTCGCCACCAATCGACGAGTATCATCCAACAAAATTTCAGTATCGCCAACGGTCAGCCAAACAGACGGCGCACCGGTAAAGTCTGCAAACAACGGACTAGCCAAAGGTAGCGCCGGATCGGCGCCATCAAGGTAATAATCCATCATCTCAGCAGCACGATCTGCTGGTAAAATCACATCAGCATCGGCGTTCACTTGAAAGCTTGCACCGCTAAAGGTCAGATCGGTCAAAGGCGAAAACGCAAAAACACCAGCAGGCACATCAGCCGCTTCTTGCAGCAGTTGCGCGAGCAAAGCCAAGACCAAATTACCGCCTGCACTATCACCACCGATAATGACCTGTGAGCTGCGATAGCCCTGCGCCAACAAATCATCATACGCAGCACGCAATGTGTTCAATGACGCTGGAAACACATTCTCAGGAGACAGCGGATACACAGGCAAAATCGCCTCGCATCCAACCCGTTTGGCCAGTTGGGCCACCATCTCTGAATGGGTCTTTGGGCTGCCGAAAACATGATCGCCACCGTGGCAATACAAGATCACTTTTTCCGCATCCAAACCCTCGCCACCAATGCGCAAAGCAGCGGTGCCACCAAGATCGAACCATTCCATTTCCGTACCGCGTGGGGCGTGAAACATAATTTTTGCCTTGAACTCAAAGGCGCGGCGCAGGCTGCTGGGGCCCTTTGCATTCGCCATCTGACGTTTCTCAATCAGACGCAACAAAGGGTTCAAAAGTGACTTTTGCCAGCTCATTTGCGTTTGGCCTCAATCGCGTCCCAAATTTTGCCGGCGATGTTCACGCCGTCAAAACGTTCCAATTCTTGGATGCCTGTCGGGGAGGTTACATTAATCTCTGTTAGGTATTCCCCGATCACGTCGATTCCTACAAACACCTGACCCTTTTCTTTCAAAAGCGGGCCAATGCGTGCGCAAATTTCTAGGTCGCGGTCAGTCAGCCCTACCTTCTCAGGACGGCCACCCACGTGCATGTTGGAACGGGTTTCACCTTTGGCGGGGACACGGTTGATCGCGCCAACACATTCGCCGTCCACAAGGATCACGCGCTTGTCGCCCTTGGACACTGCCGGCAAGAATTTTTGCACAATCAATGGCTCACGGGAAAACCCTGTGAACATTTCAAATAGACTGCTCAGGTTGCGATCCTCTTTGTTCAAAAGAAAAACACCCGCGCCACCGTTGCCGTAGAGCGGCTTAACGATCACATCCCCATGTTTGTCTTTGAATGCTTTGATCGTTTCCAGATCGCGCGACACCGTCGTTGGTGGCGTTAGATCAGGGAAATCCAAGACCATCAATTTCTCAGGGTAGTTGCGCACCCAAAACGGATCATTCACAACCAAAGTGCCCGGGGCCAAACGGTCCAACAAATGGGTCGAAGTGATGTAGTGCATGTCAAACGGCGGGTCCTGACGCAGCCAAACCACATCAAAATCAGCCAAATCGACCTCAATCATTGGGCCCAATTCAACATGGTCCCCCTGAACACGTTTTACGGTAAAGTCATGACCGCGCGCTGTGATGCGCCCCTCTTGATAGGCCAGTTGATCCGGCCCGTAAAAGAACAAGGTATGACCCCTCGCCTGTGCTTCTTCAGCTAGGCGAAAGCTGCTGTCGGCGTTGATATCGACATCGCCGATCGGGTCCATTTGGAATGCAATTTTCATAGGGCACCTCTAAATACTGTTACCCATTAGATGGCGCAGCTTGCCCTTAGGTGCAATGGGTCAGCCGTGCCCGAATGCGTTTTCGATGATACGAACCTCGCCCAGCGCATTCACAAGTGCGACATCAAACCGAACATCCGTAAGGGACCCATTGGGCATTTGGCCCAAATATTCCTCTGCGCTGGCATACAGACGTTTCATTTGGCGCAGGCTAACGCGCGCTGCTGCGCGGTCAAAATCACTGCTTTGCTTAACTTCGACAAACACCAATCCATCGCCATCATGTGCGATCAAATCAATCTCACCGCGTTTGCCACGCCAACGGCGCTGCGCGATTGGAAAACCACGGCGTTCATAATCTGTTGAAATGCGTTCTTCTGCCGATAACCCCGCGTGATACGACATCGCACCACGATTGCGACGGGTTTCAGCGGTTGTGTCCATCAGTCATCTTTTCCAATGTTCAACGCCAATTGATATACTTGTCGGCGTGGTTTGCCATGCGCTTGGGAAACGGCATCAACAGCATCTCGCATCGACATCGTCTCAAGTGCCTCTCTCAGAACCACGTCTAAATCAACTTCATTAAGAGTCGCTAAATCCCCACGATCAATCAGCAGAACAATCTCGCCCTTAACATTGCCCGTGCTGTAAGATTCGGCCAACTCGTCCAAGGTTCCGCGCCGCAGTTCCTCAAACTTTTTGGTCAATTCACGGCAAACCACGGCTTTGCGCGTTCCGCCCAATACCTCTGCAGCATCCCTAAGCGTTGCACCAATTCGTTTTGGTGATTCGTAAAATGCCAAGGTCGCGCGGATTTCGGCCAACCCTTCCAACGCTTTGCGTCGCGCATTTGTCGCATTGGGCAAGAATCCTGCAAAGTGGAAGGCATCCGTTGGCAGCCCCGCCAAAACCAGCGCTGTCAGCACCGCTGAGGGGCCCGGCGCACAGGTTTGCATGACGTCTTGAGCCACAGCCGCGCGTGACAATTCAAACCCAGGATCCGCGATCAAAGGCATGCCCGCCTCAGAGGCATAAGCCACTGATTTTCCCTTGTTAGTAGCGTCCAGCAACCCAGAGACGACCTTGTCTGCGGAGTGATCATGCATCGCAATGATGCGCCGTCCATCAAGGGGAACACCGTGAATATCCATCAAACGGCGCAAGCTTCTGGTGTCTTCTGCCGCCAGAACATCCGCAGATGCCAACACATCCAATGCACGCAAAGTGATGTCGCGGGCCGTGCCGATTGGGACACCCACGAAATATATTCCGGGTGCAAGGGGAACCTTTTGGAAATTCAAAGCTGGACCCGCCTTTCATGACGTTTATGATCGCATAAAATCACGCCGCTCGAACAAGTGGCGCACTTAGGGAGTATCTGCACCAATGTTCGCGCTTTTCCAATCCGCCCGCAAGTCACTGCGTCAGTTTCGTTTGCCTATTTTGGCACCTTTCATCGCAATGGGTCTGGCCGCATGTGACCCGACCGCACTTTCAGGCATTGGAAACTCCGGTCCGTCCGTAGATACCAGCAAACCAATCGCCGTGGCGTTATTGGTGCCGCGTGGCTCTGGCTCTGGCAGCGATGACCTGCTGGCCCAAAGCCTTGAAAACGCAGCGCGCCTTGCCATGCGTGATCTGGGTGACGTGAAAATTGATCTGCGGGTTTACGGAACTGCAGGCAATGCGCAAACCGCTGCCACCCAAGCCTCCCTCGCGGTGAGCGATGGTGCCCAAATTATCCTTGGTCCAGTTTACGCAGAAGCGGCCAATGCTGCGGCCGTGGCTGTTGCAGATCAGAATGTGAATATCCTGTCCTTCTCAAACAGCACCACCATCGCTGGCGGCAATGTGTTTGTCCTTGGCCAAACATTCCAGAACACTGCAAACCGCATGATTAGCTTTGCGAAGTCCCAAGGCAAAGATCGCATCGTTATTGCACACGCCAATGACGTTGCAGGCCAATTAGGCCGCAACGCGATCCAATCCGCAATCGCCTCAAATGGCGTAACACTGGCCGGTGCAGTGGATTACCCACTGTCTCAAGATGGCGTTGTGGCCGCGATCCCACGGATCAAAGCAGCCGTCGATAATAGCGGCGCAAACGCAGTCTTCATGACCTCGCCATCCGCCTCTGCCCTGCCATTGCTGACGCAATTGTTGCCAGAAGCTGGCGTATCTCCAGCAACCACACAATTCATCGGCCTGACACGTTGGGATATTCCAGCACCAACACTGGACCTTCCGGGCGTTCAAGGTGGCTGGTTTGCCATGCCAGACCCTGCATCAAACGGTGCCTTCCGCTCACAGTATGACGCAGCCTACGGTGGGCAACCTCACCCAATTGGCAGCCTTGCCTTTGACGGCATGGCGGCAATCGGGGCCCTAGTCAAAAGCGGCAAATCCAACCCATTGTCCACAGCCGCCATCACACAAGGCGCTGGGTTCAAAGGGGCAAACGGCGTCTTCCGCTTGTTAGCAGATGGCACAAACGAACGTGGCCTTGCCATCGCAACCATCCGCGACAAAAAATTGGTCATTATCAACAATGCACCAACTGGCTTTAGCGGTGCTGGCTTCTAATGAGCGATACCTATGGACGGCCTCTTGCGCCGTCCGAAAACAAGCCGCTGATTTGTGACCCTGAAGCCATCTTCCAAGAGGATGGCTTCATTGCTGCGTTCAAGCAGGCGCGCACAAACTCGGACCCCGTTGAGACACGTAAAGAGATCGTTGGATGGCTGCGCGAAGCTCAAGTTAAGGGGCGCGACAACATCGCAAAGGCATTCCAAGCCAAGCCATTCAATTCACGCCCAATGACACGGGCCTACACTTATCTGACCGACCATCTGGTTTGCGCCGCGCTTTATGTTGCAACGACGACGATAGACACCAAACCAACCGCCAAAGAACGCCTCGCGGTAATCGCCGTTGGCGGCTATGGGCGCGGTGAAATGGCCCCGGCGTCCGACGTTGATCTGCTATTCCTAACTCCACGCCAAATCACCCCTTGGGCCGAAAGCGTGATCGAGACCATGCTGTATATGTTGTGGGATCTTAAGCTTAAGGTTGGGCACTCTTCACGCACCATCAGTGACTGTATCCAACTTGGATCAGAGGATTACACCATCTGCACCGCCATGCTGGAACACCGTTTTGTTGTGGGCGACGTGGACCTTGGCGAAGAGCTGGATCGCAAGCTCTGGTCTGATCTGTTCAAACCCAGCATGGGCCGCGCCTTTATTCAGGCAAAACTGGATGAGCGCGACAAACGCCATGACAAACAGGGGCAACGCTATGTCGTTGAACCCAACGTGAAAGAGGGCAAAGGCGGGCTGCGTGATTTGCAATCCTTGTTCTGGATCGCGAAATTCATTCACCGCGTTCAAGACGCCGATGACCTTGTTGAAAAGGGCGTCTTCACATCCGAGGAATATGAAAGCTTTGTCGCCGCCAAAAATTTCCTTTGGGCGGTACGGGCGCACCTTCACCTAATCACCAAACGCGCGACCGAACAGCTAACCTTTGATATGCAAGTCATGGTCGCCGACGCCATGGGATACAAAGACACGGGCGGGCGGCGCGGCGTAGAAGTGTTCATGCAGGCCTATTTCCGCCATGCAACCGAGGTGGGCGATTTGACCCGCATCCTTCTGTCCAATCTTGAAACGCTTCACATCAAAGACGGTCCTTTGCTGGAGCGCTGGTTCAAACGCCGCCGCAAGGTCAAAGAGGGTTATCAAGTGGTGAACAACCGCTTGACCGTCACCGACGAAGACGCGTTCTTGTCAGACAAGTTGAACCTATTACGCCTCTTCGAAGAAGCTCTACGCACAGGCATGTTGATCCACCCAGACGCAATGCGTTTGGTGAAATCGAACCTTGATCTGATCGACAACGACATGCGCACAACACCCGAAGCCCAGCGCATCTTCCTTGATCTAATGCTTAAACACGGCAACCCAGAACGGGCCTTGCGCCGGATGAATGAGTTGGGTGTGCTTGGGGCGTTCATCCCCGAATTTGAAAACATCGTCGCGATGATGCAGTTCAATATGTATCACTCCTACACCGTGGACGAACACACGATCCAATGCATAACCAACCTTGCCCAAATCGAACGCGGCGAATTGGTCGAAGACCTGCCATTGGTGTCCTCCATCCTTGAAAAAGGCGTGAACCGCAAAGTCCTGTATGTTGCGTTACTGCTGCATGACATCGCCAAGGGACGGCCCGAAGACCACTCGATCTTGGGGGCCCAAATGGTGCGCAAGATTGCACCGCGTCTGGGGCTAAAACCTGATGAGGTCGATACCGTTGAATGGCTCGTACGCTATCACTTGTTGATGTCGGACATGGCGCAAAAACGTGATATCGCTGATCCGCGCACTGTGCGTGATTTCGCCAAGCTGGTGAAAACCGTCAAACGTCTTGATCTGCTGTGCGTTCTAACCGTGTGCGATATTCGTGGCGTCGGCCCGAATACATGGAACAACTGGAAGGCCGTATTGATCCGCGCCCTGCACAGCCAAACCTTGGATGCGCTTGAAAACGGACTTGAAGATCTGAACCGCAACAACCGTGGCAAAGAGGCGAAAAAGAACCTGCGCGTGCGGCTCAAAGACTGGCCACGCAAAGACCTTCAAATCGAAACATCGCGCCATTACGATCCCTATTGGCAGGGGCATCACGTCACAGCCCATGTTGTATTTGCAAATCTTCTACGCAACACATCTGAAGACGAAATTCGGATGGACCTGCACCCAGATGAAGATCGCGATGCAACCCGCGCCTGCTTTGTCATGGCCGATCACCCTGGAATTTTTGCACGTCTTACTGGGGCCCTGGCACTTGTTGGTGCCAACGTTGTGGATGCGCGCAGCTACACAACCAAAGACGGTTATGTGGCAGATGCCTTCTGGATCCAAGACAATGATGGCCAACCCTTTGAAGCATCAAAACTGCCGCGTCTGCGCGAGATGATACGCAAAACCTTGATGGGTGAAGTGGTGACACGCGAGGCAATCAAAGATCGTGATAAGGTCAAGAAACGCGAACGTGCCTTCAAGGTCCCAACACACATCAGTTTTGATAACGATGGGTCTGAGATTTATACCATCATCGAGGTGGATACACGTGACCGTCCGGGCCTGTTGCACGACCTGACGCGGACCCTTGCATCGCTCAACGTCTACATCGCCAACGCGGTCATCGCGACCTATGGTGAACAGGCCGTTGATACCTTTTACGTCAAGGATATGTTCGGCCTGAAATACCGGTCTTTGGACAAGCAAGCGACGCTTGAGAAAAAGCTGCGCGAGGCGATCACTGACGGTGCAAAACGCTCTAACGCCTGATCGTTTTGAATTCACTGGCTCTGTTTGATTTTCACACTTAGGGTGAAGGGAAATACCATTCCCTTTGCTCTAACAGTGAGACTTCAACCATGTCCAAACACGGCTATGAATCAGGACGCCTAGACCTGCCTTTCGTTGGCATTTCAACCTTCGGCAAACGCCCTTACGTTTCTGACTGGACCAAGATCGACGCAGACGTTGCTGTCCTTGGGGCTCCATATGATTTCGGTACGCAGTTTCGCGCAGGCGCGCGGTTTGGGCCTCGTGCAGTGCGTGAGGCATCCACCCTTTTCAGCTTTGGCCACGGCGGTGCATATGACCACGAAGACGACGCAACCTATCTGGGATCGGACGTGCGCATTGTCGATCTCGGCGACGCAGACATCGTCCATACCAACACTGAAAAAAGCCACGCCAACATCAAGACCGGCGTAAACGCGATGCTGGATGCGGGGGCGTTTCCTGTCACCATCGGTGGCGACCACTCGATCAACATCCCTTGCATCGATGCGTTCGAGGGGCGCGGAGAAATCCACATCCTACAAATCGACGCCCACCTTGATTTCGTCGATGAACGCCATGGCGTGCGCAATGGCCACGGCAACCCCATGCGCCGCGCGGCAGAGAAACCATATGTGACTGGGCTGACCCAAGTTGGCATTCGCAATGTCTCCTCCACCGCCAAAGAGGGGTACGAGGATGCGCGCAAAATGGGGTCTGATATCATTTCAGTACGTCAAATGCGCGAACTTGGTGCCCAAGGCGTCATCGACCGCATTCCCGAAAAGGCCCGTGTTTATGTCACCTTAGATATCGACGGCTTCTGCCCCTCCATCGCGCCGGGCACAGGGACGCCAAGCCACGGGGGATTTTTGTATTACGAAGTGTTGGAGATGCTGCAAGCAGTGGCCAAACGCCATGAAATCGTCGGCATCGATCTGGTCGAAGTCGCCCCCGATTATGACCACACAGGCGGTACCGCGATCCTAGCAGCGCAAATCTTACTGAACTTCCTTGGCTTCGTTTTCCACGAGCGCAGCCAGCAAAGCAGCTGACAAAAACATTGGGCGGATGAAAACCCCGCCCAATGCATAGCTTTATCTATGCGTCCACAAAGGCCGGAACCAACGTGACCTCGACACCCGCAGGGTCCGTTGCCACCAGCCCATCACCCGCAGGGGCAAAGCCCAGCGCATTGTCGATGATCGACGCGCTGTGCACATGCAGCTTATAGCGCAACAAACGTGCCATACCCTTAGGCGCCGCAGGCGATCCTTTGCTTTGCCAAACATTCATTGCAAGACGATGGCGCAGGCTTGGCCCCGCGGATAAATCGCCAAAGCCCCAGTTGGGCAGCAAAAGGTTGCGCGTGAACCCAATACCCTCAAACCATTCTACTGCGGGCTCAAGATCACCAACCTTGAAATGCATATGCGCAACGATGGCCCCATCCGACAACAGTGCCTCTAGATCGGCACCCTCCGCGTGGACCAACTCTGCGCGCACATCCAAGGCCTCGCGCCCACTGTGCGGCTGCCCATCAGAGCTATACATCACAATACCGCGTGACATATCACCAAAGCGGTCAAAGCGTTCTGGCGTTTCCAAAACGATCTCGATCTCAAGCCCATCAGGGTCGCTGATGTAAAGGGACTTAGACGCAAGGTGATCCGTCGGCGCAACGCCAGTGCCCTTGGAAATAAACCGGGCCAAAATGCGTGACAGCTCGTTTTGATCAGGAACCCCAATGGCGATGTGATACATGCCCCGATACCGTGGGCTCACAGAAGATGTGGCACCCGCATGCAGCGTAACCAATGTTCTGTCCGATGTGCCCAGTTCAGCTTTTTCGCTGTCTTGGGAACGGACCCGAATACCAATCGCGTCCGTCCAGAACGCAACCGAACGCTCAAGGTGAGTGACCTGTAATTCAATCAGACCCCACGAAAGATGATCGGCAGGTTCTGTCGTTTTCAATGCATCAATTTGCATCTGCTTTCCTTTCAATCGTAGCTCCAAGCAGATCAACACCGGCTTGGAGCCCTACCGATTATTAAGTGCGCGGCGTAATTACAGATTTGCGTGTGCGGCCCCAAATGATCAAACCAGCCAACCCAACATAAATCAGGTTGAACGGCAGAGCCTCAAATTCACCACGGATCATGTGGAACGGGATTGCCAACGCCTGAATGGCCAACAAACCAGCGGCTGCATAAACCGTCAGCTCGGGCCGAATGCGCAACAACGCGGGCAAGATCAAACCAACAACACCCGCAAATTCAGCCAGCCCGATAAAGCGGACAATCCAAAGCGGTGATGTTTCAGCCCAAACTGCGCCCATCGCGGCCAGCTCAGCTGGGGACATAAAGCCATGCATATAAACTGCCATCACATACAACAAAGCCAGCACAACCTGCGCGACCCACAGGCCAATGTTCCATTTTGAAGAGGTCGGGATAGATGATTTAGAGAAAGTTGCAGTGTCAGTCATAATCGTTTTCCTTTTGCAGCATACGTCGTTGGACCACCCAAAGACGCAGCAATTGATTTCTGAAGACATTCCTAATAGTTTCTCAAAAAGAGATCATCAGTGGATTCATTGATGCACCATTTCCTTAGAGGAAACCAAGATGGACACCCTTCTCAGCCTTCGCGTGCTTGCCGCCGTTGCAGAACACAAAAGCTTTGCCGCCGTAGCGAACCGTTTGAACATTTCCGCAGCAATGACCAGCAAACACGTTCAACACATCGAAGCCCGCGTTGGCGCACGACTGCTCAATCGCAACAGCCGTAATGTCAGCCTGACCGAAGCAGGGGCACGTTATCTGATGACGGTCCGTCCTTTGCTGGAGGGGTTGGAAGAGGCCGATGCCCAAGTGTCCAAAACCACCCTAGCTGCAACAGGAACTTTAAAGGTCAGTATGCCTGTTTGGATGGCCAACCCAACATTCGCGCGTATCTTGGCCGCCTATCACACTCAAAATCCGAATGTGGTTTTAGATCTCGATCTCAGTGGGCGCAAAATCAATCTTGTCGAAGAAGGCGTTGATCTGGCCCTGCGCGTCACTGAAACTTTGGACGAAGGGTTCATCGCACGTAAACTTGCGATGGTGGAATTCCCGTTGGTGGCGGCGCCTGCGTTCCTAGAAACCGTTGGTCGTCCCGAAACCACAGATGATCTAAACGGTGCGCCCTTCTTGATCTATGAAGCCATGGCCGCAAACGGGCGCATACGTTATGGTAAAGGCGAGAGCGCAATAGACATCAAATCGAAACTTGTCCTTCAAACCGGCAACGAAACCCTGATCCATCACAGTGTCTGTGAAGGGATGGGATTTGCATTCCTCCCCCATTGGCTTGCGACCGATGATCTAGACAGTGGACGGCTTGAAACCGTGCTGCCAGAAATGGAGTACCCCCGCGTTCCGTTGACTGCGATTTATCCCGACCGCAGTTTTCTTCCCGCAAAAGTGCGCAGCTTTCTAGACTTTCTGGCGGGGCCAGATGGGTTTGGAAAAACGGGTGCTAAATCGGGATGAATTAACCATTTGGGCGGTCGAAATTCGACCAAATGATTAAACTGTACAAAATCTGACCTGAACTGTGCAGTTTGCCCAAATCCGTCCAAAAATCACCCAAATCACGTTGGTCAAACTGTACAGAATAGACCCTAAACTGCCCATTACGTGTTGGAATTCGTAGGCAATTACACCATAAACCCATTGCAACACATGGGTTAACAATGCGCACGTTCCCCTTGCCAGCTCCCTATCCAACCCGTTATTCACTGTCTTAATCACCGATAAGAGGCCAACAACCCCGTGAAACCAATCCGAGTGCTGTCTGGCTTTTTAACCGTAGGATTTTGGACACTCATGTCCCGTGTCTTGGGTGTTATCCGCGAAATTTTACTGCTGTCATTGATTGGCCCTGGGCCCATCATGGACGCTTTCATTGCGGCCTTTCGCCTGCCCAATATGTTCCGCCGTTTCTTTGCCGAAGGTGCGTTTAACGCGGCCTTTGTGCCGATGTTTTCCAAGAAGTTAGAGGCGGATTCAGACGCTCATAAATTCGCCACAGATGCGCTTGCTGGATTGTCATTTGTCGTACTGGTTTTGGTCGGTATCGCCATGATCTTCATGCCCGCGCTGGTCTGGCTCACCGCAGGTGGGTTTGCCGGTGACAGCCGCTTTGATATGACCGTTGGCTTTGGCCGCATTGTCTTTCCATATATCTTTTTCATGTCGCTTTCCGCCTTGTTTTCAGGGGTATTGAACGCAACTGGGCGTTTCGCCGCCGCTGCGGCAGCACCAGTTTTACTTAACATTTTCATGATTATAGCAATGGTAGGCGCGAACTTCATGGGCGCAGAGGTTGTTGTTTGGATCGTCTGGGTCGTTCCATTTGCTGGCATCGCACAACTCGCGCTTACATGGATTGCAGCCAGTCGCGCAGGCTTCGCCCTGCGCCCCGCAATGCCGCGTTGGTCGCCTGATATGCGCAAGATGGTCGTGGTTGCAGTCCCTGCCGCGCTGGCGTCTGGCGTGATGCAAATTAACCTTGTTGTGGGTCAATTCTCCGCCAGTCAATTTGAGAACGCAGTGAGCTGGTTGTTCTCAGCCGACCGCTTGTATCAACTGCCCTTGGGCGTTGTTGGAATTGCAGTTGGGATCGTGTTGTTGCCCGACCTCGCGCGGCGCCTTCAAGCCGGTGATGACAAGGGGGCAAAGTCAGCATTTTCGCGGGCCGCAGAAATTTCGCTCGCTCTCACAATCCCTTGCTCGATCGCCTTGATGGTCATTCCACTACCCTTGGTTTCTGTCTTGTTTGAACGCGGTCAAACCGGGCCCGATGACGCCGCAGCCATCGCCGTTGCCGTCAGTATTTACGGCCTAGGATTACCCGCCTTCGTCATCCAAAAATTCGTGCAACCCCTTTATTTTGCAAGAGAAGATACACGTAGCCCCTTCCGGTTTGCATTGGTCGCGATGGTAATAAATGCAGGTCTTGCACTGGGCCTATCCCCTATCATCGGCTGGACCGCACCCGCCATCGCAGCAACCGTCGCGGCGTGGGCCATGGTGGCACTTTTGTTGATCGGCGCACGGCGCATGGGCGATGTTGCTCGCTTTGATGCACAGCTGCGCAAACGCCTTTGGCGCATCACCGCAGCCTCTGTTGTGATGGGCGGCGTCTTGATGGTTGCACATGTCGCATTGGCTTCTGCACTTGGCATGGCGGGCGTGCGCTACATTGCCCTTATCGCCCTGATATCAATCGGTATTGCTGCCTATTTTGTGACTGGCCACCTTATCGGCGCGTTCCAAATGTCAGAATTCAAAAAGGCAGTTAAACGTAGATAATCAGTTGCGTTGGATGGCGGCACGAAGTCTTGCAATGCCCCCAGGCATGACGATCACTGACAATGCAAATCCACAAATAAACCCTGCCAATTCAGCTACCCAATCCTGCCCTGTGACAAAGAAAATACCAAATATCAGCTGGATACCCATCAAGAACCCGATGAGGCGGAACGCCGTAAGCTGTTGCATCCCCTGCCCTGCAACCCGTTGCCACAGTAGAAATGTATAGGCTCCGATCAGGCCATAGACACTGGGGTACGCGCCAATCAGCCATGCCTGATCCGTAAGCAACCCAAAGATCACCACGCCAAATACGCCGCTAAAAACAAACAGAATAACGACAGCCAACTGTCCCATTACTTCGCCAACCAGCTTGCCCATCGCCAACAAAATAACACCCGAGAAGATAGCCGCAGTGAAACTCCCGTGGAGGAACATATAGCTGAAGCAGCGGATAACATACTCGAACGGCATCTGCCGGTTCTTGACCATCCAATCAAACGCCACGCCCGAAAATCCATAGTCGCTGATCGCGCCAAGGCGCCACCCCACGGCCCGCGCACCACCAACGATGCCTTGCTCACCAAGAGTGAATACAACTTCAATCCCCATCAAAATAAGAAACAGAACCCAGACAACTGGTGGCATTGGATTGAATGGTGGCGCGTTATGATCTTGGTGCATGGACGGCTCTCCGGTATTATCAAATCAGAGCGCCTGTTGACGTCTCTTTGCCCCATGGGTAAGCCAGCAAAGCAGATTTGCCCAGAGGGTTTGCCCCAAAGTGAGGACAACAAGATGACCGAAACGACATTCACACCCCGCGTCTTTTCCGGCATTCAGCCGTCTGGCGGCCTGACCCTTGGCAACTACCTTGGTGCCATCAAACGTTTCGTCACAATGCAAGACGAGGTCGCAGAGTCGATCTATTGCATGGTTGATCTTCACGCGATCACAGTATGGCAGGATCCAAAAGCCCTTCAGCACAACACACGTGAATTGGCTGCTGGTTTTATCGCCTCAGGTATCAGCCCCGAAAAATCAATTCTAATCAACCAAAGCCAAGTGCCAGAGCACGCCCAGCTGGGTTGGATTTTCAACTGCGTCGCGCGCATGGGCTGGATGCAGCGCATGACACAATTCAAGGACAAGGCTGGTAAAAACTCTCAAGCGGCGTCTCTGGGCCTGTTTGGCTACCCTGCGCTTATGGCAGCAGATATCCTTGTGTATCACGCGACGCACGTTCCAGTAGGTGATGACCAAAAGCAACATCTTGAGCTGACACGCGACATCGCAGCAAAGTTCAACCACGACTATGGCGTCGATTTCTTCCCGATGACAGAGCCTGTGATCGAGGGGGCCGCCACCCGCGTGATGTCTTTGCGTGATGGCTCCAAGAAAATGTCTAAGTCTGATCCATCAGATGCCAGCCGTATCAACATGACAGATGATGCAGACACGATTGCCAAGAAAATTCGCAAAGCCAAAAGTGACGCAGACGCTTTGCCCTCCGAGGCAAAAGGTCTTGAGGATCGTCCAGAAGCACGCAACCTGATCAACATCTATGCCTCAATGGCAGACATGACTGTGGATCAGGTTTTGGCCGATGTTGGCGGCAAACAGTTTGGTGAATTCAAACCTATGTTGGCCGACTTGGCCGTTGCAAAACTATCGCCAATTTCTGGTGAAATGGCACGTCTCATGAGTGACCCTGCCGAGATCGACCGCATCCTTGCCAAAGGTGCATTGCAGGCCCGCGAAATCACAGCTCCGATCCTGCAAAAGACCTACGATATTGTTGGCATGGTACGTCCCGCTGTCTAACATAACCTACCCCTAACAACTGGACAATGCGCGCGCCCTAGGCCACGCTTTGCCCAACTTTGGATGGGAGCATATTATGACAACTGGGTTTTACTGGGATGAGCGCACGTTCTGGCACGGCGGCGGCAACTATGCTTTCACACAGCCCCTTGGAGGGTTGATCCAACCCCTTGCTGCTGGTGGCTTACCGGAAAGTCCAGAAACCAAACGCCGTCTGAAAAACTTGATGGACGTCACAGGGTTAACCCAAGAGTTAGGACTGCGCACAGCACCCGAAACCAGCAAAGAAGATTTGCTGCGTGTTCATCCAGAGAGCTATTTGGACGCCTTCAAGGCCCTGTCGGATGTGCATGGCGGTGAAATGGGTCCCAACGCTCCCTTTGCCAAAGGTGGGTATGAAATTGCGGCCCTTTCCGCAGGCCTGTGTGCTTCGGCCGTCGAAGCGGTCCTTGTTGGTGAGATCGACAACGCCTATTCCCTGTCACGCCCCCCTGGCCATCATTGCCTACCAGATCAACCAAACGGGTTCTGCCTGATGGCAAATATCGCGATTGCAATTGAAGCAGCCAAGGCCAAAGGATTGGCTGGTCGCGTCGCTGTCTTGGATTGGGACGTACACCACGGCAACGGCACAGAAGCGATCTTTTATGACCGTGATGACGTGCTAAGCATTAGCATGCATCAAGAACACAATTACCCACTCGAAACGGGCGACATTGAAGACCGCGGACAAGGTGATGGTGTTGGTTATAATCTCAACGTGCCCTTACCTGCAGGTGCAGGTCACTCTGCCTATCTTCATGCAATGGACCGCATCGTGGTTCCCACGATCGAGGCCTATGATCCTGACATCATTATCGTTGCCTGTGGGTTTGACGCAGCTGTGATTGACCCACTTTCCACAATGCTGGCGACGGCGGATACTTTCCGCCAAATGACGCTGAAAATTATGGAAGTCGCCGACAAGGTATGTGACGGTAAATTGGTCCTCAACCACGAGGGTGGCTATTCCGAAGTCTACGTACCCTTCTGCGGCCATGCGACACTAGAGGCATTGTCGGGCAGTTCAATCACAGCGCCCGATCCCTTCCAGCGCGCCTTTGCCTGTCGCCAACCGGGTGAACGCCTTGATGCATTTTTGATTTCGGAGATTGATAGAATGGCCAACATTCTCGAACTATAATCTGACTGCACTTGAAAGCGGGCCCTAACGGCCAAACATGTTAACAAAGTTATCGATAGGTCCAAAATGCCCACTCCTAATCCAGATGCCCTAAGTTTCTTACAAACGCGCCGGTCTCGTCCCGCTAAAACACTATCCATGCCGGTGCCGAAGCGATCAGAGTTGGAGCAGTTGCTCACCGCTGCTGCCCGTACACCCGACCATGGAAAGCTAGAGCCATGGCGCTTTATTGTTATCGGAAAAGCAGCAATGCCGCGCATGGCTGATATCGCCGAAGCCCGTGGTAAGGCGCTTGGTTTGGACAGCGAGCAAGTCAAAAAGGGGCGTGGTCAATTTGATCTTGGCCACTTGGCGGTCGCTGTAGTCGAAGTGCACAAGCCATCCGCAAAGGTGCCTGAACTTGAACAAACCTATTCTGCTGGCGCTGTATGCTTGGCTTTACTGAATGCAGCCCTTGCTGCAGGTTGGGGTGCCAATTGGCTTAGCGGCTGGGTCAGCCATGATCGCGCATTTATGGCTGATGCACTGGGTTTGGAGCCGCATGAACGCATCGCTGGCTTCATCCATATTGCAACGGAAACCACAGCACCACCAGAACGCCCACGACCTGACGTTGGCGCAATGACATCATGGGTTAACGAATGATCTTATCCAGTTTTTTTGCAGCCTTGGGGCAGATGGGTGATCCAAGGTTTCGACATGTCCTGATCAAGGGGGTTGGGCTGACCATTGCGTTGTTGATCATCGTAACCACCAGCTTTGTTTTGCTTATTAACTACATGAAGGATGAATCTGCCTTCTTCCAATTCTTGGGAAGTGTACGCTGGATTTCTGACCTTATCAGCTGGGGGTCATTTTTTCTAATCTCGTTCTTGTCCATTTTTTTGATGGTGCCTGTTGCCTCGGCAATCACATCACTATTTTTGGACGAGGTCGCACAGGCCGTTGAGGACAAACACTATCCCCACCTCCCACAGATCCAATCTGTTCCATTTGGTGAAGCGATGCGGGACACAGTAAACTTTTTAGGCGTGTTGATTGGGGCCAATTTCCTAGCCCTGTTTTTGTATGTCCTATTTTCATTCGCGGCACCGCTAATCTTTTGGGCACTGAACGGTTTCTTATTGGGCCGCGAATATTTTACCTTGGCCGCGATGCGACGTGTTGGGCGCACTCAGGCCAAGGTCATGCGCAAACAACACAGAGGCACTATTTGGGTGGCAGGAATTTTGATGGCGATGCCGCTTTCTATTCCGCTGCTCAACCTGATCATCCCAATTTTAGGTGCAGCGACCTTTACCCATCTGTATCACCGTATTTCAGGGTATCGAGCTTAAAAAACTCCATTTCACTGATCTGTACTTTTTCAGACAAGATGATCGCTGAGATAATACCCCATGCAACCAAGGCGATAGCCGTTGTGATGATCGCCTTTTGGGGCAGATTGTGCACCTGGGGTGAACCAGCGTGTGTGCCCGGCTCAACCTTACCCACATCGCCTTGAGTTTGTACTTTGAACGGCAGGACGATCAAAAATGTCATCCACCAGATGACTGCCAATAATACCAATGCTGAAGTTATACCCATGATTTACACCTGCTCCAATTCTACAAGACAGCCGTTAAAGTCCTTGGGGTGCAGGAACAAAACTGGTTTTCCATGCGCCCCAATTTTTGGCTCGCCGTTCCCTAAAACACGCGCACCTGTTTCAACAAGGTGATCGCGGGCATGAATGATGTCATCGACCTCATAGCAAACGTGATGCATCCCACCAGCGGGATTCTTTTCCAGAAAACTGGTGATCGGGCTGTTTTCGCCCAATGGATATAGCAGCTCAATCTTCGTGTTCGGCAGTTCAATGAACACAACAGTCACACCGTGATCAGGTTCATCCTGCGGTTCGCCAACTTTTGCGCCCAGTGCATTGCGGTACTGATCAGCTGCGGCCTCAAGATCAGGCACAGCAATCGCAAGGTGGTTTAATCTGCCAATCATGGTTTTCCCCGAAGTTAGACGCGTTGCTGCTTTATGCGGCCCATCCGCAACAAGAGCAAGCGACGCACCGCCGCACCCCAAATTTGCCTCCATAATTAACGGGCTGTTAGCCAAGGATGCGTAGCCTCTGAGTCGAAGTAGATTTTATGAGGTAGGACCATGGACAACAACGACCCTTTCAGCCCAAATTTACCTGCCCCAACCGCCAACCGCCCCTTGCTAGGACTGACGGTGTTGGTGATCGAAGATAGCAAATTTACCTGTGAGGCGATGCGCTTGCTTTGCCTTCGCAGTGGCGCACGCATTTGTCGTGCAGACAGTTTGCGATCAGCGCGGCGACACCTACAGGTCTATCGCCCCTCTGTTGCAATCATCGATCTTGGGCTTCCAGATGGCAATGGTTAGGACCTGATCAAAGACCTTGTCGAAGATACATCGCGCCCCTTAATTGTGTTGGGAACATCCGGTGATCCACACTCACGCGATACGGCAATGACAGCGGGTGCCGATGGGTTCATTGCCAAACCTATCACGTCACTGGCCGCATTTCAGGAGACGATCTTGACATGTCTTACTGCTGATCGCCACCCAAATGGGCCACGGATTATTTCGGACGAAAAGATCAATCCCGATCCGATCGCGTACCAAGATGATATGGCCCATGTTGTGGATGTTCTTGAGGACAACAAAGATGATCGAACGCTAGACTATGTCGCCCAATTTCTCAGTGGTGTTGCCCGTAGCGCAAAAGACCACGGCTTGCTAAAAGCGACTGAGGCGTTGGCGGCTAGACGTGACGCTGGCCAACCTGCCGCATCTGAAACGGCGCAAATAGTTGGACTCATTCAACAACGGCTAACTGATCGAATGGCAATCTAAATAGGGTTTAAAGGGCTGGGTCACTGTTGGGACGAACCAATCGCGTTAGGTCGCTTAAGCGTTCGTTCTGCCGCCCATTCGCATCGAAATTAGAAGGGTCTAACCACGCTTTGAAAGCCTCTTTTAGCGCCGGCCATTCACTATCGATTGATGCAAACCATGCTGTATCGCGATTGCGGCCCTTAACTATCGCAGCTTGGCGAAACACACCCTCATAGCTCAGCCCCAGACGCTGCGCAGCGCGACGTGATGGGATATTGACAGCGTTACACTTCCACTCATAACGACGGTACCCAACTTCAAAGGCCCATTGCATCATCAAGTACATTGCTTCGGTTGCTGCAGGGGTTCGCTGAAGTCTGGGGCTCATATTGATATGGCCAACTTCAATTGACCCTGCTTCGGGTGAAATCCGCAAAAAGCTCGCGACTCCCTCGAAAGCGCCAGTGCGTAAATTCTTAATTGCGTAGAATACTGTGTCTGTAAGCCCTGCAACTTCCCTGACCCACCGGTGATACTGAGACGAAGACGAGAACGGGCCATAGGGCAAATAATCCCACACTTGATCGTGACCTTCAAAAACCCGAAACAAGAGTGCTGCGTGTTTTTCCGCATCAAGCCGTTCAAGCTGGCAATAATTACCCATCAGCACATCCTGATTGGGATACGGCGGTACAGACCAGTTTTCGACGACGGGGCCAACATTGGCAGAGGTTTGATCAGAGCGTGTCATCGCCAAATACTAGGCTGTTTTCCGCTGCAGTCCAATCCCTAGTTGCGCTGCGCGAAACCCACAGGGCCAGCCACGCAAAAAGGGCGGGTAGCTTTCACACTACACCGCCCTCAAATTGGTTTCCTTTAAAACTTAGTCCTGCGGGATAACGCGCAAGCCCAGCTCCATAAGCTGATCAGCCATCGGTTCAGACGGTGCCGACATCATCAAGTCCTCAGCACGTTGGTTCATTGGGAACAAAATAACTTCACGGATGTTCGCCTCATCGGCCAACAACATCACGATGCGGTCGATCCCAGCAGCACAACCACCGTGGGGCGGAGCACCGTATTGGAATGCATTGACCATACCACCAAACCGTTTTTCGACTTCTTCTTTGCCGTAACCAGCAATTTCAAAAGCTTTGAACATAATTTCTGGTTTGTGGTTCCGGATCGCGCCAGACACCAATTCGTAACCGTTGCACGCAAGATCATACTGATAGCCCAAGACTTCCAATGGATCGCCTAGCAGCGCGTCCATTCCACCTTGTGGCATTGAGAACGGGTTGTGTTCAAAATCAATCTTACCGGTTTCTTCGTCTTTTTCGTAGATCGGGAAATCAACGATCCAAGCGAATGCAAAGCGGTTTTTGTCGGTTAGACCCAGCTCTTCGCCGATCACGTTACGGGCACGGCCAGCAACACCTTCAAAGGCTTTAGGCTTACCACCTAAGAAGAACGCGGCATCGCCAACATCCAGACCAAGCTGTTGACGGATTGCTTCAGTACGCTCTGGACCGATATTTTTCGCGAGCGGTCCAGCGGCTTCCATACCACCGGCCACTTCACCAGATTTAAGCTTGGCTTGCGCCTCTTTCACTGTGATGCCCATTTCCTGCGCAACAGCATCCGCTGTTTTTTCACGCCAGAAGATGTAGCCCATGCCAGGCAAACCTTCTTTTTGCGCGAAGGCATTCATACGGTCACAGAACTTGCGGCTGCCACCTTTTGGCGCAGGAATGGCGCGAATTTGTGTGCCGTCTTGCTCAAGCAACTTGGCGAAGATCGCAAAACCAGAGCCCGCAAAGTGCTCGGACACAATTTGCATTTTGATTGGATTGCGAAGGTCAGGCTTATCAGAGCCATACCAAAGAGCCGCATCCTTATAAGAAATCTGCGTCCAATCACGGTCAACATTCCGGCCACCACCAAATTCTTCAAACACGCCAGCGATGACAGGTTCGATGGTGTCGAACACGTCCTGTTGAGTGACAAAGCTCATCTCAAGGTCGAGCTGGTAGAAGTCTGTAGGCGAGCGATCCGCACGTGGATCTTCATCACGGAAACACGGTGCAATCTGGAAGTATTTGTCAAAGCCAGAAACCATCAACAATTGTTTGAATTGCTGAGGAGCCTGCGGCAGAGCGTAAAACTTGCCCGGGTGCAGACGTGAAGGCACCAAGAAATCGCGTGCACCTTCAGGTGAAGACGCTGTGATGATTGGTGTTTGAAATTCTTTAAAGCTTTTGTCCCACATGCGTTTGCGGATCGACGTAACTACATCAGACCGCATAATCATGTTCTTCTGCATCTTCTCACGACGCAGATCGAGGTAGCGGTATTTCAGGCGTGTTTCTTCTGGATATTCTTGATCACCGAAAACCATGAGCGGCAATTCAGATGATGCGCCCAAGACTTCAAGGTCACGCACAAACACTTCGATTTCACCCGTTGGGATTTTGGCATTCACCAACTCAGCATCACGCGCCTTAACTGTACCGTCGATACGGATGCACCATTCAGAACGTACCTTTTCAAGCTCAGCAAATACCGGGCTATCTGGGTCACACAACACCTGGGTGATCCCGTAGTGGTCGCGAAGATCGATGAACAAAATGCCACCGTGATCGCGGACGCGGTGAACCCAACCAGAAAGGCGGATGGTGTCCCCAACATTAAGTGCTGTCAGGTCTGCGCAGGTATGGCTACGATATTCGTGCATGGGATGGTCCCCTCTGTGGGCGAAAAACTTTGGGCAGGTACACCGCTCAGCGGCTCAGAAGTCAAGACGAATGGACTATTCTGGCATCAAATAACGGCTAAATATGATCCAATTCTGCAAGAATGACCTACCTTAACAGCATGTCGCGGCATTCTTCGAGTACTACATCTATCTCCTACGGTGTGGGGTTCACCCAGTCTTCATATGCATTCAAACCCGTATGACTATTCCCCTCGCTCATTTTTCGAAAGCCAGTGAACGCTTTGATGTCGTTGAAGGCAACCGCTGCGCCCTTGCGAAATCAGAAGAGATTAAGGCCCGGCGAAGTTACAAAATTTGGTTTGCCGGACATTTTAAGGCCTTTTCGCCTCCAACGCTGATCACAAGTCCTATGTTTGGATCTGTGCTCGTATTTTCTTTTCATCTATCTTCGCATGGATGCGAACGACACTGACACCAAGTACAACGTCAGTGTACCCAGAATCATTTTTGGTAATCGTCGGAGCACTTGACCATTTTGACAGGTCCAAGACGTATGTATCATCCCAAGTTTCAAACTCGGTTATCCCACCATACTCAATAACAAAAACCGCATTACCTGGGCCGGGCGCAATATGGTTGCGGCCATTGCCAATAAACATACGATCATCGCCGCCCTCAGAGCGTACAGTGTTTCGTCCTGGTCCCGTGTGAATTTCCGAACCGCCTTCACCGTCCGAAATGTCATCATTGCCAGGACCGCCGTAAATCTTGCTGCGGCCTTTGCCGCCACGGATCACATCGTTACCAGTGCCACCATCCAAAATATCGCGGGCGTTGCCGCCAACTAATGTATCATTGCCTGCACCACCAAAGAAGCGGTGCACGTCTTTGCCGCGACCAGATTTTGCAATCAACATATCATCGCCCGCACCGCCGTGGAACGTGGCACCACCATACTTTGGTCCAATCATGACATCGGCACCGCGACTACCTTGAACGTTAACTGTTACACGCTCCGAGGTTTCAAAGTTGATCGGTGTGTCGGGGTGGGCAACAATTGCCATTTCTTTGGATTCAGATGGATTGTCTTCATTGCGCGAAACCACCGTCGCAATGCGAATATTTTCAACATATGCGGGGGCCTGTAGAACATAGTCGTCGGGTCCGCCCATGTACCACAACGTATCGGTGCCGCCGTCTTCTTCCTCACGGATTTTTTCGGCGTTCTCACCGTAAGCCCAATAATTATTGTCAGCGTTTCCACCTGCTAGAATGACACTGCCATCTAGCGACATCATTGCATTGATCCCACGTGCAGGGTTTTCAAAGCCGCACAGATCAAGACCCGCCCGTTGTAAACAAGGGTCAACGCGCCAGCGTTGCCTTGTCTTCAACAGCGTGACAAAAAAATTATGCTAACTCGAAACCTGTAGGAGCCTAAGCATGGATATTCTGGCTGTTACATGTACGCGAAACGAAGGCCCCTATTGCGTTGAGTGAATCGCCCATCACCGCGCCGCCGGCTTTACTAAATTCCTGATCTATACACATGACTGCACCGATGGAACGGACGCACTGTTGGACCTACTGCCGGACGTGACGCATGTTTCGTTTACTGTCGTGGAAGGGAAATCTTCGCAGTGCGCGCGATGCAACTGGCAGACAAGCATCCCTTGATGGCAGAAACCGATTGGGCGATGTTCTTTGATTGCGACGAATTCTTATGTCTCCAAGCACCAATGCTAACCATCCGCGACCTTCTAACAACTATTCAAGACGATACAGATGCGATCGCGCTTCAATGGCGGCTGTTTGGCTCCTCAGGGGAAACCAACTGAACATCAGGTCTTACGATAGAGCGTTTCACACACGCGGCACCTTTGGATTTCAACCTGCCTGCCGGCTGCTTTTTCAAAACCCTGTTCCGGCCATCGAAATTCCAGAAAATTGGCGTTCACCGCCCGAAAAACAAAAAGAATGGAACGCAGAATTGGCAGTTGGGCGGCACACAAGCTGCTGCGCCTGCATTCACCAACCGTGACAAACGGATCAATCTATTTGGGCTAGCAGGTGAAAAGCCCATCGCTTGGCTCAATCATTACTCAACCAAATCAGTCACCAAATTCATGGTAAAGCGTGAACGGGGGGTGCCGAACCGGCGACTGAGGTGAAGGTAACACGCTGTCACAAGCCTGTAGTTTGTTGGATTCTTGAGGAATAATTGATTTTCATGTAGGGCGCCAGGGCTGATGGTCGGGTGGTGTAGTGCAGGACCATCAATCAAACTTTACGGATCTTACCCCACCGTCTGAAATCCAAATGGTGAGGCAAGGATTCGAAAGACTATACGTTTTCAACCAAAGCAATCAGTTTTTTATGATCTTGATCGAATGACCGAATGCCACTCGCCATCAGTTCAGTGGCCATCGGATCCGCGTTGATTTGGTATCTGAAATCCGCTTCTGAGAGGGTTGCGGTTGGTGCTGTTAGCTCTGTTACTGGGGACAGTACCCGCTTCAATTCACCAGTCTCGTTTTCGAGTCCATCCAATAAGGTTGGCGCGATAGTTAGGTTGTCACAACCCGCCAAAGCCTTGATTTGCCCAATGTTACGAAATGAGGCGCCCATCACGACAGTTTCAATGCCTTCAGCCTTAAAATTGCGATAGATTTCACGAACAGATTTCACACCAGGATCTTCGTCAGCAGCATAGCTGTCGCGGCCTTCTGCTTTTTTGTACCAATCTGTGATCCGGCCAACAAACGGAGAAATCAAGAAGGCACCAGCTTGTGCGGAACCCAGCGCTTGGGACATCGAAAAGACCAACGTCAGGTTACAGTCAATGCCTTCCTTCTGAAGAACTTCCGCCGCACGAATACCCTCCCACGTTGCCGCCAATTTAATGAGAATGCGTGACTTATCGACGCCACGCGTTGCGTAGTCTGCAATGATCTCACGACCACGGGCAATTGAGGCTTCTGTATTGAAGGACAAGCATGCGTCGACCTCGGTCGAAACACGACCGGGTACCAGTTTGGTCAATGTCACACCAAAAGCAACTGTAAGTGTCGCACAAATTTCTTCGGCAGACAGACCCTTAGCACGGCCTGCTGCAACTTCAGCATTGATGATGTCTAAGGACGCAGGGTCTTGTGCTGCCTTCAAGATCAACGAGGGGTTCGTTGTGCAATCGACCGGAGCATAGCGTTTGACCGCGTCAACATCCCCCGTATCTGCGACCACTGTGGTCATTTGGCGAAGTTGGTCGAGAGTGTTGGTGGTCATATCTAATCCTGTTTGCTTGCATAGAGGAAACGCCACCGCGACGTTTCTTGGCTTGATGATCTGCTATACTCCCATTTTCGTGGATATTGAACTTGTTGTCTATATGTGTTGGTCCAAACAACCAGTGTTGGCAGAAAGTCCAACAAGTAGGCTTTCACGATGCGCAAAATTCCCCATAGATCCGCGCCTCAAGTTTTACGTCTTACTTCGTTTAGTACCAAAGGGACCTATTCGTGCGCACCACGTCCAAAATGCGGTCTTGTGAGACCGGCTTAAAGCTGCGGATGAAGGCGGACCGATTATTCAATGATTTTGGAGCAGTCAGGGTTCAGAAACGACGAACCCCGCCGTTTTACGGGCGGGGTGTCGGTTTCGTTGGTTGCGGGAGTAGGATTTGAACCTACGACCTTCAGGTTATGAGCCTGACGAGCTACCGGACTGCTCCATCCCGCGTTGTTTGTTTAGTTGTTGGTAGCGGTTTGCGCAACCCCAGCTTTGGTT